>JACKZZ010007217.1_pt1 | contig 57300 bp, 56 predicted proteins | sample 8027871 | NCBI WGS metagenome assembly JACKZZ01 (sample SAMN15724774, study PRJNA655200) | protist metagenome | isolation source: fluorescence activated cell sorting (FACS) single amplified genomes of... | place: USA: West Boothbay Harbor, Gulf of Maine | collected 2000-07-19
GATGCTCAGGCAGCTGGTAAAGAAGTTAAAAAATTACCTTTAAGTCTAGGTGAAGCTTTAGATCGTCTGGCAGAAGATGAAGTGATCAAAGCGGCTATGCCAGATGAAATGTATAAAGTTTTCCATTGGTATAAAAATGATGAATGGGAAAGATTTTTAGGGGCAACAACTCAGTGGGACCTAGATACTTATCTAGATTGTCTGCCGTAATCTTTAATAAAATAGGGGAAATATATGTGTGGAATAGCAGGATTAATACATAGAGGAAAATCATCAAATGTAGGAAGTGAACTACAAGGAATGCTTCAAGCTTTAAAACATAGAGGAGAAGATTCTACAGGTTATGCTTTGTATGGAGATACTGATGGTAAAAATTTTATCATGCGTTTTAAAGTTGGAGAAAATGTTGGTGAAGGAAGTTCATCCATAATGGAGGATGTTTCTGTTTATAACAAAAGAAAGAAAATTGTTGATCAATATTTATCTGAACTAGGTGCTAAAATAGTAAAAGAGGAAAGAATTTTACCCTACTCTTTGAGATATGAACTTGACTATAATGTAAAAGATCTACTAGAATTTTCACAAAAGATTGAAAGTATTCCAGGTGTTGAAATTTTATCTATGGGAAAATCCTTAGAGGTAATTAAAGATTTAGGAAATGCTCAAATGGTTCTTGATAGGTATGATTTAGGTAAAATAGTTGGAACTCATGCAATTGGCCATGCAAGAATGGCTACAGAATCTGGTGTAGATATTAAATCAGCCCACCCTTTTTGGGGTTATCCTTTCAGTGATGTATCAGTAGTTCATAACGGTCAGTTAACTAACTATTGGAACAATAGAAGAATGCTTGAAAATAAAGGCATGAGATTTATGTCTGAGTGCGATTCAGAACTAATAGCAGTTTATATTGCGCAAAAAATGAAAGAAGGAGCAAGCCTTGAGGAGGGCATGAAAGCTTCATTAACAGGTCTTGATGGAGTGTTTACATATTTTGTTGCAACTAAAGATTCTTTAGGGATGGCAAAAGATACTATGGCTGCAAAACCTTTGGTTCTTTATGAGTCAGATGATTTAGTGGCAATGGGTTCGGAAGAAATAGCAATCAGATCAGTTCTACCACAAGAGATAGATACATATGATCCATTTGATGGAGAGGTAAAAGTATGGCAAATTTAAAGAATACAGAGAAAAAAACTAAAGCCCAGTCAATGGGTATGCACTCAGAAGTTTTAACAGGAAGAACTCAACAAAAGTTTTTTAATCCTGATGAGGGTGAAAACCTTTATTATTTTGGAACTTATGATGTAGATTTTAATAAAAGAACAGAGCTAGATGTTAAAGATATGACAGCTCCAGAAGCTAATAAAGAAATTGATAACCTAATGAGCCAAGGATTTGGCACAATTGTTATTAAAAACCCTCAAGGTAAACATAGTTTAGGTGTTGGTATTTTAAATAAGTTAAATTTAATTTTTGAGGGAAGTTTAGGTTATTTTGGTATGGGGTCGTGTGATGGACCTACTGTTAGAATTAATGGTAGAGTTGGTTGGTCTTGTGCAGAAAACTTAATGGCAGGAAAAGTTGTTATAGAGAAAAATGCAGGGTCTTGCTTTGGTGCCGCTATAAGAGGTGGTGATTTAATTTGCAAAGGAAGTGTTGGTGCAAGAACTGGAATTGACATGAAGGGTGGAACTATCATTGTTGGTGGTGATGCTGGAGCGTTCACTGGTTTTATGATGCAAAGAGGAAGAATAATTATTCTTGGTGATGTTGGAATAAACTTGGGTGACTCTATGTATGATGGCACAATCTTTATTGGTGGAAAAATAGGATCATTTGGAAGTGATGCTGTGCCTGCTGATCTAACTGCTAGTGATCAAGATTGGTTAAAACGAAAATTAAAAGTTGCAGAAATTGGTGAAAAATTTGATGTTAGTAAAATGACTAAAATTGTAGCTGGTAAAAAACTTTGGAACTATGACAATCTAGAACCTCATGAAAAGAAAGGAGCTATCTAATGGCTAAAAAGAAAGTTAAAAAAAATAGTAAAAAATTAAAAAAAACTAATGGAAGTGTTGGTGGAAAAGCTGATGTTCATACACACGAAGATGGTAAAAGAAACAAAAGTCTATTAGGTCACAACGCTATTTTTACTCCTGAGGTTATAGACGATATTCACATCAAAGCTCAACTTGGAAGATACAGAATGCGTGGAATGGCATTAATGAAAAAAATTCCAACATTTGATGATTTAGTATTCCTACCAGGAACTCTTACTAGATTTGTAATTGAAGGTTATAGAGAAAAATGTGAAACAAAAACTATTATTGGTCCTAATTGTGAAAACCCAATTGAACTAGATATACCAGTATATATTACAGGTATGAGTTTTGGTGCGCTTTCTTATGAAGCTAAAACTGCTTTAGCAAGAGGAGCAACAATGGCTGGAAGTGCTACTTGTTCAGGAGAAGGTGGAATGATTCCAGATGAAAGAAGGTATTCCGAAAAATGGTATTACCAATGTATTCAATCAAGATATGGGTTTAACCCTCACCACGCTCAACTTGCTGATGCAATAGAAGTGTTTATTGGTCAAGGACAAAAAGTTGGAATGGGTGGACATTTAATGGGTCAAAAAGTTACTGATCAAGTTGCAGAAATGAGGTCTTTACCATCTGGTATTGATCAAAGATCTCCAGCAAGACACCCTGACTGGCTAGGCCCAGATGATTTAGCTTTAAAAGTTGAAGAATTAAGACAACTTACAAAAAACAAAGTACCAATTCAGTTAAAACTAGGTGCATCAAAAGTTTATGATGATGTTCGTATGGCTGCAAAATGTAATCCTGACTCAATCTTTTTAGATGGTATGGAAGGTTCAACTGGAGCTGGTCCACATATAGCTGCTGCAAATACTGGTATCCCAGGAATTGCTGCAATCAGAGAAGCAAGAAGAGCTATTGATGATGTGGGTAAAACTGGACAGGTAACTTTAATTTATGCAGGTGGTATCAGAGACGGTGCAGATATGGCAAAAGCTCTAGCACTAGGAGCTGATGCAATAGCAATTGGAACTGGTGCTTTAATAGCCTTAAACTGTAATAAAGATATTCCAGAAGCAAACTTTGAAAAAGAAATGGGTGTTAAGGCTGGTGACTGTTATCACTGCCACACTGGTCGTTGTCCAGTTGGTGTTGCAACCCAAGATCCTAAATTAAGAGCTAGATTAAATCCTGATGATGCTGCTTTAAGAGTTTATAATTACTTGCATGCAATGACATTAGAGGCTCAACTTTTAGCAAGAGCTTGTGGTAAAACTAATATTCACTCATTAGAACCAGAGGATTTAGCTGCTCTAACAATGGAAGCTTCTGCACTAGCAAAAGTTCCTTTAACAGGAACCAACTTCACTGTTGGTGTTGATAACTATCACAAAATATAAGAGGTAAATATGGTTAAGAAAAAAACAAAAATAAAAGTAAAAAAAGAAAATCTAGGTGGAAAGTCTAAAGAAACTGCTAGAGAAAAAATGATTGGGCAACATATTGGTTATAGATATGATGTTAACTTACTCCCTGATTATAAAAAAATTACTCCATTCTTAAAAAAGTATATTGAGGCAATGGGATGGGATGATCTTAATTGGCTAGAAGATATACACATGGGTTATGAAGAAGATAGACCTGCTGTATTTTGTAGAAATGCAAATGGCTGGGTTACAATTCCAAAATCAATCAAATTGCCAAATAACCAACAAGACAGAGATATGATAGCAAGAGAGCTTTTAGTTAAGTTTCAAATGTCTAAAAAACACCCTCTTGTTGATTTGAAAAAAGCTTACCTTAAGTTTTAGTACCTCAATCAAAGGTTGATTATTTTTCAAAACTTAAAGTTATTACTTGCTTATTTAAGCAATGTATAGTTTGTCACGTCTCTATAAATTTTATAGTCTTTCTTAAAACTAATAGGAGAGAGATTATGGATGATCAATTAGGCGCTCTTACAGTTATATTTACAGAATTTTACTACTGGGTAACAGTAGTATTAATGTTCCTGATTCACGTCGGGTTTTGTATGTATGAAGTTGGAGCCTCACGATACAAGCATCACCAACATACTTTAATGAAAAATACCATGGTAATACCACTAGTAACGGTAACCTGGTTTTTCTTTGGTTGGTGGATTTACTGGGCATTCCCAACAGGACCGGGAATAGCACCTTCAATAATGAATGAAAGTACAGCGTTAATTACAGATGATAGTACTTTTAGTGCGAAATGGTATTTAGCAAACTCTGAATTTATGGCGGTTAATTTAGGTGACCGTATAAGTGGAGTATTCTGGGCTGCATTCTTACTATTTTCATGGACAGCTGCTTCAATTGTTTCTGGAGCAATCATTGAAAGAATTACAACTTTTGCATTTGGAATTTTAGCAATTGCAATTGGATCTGTTTTTTGGACAATTGATGCTGCTTGGGGATGGCACTTTGATGGATGGATGCTTAAAATTTTAGGATATCATGACGCTTACGCATCAGGAGTAATTCATGCAATTGCGGGTGGATTTGCTTTAGGTGTTCTAATCGTTTTAGGACCTAGAATTGGAAAATTCTCATCTAGTGGTGAACCAAGAAATATAGGACCAAGAAATCCATGGCTAGTAACAGTTGGATTATTTTTAATCTATACTGGTTTTTGGGGATTTTATGCGGCATGTAATATACCGATATTTGATCTTGGACCTGAGTATGGAATGGAAGGTGTCACATACTGGACAGCAACAAACATATATGTAACCCCTACTACACTGAGTGGAATAACCTATAACTTCTTGATGTCTTTATCAGGTGGATTATTGGCTGGATACGTGGTAGCTAAAGGTGATCCGTTCTGGACTTACTCAAGTGGACTAGCTGGTATCATCTGTGCATCCGCAGGTAATGATTTGTATCACCCGATACAAGCAATGCTTATTGGTGCGATCGGTGTAGTTATTTCATATAAAATGCATTACTGGGTTGAACGTAAGTTCAAAATCGATGATGCAGTTGGTGCAGTAGCAGTGCATGGTTATGCAGGGTTTGTTGGTCTTATAATTTGTGGATTTGTTTTAAATGGCTATCCTTCATCTGGATACAGTGTTGGAGCTATGTGGGACGGATCAACTTATGCATCAATCAATCCACTGGGACAATTCCTTGGAGCAATTATAATGTTCGGAGTTCTTGGAATGTTACCAGGTTATGTTTTAGCTAGAATACTAAGTGCATTTGGTAAATTAAGAATACCACGTGAAGTTGAAATAGCTGGACTAGACTATGAAATAATGGAGGACGATAGAGAAGCTGAAAAAGCGGTCGCCTCTTCAACTAGGTAAAGGAGAAAAATATGGCTACAGTTACAAACTGGATAGATCATTTAAGTGCAGAAGAGGTTGTCGGAGCCATTTATCCGGGAGCTGGATCCACTGAAACTTTGCTAGTTATTCTTGGTGTAGTTTTTTGGATTGGATGGCATGTCATCACAGCTAAATCTGAGAGTGAAAAACTTTCAAGATTAGCTAAGAAAAGACATGGTGCAAATGATCATAAAAGCAATATTACCGACTGGTAATATTAAATAAACTTTGGGCGCTGCTTAATTGTGGCGCCCTTTTTTTTATAAAAATTCTATATGAATGAGAATAATCAAGAAAATCAAAGACCAAGTAAGATGAGAGGTGTTGTTTTTCCAAAAGCAAAGTACGGAGTAATAGCGGCTATCATCATCATTGTAGTGGGAAATATTTTCTACTATAAGGAATTCTTAATATCTTTAATAAAATAAACTTAAAAATTTATGTGTGGAATTGTAGGGATTTATCTTAAAACAAAGAAATACGAAAAAGATCTTGGTAAATTTTTATCTGGAATGCTTGATGGTATGGCGACTAGAGGCCCTGATAGTGCTGGATTTGCAATATATACAAAGCAAAATAAAAATAAATTTAAATACTCTATTTGTTTAAATGAATTAACAGATAAAGAATTTAAAAAAAAAATATCTAAATTTTTAAAAAAAATAACACTTAAAACTTTTTCAGATCATGTAGTACTTGAAACAGATGAAAAACCAAAAAAAGTATTAGAAATCTTAGACTCTAAATTAAAAGAAGTTTCTTTGGTGGGTTATGGTAAAAGTATTAATATCTTCAAACAAACAGGAAATCCTAAAACCGTTGTTAGAAAATTTAAATTATCTTCTTTTTCAGGAACTCATGCTATAGGACACACTAGGATGGCAACAGAAAGTGCAATTACAACTCAAGGTTCTCACCCCTACTCTACATCAGAGGATGAGTGCTTGGTTCATAATGGATCTCTTTCAAATCATAACAACATTCGAAGATCTTTAAAAAAAGAAGGTCAGAAATTTAATTCAGAAAATGATACTGAGGTTGCGGCTGGTTACATCTCTAATCAAATTTCAAAAGGAGAAAATCTAGAAGAAACCCTAAAGAATAGCCTAAAAGATTTGGATGGTTTCTACACCTTTATAGCTGGTACTAAAGATGGTTTTGCATTGTTGAGAGATGAAATAGCTTGCAAGCCAGCAGTTGTTGCAGAAACAAAAGATTATGTAGCGGTTGCTTCAGAATTTCAATGTATGGCGCACTTGCCAAATGTAAACACAGCTAAAATTTTTGAACCAAAACCTGGTATTGTTTATCACTGGTAAATTATGAATTTAGATCTAAATAAAAAAAAACTAAGAGAAATTAATCAACTACTACAAAATGTTAGTAGAGAAAAAAATAACAGAAGTTTCCAAATTTTAAACCCCCAAGGTCAACACGCTATTTGTGCAGGTTTAAAAGATGATATTGAAGTTTCAATAAAAGGACACACTGGCTATTATTGTGCTGGGATGAATAAAAATGCTTCTATTACCGTACACGGAAATGTTGGAACGGGTGTAGCTGAAAACATGATGTCTGGTAAAGTAATTATCAAAGGCAATGCTTCTCAATCTGCTGGTGCAACTGGTCATGGTGGTTCTTTAATTATTGAAGGAGACGCAAGTTCAAGATGTGGCATATCAATGAAGGGGATTAACATTATTGTAAAGGGATCTGTTGGTCATATGTCAGCATTTATGGCACAAAAAGGTAATTTAATTATTTTGGGAGACGCTGATGCTGATTTAGGAGACTCAATTTATGAGGCTAAAATATTTGTTAAAGGTAAGGTTAAAAGTTTAGGTTCTGATTGTATAGAAAAAAAAATGGATGATAAAAATATAAAAGAATTAAATAAGATTTTTAAAGATTTGAATATATCTGAAGATGCTAAAAAATTTAAAAGATATGGATCTGCGAGAAATTTATATAATTTTAAAATTGATAATGTGAGCTCATATTAGTTATGAAAAAAGATTTAAAAGAATTTAAAACATTTCCATCTTCAACAATTAAAGAAATTCAAAGAGCTGCTAAGGAAGGAATTTACCAAATCAGAGGATTGGGTGCTAAAAGAAAAGTTCCAGACTTTGATGACTTGGTATTTTTAGGAGCTTCCATGTCTAGATATCCATTAGAAGGTTATAGAGAGAAATGTAATACCTCTGTAATACTTGGAGACCGTTTTGCAAAAAATCCTATTAAATTAGATATACCAATTACTATTGCTGGAATGAGTTTTGGAGCTTTAGGTGCCAATGCAAAGGAAGCTTTAGGCAGAGGTGCTTCTGCTATGGGAACTTCGACAACCACTGGAGATGGAGGCATGACAAAAGAAGAAAGGGGATCTTCTAAATATCTAGTATACCAATTATTACCTTCTCGATACGGTATGAACCCTGATGATTTAAGAAAAGCAGATGCTATAGAAATAGTTGTGGGACAAGGTGCAAAACCTGGAGGGGGTGGAATGCTTCTTGGGCAAAAAATTAATAAAAGAGTTGCTGGTATGAGAACTTTACCTGAGGGCATAGATCAAAGAAGTGCTTGTCGACATCCAGATTGGACAGGACCTGACGATTTAGAAATAAAAATTCAAGAATTGAGAGAAATTACAAATTGGGAAAAACCAATTTATATAAAAGTTGGAGCAGCAAGGCCATACTATGATACGACTTTAGCAGTAAAAGCTGGCGCTGATGTTGTTGTGTTAGATGGAATGCAAGGTGGAACAGCTGCAACACAAGATGTTTTTATAGAACATGTGGGAATACCAACTCTTGGTGCCTTAAGAGAATCTGTAGATGCTTTAAAAGAATTGAACATGCATAGAAAAGTTCAATTAATTGTTTCTGGTGGAATTAGAACTGGTGCTGATGTTGCAAAAGCAATTGCAATGGGAGCAGATGCTGTATCAATAGGATCTGCTGCTATGATGGCTTTAAATTGTAATGCAGATCTTTATAGAAAAGATTACGAAAAACTTGGAACAGAGCCAGGTTACTGTCATCACTGTCATACAGGAAAATGTCCTGTAGGTGTTGCTACACAAGATCCTATACTAGAAAAAAGACTCAATCCTATAGAGGGGGGTAAAAGATTAAAAAATTATTTATCCACATTAACCCTAGAGTTGCAAACATTAGCAAGAGCAAATGGAAAATCAGATGTAAGAAATTTAGAACCTGAAGATTTAGCAGCTTTAACAGTAGAAGCTGCAGCTATGGCAAGAGTTCCACTGGCTGGAACAGATTGGATACCTGGCTTAAAAAAATAGTTGCTCAATAAATTTAATCCTAGTAAGGTTCGCTATGGCTAAAAACCTAGCACAAATTGCAAAACAAAAAAAAATTAAATATTTTTTAATTAGTTTTGTAGATTTATTTGGAATTCTTAGATCTAAATTAGTTCCAGCTCAAGCAATCGGTGAGATGCAAAAAAATGGAGCTGGTTTTGCTGGATTTGCAACATGGCTAGATATGACGCCGGCAGATAGTGATATGTTTGGTGTTCCTGACCCTGACAGTTTAATTCAATTACCATGGAATAAAGAGATAGGTTGGTTAGCTTCAGACCTTTATATGGATGGTCGTCCTGTTAAGGCATCTCCTAGAGTTATGCTTAAAGAGCAAATAAAAAAATTGTCAAAGAAAAAACTTCAGATGAAATCAGGTGTTGAGTGTGAATATTTTTTAATCTCAGAAGATGGATCTTCAATAGCAGACCCACGTGACACCCAATCAAAGCCTTGTTATGATCAATCTGCTTTAATGAGAAGATACGAATTAATAAAAGAAATATGCGATAGCATGATTCAAATGGGATGGAAGCCATATCAAAATGACCACGAAGATGCTAATGGACAATTTGAAATGAATTGGGACTATACAGACGCTTTAGTTACCGCAGATAGACATGTTTTCTTTAAATATATGGTAAAAACTTTAGCTGAAAAACATGGATTAAGAGCAACCTTTATGCCTAAACCATTTCAAAATTTAACTGGTAATGGCTGCCATGCACATGTCTCAGTTTGGAATGGTAAAGATAATAAATTTTTAGACAAAAAAGATAAATTAGGTTTAAGCAAATTAGCTTATAATTTTTTAGGTGGCTTAATTAAAAATGCTCAACCTTTATCAGCATTTTTTAATCCAACAATAAACAGCTATAGAAGAATTAACGCACCACCTACCAAATCAGGTGCAACATGGTCCCCTAGTAGTATCTCGTACACAGGAAATAACAGAACTCATATGATTAGAATTCCAGATAAGGGTAGATTTGAATTAAGATTAATGGACGGTGCGGCAAACCCATATTTATTACAAGCAGGAATTTTAGCGGCTGGACTTGAGGGGTTAGATAAGAAAATAAATCCTGGAAAACCATTATTTTGTAACATGTATACTGATCACAAAAAATACCCAAAACTACCAAAACTGCCAAATGATATTAACCAAGCGCTATCAATGCTTCAAAAAAGTAAATCTTTATCTGATGCTTTTGGATCGGATGTAATTAATAGTTATATTAAACTTAAAAAAATTGAAATAAATGACTTCAAAACAAAAGCTTCTTTCAATAAAAAAAGGCCTGTCACATCTTGGGAAAAAAATAACACACTTGACTGTTAAATTAAATGACAGCAAACTTAACCAGTAATATTTGGAAGTTAACTAATTTTTTAGAAAACACTAATAGTAAATTTAATAAAGAGGAGATATTAAGTAATTTGCCAGAGGGCTTAATTGATGATGCTATAAAATCAATATCCACATGGGAAAGTTATTCACCTACTCCCTTAGTAAAATTAAACAAACTAAATGATCAATTAAAATTCAAAAACATTTACTACAAAGATGAGGATAAACGGTTTGATCTAAAATCTTTTAAAGCTTTAGGTGGAGCTTTTGCTGTTTACAAGATTGCCAGTGAAAAAAAGAATATAACTGTATCAACAGCAACAGCTGGAAATCATGGTCGATCTGTAGCCTGGGGAGCTCAAAGACTTGGATTAAAATGTAAAATATTTATAAGTGAATTTGTTAGTGAATCTAGAGCTGAAGCAATGCGTAAATTGGATGCTGAAGTGATTAGAGTTAAAGGTAATTATGATAATTCATTAAAAGAATGCATAAAACAATCTAAAGAAAATAATTGGGAAATTGTGCAAGATGTGTCTTGGGAAGGTTACAAGGAAGTACCAAAATTAATTATGGCTGGATACACCATAATGATTAAAGAAATTTTAGATGAAGTAAAATCTAATTCAATATCACACGTATTTCTTCAAGCTGGAGTTGGTGGGATGGCTGCAGCAATGATTGCTGGCTTTGCAAAATTATCACAAAATATTCCAAAATTTATTATTGTTGAACCAGAAAATGCAGACTGTGTATTTCAAAGTATTAAGAATAATAAACCCACAAGTGTTGATATTAAAAAGGAAACAGTAATGGGTGGAATGTCTTGTGGTGATGTATCAAGTATTGCCTGGGAAATTTTAAAAAATTCTTCAAATTATTGCTTAACTATATCTGATGAAGCAATCTCAACTACTGTAGCATTACTAGCAGAAAAGCGTTTATCCGATGAAAAAATAATAGCTGGTGAATGTGCTGTCCCAGGTATAATCGCGTTAATAAGCTCATTTAACAATAAAGAATACTTAGATAAGCTAGAGTTAAATGAACAATCGAATGTACTTTTATTTGGTTGTGAAGGTTTAACTGATAGTGCAATGTATCAAAAACTACTAAGTGATGGATTGCAAAAAATCTGAGTAAATATGACAAAAAAAGCCATTGTTTGGATTAGAGAAGATTTTAGAATTGAATATAACGAAGCCTTAGCGACAGCAACTCAAAATCATGAGTATGTAAGTGCTATTTATATATATAACCCAAAAAACTTTGATAAAAAAAGAGAGGCCCAAAAATGGTGGCTGTCTAAATCATTAGAAAATTTAAGTATAGATCTAAAGAAATTAAATATCACATTGGAAGTTCAGTTAGGTGATGAACTAGAGGTATTATCAATTTTAAAAAAGAAAGATGATGTTACTGTTTATTGGAGTAAGGTTTATGAGCCAGATGTAATTAATAAAGGTAAAAAAATAAGAGATCTATTTATTAAGAATGAAATTCAATATAAATATTTTAAAGGAAACATTCTTGTAGAATTTCAAGAAATGACTAAAGACGATGGCACTCCCTATAAAGTTTTCACTCCGTTTTGGAAAAAAACTGAACAGCATTATATTTCAAAAGCTCCTTCAAAATTAATACGAGTTAAATCAAAAATTAAAAAGATAAACATATTTAAAAATTCAATTTCTATAAAAGAAATTTTACCTAAAAAAAATTGGTATAAAAAATTTGAGAAATACTGGGACCCATCTGAAAAAGAAGCTAAAAAATATTTACAAGAATTAATAAATAATAGAATTGAGGACTATGGTGATGCACGAGATATTCCAGGTGTTAACGGAACCTCCAAGTTATCTCCTTTCTTAAAATTTGGTCAAATACATGTGGAAACAATTTGGAAGAAATGCCAAGACATTAAAGTTAAAAAAATTGGATATAGAAAGTATATTAATGAATTAGGATGGAGAGAATTTTCTCATAGTTTAATTAATTACTTTCCACAAATGTTAAAAAGTAATCTTAGAAAAGATTTTGACAATTTTCCTTGGGTTAAAAATGATAAATTTCTTAAAGCTTGGAAAGCAGGCATGACAGGATACCCTATTGTAGATGCTGGAATGAGAGAACTATATGAAACAGGATGGATGCACAATAGAGTTCGAATGATTGTTGCTTCTTTTCTTGTTAAACATTTAAGAATTCATTGGATGGAAGGTGAAAAACATTTTAAAAATTGTTTAGTTGATTATAATGAAGCTAGTAACGTTGCTCAATGGCAATGGGTTGCAGGATGTGGTGCAGATGCAGCTCCCTACTTTAGAATCTTCAATCCTATCCTTCAGGGGGAAAAATTTGACAAAGATGGGATTTATACAAAAAAGTGGGTTCCAGAACTTAAAAACATGCCTAATAAGTTTCTATATAAACCATGGGAGCTTGAAACCAAATACCAAGAACAGATTAAAGTAGTTGTTGGTATCAACTATCCAAAACCAATTGTAGATCACGTTGAAGCCAGAAATGCTGCTCTAGATGCTTTTAAAACAATTAAGAAAAACTAATCTCCTAAATAATGAAGAATAATCAATCTTTTTTGCTTCTCAATTCTGTGCTCAAAAAGATATAAACCCTGCCAGGTACCAAGTAATAACTCTTTGTTTTTAACGCTTAAAGAGATTTGATTATTAGTTAACGCAGATTTTATATGTGCAGGCATGTCATCTTTTCCCTCAGCTGTATGGATGTAAAGGGAATTGTCCATAGGTACGAGCTTATTAAAAAAATTTACTAAATCACTTTGAACATCTGGATCAGCATTCTCTTGAATTATTAAAGAAGCACTGGTGTGTTGAATGCTTATATTGATAATTCCATTATTAAATTCATTATCCTTAATCCATTTGTTAGTTTGACTTGTAAATTCATAGAGACTCTGGCCATTAGTACTCATTTCTAAGTTGAAAAACTCTTGTCTCATAACTTCGTATACTTAATAGATGTTAATTCATACAACCTACTAATAGTTCTTTTAAATATTTTTTTTAAATCTTCAGAAGAGTTTAATAAATCTAATTGTAATTGAGAAGTTATCATAAGTGGTATATTTTTTTCATAAAGAATATCAATTAAAGTAATAAATCTTTGTTGTTGATTAGAATTATTACTGTTAAAAATTGGAATATTTTCTATAACAATAAAATTGCATACTTCAGTTATTTTAATGTAATCTTCAGCTCCAATATTTTTAGAACATAACTCTTTAAAATCAAAACGTGCTATTCCATTAAAGTAATTCTTAATAGTAAGCTTTCTACCTTTAATACTTAAGATCATTTCTTGATTAGTAAGATTTTTTGTTATTTTTCTAAAAAATTTATTAAGTTTAAAATTAGTTGATTCATTTAATGGATAAAAATATCTTTCATTTCTATTTTTTACAGATTTTCTATAATCATCTTGGATAATCAATTGTGTCTCGTAAGATCTTTCCTTCATTATTTTAATAAAGGGAAGAAATTGATCTCTTTGTAATCCATCTTTGTAGAGGTCATTTATTTTAGTATTTGATGAAAATAAAACTTTTATATTCTCATCAAATATTTTTTTAAATAAGCTACCTAAAATCATAGCATCTACAATATTTGTAACCTGAAACTCATCAAAATAAATTAATTTAGATTTACTTTTTAGTTTTTTAACAAATCTATCTATAATATTTTCTTGTTTATTTTCTTTGTTTTTAAATACAAAGTCATGAAAACTAATCATAAACTCATTAAAGTGAAATCTTTGTTTAGTTTTATCAAATTTATTATAAAAAAAATTGAGTATCATGGTTTTACCTACACCCACATCCCCTTGTAAATAAAACCCAGTTTTATAATTTTGTTTAGTAAATATTTTTTTTAAAAGTGATTTATTAAAGTTTTGATTATAGAATAAATTTAGCTCATCGATTGAGCCTAATTGATTGGGATTAATTTCTAAATTGTTAATTTTACAATAACTAAGAAATAATTTATTTAAATTCATTTGTTGTTTTAAAATCTATACCATATTCTGATCTGGGGCCTTTTCTTAATCCAAAAGGACCAGATAAAAATAATGTAAGCGGCCTTGTTCCTGGTTTAAGATCAACTCTGTGTAAATTATTTGCTGATCGAAAACCAATATATCCCGGCGGTCTCCAAAATCTTCCATTTTTTAAAGTTTCCCAATAACCTCCTCTTAATATAACGGTTATGTAAGGAAATGTGTGATTATGAACCCCTTCCCCATGATCGTCTGCTAACATTTCATGTAATAAAATATTAAATGGAAACCATTTAGGCCTATGTCTTAATAAAACATAATATCTATTCATCCAGGGTTTAGCTTCATTAAATTTGGGGTGGGAAGGTCCACGATCTAAAACAACTTTTTTTCTTCCTAATTTATCGAGTAACTTAAGAAACATTACTAATTAAATTTGATAATAGAACCGTTGCTTATTAAAAAAAGATTATTTTCATTTATAAATGGCTGCAAAATTTTACCTCCTGAAACTTTAACCACATTCAAGATGTTACCATCATTACTATTTACAATTATTAATTTTCCATCACTATTAGTTAAATATATTTTATTCAAAGCTACAAAAAAACCAGTAGGTGTTATTTGGTTTCTTTTTTTATCTTTATAGTTTTTATATAAATCGTTAATTCTTATTATATTTCCTGATTTTTTGTCGATAATATATAAATATCCTTTTTCAGATATGGTTATTATAAGTTTACCAATAACAACAGGTTTAAGATCTGAGCTAATCTCAGTTTTCCAATTAATTAATCCGGTAGCAATATCAATAGAATAAAATTCATTTTTATTATTAGAGAAAAATATTGTGTTTTCATTGATAACTAATTCTGAATTAGATAATTGAAACGCATTTTGACTAATATTATTATTTTGTGTGGGTAGTTGCCAAACTAGTTGACCCGATTTTATATCTACCGCTGTGATGTCTCCAATAGAATTATTAAAATAAATATTTTTATCATCGAGGGCAATTGATATCTGGGTATTTGATTTTGTTAAAGATTCTTCAGTTTTTAAATTCCATATTTCTGATCCATCTTTTATTGATATTGATCTTAGAATATTTTTATAATCCACCACATAAAAAACATCATTTTTTATTTTAATATTAGAGTTAAAAGGAACTATGTTTGTTTTTATCCATAATAGCTCTCCTGTATCAATATTAATTGCATAATATTTTGCCACATCATCTGTTACAATTAATATATCGTCTTTTAATGCAAAATTTAATCTTGGCTTAATTTTTTTTTCACTTTTATTGTAAAAATTATTTTTCCATAGAGTTTTTTGATTTTCATCGTAAAGAGTTATTTCACCTTTGTTGTCATAAAAAACTAAATTGTTATTATAAAATAAAGGGCTAGGACTTATAAAATCAAAATCATTAAATTTAGAAAAGTTATATTTTCCAATTTTTTCTAAGACACCTTCATAAGTTAGTTCGCCAGTATCATTTTGATCATTCAAGCTGTTTTGATTTAGCTTCCCATTTGATATTTTAACATAAAGATTTGAATTAAATTCTTCTTCAAGTCTTATTTGCTTGGTTAAAATAGTTTTGTTATTTTCAATTTGCTGTTGGTTTTTGTCATCTTTATTCCAAAAACCTACTTTTTTACTAGCTGAGCAGTTGTTTAAAATTAAGAGGATTAGGACTGATAATAGTACTTTATTCACCAAGGTCTCTGTTTAGTCTCTTTTGTGAGTCAGTTTTAATTGTGCCGTTAGCATTAGGTAAAATTATAATTTGGTTAAAAAATTCTTTAGCTTTTTGTTTTTCATCTTTTGAATAAAAAAATTCTGCAAGTAAGTATAATGCATGGGACTTCCAGATACTTTCAGAGTTAATTACTGGATTAAGTATTTGTAATAATTCATTTTCACTAACAAAGTCTGAATTGAATAATGCTTTTTTATATATAATCAAATTCTTAATTTCATTATCAAGTTTTGTATTTTCAATTAATTCATTAAATAATATATTTATCTCATCATTGTTCTCTATTAAATTATTGTCTAGTAGATGGTATAAAGCTAATGGAGAATAAGTTGCATCATTACTTTTTACAACATTAACCATTTCATCAATTGTTTTTTGTTTATTTTCGGGATTAAGATCTATTAATGCTAAGTTGTATTGATTAGCTAATTTAATTTTATTTTTTTCTTTAGAATTTTCAAATGATAGATAGCCAATTATAATTACTAATATTATTGAAATAATTATTATAAGTTTTTTTTTATTATTTATAAAAAAATTCTTTATTCTCTCATTTCTTGCGTTTGTATCTATGATTGTAATTTCTTCGTTCATTTCTATATCATGTTCCTTAATACATACTGAAGTATTCCACCATTTTTATAATACTCTAATTCGTTTTTAGTATCTATTCTACATAGGGTTTTGATCTTTTTAATATCTCCCGAGGCATATTTTATTTCAACTTGAACATGATCTGATGCATTTATACCGTCTTCAATTTGAAGAATGGTTATCAACTCTGAACCAATTAATTTTAAGTTTACCCTGTCGTGTCCTTCAGTAAATTGTAGAGGTAAAACACCCATTCCAATTAAATTAGATCTATGAATTCTTTCAAAACTTTCCGCTATTACAACTTTAACACCTAATAGTTTTGTTCCTTTAGCAGCCCAATCCCTTGAAGATCCTGTCCCATATTCTTTTCCACCTATAACAACAAGATCTGTACCTCTTTTTTTGTATTCTTCTACAGCATTATAAACTGGCATTACTTTTTCTTCTGGATATAATTTTGTAAACCCACCTTCTGTTCCTGGTGCCATTTCATTTCTTATTCTAATATTTGCAAAAGTTCCTCTCATCATTACCTCATGATTTCCTCTTCTTGATCCGTAAGAGTTATAATCTGTTGGAAGTATTTGATGTTCCATAAAATACTCACCTGTTGGGCTTTCTTTTTGAATATTTCCTGCTGGAGAAATATGATCAGTTGTAACCATATCCCCTAAAATCAAAAGAGGTCTTGCATCTTTAATAGGTTTAAACCCCTCAGGTTGATCAGATAAATTTTCAAAAAATGGTGGTTTCTTTACATAAGTTGAACTTGTATCCCAATTGTAAATACTGGTATTTTCAGTTTTAATTTCTTGCCATTGTTTAGGGCCTTCTGAAACATTTGAATATCTTTTAACAAACATCTCTGCATTTAAAGATTCTCTTAATGTGTCTTCAATTTCTTTATTTGATGGCCAAATATCTTTTAAAAATACATCTTTACCATCTTTACATTTTCCTAAAGGCTCTTTGTATAAATCAAATTCCATGTGACCCGCAAGTGCATAAGCTACTACAAGTGGTGGTGATGCTAAGTAATTAGCTTTTATATGTGGAGATATTCTTCCTTCAAAATTTCTATTTCCAGATAAAACTGACACAGCGTAGATGTTTTCCTTATCTATTGCTTTAACAATTTCCTCTGGTAATGGGCCTGAATTTCCTATGCAAGTCGTGCAACCATATCCAACCAAATTAAAACCAAGTTTATCTAAAAATACATTCAGTCCTGCTTTTGCTAAATAATCTGTAACTACTTGTGAGCCTGGTGCTAATGATGTTTTAACCCAAGGTTTAGTTTCTAAACCAAGTTCAACTGCTTTTTTTGCTAATAACCCAGCGCCAATTAATACATTTGGATTGGATGTATTTGTGCATGAAGTTATAGCTGCAATTAATATTGAGCCATCTTTAATTTCATAATCTGTTCCTGATACTTTTGAAACATGTTGTTCTTTTCTATTAGTTGCATCTTCAAAAACTTTTTTAAATCCGGTAGATGCCTCTGTTAATAAAACTTTATCTTGAGGTCTTTTAGGTCCTGAAATAGTTGGAACAACTGTGGACATATCTAACGATAAGGTGTCAGTAAATTCAACTTGGTCATTAGCCCATAAACCTTGCTCTTTTGCATATTTCTCAACTATATTTACTGTGTTCTCATCTCTACCTGAGAATCTTAAATATTTTAATGTCTCTTCATCAATTGGGAAAAAGCCACATGTCGCTCCATATTCTGGTGCCATATTTGCAATTGTTGCTCTATCAGCAAGAGTTAAATTCTTTAAACCTTCTCCATAAAATTCAACAAATTTTCCAACAACACCTTTGTCTCTTAACATTTTTACAACTGTTAAAACTAAATCTGTTGCAGTTGTACCTTCTGGCATTTTATTTTTAACTTCAAATCCTATTACTTCTGGAATTAACATTGAAATTGGCTGACCTAACATTCCAGCTTCAGCTTCTATTCCACCAACACCCCAACCAAGAACTGATAAACCATTAACCATAGTAGTGTGACTATCAGTACCAACTAACGTGTCAGGAAATAAATAGTCCTCGTTTTGAAATTTTTCAGACCAGACTACTTTTGATAAATATTCTAAATTGACCTGGTGACAAATCCCAGTTCCAGGAGGAACAATTCTGAAGTTATTAAAAGCTTGTTGTCCCCATTTTAAAAAAGAATATCTCTCACCATTTCTTTTAAATTCAATATCAACATTTTTTTCAAATGAATCTGAGTTTGCAGATTTATCTACTTGTACAGAGTGATCAATAACTAGATCAACTGCAGAAAGTGGGTTGATTGTATTGGGATCTTTATTTTTTTCTTTAACCGCTTCTCTCATAGCCGCAAGATCAGCAACCGCTGGTATTCCCGTGTAGTCCTGTAACAAAACTCTAGCTGGTCTATAAGCTATCTCAGTTAATGATTTTTTTGTCTTTAGCCATTCTTTAATTGCTTCTATTTGACTTTTAGTAACTGATAGATCGTCCTCGTATCTTAAAAGATTTTCTAACAAAACTTTTAATGACTTTGGAATTTTTGAAATTCCATCTAAACCGTTCTTTTCTGCTTCTACTAAAGAATAATATTTGTAGTCCCTATCATTAATACTGATAGTTTTTAGGGAGTTATAAGAATTTTGATTTCCTGGTTTCATTTAATTTAGATATAGAACCCTATTATACAAACAATAAGTAGCAAGGACATAGCATAATTAAATCGTTTAATAAAATTATTATTTGTCGCAAAATTCCTTAAAAACTTACCTAAAAAAGCCCATGCTGTAATACTTGTTAGAGCTGTCAAAGAGCAAACGATAATAACTGTTAAAGAACTATTTAAGTAATCGTTTTCTAATACAAATTTTGAGATCAATGTAATAGCTGCCATTACTCCTTTAGGGTTTAAAAACTGGAATGTAAAAGTATCGATAAATTTTACTGGATTAATTTTTTTACCCTCTTTGGATGTTTCAGAAAATGAAATTTTATAAGCTAAATATATGAGGAATAAAGTTCCTAATATTCTGATCACTTCCTGGATTAGTGGATATTTAATAAAAGTCGATATCAATACAAAATTGATCAAAATTACTAACACAGTATAACCCAACCAAACTCCCATTATTAATGGAATTGTTTTTTTTATACCAAAATTAAAACCTGAGTAAGAAGCAACAGCATTATTAGGTCCTGGCGTAAAACCTAATGAACAAGAAATTCCTATCAATAAAAATAATTCAGGATGCATAAAGTTTAAGCTATTGGAAGCCCATTCTCTGATTGTTGAGATGGGTGAACTAGTATAACTTTGCCTTCATTATCAATCGAACCTAAAATAAGAACTTGTGAAACTACACCTGCAATATTTTTTTCTGGAAAGTTACAAACACCAATAACTTGTTTACCTTTTAAATTTTCTTCATTGTAATAATGCGTAATTTGTGCGGATGATTGCTTAACACCTATATCTTTTCCAAAATCCACTTCAATTACTAGTGAAGGTTTTCTAGCTTTTTCATTTTGTTTAACTGATATTACGGTGCCTACTCTAATGTCTATTTTATCAAAAATATCATAGGTTATTTGTTCTTTCATAAATTTAATATATAATACAACTATATTATGAGTACAGAAAATAGTTCAGATCAATTATTCAACAACTCTATTAAAATCTTAACTGATTTAATTAGTTTCAAAACTATATCTGGAGAAGACAATAGTTCATTAATTAACTATTGTGATGAAATTCTAAACAAACTAGGCGCTACTTCATTTAAAACTTTTGACGATGAAAAAAAAAGAGTTAATCTTTTTGCTACACTTAAAGCAAAGAAACCTAGTAATAAAAAACCTATAATTTTATCAGGTCATACTGATGTTGTTCCAGTTTCTAAGGGATGGAGTACTGATCCATTTGTTGCAACAATTAAAGATGACAAACTTTTTGGTAGAGGTTCTTGTGATATGAAAGGTTTTATTGCTTGCACGTTAGCTTTTGCTCCCATTTATGCAAAAGCTAATTTAGATAGAGATATTCATTTCTCATATACGTTTGATGAAGAAACTGCCTGTATAGGAGCTCCAATATTAATTGAAGAGTTAAAAAAAAGAGGTGTTAAAGATGGAATTTGTATAATTGGTGAGCCTACTAATATGAAAATAATAGATGCACACAAAGGATGTTACGAATACACAACTTATTTTGAAGGTTTAGCAGGTCATAGTTCTGCTCCACACAAGGGAGTTAGTGCTGTCGAATACGCATCAAGATATGTGAATAAACTAATTGAATTAAGAGAAGAATTAAAAGAAAGATCACCTAAAGACTCTATTTTTGATCCTCCTCACTCTACTTTATCAATTGGAGGGATTTTTGGCGGTATAGCTCACAATGTAATAGCGGATAAATGTCATGTGAATTGGGAAACAAGACCTGTCGTCAAAGAAGATGGTGTTTTTTTAAATGCAAAAATAGATAAATATGCAAATGAAATACTTTTACCAGATATGAAAAAAGTTTTTCCTAACGCATCAATTAAAAAAAAAATTATTGGTGAAGTCACTGGTTTTGATAGAGATGAAAAATCGAATGCTTGTGAGTTAGTTTCAAGTTTAACAGGAGACAACACAAGAGAAGTTGTGTCATTTGGAACTGAAGCTGGTTTATTTCAAGAAATAGGAATAAGCACAGTTGTGTGTGGACCAGGCTCGATTGAGCAAGCTCACAAAATTGATGAATTTATAATTCTTGATGAGCTTAAAAAATGTTTAAGCTTGCTGGATGGCATTAAAGAAAAATCTATAATAAATTAACAAATTGTTAATTTAGTTAAATTAAATTATAATTTTTTATGACAAAAAAAGATAATCGCAATCTAATTGGTTATGGTTCAAATTTACCTAAAGTTGACTGGCCAAACAAAGCACGTATAGCAGTTCAAATAGTCTTAAATTATGAAGAAGGGGCAGAAAATTGTGTTCTTAATGGAGACAAAAATTCAGAAGTTTTTCTGTCAGAAATTATAGGCGCTCAACCTATAAAAGGAAGGCATATGAATATGGAGTCGCTTTATGAATATGGATCAAGAGTAGGTTTTTGGAGACTTCACAATCTTTTTCAAGAAAAAAAAATTCCTATAACTATTTTTGGAGTTGGGATGGCCTTAGAAAAAAACCCTGAAATTTGTAAAGCCATAATAGAAGCTGATTATGAAGTAGCTTCACATGGATGGAGATGGATTGATTATCAAAATATTAAAAAATCAGAAGAAAAAAAACATATGCAGCTTGCTATTAAAGCTCATACTAAAATTTTTGGTAAAAGACCTGATGGTTGGTATACAGGAAGATGTAGTCCAAATACCAGAGATTTAGTTATGGAAGATGGTGGATTTTTATATGACAGTGACTCATATAGCGATGATTTACCATTTTGGGAAAGCAGAAATAAAAAAAAACAATTAATCATTCCTTATACTCTTGATAACAATGATATGAGATTTGCAACAAACCAAGGTTTTAATACTGGCGATCATTTTTATAGTTATCTTAAAGATAGTTTTGATGCTTTGTATGAAGAAGGAAGAACAAACCCAAAAATGATGTCTGTTGGACTACACTGTAGAATAATTGGTAAACCTGGTAGAATTCAATCTTTAAAAAAATTTTTAGATTATATACTAAAACATGAAGATATTTGGATTTGCAAAAGAGTTGATATTGCCAAACATTGGATTAAAAACTATTCCTAAAAATGTCTGAAAAAATAATTTTCACAAATGGATTAATAGACTTGGCTCAGCCCCGATTGGGTTCAAAAGTTATTTATAAAACAGATGATTTTTTTGCCTCAGCCAATAGAATTATAGATCCAGCACCTGCTGTTTTTAAGGAGGGATTATTTGATAAAAATGGAAAATGGATGGATGGTTGGGAGTCGAGAAGAAAAAGAAATCCAGGACATGACTATTTAATTATTAAATTAGGTAAACCTGGGAAAATTTCGAAAATAGATGTGGACACATCTCATTTCAATGGGAATCAACCATCTATGATTTCTTTAGAGGCCTGTAACTCTAAATCTAATTCGTATAAAAATTTTAGATGGAAAACTTTACTGAATAAAAAAAAAACAAAAGCTAACAGTCATCATTTTTTTAATATCTCTTCTAAATCTACGGTTACTCATATTAAATTTAACATCTTTCCAGATGGAGGAGTTGCTAGATTAAGGCTTTTTGGAAAAATTTCAAAGGACACAATTAACTTGAAAAATAAGACTACAAATTTAACATCTCTTTTAAACGGAGCCTCAGTCATAGCTTGTAATAATGAACATTTTGGAAAAGCTGAAAATATTTTAGCACCTGGTAAAGCAAAAAATATGGGTGATGGATGGGAAACTAGAAGAAGAAGAGACAAAGGTTTTGATTGGCTAATATTAAATTCAATTGATGGCAATAAAATTGATAAAATTGAGATATCAACACATCATTTTAAAGGAAATTATCCAAGTCACTGCTCTCTTCAAGCGATTTATATTCCAAACAATAAAACATCTTCTTCAATTATAAAAAATTCTAAGAAGTGGAAAATTCTATTAGATAAAGTTAAATTATCAGCAAATAAGACACATATATTTAAAAACAAATTAATGAAAAATAATAAAATTAATTATGTTAAAATTAGTATTTTTCCAGATGGTGGTATTTCAAGATTTAGAATGTTTGGTAAGGTACTTTAATGAAAATTATAATTAAGCCAAAACCAATCACTAAAGAAAATTTCTCTAAGTATGGAGACGTAATTACAACTAAAGATATAAAGCCACTTGAAATTAATAATGGTTATGCAAAAAGATTTGATGGTATAGCAAATTTAGACACGTCAACTAATAATGGAGAAACTACTATTTGTATTTTTTCTGCCTTAAAAAGATCCTTTCCAATGAAAATTGATATGATGGAAAAACATCCTTTAGGAAGTCAAGCTTTTATACCGATGCAAGAAACTACTTTTTTAGTATTAGTTGCACCAAAGGGTGATAAACCAAATGTCGATGAAATTGAGTCCTTCATTGTTCCACCTGATATTGGTGTGAATTATAATCCTGGTATATGGCACTTTCCTTTAATCTCCACTAAAGATATGAATTTTTTAGTCGTAGATAGAAAAGGTTCTGGTGACAATCTTGTGCTTGAAGATTTAAATAAAGAGGAAATATTTCTAAAATACTAAAACCCGCCGCACTAATGCGACGGGTCTTTTGTTATAACTATAGAGTTTTGTCTTATCTTTTAGATATTACTAAATGAACTACAGCACCTAATGATGCTCCAATTATCCAAGCATATCCTCCGCCACCACCTAAGTTAGCAAAGAAATCATCTAAACCTAAAATCAAGATGTTTGGCCATACAGAACCAACTGCGATGTAACCTGACAATATCCAAGCCAACATTCCCTTGTAATTAAAACCACCATTGTAATGATATTGTCCTTTAGAACTATCATCAAACAATGCGTCTACATCAATTTTTTCTTTTTTGATAATGTAGTAATCAACCATCATGATACCAAATACTGGCGCAAGAATTGCTCCTAACGTATTAACAAATGGAAATAAACCCATTTGAGTAATAACAGCAACCCACATACCACCAATAATAAAACCAAAACCAGCTGTGATTAACCCACCAGTTTTAAAGTTAATTTTACTTGGGATTAAATTGGCTAAGTCATACGCAGGAGGTATAAAGTTTGCAACCATATTTATACCAACTGTTGCAGCAAAGAATGCAAATGCAGCAATAATTGTTAAACCTAGGTTATCTACTTTAGCTACCATCTCTGTAGGACTTGCAACATACTCACCAAAAATTGCGATTGTTCCGCCTGTGATCATTAAAGTAATAAAAGAGAATAAGATCACGTTACCTACTAATCCCCATAGGTTACCTTTTCTCATTTCATCTTCATTTTTAACGAATCTTGCGAAATCACCAAAATTGATAACTACTGCAGCAAAGTATCCAACCATAATTGAAAATACAGCTACGAAAGCTCCAATTGTTCCTAGACCTTCAAAACCACCAGTTCGTTCTCCACCAGAAAATATAGTTCCTACTTCTGAAAAAAGTCCTCCACCAGCTTTAACCCAAATAACAATCATTAAAAAAATCATTACCGCGTAAACGGCAGGTCCCGCAAAGTTTAAAAACTTTTTAATAAGATCTACACCTTGCCAAAACAGATAAACCTGGAATGCAGACACAAATATGAAAGAAACCCACATTACACCTGTCATACCAAGAAGCATAACCTCACCTTCCATTCCTGTAACACCCGTAATTAAAAGCGCTACTGCAGTTGATGCAGCATAAGTTTGTGCTCCATACCAAAACATTGCAACAAGACCTCGGGCCATTGCTGGAAAATTTGCTCCAAATACACCCATACTGACACGAGCAAACACTGGATATGGAATTCCATGTTTTACACTTGGTTTGCCTGATAAATTTACAAGCCACATTATAAAAAACCCTGCAAGAATTAATGCAGCAAATACAGCCCACCCATTAAGTCCTGATGCTAAAAATAAAGATGCTGCCAAAGTATAACCAAATAAACTTTGCACATCGTTTGCCCACACGTTAAAGATTTCAAACCATCCCCAATTTTTCTTACTACTTGGGGTTGGAGCTAAATCTGAATTGTAGAGTTTTGACGATCTACCCATATTACTTCTCCCTATTATTTTTGTTACTCTTATTAACTATAAAAAGTTATGGTAACACTACTGCGACATTATGGATTATTCATGTTGTGTAAAGTATAAAATGACACAACTTCTAGTTTAGAAAATTAACTAATATAAATAGGGCTTATTGAATTTTTGAAAACCTATTATGAACAGGAATTTAGTTAAATTAATCGTTCCAACCGCTAACTACTTTAACTTCTAAATATTCTTCTAAACCTAATTTACCAGCTTCACGGCCAATACCTGAATGTTTGTATCCACCAAAAGGGGCATCTGGTGCTAAACCAGCTCCATTAATATCGACCATTCCTGATCTTAATTTTCTAGCAACTCTATTCGCTTTTTCTTGATCTTGAGTTTGAATAAAATTTAATAATCCATACGGAGTATCATTAGCTATAGCAATAGCTTCTTCTTCAGTTTCGAAAGGTATAATTGACAAAACAGGACCGAAAATTTCTGTTCTTGCAATCTGCATTTGGTTATTAACATCCGCGAATGCTGTAGGTTTAACAAAATAACCTTTATCAAGGCCATCTGGTTTGCCTGTTCCACCAGCAACTAATTTTGCACCTTCGTCAATTCCAACCTGTATTAATGTTTGAATTTTTTCAAATTGAGTTTTTGAAACAACAGGACCAATATGATCACCATTTTTTGTTGCAACATCAACTTTCATTGAGTTAGCAAAATTTTTAACTCTTTCCACTGCATCTGCATAGATTGATTTTTCAACTAACATTCTTGTTGGAGCATTACAAGATTGTCCTGTATTTCTAAAACATCTAAGCGCTCCTCTTTCAACAGCTTCAGCATCAGCATCTTTAAATATAATGTTCGCACCTTTTCCTCCAAGCTCTAAACTAACTCTTTTAAAGTCTTTTGCTGCATTTTCAGAAATTAAAGCACCTGCTCTAGTTGATCCTGTAAATGAAACCATGTTTACATCTGGATGACTAGTAAGTGCATTACCAGCAACAGCACCATCTCCGTTAATAAGATTAAAAACGCCTTTTGGTAGTTTAATTTCATCAATCATTTCTGCTAAAATTATTGATGATAATGGAGCTATCTCCGATGGTTTAAGAACCATTGTGCATCCAGCTGCTATAGCAGGAATTACTTTCAAGCAAACCTGATTCATTGGCCAGTTCCATGGAGTTATTAACGCGCAAACTCCTTTGGGTTCATGTAAAATATTATTATTAAGAGCATGTTCTCCTAATTTTGCTTCAAATGTGAATTCTTTTAAAACTTTTATATAAGATTTTATGTGACTAGCACCTGTACCAGCTTGTAATTGTGTTGAAAAATCAATTGGGGCTCCCATTTCAAGTGAGATTGCCTCAGCCATATCATTCCATCTTTTTTTATAAACATCATATAAGGCTTCTAAATATTTTAATCTTTCTTCTTTGGTAGAAAATGCCCAAGTTTCAAATGCTTTAGTTGCAGCACTTACAGCATCATTTACATCATCAACTCCAGCTAAAGATATAACCGCACATTCCTCTTCAGTTGAAGGGTCAATTACTTTGAAATCATTTGATTTTTTTGGAGAAACCCATTCTCCATTTATATAAAAGTTTTTTTTATCTAACATTTTTGAAAAATTATATTATCTTTTAACTTTTGCAAACAAATTAGTTAATTCATAAACAATTGTAGCTGCTGCTAAAGATGTAACTTCTGCATGGTCATATGCTGGAGACACTTCAACTACATCCGCAGAAATTAAATTTAAACCTGAAAGGCCTCTTATGACATTAACCATTTCTCTTGTAGTCATTCCTGCAATTTCGGGTGTACCCGTTCCTGGTGCAAAAGCAGGATCCAAAACATCTATATCAATAGATAAATAAAGTGGATTGTTTCCAACTCTTTTTCTTATTCTTTCAGCAATTTTATCTGTACCTTGTGTTTGAAATTCATCACAGTGAATGATTTTAAAACCAAACTCTTCATCATTTTTTATATCATCTCTACTGTAAAGAGGACCTCTAATCCCAACATGCATTGAAGCATCATCTAAAAATAAATTTTCTTCTCTTGCTCTTCTAAAAGGAGTTCCATGAGTATAGGGTGCTCCAAAATATGTGTCCCATGTATCTAAGTGAGCATCAAAATGTACTAAAGCAACTGGCCCATTATTCATTTTATTAATAGCTCTAAGCAAAGGAAGAGCAATTGTGTGATCACCTCCTAAACTAATAATGCCACCTACTTTATTTAAAAGTTCCGTAGCCCCCTCTTCTATTTGTTTAATGGCTTCATCAATGTTAAATGGGTTACATGCGATGTCGCCTGCATCAGCAACTTGCTGAACTTTAAATGGTTCAACATCGTAACTTGGATGATAATTAGTTCTTAAATGTCTTGATGCCTGTCTAATACTCATGGGTCCAAATCTCGCGCCAGGTCTATAACTAGTGCCTGCATCAAATGGGATTCCAACAATTGCTACGTCACAACTCTCAACATCTCTTAATTCTGGTAATCTTGCAAATGTAGATGGCCCAGCAAATCTTGGAACTTTAGTTCCACTTATTGGTTGTACTGGATTTTTGTTTCTTTCTTTTTTCATTTATAAATAAAATGTACCACATTCTTTAAGAATGGAATATCTTCTATCTTTAAAATTATGAACTTAATAAGAGCTATTTTACTATTAATTTTTTTAATTACACCCCTAAAAGCAAATACTATTTATAATTTAATTAAGATACCTAACTTAGAGATTTATGAAATAAATACCAAAAATAAACTTAGATATTTTTATGCAGCAAGACCCTTCCAACTAGGTACTCAAAAAAACATTGTTTGTTCAAATCCAAATAAGAAAGATTTAGAATTAAAATATAAAATTATTCATAAAAATCTTAATAGATACTCTTATGACTATCTAAAAAAAATTAATCTCAAATATATTGTAATGTGTGAAAATTTATCTATCTCAGAACTATATACAGCTGGTATTCCAGATAATATAATGAAAACATTAATACTAGATATCAAATTTAATGAGAAATATTTTGAAAGAGTAATTCATCATGAAGTTTTTCATGTAATGCATCTTCAGCACAAAAATATTTTTAATGAAGAAGAATGGGCTAAATTTAATAATTTTGAATTTAAATACGCTGAATGCTCTACATGCACAAAGAATATATCTTTAGAAAAATATCAAGAAACTGATGGGTTTTTTACAGAATACTCTAAATCAACAGCCTCAGAAGATATGGCAGAAGTTTATTCGCATATGATCTTCTTAGAGAAAAAAGAAATTAATCAAATTCGTAAATTAGATCCTATTTTAAATAATAAAATTTCATATATTGAAAATAAAATAAAAGAAATAGATAATTCTTTTACTTACTAATGATAAAAAAAATTAAAGCTTCTAAATCAGAAAAACTTATTTTTATTTTTTTAATCCTATTAGCTATCACAACTTTCTGCACATATTTTATAGTTAAGAATAAATGTTTATTTGTCAAAAATATTGATCCAAAGAATATTACTTTTAAAAATCCAAATAATATCGCAGTTTTAAATGCACCTTGTGGAAATGTAATTATAGAACTTTATCCTAATATTTCACCTAATGCGGTTCAAAGATTTGTAACTTTAATTAGATCTAACGCTTATGAGAATATTGCTTTTCATAGAGTAATTGAAAATAAACTTATCCAGGCTGGTGACCTAGAGTTTGGAAAAAAAGGAAATTTAGATTATGGAAAAATTGGAACTGGAAAATCTGGTTTAGGTACAATTAAATCGGAAATTGATAATGATTTTAATTATACCAAAGGTAGTGTCGGATTAGCTCGAACATTTAAGAATGATACTGAAGACAGTCAATTTTTTATAATCCTACAGGATGAACCATTATTTGAAGGCGAATATACACCCGTTGGAAAAGTTCTTTATGGTTTAGAAGTATTGAAAAAGGTAAAATCTGATAAACGCTCAGAGTATATATTAAGACCAGATTTTATTAATTCCTTTAAAATGCTTAATTAATTAAAGGTTTGCCTGTTGCTAGTGTGTGTTTAATACGGTCTTGAGTTTCTTTTGTCTCTATTAATCTCATGAAAGCATCCAATTCTAATTTAAATAAATCATCTTCTGATAAAGTTTTATCTATAGTTGTATCTCCTCCACTCAAAACATGAGCGAGTTCTTTTGCAACAGTAACACCGTGATCACGAATTATTTTTTCATTATAAAGGTTTTCTATAATTTTATTCATTTCTATTAAAATTTCTTTTCCTGGTAGTTTAAATTCAGTCTCTGTTGGAGTTTTAAATTCTTTATTGTCGTCTAAGATTTTTTTTGAAACTTCTAGTAAACTATTTCTATTCATTATTTTTTTATCTTCTGGTCTTAAGTATTTTAATGGTTCTGCCTCAATTGGTGAAGTTGCTGTTTTTCCATAACCAATAATATCAAATACTTTAAGTGGTGCATAATGAGGATCTTTTTTAGCCTCATCTGTATCAAGCCATCTTGCCAACATTTCCTTGCATCCACCTCCAGCTGGTATCAGTCCAACTATTGTTTCCACTAATCCAACTACAATATTTGTATGTGAAGCAACAAAATTACTTTGGACCATTACTTCAAATCCACCTCCAAGAGTTAAACCTGATGGTGCAGATATCACTGGGTGATTAGAATACTTAAGATGCTTGCAGGTTTCTTGAAAATATCTAATAAATTTTTCTATGGATTTAAAATCATTTTTGTTCGCAAAATCCATTGTATAACTCAAGTTTACTCCAGCAGAAAACTGCATGCTTTCATTTATTATAATCAAAGGTTTGTCTGTAGCTTTTTTTAAAGCATCCATTGAATCATAATCTAGAGCATTTGCTTTAGTGGTAAACTCAACAATATTATAATCATTAAATCTATATATCTGTGCTGAACTGTTTCCATCTACACTTAATGCTTTCTTTTTAGCTTTTCCAAACGTTTCAATGTCAGTGTATTTTTGTCTAGATCCATAAAAATCTTGATTTCTATTTTTAGATAAATTTTCTAAAAAAGCATTTCCCTTAAAGTCGTCTATTTTACCAAAAAAAGTTTCAACTCCGATTTCTTCTAACATTTCAAATGGACCTTTAGTCCAATTAAAACCTAATCTCATTGCTTCATCAATATCATTGAAATCTTTTGTAATTGATGGAACTAAAGAAGAAGCATATTTGATAATCTTAGAAATAACAGACCAAGCATACTCACCATACTTATCCTCTCTAGAAATTAATTCTTTAAGGTCTATTTTGTCTGATTTTATATTAATTTTTTTACTTGCAGAGTATTCTCCAGTTTCAAGATTAATTGCTTCCATAACCTTAACTTCACCAGTTTTATTAACTCTATAAAATCCGCCCTTGCCTTTTCGACCGGTATATCCTGTTTCAATTAATTTTTTTACTAAAGGAATTTCTTTTGCAACTACTTGAAAAGGGTCATTTTCTGATAATTCTTTAATAAAACTTTTTAAAACATCGGCCATTAAATCAATACCAATTAAGTCATAAAGACCAAACACACCTGTTTTTGGTATACCCATTGGTCTTCCAAAAATTGCATCAGCTTCTTCTATGCTAAGTTTCATTTTAAAAGCTTCAGTCATTGCAACTTGCATTGCAAAAACACCTATTCTATTTCCTAAAAAGCCTGGCGTGTCATTACAAATAATTGCACCTTTTCCAAGTTCTGTTTCACAAAAAGCTTTTAGAGAGTTTATTTTATCTAAATCATTATTTTCATTTTTAACTATCTCTAATAATCCCATGTATCTGACTGGATTAAAAAAGTGAGTAATGCAAAAATCTTTTTTTTCTTCCTCTGATAAGTGTTGAGATAATATTTTGATAGGAATGGATGAAGTGTTTGAAGATACTATCGCACCTTTTTTTCTTTCTTTGAATATTTTTTTATAGATATCATGTTTAATATCTATTCTTTCAACAACAGCTTCTACTACCCAGTCAGCTTCTTTTACTTCATCAAAATTATCTAAAATGTTTCCTACTTTAATGTTTTTTATTTTGGACTTATCTAACAAAAGTGGTGGTCTCGATTTGTAAATTTTATCGCGTGCTTGCTCACTTATTTCAGTTTTTAAATCCAATAAAGTTACTGGAATATTTGCATTACACAAATGTGCTGCAATTCCACTACCCATAGTTCCTGAACCAATAACTACTACTTTTTTAATTTCCATAAGATTTAAAAATTGAAGGACAATTTATAATAAAAAAAATGAGCTTAGTAAAATAAATTACCTATTAATTCCTCTTAGTCTTTCAGATCTTCTTCTTAAAAGTTCTGCACTAACAAGAATTAAAGTAGACATTACAATTAAACAAGTTGCTACTGCCATGATTGTTGGACTTAATTGTTCTCTTAGACCAACCCACATTTGAATTGGAATAGTTGTATTCTCAAGTCCTGCTAAGAATAAAACAACTACAACTTCATCAAATGAAGTCACAAATGCAAATAAAGCTCCAGAAATAACACCTGGTAAAATTAATGGTAATGTGATTTTCATAAAAGTATTTACTGGATTACTTCCCAAACTTGCAGCTGCACGTGTCACGCTATGATCAAACCCTGTTAATGTTGCTGTTACAGTAATAACCACAAATGGTGTACCTAAAATAATATGTGCTAAAATTATTCCAGTGTGTGTTGCAGCTAAACCCACTTTTGCCATGAAAAAAAATATTGCTGTTCCTGAAATAATTAATGGAACAATCATTGGCGATATTAATAAAGCCATGAATGCTGCCTTGTAAGGCATATGTCTGCTACTCAAGCCTAAAGCAGCAACTGTTCCAAGAATTGTTGATCCAATTGTTGCAAAGAAAGCTATGATAATACTATTTTTTGCAGCAAGCCCCCATGGGTTTTTAGTTCCATAAATCATGTCTTCATACCATCTTAATGAAAATGCATCTGGGTCGAGTGCTATCATTCCCTTTGAAAAATGAATATATTGCTCTGCATTAAATGAAAGTGGTAAAATTATAAACAATGGTGCAATTAAAAAGAAAAATACTAACGCACAAATAATTAAGTATGTGTAGTGCCAAACTCTATAATTCCATGATGTATAATTTGGTAATGACATAATTTATCCTAATTTAATATTATCTATCCCTACTAATTTATTATAGATCCAGTAAATAGTTAAAACACCAACTAACAGCATCGTTCCTAGTGCAGCAGCAAATGACCAATCTAAAGAACTTTTCATATGATAAGCGATTGTATTACTTATTAAAGATCCACTTGCTCCTCCAACTAATGCAGGAGTTATATAATAACCTATTGCTAAAATAAAAACTAACAATGACCCAGCACCTATTCCTGGAATTGTTAATGGAAAATATATTTTTCTAAATGCTACAAATGGTGTTCCACCCAAAGATTTTCCAGCTCTCATTAAGCTTGGAGATATTGTTTTCATTACACTGTAAAGTGGTAAAACCATAAATGGTAACAAGATTTGAGTCATTGCAACAAAAGTACCAATAACATTATACATTAGTTCAGGTCTGGCATCGTTTGCGGCGAGTCCGAGCCATACAATTAGATCATTAATTGGGCCTTGTTGCTGAAGTAAAACCATCCAACTTGAGGTTCTAACTAGAAGTGATGTCCAGAATGGAAGAAGCACACATATCATCAGTAAATTACTATATTTCATCGGTAATGTAGCTAATAAGTATGAAATTGGATAAGCAAGCAAGAAACAAAATATAGTTACCCAAAATGCAACTTTAACTGTTCTTAACCAAAGTATTTTATGAATTCTTCTATCTTCATCTTGTTGAATTATATTTCTATCTTGATCAAATTTTAAATCCACTCCTTTTAAATATTTTGCATATGACCAGTTCGGTGCAGTATTTTTTAAGGCAATAAAATAATCTATATTTTTCCACCTCTTATGAGTTTTTATAAATTGTGATTTGTAATCACCTTCTTCAAATTTTCCAAGTTTTCTAACTGTTTTTTTTATTAAGCTACTAAATCCACCTTTTTCATAATTCAGTCTTGCTATAATCTTACCGTAAGTCTTAGTTTTTTTTAAATAGGCCAAATCTTCATAAAGCGCAGCATAAACTGGTTCTTCTGGAAGCTCTTTACCATCCCATTTTTCTAATGCTGTAAAAGTGTTTGGCAACATTTTAGTGATCATACGATCATCAACACTTCTAAATAACATGTCTCCTATTGGAAACACATATGTTATTATTAAAAATAAAAATAATGGCGCTACAAGCATCACTGCTTTTAATTTATTTTTTCTCTCAGCTTTCCTCAAGCTAAGCTCTAGGGGTATTCCTTCTGATGATAGTATTTTTTCTGTACTCATATATTAAAATTCTTAAAAAAAAAGGGCGGTTAAATTGTAACCGCCCTAATATTTTATAACAAAAACTTAATCTATAATACTAAATTATAGACCAGCTTTCATTGCTTCCCATTTTTCACCGATTTCATCTTGGTTATCTGCCCAGAAATCAGGGTTCATTAGGATATATCTTTTTGTATTAGCAGGTGCTGTAGGCATGTGTTGTACCATGCTTGTTTTACCATCTTTAAACCATGGCTCTCCAGCATCTATAATAGCGATTGAAGATTTTCTCCAAGGAGCGTAAGCAATATACTTAGCACTTCCAGCTAAACCTTCAGTACTTGTCATTTCTCTAAGTACTTTCATAGCGCTACCGTCAGCATAACCTGGACCATCTTTAACTAATGCAAAATATTCATAGTCAAGAATTTGTCCATCCCATACTTGTACAAGTGGAGTTCCTTCCATTTGCGCATTAAAGAATCTACCATTCCAACCAGTTGCCATTACTACTTCACCATTAGCAAGTAATTCAGGCGGTTGAGCTCCAGCATTCCAGAATACACATCCACCATTTGGATCAGTACATAAAGCTTTAAGTTTATTCATAGCTCTATCAATACCACCGTCAGCATCAAGTTTTCTGTAAGTTAAGTCAGAACCTTTACCAGGGTTTACACCATCTGCAGTGATAGCAATTTCTAAATTAGACATTGCACCTTTGTAAATTGCTCTTTTTCCAGGGAACTTAGAAGTGTTAAAAAAGTCTTTTAAAGTAGTAGGCTTTTTGTCACCAATTGTTGCATCATTATAAGCATAGTTCCATGAGTACAAGATATTTCCAACTGCACATTTAGAAGGCATACCTGTAAAGAAGTCTTGGCTTGCAGGTGTTCCATCTGGAGCAGGTGCGAAGTCTTTGTCAAAATCGAATTCATGGAAAATACCTTCGTCACATCCAACGATAGTATCTTTTGCGTATACATCTATGATGTCCCAAGTTATTTTTCCAGCTTCTTTTTGAGCTTTAATTTCTGATAATCCACCAGTGTAGTCTACCCAGTTTACAGGTATTCCAAGTTTCGCTGCTGTAGGATCACCATAGCCTAATTTTTGACTTTCAGTATAAGCACCACCCCAAGACACTACAGTAACTGCAAATGCTGAAGTTGTGATAGAAAGTACAAAAGATAGAGCAAGTAATAATTTACTTATTTTTTTCATTTTCTCTCCTATTTAACGTTAACGTTTGTTATTTTATAAAGTGAAAGTAAAACAAGATAGATAAGTTTAGTCAACACCCAATTATGTCTAATTTGCCTTTATTTTATTTAACTTTTTTAGGGATTTTTTTAAGATTATTTTGTATCTAGCGCTCTGCAATCAATACTGTTCCAACCAATATTAAGCATATTACCTTTTTTTAGATCTAATCTTGCAGTGCTATTTGGTACTTTAAGAATGAATTCTTTATTTCCCAACAAATCAACTCTTAATCTAGTGTGATCACCGTGATAAATTATTTCTTCAATTTTACCTTTATGATTATTATCCATTTTATCTGTAGGATCTATAATTGCTCTTTCAGGTCTTAGTGAAACTTTAGTCTTATCCCCTTTTGCTTTAACAGCAACTGGATTTGCTAAAATTTCTGTGCCATTTTCTAATTTAACTTTACATTTATCTCCTGAAATATCTAAAACTTGACCTGAAAATTTATTATTTTCTCCAATGAACTCAGCAACAAACGAATTAACTGGTTTTTCATACAATTCATCAGGACTTGATAGTTGCTGAACTTTACCATCATTGAAAACTGCAATACGGTTTGACATTGTTAATGCTTCCGTTTGATCGTGTGTAACATACACAACTGTTACACCAATACTTTCGTGAATATGTTTAATTTCATATTGCATGCTTTCTCTTAAATTTTTATCTAATGCTCCAAGTGGTTCATCCATTAATACCACTTGTGGATCAAAAACTAATGATCTTGCAACAGCAACACGCTGTTGTTGTCCACCTGATAATTGCATCGGCATTCTTGCTTCAAAACCATGAAGTGAAACCATTGATAAAGCTTTATCTATTTTTTTATCAGCTTCATCTTTTGGAATTTTTCTAACTCTTAATGGAAAAGCTAAATTTTCATAAACAGTCATGTGTGGAAATAAAGCATAGTTCTGGAATACCATTCCTATTCCTCTTTTGTGAGGTGGAATATTTGAAATAACCTTACCATCTAAATAAATTTCTCCATGAGTTGGTGTTTCAAAACCAGCCAACATCATAAGACAAGTTGTTTTACCAGAACCAGAGGGTCCTAGCATAGTTACAAATTCACCTTCTTCAATGTCTAGATTTAATCCTTTAACGACCAATACTTTGCCATCATAGCTCTTGTCTACATTATCAAATTTTACAAATTCTTTATTTTTAGTCATATTTTCTAAATGGATTTAAAACATTTGTGAGCTTATTTATCAAGTTTTTTTATTTTAATTATTTAATGTGAAGATCTTTTGAAAAATTACAAAATAGCTCACTTCCTTGATCCGTAACTCTTATTGCTTCAGAAGCTTCAACTCCTCAATTTCCAAATTGCATAACAGCAATCATATGAAAAGTAATATTTGGCTCTAAAATTGTCATATCTCCTTTTGATATATTTAAAGTGTGTTCCCCCCAATCAGGTGGGTAACCAATTCCGATAGAATATCCAGTACGAGAGGTTTTCTCTATACCGTACTTATCTAGAACCTTCCAAAATGCCTGAGCCACATCATCTGCAGTTTTTCCTGGTTTGATAGCATCAATACCTGCCTGCAAGGCTTCGTTTGTTTTTTTCATTGTATCAATTTTAAGCTGGTCAGCTTTTCCAAGAAGCACTGTTCTTGCCATAGGACAATGGTATTTTTTGTGAGAACCTGAAAGTTCAATAATTGTTGCTTCGCCCTCTACAAATTTATCTTCTGTCCATGTTAAATGAGATGCTGATGTACCTTTGCCAGTTGGAAGCATTGGAACAATAGAAGCATAATCTCCACCAAACTCAGGAGTTCCCTTTATTAGAGCCGCTTGTATTTCTGATACAGCATCACATTGTCTTACCCCAGGATTGATTACTTCAAAAGCTTTCTTCATTCCTTTTTGAACGATTAATGATGCAGCTTTCATTAAATTAATTTCAGTATCTGATTTTACAACTCTAACCCAGTTGACTAATCTTTCACAATCTGAAATTTTTGCATTGGGTAAACCTGATTTTATTTTTTCATAACAGTAGGCAGTAAAATAATGACTGTCCATTTCAACTCCAATAGAAAGTTTATCCCATTTTCTTTCTTTAATAATATCTGTTAAAGCTTCATAAGGGTGAAGCGGCCAATTATGAATATATTTTTCACCATACTTTATAATATTTTCATCTTTCAAATAAGTTTTAATATATGCTCCACCAGCATCTTGGTCTCTAACAAAACATAAGGGCTCATCTGCATTAATATGAACTATGACACATTGGGCATAATAGAATGACCAAGCATCATAACCTGTTAAATAATTCATGTTCGATGGATCCTGAGAGATTAATACATCAATGCCTTTATCTTGCATTGATTTTTGAACCTTCTTTAATCTATTTTTGTATTCTTCTTTTGTAAAATTCATTTAGTTAAATTTAAATAGTTTTCCAAAACCTTCAATACTATTTTTATAGCCAATAGCATTTAGACTTTCCCAAATTAATGTTTGATTGCTAGATAAAATGACTTTATTCATTTTTTTTTCAAGCTTATCGATTATCGATAATACTGGTAATGCCGTACAAGACACAAATAATGCCTCACTATCTTCTAAATTAATTTTTGACAAAACTTCAAATAAATATTCTTCATCTACTTTTCCAATATCTAAATCAGACTCAATATCAAAATATGTTAATCCATTAACTGCAATATTTTCTTTATTAAAATAATTTATAACTGAGTCGTTTATACTTTTTGTATAAGGGGTAAAAACCGATACTTTGTTAATGTTAAAAGCTTTTAAAGCCTTAATAGCAGATGTAATTGGGGTGGTAACTTTTGCTTCAGGCTTGGCTAACTTCACATTTTTTTCAATCACATCATAACCTGCTGCAATTGTTCCTGATGTACATCCATAAGCAACACAATCTATTTTTTGATCTGGTAAAATATCTTTTGTGACTTCAGTAATATCATCTGCCATTTTAGCTAACGTTTCGTTGGTCAAGGGATTGTAACAATGTATTCGATTAACATACAGATCTACATCTCTTCCATAGATCACATTATTAAAATCCTTTTCAATTCTAAAATCGCTACCAAGTGTTATAAGACCAATTCTTGGGTTCGATTTTGAAATATATTTTGGCTCAACTTTGTTTAATTTCATAAATTACCTTTAATATTTGGATTAAATATATATTGAATAAGGAGTCTAGTTAAAATAAAGTTTAACAAAAGCGTACATAACTCGTCGTTACCTAAGGTTTAAACGGTACTAAAGAATACGAAAGTGGGATCAGTCGTCTTTAAATTTAACTATTTAAGGGGGTTTGAATGAAATTTGGATATTTTTGTAACACTACTAATTGGAATCATAAACCATACAATCAACTATTAAAAGAAACCCAAGAGATCACTATTTACTGTGATGAAAATAATTGGGACTCTATTTGGTATACCGAACATCACTTTAATCATGAAGGAATGGAATCTTGTACAAATCCTTTAATGATGGGTGTGGATGCGGCCGCCAGAACAAAACAAATAAGAATAGGTCAAGCTTGTAATGTAATTACATTTCATAATCCTATCCGTCTAGCTGAAGACATTGCTTTGCTAGATCAATTGTCTGAAGGAAGAGTTGATGTTGGTATTGGAAGAGGAATTTACGGAAGAGAAGCTATCAATATGAATAAAGAAGCTGACTTAAAAGATCAGGCAAAAAATTTTAGGTTGTTTGATGAGTCATTAACCATAATGAAAAAAGCTTGGACAGAAGAATTTTTTAGTCACCAGGGTGAGTTTTACACTTATCCATCACCAAATTTTACTTGGCAACATGACATGAGTCCACCTAGTGAAAAGTTTTTAGATACAAAAACAAATGAAATTAAAAAAATTAGCGTTGTACCAAAACCAAAACAAGAGCCACATCCGCCAATATGGCAAGTTGTGGATGGTGCACGTTCAATTGAATGGGCGGCACAGAATGGCTTAAATACAATAATGTGGATACCTACAGTTAAAGCATTAAAGAAAAGGTTTGAAATTTATAGAGATGCAAAATCAAAAACTGAAAATAGAGAAGTGCCGCTTGGAGAAGGTATATCTTTAGTTAGAGATATGTTTGTTGCTGAAACTATGGAAGAAGCTGAAAAAATGGCTGGTGAGCATATTATCAATTATATGAAATGGGTTTGTCATTGGAGAGGTTTGGGTAATCATATGGATCCAGGAGAAGAACTACCAGAAACAAAACATAAATTTGACTTACTTAATTATGATTTTTTACATAAAAGAAATTTATTATTTGGAACACCAGAATATGTTGTTAATAAAATAAATGAATTAAAATCAGAATTAAATTTACAAAATCTTCAAGTTTGGTCTAATTTTCCTGGAATAGATCATGAGGCTTGCATGAGAAGTATAAAACTGTTTAATGATGAGGTTATACCAAAGATTAATTTAGACAATTCAAGTATCGAAAAGGCAAGTTAATGAAATTAGAGCTTAGAAAGTTTACAAAATTTGTAGATAAAACTTTTATCGAAGGTGGTAAGGAAGCTAAAGAGCCTGTTTTGATGGTTTCTGTTGCAGCTGTATTTAAAAATCCATGGCATGGAAAAGGCTTTGTTGAAGATTTAAAACCAATTATTTTAGATTTAGCACCTAAATTAGGTGATATTTTAGTTCCAGAGTTAATAAAGGAGATTGGATCACCTGAAAAAATTTTGGCGTATGGAAAAGCTGGTACGGTCGGACTTGATGGTGAAATTGAGCATGCCTCAGCATTTATTCACACTTTAAGATTTGGAAATAAATTTAGAGATGCGGTTGGCGGAACATCTTATTTAAGCTTTACCAATACCAGAGGTCCAGCTGGATCCAAAATGTCTATTCCAATGATGCATAAAACAGATTCAGGTCTAAGGCCTTATTATTTAACTCATGAATTTACGATTCATGATGCTCCTTTTGATGATGAAATTGTTATAGCAATTGGTGGAGCTTCCACAGGTAGAGCTCATGCTAGAACGGGTGATCGTTATCAAGACATGAAAGAAATGGGAATAGATCCCAAATAAATTAATGTTTCAAAATTTTGATCCAAATCAAAATTATTATTCATTTAATGATAAAAATACAGTTCCTGTAGTTTTTATTCATGGTGTCGGACTTGATCAGCGGATGTGGGAACCTCAAATTGAAGCTTTTAAAGAATATTCAATAATTACATATGATTTATTAGGGCATGGAAAAACTATTCTCAATAAAGAAGATGTAACATTAAATGATTTTTCAAACCAACTAAAATCGATATTAGAATATTTAAAAGTGGATAAGATTAATCTTGTTGGTTTTTCTTTAGGTTCTTTAATTGCACTAAATTTTGCCTCTAAATTTCAAGACAAACTAAACAGCCTTGTTGTAATGGGTACAACATATAAAAGAACTTCAGAACAAAGGTCTTTGGTTATAGAAAGATTTGAACAGGCTAAATTAAACAAACCTATTTCAAAACAAGCCCTAAAAAGATGGTTTACCGATCAATACTTAAATGACCATCCAGAAACTTATAATCAATTTATAAAAATTTTGACAAAAAATAAAAAAGATCATTTAAATTTTTTAAAAGCTTACAAATTATTTGCTTATCATGAGGACAATACAGATATAATTAAAAATATTAAAACTAGGACCCTTGTGATGACAGGTTCAAATGATTCAGGATCTACTGTCGAGATGTCAAAATCTTTATGTGAAGATTTAATAAACTCAAGTTTTATTGAGATAAATAATGGAAAACATCTTTGTAGTATAGAGTGTGCAGATGATGTTAATATCAATCTTAAAAATTTTATTAATAGATAAATGACAAAAATTCAAAACTTTAAAATGTATATAAATGGACTGTGGGTTAATTCAGAGTCTGGAAAAACAATAGAAACTGTAAACCCAGAAAACAACGAAGTTTGGGCAACTGTTCCTGAAGCTAACGAGAAGGATGTAGATAAAGCAGTTAAGGCCGCACAAAATGCTTTTGAAAAATCTTGGTCAAATTTACACCCAAGAGAAAGAGCTAAATACTTAAGGTCTCTTGCAGATCAATTAAGACAAAATGCTGAACATCTAGGAACTATAGAAACAATTGATACAGGAAAAATTTTTAGAGAAACAAAAACACAAGCTAACTATATTGCTGAGTATTATGATTATTTTGCAGGACTAGCCGATAAAGTTGAAGGAACAGTTGTACCAATTGATAAGCCAGACATGCAAGTAACAACTACTAGAATACCTATTGGTGTTGTTGCTGCGATAATTCCTTGGAACTCCCAAATGTTATTAACTGCAGTAAAATTAGCACCCGCATTAGCAATGGGTAATACAGTTGTAATAAAAGCTTCTGAACTAGCGCCTGTAACATTATTAGAATTTGCAAAACTAGTTGAAAAATCAGGTATACCTAAAGGTGTTGTAAATATAATTACTGGTCTAGGTGAGCCTTGTGGTAAAGCTCTAACTACACATGACCTTGTAGAAAGAATTGCTTTTACAGGTGGTCCTGAAACCGCAAAACATATTGTTAAAAATTCAGCAGAAAATTTATCGCAAGTAAGCTTAGAACTTGGTGGAAAAAGTCCTGTTGTCGTATTCGATGATGCCGAGCAAGAGAACGCACTAAATGGAATTACTGCTGGTATCTTTGGTGCAAGTGGTCAAAGCTGTATTGCAGGATCACGACTTTACATCCAATCTAAAATTTATGATGACTTCTTAAATAAGCTAATAGCCAAGGCTGAAAAAATAAAATTAGGAGCTCCTATGGATAATGAAACTCAAATGGGACCTTTAAATAGTTATAAACAACTAAAAAATATAGAAAAAAATATCAAAGCTACAATTGAGCAAGGTGGAAAAATTAGATGCGGTGGAAAAAGGTCCAATATATCTAGTAAAGCTTATTATTTTCCAGCTACAATTATTGAGTGTGAAAATCATAATTTGCCTACAGCAGAAAATGAATTATTTGGTCCAGTTTTATCTGTTATGAAATTTGAAACAGAAGAAGATGTGATTAAATTAATGAATGATAATAAATATGGCTTATCTTCTGGAGTTTATACCTCAAACTTCGGAAGAGGTTTGAGAGTATCAAAAGCAATTAGAGCTGGAATTACTTTTGTAAATACTTATAGGTTAATTTCACCCATGGCCCCGTTTGGAGGAATTAAAGATAGTGGATATGGAAAAGAAGCAGGAATTGAGTCAATTAAAGAATACACAAGAATAAAAACCACATGGTTAAATTCATCGGATAAACCAATGACTGATCCATTTACAATGGGTTAATTTTTTGACTGTCAGACATTATTTTTTAGTTTTATTTATCATGTTTCTTTTTGGAAGTTCTTATCCAATTAATAAACTTGCATTAAACACATCCCTCACCCCTGTATTGGCAGCCTCATTGAGAATGTTTATACTTTTTGTTTGTCTAGTTCCTTTTTGTAAATTTAAAATCCCAAACAAAAAATACTATCTGCCTTTAGCAGGTTTTTCTTTATCAATGGGCTTTGGTGTTTTTATTTTTTTAAATTTATCTCTGCAAAAAGCAACTATGGTTGCTCCTATAATTATTGGAGCTCAACTAGCAATACCCTTTGCAGTTCTGGCAAGCTCTTTATTTTTAGGTGAAAAGGTAACTCCTAAAATGTGGGTATTAATATTTATTTCTTTTTTTGGAATTTTTTTAATTGGTTATGATCCAAATTTAAAAAGTGAAATTTTTGCAATTTTTCTTTGTGCAATTTCTGCTTTTTTCTATGGTCTTGCGAATGTGTTTTCTAGATATATTAAAGATATAGATGTTAAATTAACCAACACAGTTATGGGCTTTACTGGTTTTATACTGCTTTTTCTTTTTTCCATTTTTTTTGAAGGAAACACAGTTTATCAATTACTAAATATTGATTTTTATACTTGGCTTTTATTACTCCATAATGGGGTGATGGTTTCTGTAATTGCACACACCTCATTATTTTATTTATATAAATTTTATTCAGTAAATAAAATTATGCCCTTTTATTCTTTATTTCCAGTATTTGGCCTAATCCTAACGTTCTTTATATTCGGAGAAATCCCAACTCTACTTAGTGCGATTGGCGGTTTAATTATAATATTTTCTGTATATAGGCTTCAAAAAATTAGATAATTCTCCTATTGAAAATTCGTTTAAATAGTCTTTAATTTGATTTTTATAAATTGTTAACAATCAAAGAGGAAAATAATGAAAAAACTATTTATTGCTGCTTTTATATTCGTTTCTACTTTTACAACGAATACATTCGCAGAAGTTAAAATGGGAATCATTTTAGGATTTACTGGTCCTATTGAATCTCTAACACCAGCTATGGCTGCATCTGCAGAGCTTGCATTTAAAGAAGCTTCTGACTCAGGTTCACTATTAGGTGGAGAAACTATTTCAGTAGTAAGAGCAGATTCAACTTGTGTTGATTCAGCAGCAGCAACAGCAGCAGCAGAAGGTGTTATTGCACAAGGTGTTGCAGCAATTATGGGTGCTGACTGTTCAGGTGTAACTGGTGCTATTGCATCTAATGTTGCTGTACCAAATGGTGTAGTAATGATTTCACCTTCAGCAACTTCTCCAGGACTTACAGCTTTAGATGATAAAGGCTTCTTTTTTAGAACAGCCCCATCTGATGCTAGAGGTGGTCAGATTTTAGCTGATATTACTAAAGACAGAAAAATCAAAAGTGTAGCAATTACTTACACTAACAATGACTATGGAAAAGGTTTGGCTGATGTTTATGAAGCAGCTGTAAAAGCTCATGGTATTAAAGTAACAACTGTATCTGCACACGAAGATGGTAAAGCAGATTACTCATCTGAAGTAGCAACTTTAGCTTCAGCAGGTGGTGATGCCGTAGCAGTAATTGGTTACCTAGACCAAGGTGGAAAAGGAATTATTCAAGGTTCTTTAGACTCTGGTGCATTTGATAAATTTATTTTATCTGATGGTATGATCGGTGACTCATTAACTGAAGCTTTTGGAAAAGATTTAAATAAATCTTTTGGTTCAATTCCTGGTTCAATGAATAAAAAAACAGCAGGTACTTTTGCCTCTGTTGCTAAAGCAGCGGGTATCGACTCATCTGGACCTTACACTGGTGAATCTTATGATGCAGCAGCTTTAATCGTTCTTGCGATACAAGCAGGTGGATCAGCAGATAGAGCTTCTATTGCAAAAAATGTAATGGATGTTGCTAATGCCCCTGGTACTAAGATTTACCCAGGTGAACTTAAAAAAGGTTTAGACTTACTAGCTAAAGGTAAAAAAGTTGACTACGAAGGTGCAACTGGTGTTACTTTTACTAACGTAGGTGAAGCTGAAGGTTCTTTCCTAGAAAAAGAAATCAAAGGTGGAAAATTCAAAAATAAAAAACAAAGATAATTAAAATCTTAATTTTAAAACCCTCAGCAGTGAAAATTGCTGGGGGTTTTTTTTATTTAAAAATTACTAATAATCCTAAAAAAACCAAATATCGAAATTAATATAAGAAAATAAAAAACAACTTTTCTATAAGTTTTCTCTTTGCTTTTAACAAAAAATTTATCACCAATATAAACACCTATTGGTAAAATAATAGTCAGTGGAATAGTTCTATAAATAGTTGTCAGATCTACAATTCCTGCAAAAAAACTAAGAGTAAATGCATAAATATCTGTCAAAAAGAATAAGGCTGCTAATGAACCTCTAATTACTGCTGGTTGAATACTTGTAACTAATAAAAAAAGTGCCACAGGCATTCCACCTAATGTGGTTAATCCATTTAATGTTCCAGAGACTATTCCAGTAATAAGCTTTCCATAATTATTATTAATTTTTTTATTCTCATATCCTTTCATTAATAAAAATGAAAAAAATATAACTAATGCGTAAACTGACAGGTGTGTTGTATCTGGAGATAAATACTTCAATAAATAAAGCCCAATAGGTGACCCAATGATTATTCCTATCAATAATTTTAAAACAAAATTCCAGTCTATTTTGTTCCATATATATGGAACCATAAAAATACTAATAATAACCTCAAGTATTAGAATAATTGGGACTATCTCTATTGCTGGAAGAATAAAAGAAAAGCCAGAAATACATGTTGCGGAAAAGCCAAAGCCATTAAAACCTCTTATAATAGATGCAATAAATACGGTAAATATTACAAAATAGATTTCAATTAAACTAAGTTGAAGATTAGATAAAAAATCCACTCTATTTTCTCTCTTTAAAGTCTGCTCTTAATGTTGATAAAATAATTATTACTAAAAATATTATACAAACTAAATTCATTGTTTTCCAACTTGTTAAGGTTAAAAAAACTCCAGCCGATAAGCTTGCTACTGCCTGAATAGAATAAACAATTAAATCATTAAAGCCTTGTGCTTTAAATTTTTCATCCTCTCTATAAGATAAAACTAGTAAACTTGTTCCAGATATAAATAAAAAGTTCCAACCAAATCCTAAAAATATTAATGCAATTAAATAATTAATAAAATTTTGCTCAAATAAACTAGTCAAAATTGTTATAAAAAATAAAACAACACCAGCGTACATAATTTTACTATGTCCAAATTTTTTTATCAAATTACCTGTTATCAATGAAGGTAAAAACATAGCTGTGATATGAAATTGAATTACAAAACCTGTTTTAGTTAAACTTATTTTTTCCATTACATGCATACTTATTGGAGTTGCAGTCATTAAAAATGACATCACTGCATAAGCAAATGCCGAAGCCACTAATGCTTGTAGAAATCTTGGTTGAGAAATTAACTCCAAATAACTACGTTTGATTTTCTTGTTAACATGATTGGGTTTATGTCCATCCTCATAAAATAATAGAAAAATTGTTGAAGTAAGAGTTAAAGCAGCAAGTGCAATATAAGATCCGGCATATAAATGTTCGGCTATAAAACCTTTTGTTATATTAGCAACATTTGGTCCTATAAAGGCCGAACCTATTCCTGCTAATAATATTATTGAAATAGCTTTTGGTGCCATATCTTTTTTAACAGTCTCAACTGCAGCAAAACGATATTGATGACTGAAGGCTACTCCTGCACCAAGCAAAAAACATGAAAAATTAAAAAGAATAAAACTTTCAATAATTATTGAGTACGCCGCTAGAACAGATGATAAGGAACTCACTACAGAAGCAAACATAAAGCCTGCTCTTCGACCAATTATACTCATAACCTTTGCTGCAAAGATTGCAAAAATTGCAATACCAACAATTGATAAAGCCATCGGTAAAGTTGCTAAAGATTTTACTGGACTAAACTGAGAGCCAATTATTCCACTTAAGAAAACTGTTACGGGTGCTGCTGTAAAAGCAAAAATTTGACTTAAAATTAGCAACCATAAATTTTTATTCATTAAAAAATGTATTTATCACTAAGATAAAGAGCAAAACCTAGAGCCATCCCTAATAAAATATATTTCATAATAAGGTTTATTTTATTTCGATTTTTTCAGGAAGTATACCTTTAGGTCTATACCTCATGATCAACAGAAGACCCATCCCCATCATTAAATATCTAAAGTAAGGAACGCTTTCAATTAAATGAATTTTTAATGAATGTGTATCTGCTAAACCTGCTGTAAATAAATTAATCAAGAATAATGCAATTGGCGCTGCCTCAATCCATAGAAACCAGACTGCAAAACCTCCTAAAATTGCTCCAAAATTATTCCCACTTCCTCCAACAATAACCATAACCCAGATTAAAAAAGTATATCTCATAGGTTGGTAACTACCTGGAGTAAATAAACCATCTTGAGTGACTAACATAGCGCCAGCAATTCCAACTATAGCTGAGCCTAAAATAAAGATTAATAAATGTTGCTTGACGACATTTTTTCCCATTGCATTAGCAGCTTCTTCATTGTCTCTTATCGCACGCATCATTCTTCCCCATGGAGAGTAAAGAGCTTTTTGAGTTACTATTAACAAGGCTATAACAACAATTAAAAATAAACCTGAATAACAAAGTTTTACAAAAACTGATGATCCCTCAATTACTAATTGGTTAAGAGCTGATTGTTTATCAGTAATACTGGAGATTAAATCTAATTTCCCAGAATTAAATTTTGCAACTAAATTTATAAACCATTCTTTAGTTTGGAGTTCAATTTCATAAGGCACTGGTCGATCCAGTCCAATTACATTTTTAACACCTCTTGTTAACCAATCTTCATGCTTGATTATGGCTATAACTATTTCTGATATTAATAGTGTGGCAATAGCTAAATAGTCTGCACGTAAACCTAAAGCAACTTTACCAACTATAAATGCTAGACCTGCTGCAAAAAATGCACCTACGATCCAAGAAAACATAATTGGCAATCCTAATCCACCAAGAAATCCTGTTGTTGCTGGGTTAACATTTTCAATAGCTTCAATACTTGTCTCTGATGTAACTCTTATAATTATAATTCCAGCAATAATAATTGTAGCAATACCATAAGTTCTAATTTTAGATTTTTCAAAATTTTTTAATACAAAACGTATTGCAAGGACCATTGCAACAATTAACCATAAAGACATTAGAATACTAAAACCTCCCGCAACCCATGCTTCTTGTACAGGTTCAACAGAAATTAAAACTGCAGCTAATCCACCTAATGCCGCATAACCCATTAGACCAAAATTGATTAACCCTGCATACCCCCATTGAATATTTGCTCCCATAGTCATTACAGCAGAAATTAAACACATATTAAAAATTGATAGAGCTACATTCCAAGATTGAAATATTCCAACTAAAATAATAAGCCCCAACATGATTGCGTAAGCTATAATTACATTTAAGTGCTTTCTCACAGTACCTTCCCTTTGAATATTCCATTAGGTCTATAAAGTAAGACAATCACCAGTATAGAAAATGAGACAGCAAATTTATAATCTGTTGATAATAACTGAACTAACGTTTCTGGCTCCATGCTTGCTGGCAAAACATACATAAAGAATTTTTTATAAGCATAAGTTAGGAATATTTCTGAAAATGCTATGACATATCCTCCTAAAAATGCTCCAAAGGGATTTCCAATACCTCCAACAATTGCTGCAGCAAAAATTGGCAACATGTTATTAAAGTAGGTAAATGGCTTAAAACTTTTGTCCAATCCATATAAAGCTCCACCAATTGTCGCTAAAATTCCTGCAATAATCCAAGTAATCATAACTACTCTTTTAGGATCAATTCCAGACAATAAAGCTAAATCCTCATTATCAGAATAAGCACGCATGCTTTTTCCTGTCTTAGTTTTGTTTAAAAACCAAAATAAAATAGAAACCAATACAATTGTTACAAATATAGTTAATACCTGACTAGATTTAATTGCTAAACCTTCATTAAGTCCTGTCATTTCTTTAAACTCACCTGCTTTGATAATAAATTTTTCTCCATCAAAAAACCTCTGATCTGATGGACCGATTATTATTCTAACAACAGCTTGAGTTACAAACATTACACCAATACTAACCATTGCAAGTTGAACAGGAGGACTTTTGCTCACTCTATAATATCTAAAAACAAATTTATCAATTAAGAGCATATATCCAATTGTTAAAACAATTGCAAAAGGGATGGCAAGTAACGCTGTTGGTAAAACACCTAAAGAAATTCCAAGTGATTGAAAATACCAAGTAAATAATATGGTGACCATCGTACCAAAAGCCATCATGTCCCCAGTTGCAAAATTAGCAAACCTTAAAATTCCATAAATTAAAGTTACAAATATTGCACCTAGTGCTAGTTGAGAGCCATACGTAAGAGCTGGCATAAAAATATAATTTAATAATAATATAATTGCGTTTAAGAATTCCATACTATCCACCTAAAAAAGAGCTTCTTACTCTTGGGTCGTTTAATAATTCTTTTCCTGTTCCTGAATACTTATTTTCACCTGTAACTAGTACATATCCACGATCAGAAATATTAAGCGCTTGTTTAGCATTTTGCTCAACCATTAAAATTGCAACATTAGTTCTTTTTACTTTGATGATATGATCAAATAATTCATCCATTACTATTGGAGAAACACCAGCAGTGGGTTCATCTAACATTAATACAGATGGTTTTATCATTAATGCTCTTCCAAGAGCCACTTGTTGTCTTTGACCTCCAGATAATTCACCAACTAATTGGTTTCTTTTTTCTCTAAGTATTGGAAATAGTTCATAAATTTCTTCTATAATATTTTGATAATTGTCATCTCTTAAATAAGCTCCCATCTCTAAATTTTCTTCAACACTCATTCCAGAAAATACATTTTTTGTCTGTGGTACAAATGAAATACCTTCTCTCACCCTATCTTGTGGTGAAAGTTTTGAAATATCTTTGCCATCAATTATAACTGAACCAGATTTTAAATTTAAAAGACCAAGCATTGCTTTCATGGCTGTTGATTTACCAGCACCATTAGGTCCAAGAATTGAAACTATTTCGCCTCTGTTTACATTAACTGAACAAGAGTTGATGATATCAGGTCCATTACCATAACCACCTGTCATTTTTAAACCTTCAAAAAAAGCCATTAGTTCTCATCCTTTATCTTTGATCCTCTGCCTAAATAGCTTTCTATAACTTTTTCATCTTTCTTAGCTTCTTCAGCGGTCCCTTCAAATAAAACTGAACCTTCTGCCATAACAATAACAGGGTTACATAATCTACTTATAAACTCCATATCATGTTCGATCATACAGAATGTATAACCTTCTTCCTTATTTAACTTAAGAATAGCAGTTCCTAAATCTTTAAGCAGTGTTCTATTAACACCAGCACCTACTTCATCAAGTAATACTAATTTTGCATCAACCATCATGGTTCTTCCAAGTTCTAATAATTTTTTTTGGCCTCCAGATAAATTCCCAGCTAATTCATTTGATAAATGAGTCAGATTTAAAAAATCAACTACGTCTTGGGCTTTTTGTTTAACTTTAAGTTCTTCCGTTCTAACTAAACTTGGTTTTAATAAAGCAGTCATTAAATTTTCACCTGACTGATTTGCAGGAACCATCATTAAATTTTCAAGCACAGAAAGATTAGTAAACTCATGTGCTATTTGAAAAGTTCTTAAAATTCCTTTAGAAAATAATTCATATGAAGGAACGTCAGTAACATCCTCATTATTAAACAATACTTTTCCTTGTGAGGATTTTAAATTTCCAGCTATTAGATTGAACAAGGTGGTCTTGCCTGAGCCGTTAGGTCCTATAATTCCTGTAATAGATCCTTTCTTAATCTTTAATGAACAATCTGACACTGCAGCCAAACCTCCAAAATATTTAGATAGATTTTCAATTTGTAAGATGTTCTGTTCTTGATCCATGAAATTTATTTATTTAATCTTCTATGTATACTGTTGAGTGTCTTTTCTAAAGATTTATAAAAACCTGCTTTGTTTAATTCTTTAACTCCTTGTTCATTCAATCCTTTAGGTGTTTGAGACTCTTTTACTAAAAATTTTAAATCTTTTTTAGAGTTTACAACTGCATCTTCTGATAATGCTAAAAATAAAGATGTTATATATTTTTGTGCATTATTTCGTTTAACTCCTCTTTTCACTAACCAGTCTGTCATTACTCTTAGTAATTCATAAAAGGGTGCCATCATTCCAGAGGTTGACCAAAAATTGATTGAAGATTTTTCATTTTTAATTTCAACGGTTGTGCCAATTTTATTAAAAAAATCTTTAACTTTTTTATTGGGTGGACAAATGGGTACTGGTCCTTTTTTTAAAGATATAGGAGGTAATGGTATCGCTCTTATAATTTTTGCTTTAACTTTGATTGCTTTTTTAAGTTGAGCTAAAGTAATTGTTGATATGAAACTAATTACAGTTTGATTTGATCTAAACTTTAAATTTTTAATAATTTTTTCACCCACTGTTGGAGTTACTGATAAAAATATCCAATCACAAGAATCAATAATTTCCTGGTTATCTTTACTAACAGTTATCTTTTTAAACTTTTTTTTTAAAATACTAGATGTAGATTTATTTCTCTCAGAGATGATTATTTTGTTATACGAAATACTGGAACTGCAAATACCAGTGATAACGGCAGACGTAATTTTACCTGTTCCTATAAAGCCAAATTTCATAAATATAGTTACTTTATAGTGATATTAGTGAATTAATTAATAAAAAAAGAACCTCTAATTCTCAATAGTTCTCTGCTTAAATCTTTATTTTCTTTGAAAGGTTTTCTTCCGTGTAACCAAAAATAATTATTAGCCACAATGGTTGATCCAGGTACTAATTTAGTGATTACTTTATTCTTACTCTCCTCTAAAGCATCTGATAATTTTTGTAAGAAAATTCCTTGATCCATATTTTTTGGTTCAGGGAATTGATCAATATAAGAAATATTTGGCTTACCGTTATCATCTGTTGTGAAAACTGGATGTTCAACTTTATATTCTATATTTTTACTTTTAGGAGACCCCCATACAAAATTTTGTTTTCCAATGGGGTCATTGAATAAATCCTCACAATGTTCCCAGTCATCAAGATGCAACATTGCTGTTTCTCCTCCTTGGACATTTTGTTCTTCAATTTTAGTCATCAAAAGCCAATCTGTGATCTCTTTAACATATGTCCCATCCGTATGAAGATCCATATTTGTGTAAGCTTTTCTTAAGTACGAGTCACTTTTATCTTCATGCTTTACAAAAAATCTTGCATAATATTTTCCAGCCATGGCATCATAATTTGGATTACCAATTAAATAGGCAATTGCTGTTGATAGCTTTACTAAAAAGATATCATTAATTTTTGCACTTACTTTTTTTGGTCCAATTATAAAACAACCTGTTTCTCTATCTCTTACTATTGAATTAAGTAATTTGCTTAATTTATTAGAAGTTAAATCATCTAAACTTTTAGCAATAGTAAATCTGGTAAATGGTTTGTACTCTAAGGCAGTGATATCAAATTTATTGAATGGAAATATTAATTTATCTAAAATTTCATCTTCAATTCTAATGTCAATTATTCTTTTTGAATTTTGATGTTCTGTTATTGTTATTCCAGAGATATTTTCCATTAGAAATAATTACTTAGTACCGCCATCATGATAGCAGAAATAACAGTAGGATAAACAAAATTTCTTTTAGATATAAAAAATATAAATAAACAAAATAAAACAACAGTTACTCTACTTAAGTAACTAGCATCAGACAAAACACCTACCGGAAATATAATTGTTCTTGCTATTAATGCGGCTAGTGTTGAGTAGGCAAGACAATTAAACCATTTAAATAATTTTGAAGTTTCTTTTATTCCTTGTGAAGAAATTGCACCTAAAAACCTTGAAGAGAAAGTTGCAAGGGACGTGACTAGGATTGCAAGAAATACACTAGTTGACATTTAGCTCTCCTATAAAATAAGCAATTGTTCCACCAACAAGTCCTCCCAATAAAATTGACCACTCTGGAGATAGAAAATAAAAAATTGGTCCTAATATCAGACCTAAAATTACTGCAGCTGTAATTTGAATAGTTTTCATTGCCCCAACCATCATGCATAAAAAATAAATTGGGTTTAAAATTGCTAAGCCCATCATCATATTCTTATCCAAATAATCAGATGCATAAAATCCTATAAAAGTTCCTATTACTGCTGTAGTCCAAGTAGCACAACCAATTCCAATCCAAAAATCAATTCTATGTTTTTTTTCAATACTTTTGTAATTACTTTTCATGATCAACCATGCAGATACTGCTATAAAATGACATGAAAAGTAATATTTCCATTTTGGTTGGCTTTTGTGCATCATTAATGGAAATAAAGAAACAGCCATTGGATAAAGACGAGCATTAACAAACCAAACAGCTAAAAAAATATTTAATAATGAAGCTCCAATTAATAACGACTCTGCCATAACTAATGATCCAGGCAAAGCATAAGTAAGCATCGTTGAAAAAATACTTTCTTGAATATTAAATCCTAAATTTTTAAGAAGTGCCCCAATTGCTATAAAACAACATCCAAGTGCAAGAGCTGGGCTATCTGGAGCTAAAATAGATTTGAAACCTTTAAAGAAAAATTCTTTATTAATCATTAACCACCAAGGAATAATCTACCAACGTCAGGATTTTTTAATAAATCGTCCCCTTTGCCAGCAATAGCAGTTTGTCCTGATACTAAAACATAACCAATATCAGCAAACTCTAATCCTTTTTTAGCATTTTGTTCCACTAGGATAATAGTTTTCTTTTCTGTTTGTTGAAGGTCTCTTAATATTTCAAAAACCATATCTATATATCTCGGTTCTAAACCAATTGAAGGTTCATCAACAAGTAATACTGAAGGTTTCATAACTAGTGCTCTAGAAATTTCTAATAATCTTCTTTCCCCACCAGATAAAACTTTTGCAGGTTGGTTTCTTCTGTTTCTTAATCTTTCATATTTTTCAAAAATTCTTTCAGCTTCTTGATAAGATTCGTCTGTGTTTTCTTTAGTATAACCACCCATTAGTAAATTTTCTTCAACCGTCATATCTGGAAAGACTGAATTATCTTGTAAGATATATGCTATTCCACATGACTTAAGTTTTTCTGCTGGGGTTAGATGCGTAATTTCTTTACCATCAATTTCTATTTGTCCTGAAAAGATATTTGTAAATCCATAAATAGAGTGAAGAATTGTAGATTTTCCGGCACCATTTGGACCAATTAAACATAGGGATTGAGCTTTACTTACACACAAATCAAAATCATGTAAAATTTCCATCTTACCATAACCAGCAGATAAATTTTTAATCGTTACATGGTTATTGTCTGGAGATAGTTTTTTTAATTCTTCAGGTCCTGGTGCTTTTCCTAATACATCATATTGATTTGACATTATTGTGCTCCCAAGTAAGCGTCTAGCACACGCTTATCATTTTTAATTTCATCTGGAGTTCCGTTTGCCAACATTTGACCATGTGCTAAACAAAAAACTCTTTGTGCTAAATTCATAATTACTTTCATATTATGCTCTATAACTAGAAGGGTAATCCCATAATCTTTATTAACACTAATTAAACGATCAATAATTCCATTAATTAATGTTGGATTAATTCCAGCTGTTGGCTCATCTAACAAGAGCATTTTGGGCTCATTCATTAATGCCATTGCTAGTTCTAATAATTTTTGCTGGCCAAAAGAAAGATCTCCTGCTCTAAGTTTTCTTTTTTGATGAAGTCCTACAAACTTTAATAATGTTTCTGCTTTATCAGTTAAACCTGAAGGTATTTTTTGGAAAACTGTTAAAATTCCATCATTTTCAGGTTTGTGGCTGATTAGCATATTTTGAATACAGTTTAATTTTCCATAAATTCGGGTTTGTTGAAAAGTTCTAAGTAATCCAAGTTTAGCGATAACAGGTACCGGTAACTCAGATACTTCTCTGTTGTTAAATTTAATTGAACCCCCATCAATTGGATATGTTCCAACAATTGAGTTAAATAAAGTAGTTTTTCCAGAACCATTTGGCCCAATTAATCCAACTATTGAACCTTGTTCAACTGACATAGAGATATCTACATTGGCTTTAACACCGCCAAAAGATTTACTTACATTTGATATATCTAATATAGCCATTATTTTAATTCTACCTGTGCTTTTCGGTCAGCTTCATCAATTACTTCTCCAAATTTTTCAGGATATTTCTCTCTTAACCATCCCATTAAACCTTCAGGAAAATAAACAACGATTACAATAATTAAAACTCCAAGAGCTACATACTGCCATCCTAAAAAGTAAGTCCAAAATCCTTCTTTAAATAAATGAAATAAAACAGCACCAACTAGTGGTCCCCATAAAGTTCCTTTACCACCAAGAATTGCCATTAACACCATGAACACTCCAAATGTAGGTCCAGCAAATGCAATTTCATTAGGTTCAATGTAACCATTAATATGACCCATTAGTCCTCCTGCAATTCCAACAAAGAACGCTGATACCATCCAACCTATAATTTTATACCTCATAGTGTGAATGCCCATTGCTTCAGCTTTATCTTCGTTATCTCTTATTGCATTTAAAACTAATCCAAATCTTGTACTGTAGGCCCACTTTAAAGTAATAAAAGTTATAACTGCTAAACCAAAACTTAAATAGTACATAAACTGTGATGATGATGCGTTAGATCCTAAATCTTTTGGCCAAACAGGAACCGTCATACCTTGTCCTGCTCCAATAATTTCAATTCCACCTGCAATTTCGCCAGCAGCAATTCCTAAAGCTAAAGTACAAATTGCAAAGTAATGCCCTCTTAAACCTAAAATTCCATAACCAATTACTCCTGCAATTATTGTTGGAATAATTCCTGCTAACAATATTCCAACTCCAAAGCCTTGAAAAAATTGTGGAACTGTATGAACAAAAGTTTTTTCTCCACCAGCATCCGTCCACTCAGCTAATGAAAAAAACATTGCTATTTGTGTACTTGAAGCAACGTACATTCCAACTCCAAAAAATAAAATATTTCCAAATGTATTGTAGCCCATTTGCCCACCTTGAACGTCCCAAGTCATCGCAAGAACGATTAAAATATAAAGAAACGACATCTGAAGTTTGTAAGCAGGAAATATAAATGCACCAGCTAAGCCAAAAATTATTAGACCCACGTATAAAAGAGTATTTTTATTCATTATTTTAGATATTCTCTTTTTCTTGATAATTTAAATCTTCTGTAAACAAGAATTAATACGAGTAACGAGAATACAGCTGCTATTCTAAATTCTGTTCCAAGCAGATAATCTGCCCATTCTTCAAATATACCAAGACCCATACCAGATATTGCAACAGCCGGTAAATTTCCAAGTCCAGCAATGATTACAATCATGAATGATCTTACCGTGTAAGGTAGTCCTGTGTATGGATGAAGTGTAAATGTGATCGCAACACAAGCTCCTGCTATTCCACATAGTGCTGCATTTATTCCAAATGTTGCAGCATAAACTTTTTCTGTATCTACACCTAAAATTTTAGCAGCTCTTGCATTTTGTGCGGTTGCTCTAATTGCTCTACCTAATTTTGATTTTCTCATGTATATGACAAGAATAATTGCAGATATTACACACACTGCTCCTGAAAATAACTTAGCATTAGGAATTGTAACCATATCGTTAAATAACATGGTTGTTCCAAAATCTGATTGAGCAACAACTACATCAGCACCAAATGCAAAATTCATTAACTGTTGCGCTAAAATACTAATTCCAAAAGTTGCAAGAATTGATGTAAATAAATCTTTATCTACCACTTTATTAATAACCAGCTTGTACATTCCCCATCCAACACAATACATTACAATAGGAGATACAATTATACCAAAGGCTGGATGAATTCCTGAAAGATACATAAAGTAAGCAATGTAACCACCCATAATTACTAATTCTCCTTGAGCAATGTTTATTATATTCATTACTCCCCACTGCAGAGCCATTCCATAAGCAATTAATGCAAATAAAATACCTAGAAGTATTCCATCCATTGAGGCTTGAACCATTAGTATTGGTGCTTGAAAAATTAGAAAATCCATAAATTATTTAAATGTTTATAAAAAAATGCCCCCTATTTCTAGGGAGCATTTTACATATTAGGTATTATCTTTTTGACCAAGATGGAATTGGGTGTACCAACTCAGCTGATGCCCATTTTGTAGGAGCAACAACTTTGTTTTCACACTTACTACCATCATCGTTACATGATACTTGGAAAAGTACCATTGGTTTTGATACGTTCTGCCCACCTTCTGCAAATTTTATGTTCCCATAAAAAGTTTGCATATCAGTTGCGGCTAAAGCGTCTCTAACTTTTTTAGTGTCAAATGATTGCGCTCTTTCGAATGCATCTTTAAATACTAATAAAGCAGCTGACGACTCTGCAGCTTGGTATGGCGGTGCATAACCAAATGCTTTTGTAAAATCTGCATCATAGGTAGTTCCATCTTTAAAGAAATCATCTTTGTAAGATAATGATTTATGCCATTGAGAAGCACAAAGTGCATACTCAGAAGCTTTACCATGCATCTTAGATAATTTAGCAGCATCACAGTGAGTCATTGCTAACATAGGAACATCAACTTTCATTTCTGAAATTTGTCTAACAGCTGTTAAAGCTCCTTTTGTGTGACCTGAAACCACAAGAACATCTGGTTTTACAGCTTTTACTTTTGATAAAGTAGCAGCCATATCATTAAGTTCTTTCGGTAACTTGTCATCAATTATGATTTTAGAACCTGTTCTTTTAGCAGCATCAAGAATACCTAATCTCACATCTTGAGAGAAAGCATCTTGTTCAAATGCCATTGCAAT
>JACKZZ010018355.1_pt1 | contig 57079 bp, 45 predicted proteins | sample 8027871 | NCBI WGS metagenome assembly JACKZZ01 (sample SAMN15724774, study PRJNA655200) | protist metagenome | isolation source: fluorescence activated cell sorting (FACS) single amplified genomes of... | place: USA: West Boothbay Harbor, Gulf of Maine | collected 2000-07-19
ATATAAAGATTTACTTGCCGAAGGTTTGGTACAGCCAACAGAAATGGAATTATACATCTGTAACGCTGATGGTTCAAGTTTGCGTCAACTAACTAATCTTGGAAACGCTAATTGGAGCCCCTTCTTTCATCCTAGTGGTAATAAAATATTATTCTCTTCGAACTTTGAAGCAGAACGAGGATTTCCTTTCAACCTCTATTTAATTGATTTGGATGGTAAAAACTTAGAGCGCGTGACTCACGGAGAAACTTTTGATGCTTTTCCTGTGTTTTCAAACGATGGGAGGCACTTATTGTTTTCATCTAACAGAAATAATGGCGGTGGTCGAGACACTAATTTGTTTCTTGCAGAATGGCAGGAATAATTTAAAAAACTAGTTATTTAACCTATCACGCTCTTCTTTTTGTTTAGAACGTTGATTGGTTTTAAGCCCTGTATTACCAAACTTGTATCTAAACCCTAATTTAAAATAACGCGTGTCTAAATCGTTATATATACGACTGCGTTGGTCTAAAAAACTTAAGCTTCTAGCGTAATCTTGCTTGTTAAACAAATCACTAACTGATAAAGATATTACAGCTTTTTCTTTTAATAGGGTTTTTGACATCGTTAAATAGGTGTCCCAACGTTCACGGCTTGTTTGAAGCCCATAAATATTTTCACCTAGATAAACAACGGATAGTGTTGCTATCAAACTCTTGTCCTTTAGGAATGAAAAGTTGTTTGTTAAATCAGTATAATTAGACCACTGACTGAGTTGTACCGTTGATCCTGAAAAACTATTTGTATCTCGAATTTTATACGCGGAAGTTCCAAGTGATAAAAACCACCTTGACGTGACATTCAAATAAGCTTCAAAGTCAAAGCCAATTTCTTCAGTACTATCAATATTTACTGGTGTGTAAATAATCACACTCTCTAAATTATTTTGAAGAGGTAATTCAAAAAAATTATTCTTATACCTTTTATAATAAGCCTCAAAAGTAAACACTCCTCCAATACTTGTTCCCAAAACATATTTATCATTAAAAACAGGTTTTAAATCTGGATTCCCTGTAACAATCGTGTTATCGTTAAGATAATACACAAAGGGGTTTAGATTTTTATAATCAGGACGTTCAATACTCCTCTTATACGTTATGTAAGCACTTATTTTGTCTGAAACTTGATAACCAATATTAAATGTTGGAAAAAATTCTAGATAATCCTGTTTACTATTACTACTGTTTGAAGAGATTCCTTTAATATTTGTTTGTTCAACACGTATTCCAGTACTTATATTGATTTTATCAAAATTTTGCTTGTAATCAACGTAAGCAGCGTACACATCTTCATTGTATGTGAAATTGTTAGTGTTGTTTGCGTTTAATATTTCATCTCCATTGATAATATCATTTTGTAAAATGCCGCTTGATGTTTGAACGTTTGACCATTTTGCTCCAATATTTAATACCGATTCCTCATTTATATTAAGAGCATAATCTATTTGAGATGTGAAAATTTCTGTGTATTGCTCTGCACGCACATTAAATGCTGTCTGTTCAACGATGATTAAGTTATCATCAGAGTAATTGCTGTTTACGTCTTGTTGCCTTTGATAGTCGTAACTCGTATAATGAATATTTGCAGTTATGTTTGAGGTATCGTTAAATTTATAGGCATAGTCCAGGTCAATTCCCATGTTGAATTTATTATCTCTTGAGATGCTTTTTGAATCAATACGATTAACGCTACTTGTAAATGATTGAATGTCTGTGTAACCACGCGCAAGATATTTGAAATAGGGTAAAAACTGAGTGTTTACAGATAAACTAAGATTACTTTTATTATCGAACTCATAATCAATATTTAAAGACGCATTATGAGTTTCAGACCAAGTGTTTCTATTAAAATTAGAGAACCATTCTTCGTTAGGATAGTAAATGTGTTCTTTGTCAATACGATTATCCTTTTTTGTGTTATAATTATAGTTTAAAAAGATATTTATTTTTTGAGCTTTTAAAAATTGAGATATTCCCATATTATACTTTGGAAAAACTCCTTGAGTGTAGTTGCTAAAAAGACTCCCATTATATCCAGAAATGAGGTTCTTGGACATCACAATATTTAGAACCATACTATTGTCAGCGTCATACTTTGCTGAAGGATTGGTAATCACTTCTACTGATTGGATGTTCGAAGCAGGGGTGCTTTGAAGTAATTGAATCAATTCAAATGACGATAAATGTACTCTACGATCATTAATGTAAACCACAGGAGTGGTGTTTTGTACCAAGATAGTATCGTCTAGGACTAGCACGCTCGGAGTGCTTCTTAAAACCTCAACAAGGTTTCCTTGACTCAATGCCGTATTTTCTACTTTAAAAACTAAACGATCTGGCTCGCGCTTTAATGTGGGCTTTACAAAAAATAATTCTACTTCTTCAAGGTCTTGTGTGGATGCTGTTAAAAGAATCTGTAAGTTATTTATATCCTCGAATACTGTTATCTTTTCATAAGCTTCATTGTAACCTATGAAGGTGACTTTTAATAGATATTTATTAGGTTTTAATTTACCTATTTTAAACAGTCCTTTTTCATTGGAAGATGTTCCGGTGACTACTGTTGAATCTTGTGAATTCAGAACTAAAATATTTGCAAACGCAACGGTCTCTTCATCTCCATCAATAACGATACCTGACACGTCAAATGACTGAGCTTTTGTGGGTACGATAACAGCTAAAAAAATAGCCAAAAATAAGTAGATTTTGATATTCATGCAGTCGCAATATGTTGCAAACATAAAACATTTCAACTACTTAAATTTACGGTAAATCCATAAATTAAACTTCTTCCAGAGCTTAATAGGTAAACGACTCTTTTAAATGTCTTTATTTTATGTATTTTTGCGCTTCGGTATTGAACACTTAATATCGCTTGAATGAAAAAGATAAGAAATTTCTGTATTATAGCCCATATTGACCACGGTAAAAGCACTTTGGCTGATCGTTTATTAGAATTTACGGGGTCTATTACTGATCGAGAAAAACAAGACCAATTACTAGATAGTATGGATCTTGAGCGGGAGCGAGGGATTACCATTAAGTCTCATGCCATCCAAATGGAATATCAGTACAAAGGTGATTCCTATACTTTAAACCTCATTGACACACCTGGTCATGTTGATTTCTCATACGAGGTTTCACGATCTATTGCCGCGTGTGAAGGCGCTTTGCTGATTGTTGATGCTGCACAAAGTATACAAGCGCAAACTATCTCAAACTTATACCTCGCCCTAGAAAATGACCTAGAAATAATTCCTGTCCTCAATAAGGTTGATTTACCTAGCGCGAACCCAGAAGAGGTTACTGATGATATCGTTGACTTACTTGGTTGTGATCCTGACGAAGTTATCCCGGCTAGCGCCAAAACAGGTCTTGGTATTGAAAACATACTAAATACCATCATTGAACGTATTCCAGAGCCAAAAGGAACTTTAGACGAGCCTCTTCAGGCTCTGATTTTTGATTCGGTTTACAACCCTTTTAGGGGTGTCGAAACGTATTTCCGCGTTATTAATGGAACAATTAAAAAAGGACAACATATTAAATTTATTGCCACAGGACAGAGCTACTTTGCTGATGAAGTTGGAACGCTTAAATTAAAGCAATTTCCAAGAGATGAAATCAAAGCTGGAGACGTTGGTTATGTAATTACTGGAATTAAGGAAGCTAAAGAAGTCAAAGTTGGCGATACTATTACCGACGCAAAAACACCAACTACAAATGCTGTTGCAGGTTTTGAAGATGTAAAACCAATGGTTTTTGCAGGTATTTATCCCGTTGATACAGAAGATTATGAGGAATTACGAGCCTCAATGGAAAAGCTTCAATTAAATGACGCCTCTTTAGTTTTTTCTCCTGAAAGTTCTGCAGCGCTTGGTTTTGGCTTTCGTTGTGGTTTTCTAGGAATGTTGCATATGGAGATTATTCAAGAACGTCTCGAACGTGAGTTTAATATGACTGTCATCACTACGGTACCAAATGTAAGTTATTACGCTTTTACCCGAAAAGATCCTGAGAGTGCTATTGTTGTCAACAATCCATCTGACCTTCCCGATCCTTCAACGTTAGATCATGTTGAAGAACCTTTTATAAAAGCGACCATTATTACAAAAGCAGACTTTGTAGGAAATGTTATGAGTTTATGTATTGAAAAACGGGGAATGATCACAAATCAAACCTATTTAACGCCCGAACGAGTTGAATTAAGCTTTGATATGCCTTTGGCAGAGATTGTATTTGATTTTTATGATCGCTTAAAAACTGTTTCAAAAGGTTACGCCTCGTTCGACTACCATCCAATTGGTATGAAAACATCGAAATTAGTTCGTGTAGATATCTTGTTAAATGCCCAACCTGTTGATGCCTTGTCTGCTTTAATTCACACTGAAAACGCACATAAAATTGGAAAAAAGATAACTGAAAAACTAAAAGAGTTGATTCCGCGTCAGCAATTTGATATTCCAATACAAGCAGCTATAGGAGCTAAAATTATTGCTAGAGAAACAACTAAAGCATTGCGAAAAGACGTCACAGCAAAATGTTATGGTGGGGATATTTCTAGAAAAAGAAAGCTTCTTGAAAAACAGAAAAAAGGAAAAAAACGCATGCGACAAGTTGGAAGTGTCGAAATTCCACAAGAAGCTTTTATGGCTGTCCTAAAATTAAACGACTAAGAAGAGTTTTTTAATGCTAGCTAATAGTTTTCCCTAGATAAACCAATGTAGTGTCTGGAGCTATTTCGTCAACCTCTTTATTAAACAAACGGATAACCTGAAGCCCTCCATCACTATCTTTAATAAACAACGGAATGATTTCTTTATCATTGTTAGCTAATTCAATGATGTCAAAATAGTGGTTTGAATCCTTTAAAGTAAGTTCGTGAATTGCAGGAAATTTATGTGCTATTTCTGTAAGCGTATTAAAATCATCTGTTTGACTAAATAGGCCTTCCACAGGGGTGCTCTGACTGTCCAACATGTCTTCTTTAGCAACTAGTCTAAAGGCTCCATTTTCTCCAAATTGTTTGGAAAATTTATTAATGGCAAATTTGTTAATATCAGAATTTCCCGTTAATGCTATCAGATAACCAATATCATTTAGCTCTATATTATCTGTTAAGGTGTTAGAATAAATATCTGTTACAAACGCATCCAATCCCAAGGACAGAGCTTCCTTAATATTATTTTGATTACTATCAATCAACACCACATGCCTGCCATTTACTTCTAAATATTTAGCGATAATACGTGATACTTTTGCAGCACCAATAATTAAAATCCCATTAGATTTTGTTAAAAAGACACCTGCAATTTTTGCAAATAATCTTGCTGTGGTTGCGTTTAACAAGACTGTTCCAAGAACAATCATAAAAACCAAGGGGGTAATATACTCTGCGCCTTCAACACCTTCAATAATTAGTTTACTGCCAAAAAGAGAAGCGATACCAGCAGCTACGATTCCACGAGGTCCAACCCAGCTAATAAAAAGTTTTTCCCTAAATTCTAAATTAGAATTTGTTGTGCTAAGAAATACTGCTATCGGGCGAACAATAAAAACAACCGAAACAAATAGTATAACCGTATTCCAATTATACAACAAATAAAGATCATCTATATTGATATTTGCAGACAATAAGATGAAAAGGATTGAGATTAATAAAACACTTAACGATTCTTTGAAATATAATAATTCTTTAAGGTTTTTAAGTTTTCCATTTCCTAGTACCATTCCCATAACGACAACAGCAAGCAGGCCAGACTCATGTGCAAACATTTCAGATTGAACAAACACAAGCAATACAGTAGAGAGGGCAACAACATTTAACAGGTAGCGTGGTATTAATTTTTTATTAATTACAAATGCTAAAGCGTGCGCAAACGTAAACCCAAATGTGATTCCAAATAATATTATTTTCCCAAACTCTGTGAAAGCTGTTTTCGTAAACCCTCGGCCACCACCAACACTTATAAATTCAAAGACTAAAACCGCAACCAACGCTCCAATTGGATCAATTAATATGCCTTCCCACTTTAAGACCGTAGAAACATCCTTCTTTAAAGGGATATTTCTTAATATTGGTGTGATCACAGTTGGTCCTGTGACAATAATTAATGCTGAAAACAGAAAAGAAATTTGCCAGCTTAAACTAAAAATAAAATGAGCTAAAGCACCGGCTAATAAAAAAGTAATCACCGATCCAAGTGTAATTAATTTTGTAATAACAGGGCCTACATGCTTTATCTCTGAACGCTTAAGTGTTAGTCCTCCCTCAAAAAGTATAATACTAATAGCGAGGGATACAAAATAATAAAGTGATTCTCCAGGAAAAAGACCGTGATCACCATTCCAAATTGGTTCAATCCATTTAGAACCATCTTCACTTAAAAATTCTGATGCAAATGGCCCCACTAGTAGGCCTATAAGAATGAGTGGAAGTATTGCTGGAATCTTAAAGCGCCAAGCAACCCATTGAGCTAAAATACCTAATATAATAATTCCCGCTAATTCGAGCATTTAACTATGTTTAAAGTGAGTTTAATAATATATAATATTAATAATTCTTACTGAATAATTAAAATTTTTTGCTCTTTACAAAAAACATTATCTTTCATCACCATTTTATATAGTATAAAGTTTTGCTAACAAAACCCTTCAAAAAAATAGGTATTGGTGTCACTTTCTCTCCAAACCTAAAAGCTAATATTTATGAAGCATCAAGACTCGCATTGATGTTTCATTCGAATTTGGTACTAATCCATGTTGGAGAAAAATCTAATGACAGTGAATCTGAGTTTTTAAAAATTCTTAATCCTTTTATTCAAAAGGGTCTCGCGTTTGAAATTATTTTTAAACCTGGAGACCCCGTGAATGCTATTCTCACTGCAACGAAAGAAAACAATATTGATTTATTGATTTTAGGAGCGCTTAAACGAGAAAATTTTTTAAAATACTACGTGGGTTCAATTGCTAGAAAAATCACGAGACAAGCACAATGTTCTGTCTTGCTTTTAATTGGTCCATCTATTGAAAAGCAACCTTATAAAAATGTTGTGGTTAATGGTTTAAAAGACCCAAAAACGAAACAAACTATTGAAATCGCCTATTATGTTACCCATCAGCTAAAATCAGAAAAAATCACAATTGTAGAAGAAATAAAACAAGATGAGGTAGACGTTAAGGTCGATGACGATAAGTCTCTGCGAAAAGCTAATATCGTCAAAGAGCGTATTAAATTGAGGGAGGCCTCAAGAATTAAAGACATCATTGGTAAAATACCCTCTGAATACACGACAAATATCATCACAAAATCACAACCTATTTTTGGTAAACAAGGCTACTCTATTGGACACTACGCTCAAATTGTTCGTGCAGATCTTTTAATAATGAACGCTCCGTCGAAAATGACTTTTTGGGACAGATTATTCCCGCATGATATCGAACATATTTTAACAGAATTACCAACAGATGTTTTAATAATCCAATGAGTAAAAAAACAACTTATTTTGCAACATTATTAAAAGAGCTTCCAAAAAATATCTTTTCTGGTTTTGTTGTTAGCCTTATTGCGTTACCTCTTGGATTAGGACTTGCTATGGCTAGTGATGCTCCTCCAATTGCTGGAATTATTGCAGCTGTCATCGGTGGTTTAATTGTTTCTGTTTTAGGGGGTAGCTATGTCACTATTTCTGGACCAGGAAATGGATTGGTTGGCGTATTACTTGTGGCTATTTCTGTTTTAGGGCTTGAAAGCGCATACGCAGCCATAATATTCTCAGGGTTATTAATGGTAATTCTTGGTTTTTTAAGGCTTGGTAAACTTGCTGATTTTTTTCCATCTTCAGCAATTCAAGGGATGTTAGCAGCAATAGGGCTAATAATTCTTGGAAAACAGTTTCACATCATGCTTGCTAATAAAATAACTCGAGAAGGCACCATAGATTATTTACTAGAAATACCGAATACCCTTAATAAAGTTTTTCAACTAACAGACTCGGGATTAATACACGCGGCGGTTGTGGGGTTAGTAAGCTTTAGTATCATGGTGTTTTATCCGAAAATACGAAACAAATACTTACAACTAATACCTGCCCCAATGTGGATTGTCATCTTATCCATAAGTTTTAGTTATTACTTTGAATTAATTGCTCAAAAACCTAATCCTATTCATGCAAGCTATATGATTTCAGGCATTCCAGATATTAACACTATTGTGTCCGAAATTCCAATTATAGATTTTAGTAAAATAGGGACATTAGCGTTTTGGACAAGTGTTTTAGCACTAACACTCATTGCTAGTATTGAATCTTTATTGAGTATTAAAGCTGTTGATAAACTTGACCCTGAAAAAAGAAGGTCTAATGTAAATCGTGATTTAAAAGCATTGGGGCTGGCTTCAGTAGCTAGTGGGTTTCTTGGTGGTCTAAATGTAGTCACTGTAATTGCAAGGAGTTCAGTAAACGTCAATAACGGAGGAAGCAATCGTTCGTCTAACTTTTTTCATGCTTTTTTTCTAATCCTCTTTATTGTACTCTTTAGTTTTGAGTTACAGCGAATCCCTTTACCTGCGCTAATGGCTATTCTTGTTTTCACAGGATATAGGCTAGCTGCTCCAGAAACAATCAAAAAGATTTTTTTAATCGGAAAAGAACAATTACTTATCTTTTCTGTAACTCTTTTTGTGACTTTAAAAATCGGATTAATAACAGGTATTTTATCTGGTGTTTTTATCACTCTCTTTATACACGCTTTATTAAATAAAGGCTTTGCTTTATTTGCCAGAAATTTATTAAAACCTAATGTTTTGATGTTTAAGGAGGATGGAGGAAACAACTATTACGTTAGTGTCAAGCATTTTTGTAGTTTCCTAAATTATTATAGACTGAAAGAAAAACTTGATGCTATTCCTGAAAATCAAAGCGTTATTGTTGATTTTTCTTTATGTCAATTTGTTGACCACACAGTAATGGAAAATCTTAATAATTATCAAGAGCTATTTACTAAGCGCCATGGAAGTTTCGAGGTTGTTGGACTTGATTTACACGATACTGATTCAAAACATCCATTTGCATTAAGGCGTTTATTGCCGGTTCCAAATGTTATTAAGAAAAGTCTAACTAAAAGACAGACTGCTATAGAAAATTTCGCCAATGACTATGTCTTAAGCTACAATGCAAAAAAACAACCTGACGCCTACTACTTAAATGATTTTTTATTCTTTAAAACTAAAAAAATAAACCACCTCTACAATCATTTGTCAAGGGACGAAAAGGATATTGCTCTTTTCGATATTGAGTTTTCTGAAGGAGAATTTATTGCTAAGGAAGTTGTTAGGTCGACAATGGTTTATATTAATTTAGAGAGAACTATTCCAGAATTCACTTTAGATAAAGAGGGTTTCTTGGAAAAAGTATACGCTCTAGCCGGATCTAAAGACGTGCCTATTGAAGATCATCAAGACTTTTCAAAACGATTTTATTTGCTTGGAAACGACACCGAGGCAATTCGTTTATTTTTTAATAAAACCATCACACATTTCTTTGAAAGCAACCCTTATTATCATATCGAGAGTAAAGGAGATGCTATTTTAATTTTTGGTAAAGAGCGTTTAGCTAGTATCTCTGAGATTAAGGCAATTTTTGATTTTGGCAAGCGTTTAAAAGACACTATCTCTAAATAATTTCTTAAGTTTTTTTCGTTCTATCATCATTTTATTACTTTGCATTAATATGAAATTATATCCAATAAATGCCGGAAATTTTAAGCTTGATGGAGGAGCTATGTTTGGGGTTGTTCCTAAGTCTATTTGGAATAAAACAAATCCAGCAGACGTCAACAATATGATTGATATTGCTGCGCGGTGTTTACTTATTGAAAACGGAAACAAACTCACCCTAATTGACATGGGGATGGGAAATAAACAAAGTAATAAATTTTTTAGTTATTACCACCTTTGGGGTAATGATACTCTTGAAAATTCATTAAAAACAGCTGGTTTTCATATGGACGATGTTACTGATGTCTTTATGACACATTTACATTTTGATCATTGTGGTGGTGGTGTTCAGTGGAGCTCTGACAAAACAGGTTTTGAAACCGTGTTCAAAAACGCTAACTATTGGAGTAACACGAATCATTGGAACTGGGCAACAAATCCTAATAAACGTGAAAAAGCCTCCTTTCTTGACGAGAATATTTTACCCATTGAAGCTAGTGGACAACTAAAGTTTTTACCGCTTTCGCCATCAAAAATTCTTAGCTCAACAGAATTAGATTTTGATGTGTTTCTTGCAGATGGGCACACCGAAAAACAAATGATTCCAATGATTCAATATCAAGACAAAACCATTTGCTTTATGGCTGATTTACTCCCAACTGTAGGGCACTTACCCCTGCCATTTGTAATGGGTTACGACACAAGGCCATTGATAACCCTTGATGAGAAAGAAAGTTTTTTAAAAATGGCTGCTGATAACGACTATTACCTTTTTTTAGAACACGATGCACATCACCCTATTATTACGGTAAAGCACACAGATAAAGGTGTTCGTCTTTCTAGGGTTTTTCAACCTGAAGAGATATTCTAAAATCTGTCATTAATGAAAGCTGTAATAATGAAATATCGCATTTATATCGCTGTTCTAATCACAACGCTCAGCTATGTCTGCTCTAAGAAAATATATACATTAAAACGACTAATAAAATAAATTCAAACCAAAAAGATGAAAATATTATTATCTAAAGTCTTATATCTATGTGCCATATTATGGTGTTACTGTGGAATATCTCAAAATAATGCTTATTGGCAACAACAAGCAGACTATAAAATGGTTATTGATATGAATGTTGAAACTTTTCAATATGAAGGTAATCAACACTTAACCTACACTAATAATTCGCCTGACACACTAACACGAGTATACTACCACCTTTACTTAAACGCGTTTCAGCCAGGAAGCAACATGGACGTGCGTTTACAACAGATAAAGGATCCTGATAAACGAATGGTAAACAATATCGGTACAAATGAAAATCCAATATATGAAAGTAAAATAAGTCAATTATCACCTAATGAAACTGGCTATTTAAACGTTACCTCTTTGACTCAAAATGGTATTCCACTTATTTATAACATCGTTGACACGGTATTAGAAGTTGACCTAGCAACCCCTATTCAACCAGGCGAACAAACCATCTTTGATATGGTATTTAACGCACAATTGCCTGTTCAAATTAGAAGAAATGGACGAAACAATCGTGAAGGTGTAGCTTTATCAATGGCACAATGGTATCCAAAAATAGCTGAATATGATTTTGAAGGGTGGCACGCTGACGCTTACATTGCTAGAGAATTTCATGGTGTTTGGGGTAACTTTGATGTGAAAATATCAATTGATAAAGATTATATCATTGGTGGCACAGGATACTTACAAAACCCTGAAGAAATAGGTCACGGCTACAGTAGCAAAACAAACAACACTGATAATGATAAATTAACATGGCATTTCAAAGCGCCAATGGTACATGATTTTACTTGGGCAGCTGATCCAAATTATATTCATGATACATTACGGGTTGATAATGGTCCATTGCTTCATTTTTTTTACAAAAATAATCCTGAAACTAACGATAACTGGAAAGCGTTACAACCTGTAGCAGCAAGTCTAATGTCTTATTTTAGTAATACCGTTGGCGCATATCCTTACAAACAATACTCCATTATTCAGGGAGGGGATGGAGGTATGGAATACGCAATGTGTACATTAATCACTGGAGGTAGAAGCTTAAGGAGTTTAATCGGAGTAACTTCACACGAGATGGCGCATACCTGGTTTCAATTTTTATTAGCAACTAATGAGTCTAAACATGAATGGATGGACGAGGGTTTCACAAGTTATATTAGCGCATCTGCGATGAATGAAGTCATGAAAACAGATCACCAAAACCCACACTTAAGTTCTTTTAATCGCTACATCGCCCTTGCAAATTCTGGTAATGAGCAGCCGCTCACAACGCATGCTGATCGTTATAACATAAATAGCGCCTACAGTACCTCAGCCTACAGTAAGGGTGCTGTCTTTTTGGCGCAACTTGGATATATTATTGGAAAAAACAACTTAATAAAAACTATTAAAAAATATTTTACTGATTTTGCATTTAAACATCCCACACCAAATGCTATTATTAGATCTGCTGAAAAAATATCTGGATTAGAATTAGACTGGTATTTAACAGATTTTGGACAAACAACTAACACTATTGACTATGGTATTAAAACGGTTAATAGCCTTAATGAAATGACCGAAATAACTCTAGAGAGAAAACAACTGATGCCAATGCCAATTGATTTAACGGTGAATTATCTTGACGGATCGTCAGACAACTTCTATATTCCGTTAGAAATGATGAGAGGAGAAAAGCCAATCAATAGTCATGTTATCGCTTTACCAGACTGGCCATGGGTTAATACTCATTATACGTTTTCTATAGATACAAAAAAAGACCTCATCGCTTCTATCGTTATAGACCCTAGTCAATACATGGCAGATACTAATAAAAATGATAACACCATTTCTTTTGATCATCCTAAAAATTAAAAACAATAAAAATTAAAAAACGGAAGCTTTTCTGTCTCCGAAGCATCCGTAATCTTTGTGATATGTTTACTTTTGTTTTAACTATGAAAGCATCCTTCTCAAATATTGAAAAACTCAAAAGCAAGGTGCTGATTGATGCGCTTTTTACAAACGGGAGCTCAATTAGTTGTTTTCCGTTACGATTTGTGTACCTACAAAAAGAATTCCCAGAAAACATTACTTTTAAGTGTGGGGTTTCGGTTAGTAAAAAAAAATTTAAGCGCGCTGTAGATCGTAACCGGATAAAAAGACTAATGAGAGAAGCCTATCGACTAAACAAAAACACCTATATTGATAAAATTCCATCCCAACAAGCATTAATGATTTTGTATATTGGTAAAGACATGCCTTCAACCACACAAATCAACCAAGCGATGTCAGCGCTCTTTCAAAAGTTTATTAAAACGGCTTGTTAGCAACCTTAAACTCATGAATATTTCTAAAAAAAACAAACTTATTATTCCTATCGTTGCATTGGTTTTACTTATTACCACTTCTGCTTATAAAAACGACTTTTTTGAAATTGCTAAACAAATAGAAATATTTACAACCTTGTATAAGGAAATAAACATGAACTATGTAGATGATACCAACCCAAGTGATTTAATGAATGTTGCTATTAAAAACATGCTATCTGAATTAGATCCGTACACCGTCTTTTTTAATGAACAGGATGTCGAAGCGTCTAGAATTAACAGCACTGGAGACTATACGGGAATAGGCGCTACAATTAAAACCTTAAAAGATCGACTAATTGTTGTTGAACCCTTTCAAGATTATCCTGCTGACAAAGCAGGGCTTAAGGCGGGAGACGAAATCCTAAAAGTAGACAATATAGTTGTGGCTGATTTTCAAGACGACGCTGGTGAATTACTTCAGGGTTCTGCTGGATCAAAAGTTTCTATCACCTATCGTAGACAAGGTGAGATTCAATCAGTATCTATTACAAGAGAAGAGGTTGCTGTCAAAGCAGTACCCTTATATAGGATGGTAAATGAAACCGTTGGTTACGTTGCTTTAGCTAAATTTACAAGAACAGCTTCTCAAGAGGTGCAAGATGCTATCTCTTACCTTAAAGCCGAAGGAGCAGAGCAAATTGTATTTGATTTAAGAGGAAATCCAGGAGGGCTTTTAATTGAAGCTATTAATATTGTAAACCTGTTTGTTCCAAAAAATGAAATTATTGTCACAACAAAATCAAAAGTTGGTAAGTATAATAAAACCTATAAGACAAGAAATGAGCCTCTTGACACCCAAATTCCTCTTGTTGTTTTAATTGATGGTAGTAGCGCCTCAGCAAGTGAAATCGTTTCTGGCTCATTACAAGATTTAGATCGTGCTGTTATTATTGGATCTAGAAGTTTTGGAAAAGGATTAGTACAGCGTCCAAAACCCTTAAGCTACGGTACACAACTAAAAGTAACTATTTCAAGATACTATACACCATCTGGTCGCTGTATTCAAGCATTAGACTATAAACAAAGAGATGAAAATGGACAAGCAGTTCGCGTCAGGAAGGAAAACTACAACTCCTTTAAAACAAAAAGCGGTAGAGCTGTTTTTGATGGTGGCGGTGTTATGCCGGACATAGAACTAGAAGAATCAAAGATTTCTACGATTACAAAAGACATAATTAAACAAAATTTTGTGTTTAATTATGCAACTAGATATTACTATAAAAATTCTATTCCTGATTTAAATACTTTTAAATTAAAAGACACCGATTTTAAAGATTTTATTGATTATCTCAAACAAAATAATTTTGAATTTAAAACCAAAACAGAAACAGCACTTAATAGTGTTATAAAAATAGCTAAAGAGGAGGGTTTTGATAAGGATTTAAACTTCTCGTACGCGGCTATGGTAAGAGATATTAATGCTATAAAAAATGATGAAATTATTAATAATAAATCACAATTACTGGTGCTTCTAGAAAACGAAATTATATTACGTTACTTTTACAGAGAGGGGTTGTACAAGTATTATTTATTAAATAACAATGATATTCAAAAAGCTACTGATGTTCTATCGAACTTAGATAAATACAATGATTATTTAAAACCCTAATAATTACCTTACTGCGCATAAATTTTAAAATATTATATTTAATTAGTTAAAAAAAATATATGTTGCGATTTACTTTCTTTTTTTATGCTTTTTACATTGTTTCATATGCTCAAGAACTACATCACAATGTTTTTTTTGAAACAGATCAATACAATATTATTTCAGAACAAAAAAATGCATTAAACACCTTTATCTCATCTTTAGATAGCTTAACAATCGAAACAATTCAAATATATGGCTACTGTGATGATCGTGGTACAAAAAACTATAACCAACGACTTTCAGAAAATCGAGCAGAGGCCATTAAAGACTATCTTTTAGATAGTGAATTTTCAGAAAAACAAATAAACGTTATTGATGGAAAAGGAGAGCTACCTTTAAACGTTACTATAAATATTAATAAAATTAGAAAAAAAAATAGACGAGTAGAAATTGTTGTTACTGCAAAATACACCTCTAATAATATTGAAAAACCAACAACTCAAACCATTTTAAAAAGAGGGGTTAAAGTTGGTGATAAAGTTCGTTTAAAAAATATTTATTTTAAAACTGGCTACAGTACAATTATGCCTAGTTCAATACCAACTCTAAAAGAAATCACTACTATTTTGGTTGAAAAGAAAAATATTTATTTTACAATTGAAGGTCATGTTTGTTGCACTCATGATACTTATGACGCTATTGATAGAAAATCAGGATTACGAAATCTATCTATTTCAAGAGCAAAATTTATCTACACTTTTTTACTACAACAAGGTGTTGAAAAACACCGAATGAAGTATGTAGGACTTCGTAGAAAACACCCCTTAGGTGGTAATCCAAAACTAGATAGACGTGTTGAATTATTAATCACTTATGTTGGAAAAGATAATTAATGCTTTATCATCATTATGTGAGGAATATTATCTTCTAAATACTCATTTCCTAGGGTATTAAAACCAAGATTTATGTAGAATTGCTTTAGATAAGCTTGAGCAGAAAGTTCTATTACAGATGTATTAAAACGGCTATTAATAGAAATTATAGCCGCTTTAATAATTTGGTAACCATATTCTTTGTTACGGTAATTTACATTAACAACAACCCTGCTAATACTAGCATTTTTAAAATAAACACCAGGTTTAAAAATTCTAGTATACGCGACAAGTTTAGTACCTATTTTACCTAAAACATGAACTGCATTTATATCTTTTCCGTCAATATCTAAATAAGGACATTGTTGTTCAACAATAAATACCTCACTTCTTAGTTGAAGTAAACTATATAAATCTTCATTTGTTAATTCTTTATATGTCTTAACTTCTATATTTAGCATCTGTAATTAATCTTGAACAACTAAATTTTTATCATCACATTTACCATATTCTGGTTGAATATTGACATGATTAATGTCAAATTTATGAAATAATATTTCTTCAATTGTGTGTAAAATTTTATCAAACTCTGCGAGTGAAATATTCTCATAAAAATCAATATGTGCTTCAAAATGTGTTTCCTTTTCATTTAACTGCCAAATATGAATGTGATGTATATTTTTAACAGCCTTTAAATTGATTATTTCTGATATAATATCATTAACAGAAATTGATTCTGGTGTAAATAACATTAATACTTTGGTTGAGGATTTTAATAAATCATACCCCATCCAAATTAAATATAAGGCAATAAAAAAAGTTAATACACTATCGACCCAAAACACATTGTAAAATTTAATAAGTAAACCACCAACTAATACCGCTATACTTGCCATCATATCAGTGAGTAGATGTAAATAAGCACTTTTCATATTCATATTAGAATCAGCATCTTTTTTTAATAAAAGAACACTAAAACCGTTGCCTAAAATTGCTATAATAGATAACCATATAACTAATCCAGATTCTATTTCTTGTGGATTTTGAAAACGCTCTACAGCTTCAATAATGAGTAAAATAGCAACAATAATTAAGGTTGAAGCATTTATAAAAGCTGCAAGTATTTCTGCACGTTTATAACCAAATGTTTTTTTTAGACAAGCTTTTTTTTTTGATAATCTATTTGCTATATAACTAATTATTAATGATATAACGTCACTAAAATTATGTAGAGCATCACTTAATAGTGCTAAACTTCCCGAAATAATACCACCAAATATTTGTACTATTGTAATTAAAATATTTAAAAAAATAGATATTAATAAATTAGTTCCTTCCAGATTTCCATGGGAATGATGAGAATGGTTATGTGAATGGGAATGACTCATTTAACAAGTTGTTATGGAAATTTTATTTACACGATTTTGATGTCTACCACCTTCAAATTTAGTTTCTAAAAATGTGTTAACTATTTTAATTACTTGTGGTATAGAGGTGTAACGAGCAGGAATACAACATATGTTTGCATTATTATGTTGTCTTGTTAGTTCTGTTATTTCTTTCGTCCAACAAATACCTGCACGAATATTTTGATATTTATTAGCAGTCATTGCTACACCATTTGCACTGCCGCAAATTAATATACCAAAATCAGCTACTCCAGACTCAACATCTTTCGCAACAGGATGAACGAAATCAGGATAATCTACACTTTCTAAAGTATCTGTACCATAATTAGTAACAACAAAACCTTTATCTTTTAAATATTCTATTATAGCTTTTTTATATTCAGGTCCTGCGTGATCGTTTCCTATTGAAATTTTCATAATAGTATATAATTTTAATTACCAACATCAAAGTTAATAATTGCTAATAAGTAAGCACAACTTATAATACCTTACTTATTCATAATTTTTATGTTTAATAAATCTATCTTATAAGAGAATTTATACTTAATGTTGATAAGTATCATTAAAATTATTAAATACTTGTTAATAAGTGTTCGTAAAAAATAAAAAATAAATTATTGATAATCCAATTAATTTTCCAAACAAAAAGTAAAATTTATAAACCTAAATTTTAAATCTCTTTTTTAAAAGTTATTATAAACATAAAATGTATTCATATAAACATAAATTATAAAAATACTTATAAAAATTCAACTGTGAATAAGGGTTATTAACAACTGTGAATATATTAACTATTCTATATGGAAATGAATATGTTAACTATATAATAAGTTGTTAATAGAATGGTTTTAAAATGACATCAAATAAAATTTAAATAAAGTTATAAGGCTTGTTAACAGACAATAATAATCATTATTTTTATTTTATTTTTAAAAGAAAATTTGATTATGTATATATAAATGTGAATAAGTTGATTTTACTATATTTTTATAGACTTAATATTGAACAAATATTGATTTAATATATAAACCTTAAATTTGTAGAAGCTTAATAACATCTCTTCACTTAAATTAAGTTTAAATTTTAAAGAGTCCTTAACTTTAAGGAATACAATATGATAACATAATAAATGACAAGAAAGAAAAAAAGGAAACCTTCACATAATAGAATTTCCAACTTAACAGATACCATTTTAAATATTTTAAAAAAAGAACGTAATAAAACTTTTAATTATAAACAAATAGCCTCAATACTGGGTGTTAATGATACTAGTAGTAGAAATCAGATTATTAAAAAACTGCAGCAACTTAAAGTCAAACAAGAAATTGAAGAAGTAGATCGAGGTAAATTTAAAGCTATAATAAATACTGAATATCATATAGGTCGTGTAGATATAGCGTCCCGTGGTACTGGATATATTATTTGTGATGATTTTAATGATGATGTGTTTATAGCATCAAATAATATGAATAAAGCGCTTCATGGAGACGAAGTAGAGTTTTACGCTTATAAACGTAAAAAACGTGGTAAGAAAGAAGGTGAGATTACAAATATTATAAAACGAGCAAAAAGTGAATATGTTGGTATAATTCAAAAACATAAAAGTTATGCATTTGTAATTCCTGATGGAAACAAAATGTATACTGATATTTTTGTTCCAATTAATAAAATTAATAAAGCGGAGGAAGGAGATAGAGTACTTGTGTCTCTTGAAGATTGGCCAGAAAAAGCTGATTCTCCATATGGCCGCGTGCTTAAAGTTCTTGGTAAACCAGGTGAGCACAATACAGAAATACACGCAATACTTGCTGAATATGGTCTACCGTTAGAATTTCCTTATGATGTAGAAGAATTTGCTAATAATATTGATACTTCTATAAGAAAAGAAGAAATAAATAAACGTCGTGATATGCGACAAGATTTAACCTTTACTATAGATCCAAAAGATGCAAAAGATTTTGATGATGCGTTATCATTTAAAGTTTTAGAAAATGGTCTTTTTGAAATAGGAATTCATATTGCAGATGTTTCTCATTATTTACAAGAAGGAACTATTTTAGATGATGAAGCTTATGAGCGTGCAACATCAATTTATCTAGTAGATAGAGTAGTACCAATGCTTCCAGAGGTTTTATCAAATAAAGCTTGTTCATTACGACCAAATGAAGAAAAATATACATTCTCAGCTGTATTTAAAATAAATAATAAGGCAGAAATTAAAGACCAATGGTTTGGTAGAACAGTAATCTATTCTGATGCTCGATTTGCTTACGAAGAAGCACAAGTTATTATAGAATATAAAACTAACAATATACCAAAAGAAGTGTCACTAACCGGAAAATCATATAACACAGATCAAGCAGTTTCTGACGCTATTCTTAAAATGGATGAGTTAGCGAAAATTATGCGTCGTAAACGCATGAGTTTTGGTGCAATTTCTTTTGATAAGGTTGAAGTAAAATTTAATTTAGATGAAGAAGCTAATCCAACTGGTGTGTTTTTTAAAACAAGTAAAGATGCTAATAAACTTATTGAAGAATTTATGTTATTAGCAAATAAAAAGGTGGGTGAATTTATAGGAAAACAAAAGAAAACCTTTATTTATCGTGTTCATGACGAACCAGATGATAGCAAACTTGCTACATTACAAAATGTCGTTAAACGCTTTGGTTATAAACTGGATTTTAAAGATAGAAAAAGTGTGTCTTTGTCACTTAATAATTTATTAAAGGATGTTAATGGAAAAAAAGAGCAAAACCTTGTTGATACACTAACAATTAGAACCATGAGTAAGGCAGAATATTCTACACATAATATTGGACATTATGGTTTAGCTTTTGATTACTACAGTCATTTCACTTCTCCAATAAGGCGCTATCCTGATGTTATGGCGCATCGTTTATTACAACATTACTTAGACGGAGGAAAATCTGTAAATACTGATGTTTATGAAGATAAATGCAACCATTCAAGTAATATGGAAAATATTGCCACGAAAGCAGAAAGAAATTCTATTAAGTACATGCAAATTCGTTTTATGCAAGATCATAAAAATAAAGAATTCATAGGCGTAATTTCAGGTGTCACAGATTGGGGAATTTATGTTGAAATTATATCTAACAAGTGTGAGGGTATGGTAAGTGTTAGAGATATGAAAGATGATCATTATGTTTTTGATGAAGATGTATATGCACTAGTAGGGTATAATTATAAAAAAATGTATCAGCTTGGAGATGAAGTTGTAGTTAAAGTAAAAAAAACTGATTTAATTAAGAGACACCTAGATTTTTTATTAATTGGAAAACATAATAATATCTAATTTTGTAACTAATAATATATTGACGTTTAATTGTTTATTATTTTTGCTTGATATTTATGTTATAAACTATTTAAAACAATACAATGAAATACTTACTATTAATTTATTTTTCCCTTTACACATCAACTCTACTATTAGCTCAAGAGAGTGTCATTAAAAATATAGGAGACTTTTCTATTTTAAAAGTATATGATTTAATAAATGTTGAACTTATTAAATCTGATAAAAATTTAGCTGAAATTAAAGGAGATAATAAGGATAATATTGAAATAGTGAACAAAAACGGAGTATTAAAAATTAGACTGAAGATTGAAAAAAGTTTTGATGGTAAAACAACCAATGTTAAATTATTTTATAATTCCATTGAATCCATTGATGCTAATGAAGGAGCTATTATTACCTCAAATGACACGATAAAGCAATATGAAATTGAACTTAAAACACAAGAAGGTGGTATGATTAAAACCCATATAAATACTAAAGAAATTATTATGAAAGCAGTAACCGGCGGTATTATAGATGTTTCTGGTTATACCCAACATCAGAATACAGTAATTAGTACAGGGGGTGTTGTAAAGGCGGCAGATTTAAAATCTAAAAATACAGATATTATTATTACTACTGGAGGAGAGGCTTATGTGAATACAAGCGAATCTCTTGATATTAAAATTAGGGCAGGTGGAGATGTATTTATTTATGGTAAACCTATAAAAATCACTAAAAACAAGATGTTAGGTGGTAGGATAAAATACATGGATTAAAGATGTTTTCCATATCATTAAGACATCAAATTAGTATTTACTTTATATTAACATGATTGACGATATCCAAGCAGCGATACCCTTAGGTTTTTTCTTATCCTTTATGATTGGGCCGGTTTTTTTTGTTTTAATAGAAACAAGTGTCACTAAAGGTTTTAGAGCTGCTGTAGTATTTGATTTAGGGGTTATTGTTGCTGATATTTTTTTTATTGCTTTAGCTTATTTCAGTAGTTTTCAGTTATTAGAAAACCTCAGCAATCAACCTGGGTTATTTGTGTTTGGTGGTATGATTATTACGGTTTATGGTATAATAATTTTCTTAAAAAAACCAAAGAAAACTACGCAACAAGCCAACGAGCAAATTTCAGACAAAACAAATTATTTTGGAATGTTTATTAAGGGCTTTTTGATAAATTTTATTAACATAGGTGTTTTAGTGTTTTGGTTAGGTATTATTATTATTACAGGCCCTACTTTAGAGAACAATCTTAATAGGTTTGTTGTTTTTTTCTCAACGATGATAGGTGTTTATTTTTTTACAGATATAGTTAAGATATTGTTAGCCAAACAACTCAAAAAGAAGCTAACACCTATTAGAATAATTAAATTGAAGAAAATACTTGGATTTATTTTAGTTATCTGTGGTTTAGTATTGATTATCAAAGGATTTCTTCCAAAAGACCAATTAAACCCACAAAATTTAATTGAAGATATACGTTAATAAAAAAAACCTTCAATTTTAATTGAAGGTTTGAGAGGCGTCTAGCGGATTCGAACCGCTGTAGAAGGTTTTGCAGACCTCTGCCTAGCCACTCGGCCAAGACGCCATAATTGGCAGCAAATGTAAAAAAAATTAATCTTTCTTAGCCTGTCAATTTAGATTTTTCGTTCTTGTGTCATTTTAATCGTTACCATTTGAACATCACCACCGATTGGTGGATTTACTTTTGAAACAGCCACAGTAACGACATTCACTCTTGGACAATTGTAAAAAACAGCATTAATTATCCGTGATGTAACATGTTCTAATAGCTTTGATGCTGATGCCATTTCTGTAGTGACAATTTTGTTTAGTAACACATAGTCTACGGTATCTTCTAAAGCATCTGTTTGAGAGGACTTGTTGAGATTTGCATGAACACTTAAGTTAATTAAGTAATCACTTCCTATGATTGTTTCTTCCTCTAAACAGCCGTGATAAGCGTAAACACGAATTGTATCTAGTGTAATTATAGCCTCCATTAATTGGTAAAAAAATCAAAAACATTACTTAACGCACTAGTTTTTGTCTTAAAAAACTCCGTGTAAGTGCATTGCTTACATGTAACTGATGTGAATTTTTTAGTTTGTACATCAAATAATTTTGAAAAAACACCACCAGTTGCTCTAATTTGATCTATTTCATACTGTTTATGACCACATTTTTGACAATTATAATTTATCGTGTTCATTTTTTATCTTTTTTCTATGTTATATCAAAGAAACGGGATAATATTATCAATAGCACTAAAATAAGCTGAATTTGTTTAATTTTGAAAACATATTGAAAGAAAAATATTTAGATGTCAGAAGATGTTAAAGCGCTTAATTTTATTGAGCACATTATAGAAGAAGATTTAGGTTCAAGCCTTCAAAAGAGTCAGTTGCGCTTTCGATTTCCTCCTGAACCAAACGGGTACTTACATATTGGCCATACAAAGGCAATTGGTATAAGTTTCGGGTTAGGTGAAAAGTATAACGCTCCTGTAAACTTACGTTTCGACGACACTAATCCTATTAAGGAGGAGCAAGAGTACGTTGACGCGATCAAACGAGATATTTTATGGTTAGGCTATCATTGGGAAAATGAAGTCTATTCTTCTGATTATTTTACGCAATTATTTGAGTGGGCGGTCAAAATGATTAAGGACGGTAAGGCTTATGTAGACTCTCAATCAAGTGAAGATATGGCATCCCAAAAAGGCACTCCAACCCAAGTTGGTTTAAATAGCCCTTTTAGGAGCCGCTCTGTTGATGAAAATTTAGATTTATTTAACCGTATGAAAGATGGTGAATTTCCGTCAGGAGAACACGTCTTAAGGGCGAAAATTAATATGGAAGACCCTAATATGTTAATGCGAGATCCAATTATGTACCGTGTTATGCATGCTCGTCATCATAGAACAGGAAGTGATTGGTGTATATATCCTATGTACGATTGGACGCATGGAGAAAGCGATTATATTGAACAAATTTCTCATTCTTTGTGTTCTTTAGAGTTTAAACCACACCGAAAATTATACGACTGGTTTAAAAATCAAGTATACCAATACAACCAAGATACGCTGCCGCTTATTCCTAAGCAGAGAGAGTTTGCTCGATTAAATTTAAGTTATACGATAATGAGTAAACGTAAACTTTTAACCCTAGTAGATAACAATATTGTGACGGGTTGGGACGACCCAAGAATGCCTACAATCTCAGGATTAAGACGACGAGGCTATACACCTAAAGCTATACGTTCTTTTATCGATAAAGTTGGTGTTGCAAAGCGTGAGAATATCATTGATGTGTCTTTATTAGAGTTTTGTGTACGTGAGGATTTAAATAAGATAGCACCCCGAGTTATGGGTGTTTTAAATCCAATCAAAATTGTTATTACAAATTATCCTGATGATAAGGAAGAATGGTTAAACGCTGAAAATAATCCTGAGAGTACAGATGCCGGTAGTCGTAAAGTTCCTTTTTCAAGAGAAATTTTTATAGAAAAGGAGGATTTTAAAGAGTCTGCAGGAAATAAGTTTTTTAGATTAAAAATTGGTAGTGAAGTGAGATTAAAAAATGCTTATATTATTAAAGCTAATTCTGTTTTAAAAACACCTACAGGTGAGATAGAGGAAGTTCACTGTACTTATTCAAACGACACGGCAAAAAAAGTTAAAGGTACACTTCATTGGGTGTCTATTAAACATGCTTTGAAAGCAGAAATAAGAGACTATGACCGCTTGTTCTTAAACGAAGCTCCAGATAATCAAGGAGATCAAAGTTTTATGGATTTTATTAATCCTGATTCTCTTAAAATTATTCAAGGGTATGTTGAGCCTAGTTTAAAGAACGCCCGACAAGAAGAACGGTTTCAGTTTCAACGTTTGGGATATTTTAATATTGATAAAGACAGCAATTCTGAAAGACTGGTGTTTAATAAGACTGTTGGGCTGAGAGGCTCTTGGGTTAAGAAGCAAACAGCAATAAATAAAGACCAATTATTTATATCACCATCGAATAACCAACAACCAAAAGCAATCAATATACTTCAAAAACTAGGTAAAAAATATACGAAACAATCGTTAGAAAAACAGCTGCTAATTAGAGCTGAAGTTAAGGCTCTTACACAAGACATCCACTACAATGAATTAGAGGCACTATTTAATACATCGATTAAAAAAACAGGAACAAGAATCGTTGTGATGATTTCTTTACAGGAAATGCTTAACCAAGGGCTGATTGGTAATCAAGTAATTGACGATTTTATAAATAAAGCGCTGAATGACAATAATGATTTATTAGTTTCAGAAGCAAAAAAAACTCAAAATTAATAATGAAATAAACGCCTTAATTGTTTTTCTGGCTAATTAATTTTCTTTTTTCTGATTTGAGTTTTTCATCGCTTCACCAATTTGATTGCTAGCGGTAAAGCTTGCTACCATGTCATTTAACATGTTGCTCCCTGCTTGTGGTGAATTTGGAAGCAATATTAAATTACTATTGGTTTCACCACCTATTGATTGCAGTGTGTCGTAATGTTGGGTTACAACAATTAAAGCAGAGGCTTCTTGCGAGTTGATTCCAACTTTATTAAGTACTTCTACAGATTCTTCTAATCCACGTGCTATTTCTCGTCTTTGGTCTGCAATTCCCTGTCCTTGCAGGCGCTTGCTTTCAGCTTCAGCCTTTGCTTTTTCAACGATTAAAATACGAGCTGCATCTCCTTCAAATTGAGCTGCAATTTTTTCGCGTTCCGACGCATTAATTCTATTCATAGCTTGTTTAACTTGTGCGTCAGGATCTATATCTGTTACTAAGGTTTTTATAATATCAAAACCGTAACCCGACATAGCATCATTTAGCTCAGCCTTAACCGCCAAGGCAATATCGTCTTTTTTTACAAAGACATCGTCAAGTTTCATTTTAGGAACCTCAGCACGAACTACGTCAAAAACGTACGAGGTAATTTGGTCGTGAGGGTAGTCAAGTTTATAAAACGCATCATAAACACGGTCTTTAATGACCTTATATTGGACAGAAACTTTGAGCCGCACAAAAACGTCATCCAGTGTTTTAGTTTCTATAATTACATCTAATTGTTGAATTTTTAAACTTAATCTACCAGAAATTCTATCAACAAGCGGTATTTTAATTTGCAAGCCTGACTGTCTGATGCTTTGGAATTTCCCAAAACGTTCAATAATAACAGCGGTTTGTTGTTTTACGATAAAAAATGCAGATATAATAATTAATAATGCGAAGAAAAGGATTGCAACACTAGTAAAAAGACCCATAGTTATAGTATTAAGAAATTAGAAATTAATTGACACCTAAAGTAAGTTATATTTGTTTTATTAGACAATATGTCTCGTTAAATTAACCGTCTACATATTATTAGTATTTCTACAAGCGGTTCTGTTACAGTATCACAGATATAAATTTTAAAAAACTTACCAGTACGCTGTTGGGACATTTGGTGTTTTGGATTATAGCGCTAATGCAAGCGCTGAGTAAATAAAAATTGTGCGTTACGGACTAGGCGTTATTTCGATTTAAACCACCATAAACTTTACGTTGGTCTGTGTAAATAAACATGTAGTAAAAATTTATTAGCACCGTTATGTGTCGTTGAAATATTTACCTATTTGAAGTTGTTATAAACCTATTGATACGATATATAGTTTGATCTAAGCCAATCATATAAACAATATCAAATACATCTGGACCTTTTAATGCTCCCACGAGCGCTAATCTTAACGGCATCATAATACGTCCAAACCCAATGTTTTTTGATAAAACCCAATCCTTTACGGATTGCTCAATAGTTTTTTTTGACGCAGCATCTGTAGCGTCTAAAACAATTAATAAGTCCCTCATTAAATCAAAAGTGTCCTCCTTAAGAGTTTTTTTCAAAGCCTTAGAGTCATATGTGTTTGGGTTTACAAAAAAGAATGAGCTTAATTCCCAAAAATCAGTGACAAAGATGGCGCGTTCTTTTATAAGGTCAATGACTGTTTCTATATATTGATTTGACACTTCGCTTAACTCGTTCTGTGAGCTTTTAAATAAGACACCTAAGCGCTGTGTTGATTGCTGTTGCATGTAATGATGATTAAACCATTTAATTTTTTCTGGATCAAAACGTGCACCAGATTTATGAACTCTGTTTAAATCAAAAGAATTAACAAGCTCTGAGAGGTTAAATACTTCTTGTTCTGAACCAGAATTCCAGCCTAATAAAGCCAGAAAGTTTATCATTGACTCTGCAAAGTAGCCCTCTTCTCGGTATCCGCTTGAGGTATTATGAGTATGTGGATCTATCCATTCTAAAGGAAATACAGGAAAACCAAGTTTATCTCCGTCACGTTTACTTAATTTTCCTTTTCCTGTTGGTTTTAGTATTAATGGAAGATGTGCAAACTTTGGTGTATTCCAATTAAAAGCATCGTATAATAAATAGTGTAAAGCTAGAGACGGCAACCATTCTTCTCCACGGATAACATGCGTAATATTCATTAGATGGTCGTCAACGACGTTGGCTAAATGGTAGGTAGGCATACCGTCGCTCTTAAAAAGTATTTTATCATCTAGATTGGCTGATTGAATTTTTATTACACCCCTTATAAGGTCGTTGAGTTCTAGGGTATTATTGCTAGGACTATAAAAACGAATAACATAATCTTCACCATTAGTTATTTTAGTTGTGACTTCCTGAGGGGTTAGAGAGAGTGAGTTATTAAGAGAGGTTCGATTACGCCAATTATAAACAAATGTTTTACCTTTTTTTTCTTCTTCTTTTCTTAAATCACTAAGCTCTGTTGGTGAGTCGAATGCGTAATATGCTTTTTTTGTTTCTATGAGTTTTAGGGCGTAGTCTTTGTAAATAGCTTGACGCTCGCTTTGACGGTAAGGCCCGTGTGTTTCGTTTTTTCCAGGACCCTCATCGAAAGGAATTCCACACCAATTCAACGCGTTAACAATATAGCTTTCTGCCCCTTCTACATAGCGGTTTTTATCTGTGTCTTCAATACGAAGAATGAATGTTCCATTGTGCTTTTTTGCAAACAAGTAATTGTATAAAGCGGTCCTTACCCCTCCAATATGAAGTGGTCCTGTTGGGCTTGGTGCAAATCGCACTCTAACGTTTTGACTCATTTTTTTATTTTGAGGCAAAGATAAAACGATAATTATAAAAATTAAGGGTCTCTTTGAAAATCATTTGAGTGTGTGTTTTATAATAGTTACCGTTAAACAAGTGTTTTTTGAATTGTATTTGTGCCGTTCTGTGGTTAGTAAACGAGTTTAATAGAATGTTGTGGTTTTCAAAGCAGTCAATTAACAATAAAATTGTAATTTTATAAGTTGATTGTACATTATAATTAGTGGTAGATAGTTTCATTACAGTAAAGTTTAAGTTAGAAAAGTTCATAAAGAAGTATTATGTCAACGAGCTTATTCGTGGCTTGATTTTATTTGCAGCTATTGGGTTGTTGTATTTCCTATTTACCCTATTGATAGAATATATATTATGGCTAAGACCTGTGGCGAGGACATTGTTGTTTTGGGTATTTGTTATTGTTGAGGTGTCCTTGTTTATTAAGCTAATTGTATCTCCAGCTTTTAAATTATTGAAATTAAAAAGAGGCCTCAATTATCTTGATGCATCTCGCATTGTTGGAGAGTTTTTTCCTGAAGTCAACGATAAATTGATTAATGTAATCCAGCTTCATAATTCCAAAGAACGATCAGAGTTGTTGTTAGCAAGTATTCAGCAAAAATCCTTAGAGCTGAAACCGGTTCCATTCTCGATAGCTGTCGATTTTAGTCACAATATAAAATATCTAAAATATTTAGCCATCCCGGTGTTAATTGTGATATTGTCATTTATTTCCGGACAGATGAACTGGTTTAGTGATAGCTATAATCGGGTTATAAATTATCAAACAGCTTATGCTCCACCGGCGCCTTTTAGTTTTTTAATCACGAATCAGGACTTAAATGCAATACAAAACAAACCATTTAAGCTTATTATTACCACAATTGGAAATGTAGTTCCAGAAGATGTTAAAATTTTCTATCAAGGTGAAACATATTTCTTAAAGGAGTCACGTGCAAATGAGTTTGAATATATTTTTTCCAAACCCCAAAAGCCTTTTGATTTTACGGTCTCTGCGAATGGTGTTGTTTCTAAGCCTTATAGGCTTAATGTAATAGCTACCCCTACAATTCTTGGGTTTGAAATGGCGTTGAATTATCCTGCACATACTAAAAAAAATCTCGAATCTTTTTCTAATAATGGAAACGCATCAGTGCCGCAAGGCACAAAAATCACTTGGAACGTAACAACAAAATCGACAACACAATTGCGTTTAGTAACGGATGATTCAGTATTTTCTTTTTTGGAGGATAATGGGATGTTTACAACATCTAAGCGTGTTTACGATAATTTAAAGTATTCTTTAAACACCAGCAATGAGTCTTTAGAAAACTATGAATCATTGGCGTTTTCTATAAATATTCTTAGAGACGAGCCTCCGCGACTAAAGGTCGAAATGGTTCGAGATTCTGTGGAGCTAGAAACACTTTATTTTTATGGTCAAGCTACTGATGACTATGGGCTTAATAAGTTAGAATTAATATATTATCAAACAAATACTCCTGAAAACATATTCATTAAATCAATTCCAGTAAAACAGACAAATTTTGATGAATTTATTTACACATTCCCAGCCGACTTGGATTTAGACACCAATGTTGGGTATGAATTATACTTTAAAATTTATGATAATGACATTATTAATGGTTTTAAGAGTGTAAAAAGTAAACTTTTCCGTTATAGAAAGCGATCCATTAAAGAGCTAACTCTTGAGAAATTAAATAAACAAAGAGCTACCATTACAGACTTAAACAGCTCTTTAAATAATTTTAAAAAGCAAGATTTAGAATTAAAAAATCTAACAAAAAACCAGAAGGAAAAAACAAATCTTAGCTTTAGTGATAAGAAAAAGTTTAAGGACTTTTTAAATCGGCAAAAGAACCAAGAAAGGTTAATGCAAAACTATAATAAAAATTTGATAAATAATTTAAACCGTTTTGAGGAGCAAGACGCCCAAAATGATTCTTTTAAGGAGGCGATAGAAAATCGTTTAAGAGAAAATCAAGACCAATTATTAGAGGATGAAAAGCTCTTAAAAGAGTTAGAAAAGTTATCAGAGAAGTTTCAAAAAGAGCAGTTAACAGAGAAGCTTGAGCAATTAGCTAAGCAAAACAAGAATAAAAAACGAAGTTTACAACAGTTGTTGGAGCTAACCAAACGTTATTATGTTGCTAAAAAATCTGAACAACTCAAGGAGCAAATCGAAGAATTAGCAAAGAAGCAACTTCAACTTTCAGAGGAAGGTATGGAAATTAACACAAAGGACAAACAACAGAGGCTTTCAGATCAGTTTGATACGCTTAAAAAAAACCTGCGTGAAATCGACGCTGAAAACAAGCAGTTGAAGGATCCGATTAAGGGTTTAAAACGAGACTTGGCTTTAGAAAATCTTATTGAAAAAGAGCAGCAAAACGCTCTTGAAAACTTGGATAAAAAAGAGAATTCTCTTGATAAACAAGAACAGCAAAACAATAATAATAAAGCTCAAAAAAGTCAAAAGAAAGCAGCTCAAAAGATGAAAGAAATGGGGCAGTTAATGACTCAAATGACGATGAGTGGAGGTGGTAATCAACTATCTGAAGATATTGATGTTCTTAGGCAAATTCTTGATAATTTATTATTATTTTCTTTTAGTCAAGAAGCGTTAATGACTCAATTTAAGAGTATTCAGGTTAACCATAATAAATATGCTGACTATTTAAAGAGGCAGCAAAATCTCAAGACACATTTTGAACATGTCGATGACAGTCTTTTCTCGTTATCCCTGCGGCAGCCAATGATTTCCGAACGTATTAATAAAGAAATTACGGAGGTTTTTTTCTATATAAACAAAACACTATCACAGCTAGAAGACAATAGATTATATCAAGGGGTGGCTTCACAACAATATACAGTTACCTCAGCGAATTCATTGGCTAATTTTTTAAGTGATTTATTAGATAATATGGAAAATCAAATGAATCCAACCCCAGGCAAAGGTGAAGGGAGTGAGATGCAGTTGCCAGATATTATTATGAGTCAAGAACAACTTAGCGAAGAAATGAAACAAGGCTTAAATAATCGCAAGCAACAAGAGAAAGGTGATAAAAAAGGTAATGACGGACTAAAGAAAGAAGATTCTGGTAATAAAAGTGGATCTAAAGAAACGGGAAATAATGCTGACGGTAATGAATATTTACAGGGGCAATTATTTGAAATTTATCAACAACAGCAGTTCTTAAGGCAGGCACTTAAAGATAAGCTAGACAAGATGGGTGTTAAACCAGAGCAAGGAAATAATTTATTAAAAGATATGGAGCAAATTGAAAAAGATTTGCTGAATAGTGGATTTACAGAGCGCTTGTTGGAAAAAATGTCAGACTTAAAGCATGAGCTGCTAAAGTTAGAAAAAGCAGATTTAAGCCGCGGTGAGGATACGGCTCGTCAATCGACCACAAACAAAAAACGTTATCAAAATGATGAAAGGGAGCGTACGAAAACGGTTAAAAAATACTTTAATACGACGGAGATTTTGAATCGTCAGGTGCTACCGTTACGACAAGAATACAAAGTTAAAGTGAAAGAATATTTTAGTAAAATAAATGATTAGTTTTAATTACGAAATTACGTTTCAATTGCAATCTGAGAATCGGGTTTTACGGTGGTTAGCGGAAGTTATAAGACAGGAAAGCCGTAAGGAAGGTGAAATATGTTACGTGTTTTGTGATGATACTTATTTACATGGTTTAAATGTTAAGTTTCTTAGTCATGACACGCTAACTGATGTCATAAGTTTTGATTATTGTGTAGGAAAAGAGCTACATGGTGATATATTTATTTCCATTGATCGGGTAAAAGAAAATGCAGCTATTTTTAATGAAAACTTCAATGATGAGCTGTTGCGGGTTATGGCGCATGGACTCTTGCATTTTTGTGGCTATAAGGACAAAACAGGCGTTGACGCTAAAATGATGCGTGAAAAAGAGAATTCATGTTTAATGCTTTTAAAAGATATTCAGTAATTACCATTATATTTGTCAAATTTAATTTTTAATTGTTCCACGTGGAACTTATTGCCATGAGTTTGTTTACAGATACATATGATGTGATTGTTGTTGGTGCGGGTCATGCAGGTAGTGAAGCCGCCGCTGCCGCCGCTAATATGGGTAGTAAAACCTTATTAATTACCATGAATTTGCAGAATATCGCACAAATGTCATGTAACCCTGCCATGGGTGGTATTGCGAAAGGTCAGATAGTGAGGGAGATTGATGCCTTGGGCGGTTATAGTGGTATTGTGAGTGACACCTCTGCTATTCAATTTAAGATGCTTAACAAGTCTAAAGGTCCCGCAATGTGGAGCCCTAGGGTTCAGAGTGATCGGATGCGTTTTGCTGAAGATTGGAGGTTATTGCTTGAGCAAACGCCAAACCTTGATTTTTACCAGGATATGGTTTCTGGATTACTTATAGAGCAAGACTATGTTGTAGGGGTCAAAACAAGCCTAGGTCTATCTATTAAGTCAAAGAGTGTTATACTAACTAACGGCACTTTCCTAAATGGTTTAATTCATATTGGAGATAAGAATTTCGGTGGCGGAAGAGCTGGTGAACGTGCTGCTACAGGTATTACCGAAGAGCTACGAGCTTTAGGTTTCCAGTCTGGTCGTATGAAAACTGGTACACCACCAAGGGTTGATGGCCGATCTTTAAATTTTGACGTTATGATTGAGCAGCCGGGTGATGAGCAACCTGAAAAATTCTCATATTTAGATAGCACCAAACCCCTAAATAAACAACGCTCTTGTTTTATGACTTATACAAGTAGCATTGTTCATGACACTTTAAGAGAAGGTTTTGATAGATCACCGATGTTTAATGGTCGTATAAAAAGTTTGGGTCCGCGCTATTGTCCTTCTATTGAGGATAAAATTAATCGTTTTACTGACAAAGACAGGCATCAGCTGTTTGTCGAGCCGGAAGGATGGAATACCGTTGAGGTATATGTTAACGGTTTTTCTACGTCACTTCCAGAAGATGTTCAATATAAGGCATTGAGATCCGTTGTCGGCTTTGAAAAAGTCAAATTTTTTAGACCTGGTTATGCTATCGAGTATGATTATTTCCAACCAACGCAGCTTAAGCATACTCTGGAAACGAAGCTGGTAAAGAGTCTTTATTTCGCAGGACAAATAAACGGTACGACTGGCTATGAAGAGGCTGCGTCGCAAGGTTTAATGGCTGGAATAAACGCAAGTTTAAAGGTGCAAGAAAAGACACCGTTTATTTTAAAGAGAGACGAAGCATATATTGGTGTTTTAATAGACGACTTAATTACTAAAGGTACAGAAGAGCCGTATCGGATGTTTACATCACGTGCTGAATACAGAACATTATTACGTCAGGATAACGCTGATCTTAGGTTGACGCCAAAGGGTTATAGTCTTGGTTTAGCATCCGAGAAACGTTTGAAACGTATGGAAGAAAAGCATGAACAAGCTGAAAAATTTGTGCAGTTTTTCAGGAACACAAGTGTGACAAAAGAAGAAGCGAATCCAGTGCTTAGTTCAAAGAACTCTGCACTTGTAAAACAGCAAGACAAAATGTTCAAACTTTTTGCGCGTCCAAACATTACCATTGACGATGTCCGTAGATTTAAATTAGTTGATCAATATATTTCTCAAAACAACTTGGATCATGAGGTTATTGAGCAAGCAGAAATCCAAGTCAAGTATGCGGGATATATAAATAAAGAAAGAAATAACGCTGATAAGTTAAGTCGTTTGGAATATGTTAAAATACCTGAAAATTTTGATTATTCACAAATCAAATCTATGAGTATGGAAGCGAGAGAGAAATTAAAGGAAATACAACCAACCTCGATTGCGCAGGCGTCTAGAATTAGTGGGGTTTCTCCAAATGATATTTCTGTTCTTCTAGTATTTATGGGAAGATAATATCTTAAAGTTCCACGTGGAACCATTTTTTATGATTCATAATCAGAATATATTTACGGTAAAAGACCACGCTGTTTCAGGTGAATCATTTGAGTTGTATGAGAATAGCCAATACGGATATTTAGAAACAACGCCACAACCAAATGACGATGTTCTTGGTGATTATTATAATTCTGTTGACTATATCTCTCACACTGATTCTAGTCGAAATTTTTTTGAAAAGTGTTATCAATTTGTTCGAAAAATCGCTTTAAGGAAAAAAATAACACTTATAAATTCGCTTCCTTTGGAAGGTCGGTGTATACTAGATATTGGTTGTGGTACTGGAGATTTTTTACAACTAGCTAATAAGCACAATTGGCGTATTAACGGCGTTGAGCCAAATACTGCTGCACGTGCAATTGCAAATAAGAAAACCAATAATGCAGTGCATCATATTGGGCAGTTAGATTATTATAGCGCACAGTGTTTTGATGTGATTACTTTATGGCATGTGTTAGAGCATGTGTCTGATCTTAACAGTTATATTTCACGATTACACAAATTACTTAAAGATAATGGTAGGCTTATTGTAGCGGTTCCTAACTATAAAAGTTATGATGCGTTTTATTACAAATCTTTTTGGGCCGGTTTTGATGTTCCAAGACATTTGTGGCATTTTGATCAGAATTCTATGTCAAACTTGTTTAATAAAAACAACATGCACTTAGAGGCCATAGCGCCCATGAAGTTTGATGCATTTTACGTCAGTCTACTGTCAGAAAAATATAAGACAGGAAAAATGAATTATTTGAGAGCGCTTTATGTTGGTTTGCTATCAAATTTAAAGGCAAACCGCACAAAGGAGTTTTCGTCACTTATATATATTATAAAAAAAGCATAAAATTCAATTTAAGCCATTTTAAGGCCACCTAACATTTGATTTTATACACTATAATAATCAATGATTTTACAGTTCTTAAAAGCCTTTTAAAGCCGTCTTTTGTAATAACAAAAACCAATTGATAGATAAGTTTTTAATAAGTTTTTATTATCGCATTATTTATTTATATTGTTTTGTGTATTATTGTTCTTTATTTTTTAAAAACAATAAAGACTATGAGATTTTTTCTTTTCAGTATCATTACTTTTTTTTCTGTTATTTCTTGTCAACATTCAAATAAAATTGGGTTTGTCGATAATGCTAAATTAATTAATGAATATCAAGAAAAAATTGAGACCCAGAAGAAGCTGCAAGAAAAGATTAAGTTGTATGAATTAAAAAGAGATAGCGTTAGACAGTCTTTTCAATTAGAAATCAATGAAGCCGAGCTGAAGTCTCGAAGCATGTCTCAAGCCGATCTACAAAAGTTATCACAAGAGCTCCAACAAAAAGATCAAATTATTAATCAACGTGATCAATTTGAGCAGCAACAAATAGCTCAGGAAAGTCAAAGACAAAATGATTCTTTAATCAAAAAAGTCAGAAGTTTTGTTGTAAATTATGCTTTGAATCACGGTTATGATTATATTCTAGGCAGTAATGAAGCCGGTAGTGTTATGTACGGTAATAAGTCAAATGATTTAACACAAACCATTTTAGAGGCATTAAATGAAAAGCATACCAAACAATAAGTTTTTGATTTTTTTCAAAGGAGATTTTATCATTGAACTACAGCCTAGCAAAAAAACGTCAGTGCTCTCGGCATGATAGAAACAGTCATATGCCCTTTCCCAAGAAGCTCTCCGTCAGCTTCAATAAATGGTAAGTCCATCGATAGGACCTTAATAGATATTTCTTTTTGTCTGTGAGTTTCTACTTTCTGATGTTTTATAATGTTCCCATTATATAGATTTTTTAAATTCTTAATAACCTCAAGTAGAGTAAGGTTCTTCACAATACTTACGTTAAAATATCCGTCATTTGGACCGTTATAATTAGTTAACTGCATGCCGCCTCCCGAGTATTGGCAAAGTCCAATTAGAATCATAAATGCTCGTGTTTCAAAGGTGGTTTTTCCAATGGAAATACTTGCGTTGAATTTGCTGAATGAAAACAAGGAAACAATGGCTGCCAGTAGGTAAGAAATAGAGCCAAGACGTTTGTATAGGGCTATCTTACTTACAACAAAACCATCAAAGCCTACACCTACTAGATTGTTAAAATAAACAGTTTGTTTTTGTGAATTATTAAATTCGATTTTTCCAAGATCTTGTAGTAAAACTTGTTCTTTTTTAATGACAGCAATTGCTTGATTAATGTTTTTAGGAATTTTGTAAGTTTTAACCCAGTCGTTTCCTGTTCCTAGAGGTATTATTCCAAGTTTGATTTGACCTCGATTGACACTACTTTGTGTTTGAATTCCATTAATAATATTATGCAAGGTACCATCTCCCCCCACAGAGATGATACGATTAAATCCTTGATTTATAGCATAATGCGTGATTTTTATACTATCTTTTTGATGTTTTGTGAATTTAAAATCAAAATCAAAAGATTCCAGTTTAAGTTGCGCTTTGATCGTTGGCCATAGGCGCCTCCCTTGTCCACTACCTGAAGTTGGATTTATGATCACAAACCAACGTTTTGAATTTGCTATCATTCCGTTTTTTTGTGAAGTAGCCGTGTCAATTTTATTGATAAATCGGTAAAAATTATTTTTGAATTTCCGTTTCGTTCAATGTGGTATATGGCTTTTTGAGTCTCAGTACTGATATCCTCAATGTTGTTATGATGAATAAATGGTGCAAATTTTTCTAATTTAAAAGATTCTGATTGAGGTACCATAAAAACAAGATCATGTGCTTGATAATTTAAAAGTAATGCTTGCCGAAATAAATCAAGGCAAAAGAGTAAAAATTTTTTTTGCCTTTCTCTTCCTGTTTTGGCGATAATGTCACTCCAGGATATTAAGTCGTGTATTGCCGCTTTGTTTCGTTTTGCTTTAAAGGCACTTCTTACCCAAAGCACAAACCATTCTTCAAATTGTATGTCCTCACTATCTTGATACATGAGGTCACATGCTTTATTATAGTTGCCGTTTGCTTGATGTGCAATTTTGGAAGCCTCATTTTGAGAGATTTGAAAATTTTGAATTAGACTATTTTTAATAATATTTTCGGATAAAGGCGGAATGTGCAATAATTGACATCTCGATTTGATAGTTGAGATAATCTGCTCCTCATCTTCTGCAATAAGAATAAATACTGTTTTTTTTGGTGGTTCTTCGAGTAATTTTAAAAGCTTATTTGCACACGCAATATTCATTCTTTCAACCATCCATATAATCATAACTTTATAACCTCCTTCATAGCTTTTTAGAGATAGCGATTTTGAGATGTCTTTTGCTTCATCGACACCAATTTGCCCCTGTTTGTTATCTATTCCTAGTTCACCGTACCAATCAAACAAATTTCCGTACGGCTGTTTCTTAAGCATTGCTCTCCATTCCTCAAGGAACATTTTAGAAACAGGATGTGTCTTAACCTTACTGGTTTTCGCCACAGGAAACACAAAATGTAAGTCTGGGTGTGTTAAGTTATTGAATTTTAGGTGACAAGGGGCCTGTCCGTTTTCATCGTCATTACAAATTATTTGACGAGCATAGGCTAATGCTAAAGGTAAAGCTCCTGAACCTTCTGGGCCAATAAATAATTGAGAATGAGCGTTCCGTTTATTATTAGCACTCTGAATGAGATGATTTTTTAAGTGTTCATGACCTAGTATATCCTTGAATAGCATAAAACAAACCTACTTATTTTTTTTAGTAAAAAAAATCTAATATTATAAAAATAATCCACACCTAAAAGCGTGATAATTTTAAAACTAAAAATTTATATTTGTCAACAAAATTTCTAATCAATGACCTTAAAAGATTTTAATTTTAACAACAAAAAAGCACTAATCCGTGTCGATTTTAATGTGCCATTAAACAGTGCTAATGAAGTAACTGATGCGACACGAATCTATTGTGCTAAACCCACCATTATAGATATTTTAGAGTCAGGAGGAAGTTGTATTCTTATGTCTCACCTGGGGCGTCCAAAGGGTAGGGACGAAGCTTTTTCGTTAAAGCATATTGTCGATAAAGTAGAAGACGTACTGGGTTTAGAGGTTTTATTTGTTAATGATTGTATTGGTCCTGATGTTGAAAAAGCTGCCAATTCGTTGCTTCCAGGCCAGGTGCTGTTACTTGAAAATCTGAGATTTTACAAAGAAGAAAAGGAGGGTAATCTTGAATTTGCTCAGCAGCTTTCTCGTTTGGGTGATATTTATGTTAATGATGCTTTTGGAACCGCTCATCGCGCACACGCCTCTACAGCAGTAATTGCAAATTTTTTTAAAGGAAGAAAATGTTTTGGGCAACTATTATTGAAAGAAATTGAAAGCATAAACAAGGTCATGCAGTCTGGTGAGAAACCTATTACAGCTATTTTAGGCGGAGCAAAAGTGTCATCAAAAATCACCATTATTGACAATATTTTAGATAAAATTGATCACCTCATTATTGGGGGCGGAATGACATTTACCTTTATTAAAGCAGCAGGCGGAAGTATAGGTAATTCGTTAGTAGAAAACGATAAATTACAATTAGCAAAGGATATCATGAACCAGGCATCTTCAAAAAATGTAAAGATCCACCTTCCTGTTGATGTTATTATAGCTAATGATTTTAGTAATGATGCTCAAACAAACACTAGTAATATTGATGAGATACCAGAGGGATGGATGGGATTAGATGTTGGGCCTAAAACGGAATCATTATTTTCTGACATTATCTCTGTATCAAAAACCATATTATGGAATGGCCCTTTAGGAGTTTTTGAAATGCCAAATTTTGCGAAGGGAACAATTGCAATTGGTCATGCTATTTCAAACGCTACAGAAAATGGTGCTTTTTCTTTGGTTGGAGGAGGTGATTCTGTCGCTGCAGTTAAACAATTTGGATTTGAAGACAAAGTAAGTTATGTGAGTACTGGAGGAGGCGCAATGTTGGAAAGCCTTGAGGGAAAAATATTACCAGGAATAGCCGCAATTATCAATGACAACCAGTAAAATTTCCCATTTTGATTAAAAAGTGCGATTTTAGCATGAAAGTTGTATAACACGTTTTAGGTAATGACCGTAAGGCTTTTAATAATTGTTTTAATTACTACAGTATCGTTAGGTCATACTCAAAACAATGATTCTATAGTTCAAAATAATAATGTTTTAAAAGATACTATTATTGATGGTCAATTTCGTGTAACAAAAAAAATTAATCCAATTGAAGATTCCTTAGGTAGACAAGAGTTTAAAGATCATAAAATTGCCACTGAAATTGAAGCTAGATGGCTGAGGGAGCTGTATAGTACGTCTCTTTATGATACTATTTATCGAGGAATTCGACAAATGAAGTATGATTCTATTTATTATCCTGACTTACCAACTGATACTCTTAAGAAGCGGCTGAAAGAACTCAATGCAAAAACTCCGTTTAATATAGAATATAATTCCTCTTTAGAAAGCGTTATAAAAAGGTATTTAAAAGATAGAAAAAGACACATTGAAAAATTGATTGCTTTGAGCGCTTATTATTTTCCAATGTTTGAGCGAGAATTAGATAATTATGATATTCCTTTAGAGGTGAAATATTTGGCCATTGTTGAATCTGCTCTTAAGCCTAAAGCAAAGTCAAGAGTTGGTGCAACAGGGTTATGGCAATTTATGTTTACTACGGGAAAAATGTATGATTTAAACGTAAGCAGCTATGTCGATGAACGAAGTGATCCAATTAAATCAACAGAGGCTGCTTGCAAATATTTAGCCTCTTTATATAAAATTTTTGGAGATTGGGACCTTGCGCTTGCAGCGTATAATTCTGGCCCAGGAAATGTTAGTAAAGCCATAAGAAGATCTGGAGGATATCAAAACTATTGGAATATACGCCCTAATTTACCAAGAGAGACTGCGGGATATTTACCTGCTTTTTTAGCAACAATGTACATTTTTGAGTACGCCAAGGAACACGGGTTTAACTTTAAAACTCCAGACTTTACATATATTGAAACCGACACTATTAGAGTAAAGGATATGATTGCTCTAGATCAAGTTTCAGAACTATTAGAAATTCCGATTGAAGAGTTACAATTTTTAAACCCCTCTTATAAATTAGACATTATTCCTTTTATAAAGGAAGAGCATTATACGTTACGCCTGCCGAGAGAAAAAGTTGGTCTTTTTGTTTCTAATGAGGATAGTATTTACAAGTTTGTAAGAAATGAATTTTCAAAACGAGAAAAGCCATTACCACAATTTTTTGATAATGACACAAAATTGAGATACCGAGTTCGGTCGGGCGATTACCTTGGTAAAATTGCAAGACGCTATGGGGTGAGGGTTAGTCAAATAAAAAGCTGGAACGGTTTAAGAAATAACAACCTTCGTATTGGACAAAGGCTTACAATCTACCCTAGAAAAATTTCTTCAAAACAAAACGATAGAAATAAGCAATTAAAAAGCACAATTAATAGCCAAGTTAATAGCACAACTTATAAAGTTGAAAAAGGGGATTCCTTATGGAGTATATCTCAAAAGTTTCCTGGAGTTTCAATTCAAAACATTAAAGATTGGAATAACATGAGTAGTTCTAAATTACAAATTGGTATGACTCTTGTTGTTTCAGTAAAAAAATAATTAAACTTTATGAAATCAGTTATAATTTTAATAATAAGCGCGGTAACACTTTTAGGATGCAACTCAAATAGTAATGTTGTATTATCTGCGTCATCAGGTAATATTAATAACTTGTCTGTTGTAATTGATAATAATTTATGGGAAGGAAGTGTTGGCGATAATATTCGTAGTTTAATAGGGGTCTCTCTTTATGGTCTTCCGCAAGATGAACCATTATTCACTTTACGACAAATGCCTACTTCAATATTTACAGGTTTTGTGAGAAAGAACAGAATTGTGCTCAAAGTTTTAAAAGGAGAGGAACCAGGAACTCAATTTTATAAAGATTCATACGCCAAACCTCAGAAAATGGTAGTCGTTAGTGGTTTTACTAACAATGAGATTATTGATCAGATTAAAGAAAATGCAGACAAGATTATTTCAGTTTTTAAGTTTGAAGAAATAAAGGAGAAGCAACGACGTATATTAAAATCAATAAATAACAACAACAACATAGAAACTGTTTTAGGGGTAACAATGGATTTTCCATCAGCCTATAGAGTAGCGAAAGAGGAGGGTAATTTCTTTTGGTTGAGACGAGATATTCAAACGGGAACTATCAACTTTTTAGTTTACGAAATCCCATTAGATCAATTTACACAAAAAGATAATCCAATTAATGAAGTCATTAAGCTTAGAGATTCCATTGGGAAAGCTCATATACCAGGACCTTTAGAGGGCACCTACATGATTACAGAAGAAGCATACACACCGACTATAAGTAAAACTTTAATTAGTGAAAGGGATGCGTATGAAACAAGAAGCACTTGGCAAGTTAAAAATGCTTTTATGGCAGGCCCTTTTTTAAATTACGTAATTAAGGACGAACAAAAGCAACGGTTTGTAGTTTTTGAGGGGTTTGTTTTCGCCCCTTCTGTCGGAAAAAGAGATTATATGTTTGAACTTGAGGCAATTGCAAAATCTATAAAATTTAAGCCATAAAAAAAGCCATCACAGCGGGGTAATGGCTTCACTTTAGATATAGTTTAACTTTATTCTTTTTTATCTTCAGGCTTCGCTTCTTCTTTACTAGCGTCTTTAAATTCTTTTATTCCACTTCCAAGACCCCTCATAAGTTCTGGAATCTTTTTACCACCAAATAATAATAAAACAACCACAACAATTAAGATGATTTGCGGCGCTCCGATTGCCAAGGATATCATATGTAAACTCATTAGTTTTGCATTTATAAGACAAAGTTAATAATTAAAGTTTAAATAAACCGTTTTACATAAACTTTAGCATAATATAAAAAGCAAAACGCGTATTTTAATTAAATTTGCAGCTAAATGACACCAAAGAACAAAGTAAAACAACGATTCACTAAAAAGCTTTTACATAAGTACAGGCTTGTTATTTTGAATGAAGATACATTTGAAGAGCGATTCGCTATCAAATTAACCCGTCTTAATGTTTTTGTCATCGCATCGGTATTTACAATACTCTTAATTTCAGGAACTACTATTTTAATTGCCTACACACCGCTTAAAGAATATATTCCAGGGTATGCCTCCACGTCGCTTAAAAAGCAAGCGACATTTTTAAATTATAAAACAGATTCTTTGCTGCAGGCAATTAATACAAATGAAAAATATCTTCGGTCAATAAAACGCGTGCTAACAGGTGAAATAAGCGCCGTCGAAATTAACAAAGACTCTGTTATCAAAGCGGCTGAAAAGAACATGGGCACCATTGTTCTCGATCCCTCAATAGATGATTTAAAATTAAGAGAAAAAGTTGATGAAGAAGACAGGTATAGTCTTTTTGAGTCGGCAACCTCAAAGACAAATTTTGTCCTATTTCCGCCAGCTAAAGGAAAAATAAGTAATAGGTACAATCTTAAAGAAAAACACTTTGCTGTTGATATTGTACTTGCCCAAGATACTCCTGTAAAGGCAACTTCAGAAGGGACTGTTATTTTTGCAGAGTGGACAGCTCAAACAGGATATGTAATGATTATTGATCATGGAAACGGCCTCTTATCCGTATATAAACATAACTCATCATTAACAAAAAATCAGGGTGCTTTAGTTAAATCAGGAGAGGTCATCGCTATTTCTGGAAATAGCGGAGAGTTAACCACAGGCCCTCATTTGCATTTTGAGCTTTGGTACGATGGTTATCCAATTAATCCAACAACCTTTATTGATTTTGAATAAATGAAGATATCAGAAACTACCTCTTTAAAAGCGCTATTGGCTAAACCTTTTGCAAATCATATACATGTGAAAATGCAAAAATGGATGGCGAAACCTCTTAAGACTCAAAACGCAGTTTTTCAAAATCTCATAAAGCAAGCGAGTTCGACTAAATTTGGAAAAGATCACGAATTTGACACGATTAAGGCGCATGCAGATTTTGTTAAAAAGGTTCCAGTAAGAGACTATGAAGCGTTAAAGCCTTATGTTGAGCTTATAATTAATGGTGAGAAAAATATTCTTTGGAAAGGAAGACCATTGTATTTCGCGAAAACATCAGGAACGACATCAGGAGCAAAATACATCCCAATTACAGACGTATCGATTAAAGCTCAAGTACAAGCTTCAAGGAATGCAATTCTGTGTTATATCAATGAAACAGGTAATACTAAATTTGTTGATGGTAAAATGATTTTTTTACAAGGCTCTCCTTTGTTGGAGAAAAAAAAGGGAATTAAATTTGGACGTCTTTCAGGAATATCAGCCCACTACATTCCAAGATACCTTCAAAAAAACAGACTTCCTTCATGGGACACGAATTGTATAGAGGATTGGGAGACAAAAGTTGAAGCGATTATAAATGAAACTATTGAAGAGAACATGACTATAATCGCTGGAATTCCGTCGTGGGTTCAGATGTATTTTGAAAAAATTAATCAACACACAGGTAAGACCGTAAGTGAAATTTTTAAAAACTTCAATTTATTCATATACGGAGGTGTAAATTTTGAACCCTATCGATCTAAATTTGAAAAGCTCATTGGTAAAAAGGTTGATAGTATTGAATTTTATCCTGCAAGTGAAGGTTTTTTTGCTTTTCAAAATAAGCAAAAAGATAAAGGAATGCTGCTCCTGTTAGATTCTGGTATTTTTTATGAGTTTATCAAGGTAGAAGATTTTTTTAATGACAATGCTGCAAGAATTACCTTAAAAGATGTCGTTTTAGGGGTAAATTATGTTATGATTATTTCAACAAATGCCGGTCTTTGGGCTTACAATGTTGGAGACACTGTTGAATTTACGTCAATAAATCCTTTTAAAATTATTGTTACTGGTCGCATCAAGCATTTTATTTCTGCATTTGGAGAACACGTTATTAGCAAAGAGGTAGAGCAGGCGATGCGCGAGGTTACAGAAGCTTATAATTTTGGTATCACCGAGTTTAGTGTTGCACCGCAATTAAATCCTGAAAATGGATTACCATTTCACGAATGGTTTATTGAATTTGAGAAGTTCCCTGATAATATTAAAGAAATTGAAACGTTTTTAGATAAATCAATGCAAGATCAAAATAGTTACTATTTTGATTTGGTTGCCGGGAAAGTGCTCCAACCTTTAAAAATTCGAGTTGTTAGAAAGAATGGTTTTAATAATTATATGAGTCATATAGGAAAGCTAGGAGGACAAAATAAAATTCCTAAATTATCAAACGACAGGAGTATTGCAGATTTTTTAATGAATGTGATTACAACGAATTAACCTATATTCGTAAGTTAAAGAGTATCGATGACTAAAAAACATACTGGCAGAAATAGAGCACAAGAAAGTTCAAGCGCCATAGAGCGTATGTATATTACTATGCGTCACCTATTCAATCGAGGCTTTTACAAACCTATGGGAGTTTCTGGTGAAACTTTGCGAGAAGCTTTGTTGTTATTGAGGCCTGAAATTTATGGTTCTATTGCAGAAGAAAAGGCAGAACTTGATGGTTTATTGTATGTCGTTGATCGATTACCCCAAGGTATAGAAGAATGTCGTTTTATTAACTTAACAAGCGACGAAGGATATGGTAAATCACATTTTGAACCCATTATCCCACCGAAACGCCGACGAAATTGTTACCGTATCGATGAGGAACAAATGAACATAGAAATTACAAGAGGACGTTCAGAGATATATGATATTTTAACACATTTAACCTTTTTATTCATAGAGTCTCATAAAATTAGTAAACGAGTTATAATTAACGATAAAGGGGGCACGACTAGAGACTGGGATAAGCTGGAAAAAGCAGCGTTATCAAAGACAAAATTAACTTTTAAACAACGCGAAATTGCGATTACCCACATGGCTAACATCTTAGGGAGAACCTTTGAAGAATTAACAGTCATATATCCTAAATTTGTAAATAAAAAACAGCCTGAACGCTTACTTCAAATAGTGTATTGGCTTGGTAAATTAGCAATTCAAGAAACCATTAATAACACAAAAAGAACGGTAACTTTTAGTCCTGTTTTGAGAGAGCGCTTAGGGCACCATATTCACGGTGAAATATGGTCTAATAACATTAAGGAGGTTTTAAGCCAACACAATTTATTAGAGCGTCCAATCCACATCATAAGCGCAAACTTACATAGCGTCATGAATACGTTGCATGCGCCAAGAGCATTAAAATCTTTGGTTGCAAAAAAGGATATTTTTGACGTGTATGAGGCTTTAAGTGATTCAAATAATTCACCACTCAGGGATAAAGTTGTCAAATTAGCTGAACAAGACGGAATGATTTTTATCAAGGATACTTCAGGAACTAATATTGATGTTCAAATTTTTGACACTGCAAAAATGGATGTTTCGTGTTTAGATTTTAAAACCGTTAAAAAGTCAAAAGATTCAGAAAATCCCATTATTTTTGTCATGGATTATGCGTTTGGAGAGCAGGCATATGAGAGTATAGATGAGTTTTTAAAGCCTTACAAAACAAAACAGTTTAAAACTCATTTAAATATTCAATCAATCTCCATTATGGGAAAGGCAGGTATTTTGGAAGGAGGTAAAGGTGATATAATGATACCATCGGCTCATATTTTTGAGGGAACTGCAGATAATTATCCTTTTGAAAACGGATTAAAAAAGATGGATCTTGAAGGACATGGAGTTGAAATTTACGAAGGCGCGATGGTGACTGTTTTAGGAACCTCACTTCAAAACAAAGAAATCCTTAAGTTCTTTCATGATTCAACATGGGATGTCATTGGTTTAGAAATGGAAGGAGCACATTACCAAAAAGCTATTCAAGCTGCTTCTAAAGTAAGAAACAGCATTAATCGAGACGTGAAAGTTAGGTATGCTTATTACGCGAGTGATAACCCTTTAGAAACAGGAAGCACTTTGGCTTCTGGTGGCTTAGGAACAAGTGGCGTAAGGCCAACGTACTTAATAACAAGAAAAATTTTAGAACAAATACTTAATTAGATTTTAGCATGAGTAAAGAAGTTAAATCACCACAAAATAACACAGAGGAAGTTGACTTAGTTCAACTATTAAAACTTATTGGGAACGGATTTAAATCCATAGCGATATTCATAGGTCATATTTTAAGCAAATTGTTTTTTGTTTTTGTTTGGATAGTTTTCTTTATAAAAAAAAATATTTTAATTTTAATAATATCTGCATTTGTTGGCCTACTATTTGGATATATTTTAGAATATAAAATGGGCTCATTGTATAAGTCCTCCATGCTAATACAACAAAATTATAATACTGGAAAAAGTCTTTATAATAGCCTAGAATACTTTAATGGATTATTATCAGAAGAAGATTATGATGCACTGTCAAAAGAATTGTTGATTGACACATCATACATTTCATCTATTAAGAATTTTAAAATGGAACCTTTTATAACAGAAAACCAAAGATATGTTGAGTATAATAACTATTTGAAAGGTTTAGATTCAGTACTAGCAAGCGAATATGATTATGACACATATCTGGAAGAAATTGATGAGTCTATTTATACAACTCAACTATTAACAATTAGCGCAACAACTAATGATAATTTTAATTTAGTTTTTGAAGCTATTTCAAGCAAAATGAATTCAATACCATTTTTTAAAAGAGTACAAGAAAGAGATATTCGAGAATTAGAAAATACAGCACTAGCATTAAATGCTGCAATACGAGAGTCAGATTCTTTACAAGAAACTTACAAAAAAGTTCTTGAAAACACCTTAGATTTAGAAAATGGCTCTCAAACTTCAATCACCTTTGAAGGAACGGATGATAATAACAGAACTAGAGAATATGAACTGTATAAATCTGATATAGGATTAAGAAAAGAACTAGTTTCTATTGAAAGAGCTAAAGAAAATAAGGAGTATATTGTTGAAACTTTGTCAAATACCCCGTCCAAGGGATTTATTGATAACACTGTTGAGATTATGAATATCACATTACAATTTAAATTATTTTCAACATCTATTTTTACAGTAATAGCTTTTTTAATTTTAATAGCTTTAGATTTTTTGAGGTTTTTAGAAAAATATAAAAACAAAATATAACATGAAAATTAAATTAATCATATTAATTATATTGACTTTATCAACAATATCTTGTAATGAAAGTAATCAACAAAAAAATCCTAAAGAAACAGAACCAGATAATTTTAAAAAAGGTCTTACAATCGAATTCAATTTTAAAACGTCTAAGTCTGATGAATTTAAAATAATGATGAATAACATAAAGGTTGACGAGTTTCAAAAAAAGAACATTCAAATTGTTGAAAATGTTATAAATTCTGCAGGTGATGATAATATTGTTGCAGATTTTGATCCTAATAATTTATCTAAACAAATAGTTATACATTTAGGAGGAAAAATAGAAAAAGAGGTTGTAATCAAGGGGATATTAATATCTTACGGAGACAAGCAATTTCATCTAACTAGTCCTGAAGAATTTAATTCTAACCTGGTATTTAATAAATTTATTGTTAGAGATTCTACTACAAACAAACTGACCACAAAGCGAATAGATGGTAAACTTAATCCAACCATTAGAATTAAAAATAGCCTTATAAATCAATTACAAAGAGAGTAGTTTAGTTTTTAATTTTATCTTACATTGAGAATTAAAATTATCTTAACGAAAAGATGGCCTTTATTACCTCTCGGTTAAAACATATTCTTGGTAATTCTGACTTTAAAGAAATATTGAGTAAAGGACTCTCATATATACTAATTAGAGGCCTTGGAATTGTTATTAGTTATGCTTTTACAGCATACATTACAAAAAACTTTGGCGCCTCTGTTTTTGGTTTGTTTTCTATTGCCATCTCTGTTTTTATGATAGTAAGCGTTATCGGTCGTTTGGGTATAGATATTCATTTAGTTAAATTTTATTCCATAAAAAACAACTTAAATGATGTCGGGCTTTTCTACAAAACACTTTTAAAATCTTTTTTAATTTCTGCATTAATTAGTTTAGTAATCTATGCCTTAAGAGTTCAAATTGCCAATGAATTATTTAAGCTTCCTAAACCAGAAGTTGTTCCATATTTAAATTGGATATTACTAAGTATTCCTCTTTGGTCTGTTACTTTAATTTGTTCTAGTGTTTCTAGAGCTCAAAAGAATATCAAATGGTTTTCATTTATAAGTTTAGTTAGTAGATTCCTTTTTAGCTTTATAGCCTTATTAATATTATTAAGTTTTATTAATGAATCTATTGCTGTAGTTAAAGCACATTTTTTAGGAATATTAATCACATCGATTATTGCTATTATTCATACAATTAAAGGGTTTAAAACAATTTCATTTAAATCTACCAACAATTCGTGGATATTCTTAAAAGACTCTTTACCAATGATGTTGTCGTCTTCTATTCTTATTTTTTTAGGTTGGATGGATACTTTTGTAATGGGAGTTTTTGAAACCGAAAGTAATGTTGGTATTTATAATGTGTGTATAAAAATAGCAATGCTTACAAGTTTTACTTTACTCGCAATTAATTCTATTTTAGCTCCAAAAATTGCTAAAAGTTATGCAGAAAATGATGTTGATAATTATAAAAATTTAATTAGTTTTTCAACCAAATTAAATTTTCTTGCCAGCTCTACTGTACTAATTGGAATATTAATATTTAATAAATTTTTATTATCTATTTTTGGTGAAGAGTTTATAAATGGTCAAACTATATTATTTATCTTATGTGCAGGCCAAATAGTAAACTCTTTTTCTGGCTCTGTTGGCATTATATTACAAATGATTGGAAAACAAAGAGTATATCAAAATTTCATTTTTACAGCACTATTGATTAATTTAATATTAACTATAATATTGACACCTATTTATGGTGGAATAGGCGCTGCGATTGCGACCGTTATAAGTATGGCGTTTTGGAACTTAGGATGTGCAATTTATCTTAAGACTAAATTACAAATTACCTCATATTATAATCCGTTTTAGGGTGTATTCATATGACAAAAAAAAACATTACAATAGACTTTTTTTTAATTGGAGCAGCAAGATGTGGCACTACAACCTTATATAATTACCTTAATAATTGTGATGATATTTTTTTACCAAGCGTAAAAGAACCTAACTTTTTTTCAGATGTAGATTCCCCGAAAACAGAAGATTATAAATTGCCTGTATCCGGCGAAAAGCACCATGCTAAAATAATTAACGATGTTAATGTCTACAATATGTTGTATGCATATGCTCTAGAAACACAATTAAAAGGAGATACATCTCCTTCATATGTTTGGGATACAAATGTTGCTAAAAAATTGTTTACCCATAACCCAGAAGCTAAAATAATTATAAGCTTAAGACATCCTATTGATAGAGCATATAGCCACTATATAATGAACCATTATACAGGTGTTGATAATAAAAATACTTTTGAAGAGGCTTTAAAAGCTCCAATAAATTCAATTTGGGGAAGCTGTAATGAATACTTGGAAATGGGATTATATTACAATCAAGTAAAAGCATATTTTGATGTCTTTCCAAAAGAACAAATAAAGATTTTAATTTATGAAGATTGGATAAATAATTTGGAATTAGAAATAAAAGGTCTTTTTGAGTTTTTAGGATTGGCTGCCGTAGATTCAATTTTTGACAAGACAGTAGAGAGCAATAAAATTCAACTTGTAAAGAAAAAAGCGCTTTTAAATTTTCTTAGGCAGAATAAAATTAAAGCCCTAATTAAGAATTTAATCAGTCAAAAGAGAGTAAACACACTAAAAGCTTATTTTTTCAATGATAATTCTAAAGAAATTGAAAAAATTAAACCGGATTTACGTCAAGAGTTAATTTTAAAGTTTAAAGAAGACATTAAAAATTTAAGCAGATTAACAGAAATTAACTTTAGTGAAAAATGGAATTAATTTAAGATTATTCAGGAAAATTATAATTAAATTTTTCTATTTCCCACTTGTATCGTTGATATACTAGTTTTTTAGATTTTTTTGAATAGTAATCAGTAACTTTTTTCTTTCTTTTCCTCACATTTTTTTTGATTACTTTAAATTGTGGCGGTAAATCAATATTGAGAGTTTCAAACAACTTAGGTATTTCTTCATTAAAATTTTCTAAACAAATAATATTATCTACTAGAATATTTCCAGATTGATCACTAGTGTAATTTTTTAATGAATATGTACCATACATTCTCCATCGATCAGAATGTTTTCCGCCCCCACCTTTACCCTTTGTTTTTGTAGATTTTAACCAAATATCAAAAGGAGGTTTTACAGGCCATTTTCTAAAGATCATTTCATATAGTGACACCAGCCTATTAAAAGGATTTCTAATACATACTATTTTATAGTATTCATCGAAATTAAATCCTTGGGCATTAAAGATGTTTTTCACTTCCAATGGACTTATATGAGAATAAAATGGATTTTCCTCGGTAGTATCTTTGTATGGAACATCCAAGATGTCAGAGTAAGGAGTTAGCATTTCTCTTAAACTTTCAGAACCAGTTTTAGGATTACTAAAAAATATAAACTTATTTTTGTGAGAAATCCTCATTAATGAATGGTATTAGTAAATTTTATGAGGATAAAGATATTAATTAAAAGAAGAAAAAATGCCTCAAATCGTATATAAGATAGGCTTGTTTATTTTCGTATTTATTTTGTCATTATACTCTATAGAATTGTCGTTCATTTCATCAATATTTTTACTTGTAATATCGATTTCTAATAAAATTTCAATTAATGTAATGGTAGCTTCATTACTTTTAAGTGTAATAGTTATTTTGGGTATTTTATCTAGTTACGGATTCAAATATCAACTCTTTGGAACTATAAAAGATATTGTATATTTTATTAGGCCGATTTCTATTTTGTTGGCAAGTTATTTTGTAATAAAACGTATTAAATCAAAGGCATTTTTGTTTAATACGGTTGTTGTAATTGCTCTTGTTTTTGCAATTAACCATTTATTTAATATTATAATCAATATAACAAAAATAGATTCCTATGTTTATTTAAGAAGTCTAGGAGGAAAACAAAACCATATAGAAATTGTGGCCTTGATTTTTCTGTTTTTCACGCCCTATCCTACAATTTTTAGAAAATACCGGAAGCTTGTAATTGTGATAATATCAATTTCATTTTTGCTTTATTTTTCACGAACAATGTTTGTTGTGTTGTTCATTTTTTATTTAGGACACAAAGGTTATTTGTTTTTAAATAGAAAATTGATAAAAGGATTTATGTTTTTATCTATTATTTCGATCACCCTAATAGTTTTATTATCTAACATTGAGGCTAATAGGAATTCGACGGGTATCAAAGCATTTATCCACAAAACCCAAAATAGCTTAATAGAGTTATTTGAACCTATAGACACAGAGACCCTTCTCAAAGACCGGAGAGGATTATGGGAACATTGGAGAGCTTACGAGGCAACAAAAGCTATTGAACAAATAAATAATAATGGAACCAAAGGTTGGTTAATTGGATTAGGCTTTGGATCTAATGTTGACCTTGAAACAACTGTGAAATTAGATGGGAAACTTTTTGATGAGGTATCTTCAATACATAATGGATTTGTGAATGTAGCTTTTAAGACAGGACTTTTAGGATTACTTTGTTATTGTTTATTCATTATTCATATTTTTATTTCTCATCAGAGGTTTAGTACAGATAATAAAAATGTTTTAGTTAATAAATTAATTGTAGCAACGAGTATTTATATACTATTTAATAGTCTAGTAATTACAGGTTTTTACAGACCAGGAGAGTTTTCAATTTTCTTGTATGGTGTTTTAGTAGGATTAAAACATAAACCGGAATTAAACCCTATAAACATCAAAAATGTTCACTAGAAAAAAACTTTTTAATGACTAAAACATTATTTGTAGACGCACACACCTTTGATGAACATCATCAGGGAATAAGAACATTTATAAAAGGAATCTATGAATTCATAGATGTTTCTCCTTCAGAACTACAAATATTTCTTGCTGCTTATGATATTGAAAATTTAAAGACCGAATTTAGTAATCAAGCATATTTTAAGTTTATTAAATTAAAATCTAAGAATAAATACAGAAGATTAGCTTTCGAAATTCCAAAAATCATAAAAGATTATAAATTTGATTTTGCTCATTTTAATTATTACCTACCCCTTTTTTTAAATAAAAAATGTAAATATATAGTTACTATTCATGATGTGCTTTTTATAGATTATCCTCAGTATTTCCCGCTTAAATACAGACTAATGAATACATTTTTATTTAAACGTTCTGCTATAAATGCTAACATTGTTACCACAGTTTCTAATTATTCTGCTGATCGAATTAAGACAAACTTCAATCTTACAGATAAAAAAATAGAAGTACTTCCAAATGCTGTTAATAGTAAATATATCCTTAATCACGATAAATCAGTAGATAAAATCTATCTTAAGGAAAAATATGATTTGGACAAGTTTATAGTATACGTTAGTAGAATAGAACCAAGAAAAAATCATAAAAAACTGATTTTAGCATATCAAGAATTAAAACTTTGGGAGCAAGGTATAAACTTAGTCCTAATAGGTAAGGAAAGTTTTAAAGATGATGAACTTAATAAATTAATTAATGAGGTTTCTCTATTATCAAAAGGGATGTTGGTAAAAATTAATGACGTTCCTAATACTGACTTAATTAAGTTTTATAATGCAGCAACATTAGCTATTTTTCCTTCTTTGTGTGAGGGTTTTGGAATTCCTCCAATTGAAAGCGGAGTTCTTGAAACATCAACTATATGTTCTAATTCTACTGCCATGAAAGATTTCACATTTTTTAAGGACAGGTTTTTTGATGCAGAATCGAAAGAATCAATAAAAAGAACAATTACTAAATTTTTAAATACAAAAGATGATAGTCATCAAAAAGATGAATTGTTTGATATTGCTAAAAGTATTGAGGAAACATATAATTGGAGCAAAACAGCTCAAAAGTTAAAATATTTAATTTTAAATGACTAAAGTTAATCTGAAAATCGGGATTCTAGGAACTAGAGGTATTCCAAACTATCATGGAGGATTTGAGCAATTTGCTCAATTCTTTTCAGTTTATCTTGCAAAACACAATCATGAGGTATATGTTTATAATTCTAGTAAACACCCTTATTTGGAAAAGGTATTCAATGATGTAAATATCATTCACTGTTACGATCCTGAAGATGAAATTGGGACTGCAGGACAATTTATTTATGATTTAAATTGTATTCTAGATTCAAGAAAAAGAAACTTCGATATTTTACTTCAGCTAGGCTACACTAGTAGTACGATTTGGTATAAATTTTTACCTAAAAACACTACTATTATTACAAATATGGATGGTCTTGAATGGAAACGATCAAAGTATTCAAAGAAAGTACAGAAATTTCTAAGATATGCTGAGCGATTAGGAGTTAAATCAAGTGATTTTCTAATAGCAGATTCAATTGGAATTCAAAGCTATTTAAAAAGCACCTATGATGTAGACTCAAAATATATTGCCTATGGTGCAGAACTCTTTAACAACCCAGAGGCAGAATTTATTAATCAGTTTAACTTGAAGCCGTATTTGTATAACATGCTTATTGCTCGTTTAGAGCCTGAAAACAACATAGAAACGATTTTAGATGGTGTAGCTCTATCAGAAAGTAAAATACCGTTTTTAGTTGTAGGAAAACACGATGTAAACAGTTTTGGAAACCATTTAAAAAATAAATTTAAAGACCATAAACACATTCGGTTTCTTGGAGGGATTTACAACTTGAATGTACTTAACAATCTAAGATACTATTCAAACCTTTACTTTCATGGCCATTCTGTAGGAGGAACTAATCCTTCGTTGTTAGAGGCAATGTCTTCAAAAGCATTGATTGTAGCAAATGACAATCAGTTTAATAAATCAATTTTAAAAAGTAATGCATTTTATTTTTCATCTCCAGAGGATGTTAAAAATTACTTAGATAATTTTACTAAAAAAGAACATTCAGATAAAGTAGAAAACTGTTTCAATGACATTGAAAAGCATTATAGTTGGGACATTATTAATAATGAATATTTAAACTTTTTCTGTGAGTGTAAAAAGTAAAATACATACTGTTATTAATCACAAAGATTTTTTGTATTACCTACTTGCTTTAACACTGTCGACAGTTTTTATTGGATTTGCGTTAAGCAGTATAGCGTTAGGAATATTTTGCTTTTTTGCTTTAAGACACGCATATTTAAATAAAATTGGGTTCAAGCTAAACACAGCTTTATTTCTTTTTGCTCTACTCTATTTTTTATGCTGTGTTTCCTGTTTTTGGACTGTAAATCAAGCTTTAACACTAAAAGGAATAGGTAGGTTGTCTATTTTTTTGGTATTGCCATTGGTGTTTGGATTTATTCCAAAACCAACAGTTCGTTCTTTGCAAATTGTAATGAATTATTTCACGCTGTCTAATGTTTTATTAGGAATATTTTTCTTGATTGTTGCAATTATAAACTACATTAAACATGGCAATCCAACTGTATTTACGTATCATGATTTTGTTGAAATCTTAGATCTAAATGCCATTTATGTTTCAGTATATTACGCTTTAAGTTACTTTTTTCTATTATCTAAACAGAGAAAAAAAAGCATTGATTATTTAGGACTTTTCTTATTGTTGGTTTTTATTTTATTACTATCATCAAAAACGATAATCGCTACCTTCCTTTTAGGAAATATTATATACTTTATTTTTTACAAAGGAATTCGTACTTTGAAAACTATTAAATCAATAGGAATTCTTTTAATAGTAATTTTAGTGCTTACTTTTGCATCACGTGAAGTTGTAAAACGAATATCGGTTGAAACAAAAGCTAATCTTGAGGAAGTCCTGCATAGAGAAAAATTTAATAGAGTTTATCCTTGGACCGGAACATCAATAAGGCTGCTTCAGTTAAGAAATTTAAAAGAACAAATAGAAGAAGATAATATTTTTTGGAAAGGATTTGGTTTGTTTGCTTCAAGAGATAATTTGAGGAAAAGACACCTTGCATTTAACACATATTATGGATATCATGGATATAATTATCATAACATGTATGCTCAAATTTTTTCAGAATTAGGCATATTTGCGCTTTTACTTCTTTTAGCATTATTAGGTCTTGGAGTGAAAAAGTCTTTTCAAACAAAGTCTTTTTTAATGCTCATGTTTTATTTTTTAATGATTATGATTTTTATTTCCGAGTCTTTTTTATGGGTTCATAGGGGAATTCTTTTCTTCACCTTATTTTATTGTATATTTTGTCGAATAGACTTAATTAAAAAAACAATAAATTAGCTTAACTAGTTTAAAATAGTTTCGGTACTACTTTTGTAATCAATAGAAAGGTTATTAGATAAATATTAATAAATGATAAAAAAAGTTTTAATTACTGGAGTAGCAGGATTTTTGGGTTCTCATTTATGTGACAAGTTTCTTTTAGAAAATTTCTACGTTATTGGAATGGATAATTTTATTACTGGGGACGAAGACAATATTAGACATCTTGGCAAGAATAAGAATTTTCAATTTATAGAACATGATGTAACTGAATTTATAAAAATTGAAGGAACTTTAGATTACATTTTACATTTTGCTTCTCCTGCTAGTCCAATAGATTATTTAAAAATACCGATACAGACCTTAAAAGTTGGCTCATTAGGAACACATAATTTATTAGGTCTTGCTAAAGCTAAGAAAGCTAGAATTCTCATAGCATCTACGTCTGAAGTTTATGGAGACCCGTTGGTGCACCCTCAGTCTGAAGAATACTATGGAAATGTTAATACGATTGGACCAAGAGGTGTTTATGATGAAGCTAAACGATTTCAAGAGTCTATTACCATGGCTTACCACAGAGTTCATGGGTTAGAAACTAGAATTGCACGTATATTTAATACTTATGGCCCTAGAATGCGTCTCAACGATGGGAGAGTTATACCTGCATTTATGGGGCAAGCATTACGAGGTGAGGGTTTAACTGTTTTTGGAGATGGTTCTCAAACACGCTCATTTTGCTATGTTGATGATCAAGTTGAAGGAATTTATAGACTATTACTGAGTGATTATGCCTATCCTGTAAATATTGGTAATCCCCATGAAATATCGATTCGAGATTTTGCAGAAGAAATCATTAAATTAACGAAGACATCACAAAAAGTAATTTATAAAGACTTACCTGTTGATGATCCTATGCAAAGACAGCCTGACATCACCCTAGCAAAAACACTACTAGGTTGGGAGCCAGAAGTCATTCGAAAGGAGGGAATGTCGAGAACGTTAAATTATTTTAAAGGCCTTACAAATGAAAAGCTTCAGAAAAGTGAACATAAAAGTTTTGATAATCATAATCGTAAATAAATGGCCTACAAGCAAGGAAGATACTCGATTTATATAAAACCATTATTTGGATTTGTCGATTTTAGTATTATCATCTTTACATTTCTGCTTTTTGATACAAATGTAAAAAGCCTCCCTTTTTTTATATTATATGTTTTATTGTCATGGATAGTAATTTCAGTAAGTAACCATTTTTATGAAATACAAAGGTATACTAGATTGATTCATATTGTGACCTTGTTAATAAAGCAAATTGCATTTTTAGCCATTTTACTTTATGCCTTTATTGGTTTTTTTAAACAACCACACATAAGTAGATTAGCATTAGGTAATTACATTGTAACAATTTCTTTATTATTAACCCTATTTAAGATTTCTTCTTTCTTTTTGTTGAAGAGATATCGTGCAGTTTTAGGGGGCAATAGAAGAAATGTAATCGTAATTGGCGAAAATGAAAAAACAAGACAACTTATTGAAATTTTTAATGATAAATCTGATTTTGGATATTTCTTTAAAGCTCAATTTGATACAAAAAATAATTTTTCACTTCAAAATTGCTTTGACTTTGTCATAAAGAATAATATTGATGAAATTTATTTTTCCGCCAAAGAATTAACTAATTTACAAATAAATACATTAATTGATTTTGCCGACAACAATCTTAGAGAATTAAAATTTATTCCAGATAATAAGGAAATTTTTTCTAAAAAACTTAAGTATGAATATTATGATTATATTCCAATTTTATCTTTAAGAGAGATCCCTCTTCAAGAGCCAATTTATAAATTTCTGAAAAGAGTTTTTGATATTATTTTCTCATCATTTGTTATAGTTTTTATTTTGTCGTGGTTAACACCGTTAGTGGCAATATTAATAAAATTAGAATCCAAAGGGCCTGTGTTTTTTAAGCAAGCAAGAAACGGTTTTAATTATAAAGAGTTTTATTGTTATAAATTTAGATCCATGACGCCAAATAGTGGAGCAAATTTTTATCAGGCGACTCGAGGTGATCAAAGAATAACTAATATTGGAAAATTCATTCGTAAAACTAGCATTGATGAACTACCTCAATTTTTTAATGTGTTATTTGGTGACATGTCTGTGGTTGGGCCAAGACCTCATATGGTTAGTCATACAGATATGTATGCAAAACGTATAGATAAATTTATGGTGCGCCATTTTGTTAAACCAGGGATAACAGG
>JACKZZ010019507.1_pt1 | contig 56906 bp, 33 predicted proteins | sample 8027871 | NCBI WGS metagenome assembly JACKZZ01 (sample SAMN15724774, study PRJNA655200) | protist metagenome | isolation source: fluorescence activated cell sorting (FACS) single amplified genomes of... | place: USA: West Boothbay Harbor, Gulf of Maine | collected 2000-07-19
TACACAAAATTTGATACACACACACACGCACACCAAATCCCCAGCCCATCTCTCTCAATAACTTTCTTTATGTTTCACCCAATACATATTTCTGTTCGTTTTTTCATTACGACCTTCAGGTGTTAAATCTAATAATGTTAAACCAGAGACCAAATTACCTAAACCCGCGGAATAAGTATCATAAGTGTGGTAAATTTTAAAAGTACCATCTTCATTTACTTTTTTGTAAAAGACGGAGATACCAGGTGCCGTAGAACCAAAATTCCATGTTCTAATATAATTGTAAACGGTATTTTTTGATTCCATTTGCTCTTTTGTAAATGCGACTTGAAAATTTTCAGAAAAAGATGATTCTTTAGATGAATAAAAACAATTTTCATCCCAATTTGCTTTCTTTTCTGTGACCCATTTCATCATTTTTGAATAGTCATTTTTTGCAACAATAGCAAACGATACACGTTGTTGTAGATGTGGTAATGAAGCAAGAAAATGATCAATGAAAAAACTACATAAGGAACACCCCGATTCAGCGCCATCCGCCATCATCATGTGGTATACAACCAATTGAGTTTTTTCCCCTTCAAATAAATCACTTAAACGTGCATTTCCATTCTTACCAACCAATATATAATCTTCACATTCGTGCATTGGCAAAGATCTTCGTATTTCGTTTAATTTAGAAATCTCTTTTGCTACACGTTTTTCTTCTGCCAAAAGTTCTAAACGTTTTTCCAGCCATTCGTTTCTTGTTACAATTCTGTACTTTCCTTCTTTTGTTGCTACCGATGCCATGATGAATTTTTTTTTTGTTGGTTGACGTGCTCGTTTATTGTATTTATACTGTACGTACAGAGAGTGTATTTTACATTAATATATATTTTTTTAATTTTTTTTTATATATATATGTGCATAATAAAATATGTGCTCCCAAAGTGAGTGCTCTATTTTGATAATATCCCGATAGGAAATTATGCTTGTTACAATACAAACGAAGTTTTCATCTTCAACTTGGGAGTACAGGCATCACAGCATTTTTTTAATTTTGTCTTTTTGTCCAAAAATTATTGTTTAGGTTATTATTATTATTATAGCAAAAAAACTTCTATTATTATACTTCGTAATATATAATAGTATTAATACTAATATATATATAGAGAGAGAGTTTAGAATAGTTTGCTTCTGATCAATTATTGTATAAAAAAAGAACAGACAAACCGGTTTCAACTTTTCATGGATGGAAGCCTCCTCCAATTCCAATGCTGCTATGACCCCGAAAGAGGTTGAATTGATAGAGGATTCCGATGCTACTATGACCCCAGAAAACGTAGATTTGAGAGAGGCCTCAAAAAAAGAAGATTTTAGAGAGGTTTCCGATGTTACTATCACATCAGAAAAAGTAGATTTGAGAGAGGATTTCGATGCTACTACTATAAATCCGAAAGAGATCGAATTGGGAGAGGGAAATGTTACACCGACAACAGCGAATGTGCCACTGAGGAAAAAGAAAAAGAAAAAACAAATAAAGAAACAACGGCAAAAACTGACTGTAGATGTCAAAATTACTTTTTGCACCCATGTAGGGTGGGAAGGTGTGCTGGTAATGCTGTTCTCTTTTTGCATTGCGGGACTGTTTACATTTATTACCTTTAAGTATACCAAAGGATTTCAAGCGTGGCATCGAGAGGGCCTTTGGGTTTTTATGGTTTTTGCTGTTTTGTTCACATTTTCAAACTTACTATCTTTTATTACGTGGAAAAAAATAGCGAAAACCTATTCCAAAAAAGGTGGAGGGAATAAAAAATCTGCTTTCATAATCCTTCGTTACAAGAATATGTTTAACATCAATGGTGTCCTTTATTTACGGAAATTGTATTTATTTGAATTTATAGAAAGTATTAATCAAATTGTAAACGTCACCACAGTCTATTTGTGTACGATGCCCAGAGAGGTAACTATAAGTTTTTGTATCGTACTGGTAGTCGATGCATTTTATCGAGCCTACCAGTTGAAACAAAAAAACACAGTTGCACGTAGAGACCGTCAAGTCAAAATAGATATAATTATTGATTTTCTATGCTTAACAGTGCCGCTTGGTACGATGTGGTTTGGTTATGGTATTACTATTTCAATACCCGAAATGATGCAAATAGCAATTTGGCCTTCGCTTTGCTTGCTCAGCAAATTGCGTACTATTTTGAGAGAAATTATACGAGCAAGGACGGATAATGCCATAATTCGTCAACAAAATAAATTATCTTTCAACATAAAAAGAAATAGAAAAAGTATTTTTCGTAGAACGAGTAGTGAATTAATCAGTATAAAGCAGGGAAAGCGAATACCAAAAAAAGTTTCATCTATATTTTTTGCATATAATGTTGGATATGGCATATTTTTTTTAGTGGTTGCAATTGCGCATTTGGTGATGCAACCAACTGATTGTGTTGAAAAATATGGGCAAATATGGGCAAAAGGAGGATGTGAAAATAAGATACCATTTTGTAAAAGTCTATTTACACCCACTTGTAATTGTGTTTCATTGAAGATAGAACATGATAAAACATTGAATACGTTGCCCAATGAGTTGGTGGATGATATGATTGGTTTAAGAAAAGTTTGTAAGTTAAAATTATTGTATCAATTGAATAAATCATTTGTTTCTAACACGTCGTATTTTTTTTTTTGCGCAACACACTCTAGTTATACGTGATTGCAATTTGACAACACTTCCGCCAAGAATGGAACAACTAACGGAGATGGTAGATTTTGAGATAACGATTAACCAGTTGGAAGTGTTTGATGTGGATGTTTTGCAATGGAAGAGGTTAGATTGGTTATACTTGGCTTACAATAAACTCAAAAGGTTCGATAAAAATGGTGTATGGAGACATCCAAATCTTGCTTATCTAAATATAGATGATAATATTGGCTTCGAATTGCCAAATGCTATAACTGACATTGCAATGCCGTCACTTTTATATTTTGGGTGTAGAAACAATAGTATAGATATACACCTTCCATTTGATAATACTCGTTTCCCAAAACTTTTATATTTGTGGATCAATGGAAATAATGTAATCAACTTTCCTGATACTTCATTAAAGGAAACACTTCAATATTTAGGTGTAGCAAGGTGTCATTTAAAAATCCTACCATCGTATTTGTCTGAATTCAAATACTTAAGATATTTGGATGCTCGTGATAATAATATTTCCACTGTAAGTGATGATTTGAAAATGTTAATCAATTCGAACGAAGCGGAGACTCATTTTTCAGGCAATACGGTCTGTAAAACAGATGAGACACTGGAGTGTGAAGAATTATGTAGCAAGTACTGTCCGAGCAGATACGTTTTGGGAGATAATATTTGTCAAGATGAATGCAACACGGTAGAATGTAAACATGATAATGGAGAGTGCTTATAAAAATAATAAAACAGTATGCATATTATACTATCGTATATATATATATAATATATTTATTTTTTTTTATAATGTTCAGAATTTTGTAAATCCTAATAAATTGAACCGCCACACCATGAAACTAGATTAAGAAAATGCACCCCCTTTCTTCTTAAAATATCAACTATCATATACACAATATGATATGTATTTAATCTCTAATAGAGGTTGAAAAAAAACATTTTCTTCATGGCAATTTATTTCTACATATGTAAATTACGAGAATTGTCGTACAAAGTAAATATTGATTATTACAATCAATACGTTTTAAAATTTAACATCCCATTTGACCTCTATGTAATAACCGTCTTCTTCTACTGGCACACGGCACATTACCATTTAGGATACTTGGCACTTCGTGAAAATGTTTAAATGCGTTAGAACCAAGTAGTGTGCGTCGCTTGGATTTACTGCATAAATCTTTTTTAGTTGAGTCAATTGAATACTTGACCTGTTGTTCGGGTTTATAGTAGGTGAATATAAGTCTATCTGTTCTTGTACCTTTTTTTGCTGTGAAAACCATATCTCTTTTTGATTTTAGACACTCGCAAAAGGGGTTAGCTATGTTAGTTCCATCACCCAGTTTATCAAGGCAGTTCCACTCTGCACTACAGGGTAAATTACCTTTAAAGTCCCTATGTTCAAACACGCCTTTGAACATAGTGGCTTTACATTCAATACCATAATTTTGTTTATCGGGTATATCAATGTTACCACTATAATACTCCCAGACACTCTGTTTACTGGAGCTTAATATCTCAAGGAAGGTAGTGGAACCGCCCCCACCATTACCATTTGGGCAGTTATGACAATTTTGCCTTCTTGTGTGAATTTTGAAACCTTGGGCCAAGCATTTTGGGTTTTTTGTATGATCAGAACCAGAACTAGAACTAGAACTAGAACTAGAACTAGAATTAGAACTAGAATTAGAACCACTACCTCTTCCTCTTCTTCTGTCATGTCCATCAGAACCAGAACCAGATAACAACAATTCACCAGCCCTGCCACTTGTATCTGTAGTTGCTGTATGAATTTGAATACTACCTCTTGCTACTGAGTGACTCTTAATTAACGTACATTGCACCAATACAATTACAATTATTGCAGTAATAGTTTTAACACGACGTATTGACCCCATTGTTTGTTGTACTTTGTATCTTGTATATATAATTATTTTTCGTTTCTATACTTAACTTATTTGAGCAAGCACAATTATATAAATCGTTCTTTCGATCGTCTCGATCAAAACTATTTTCTAACTACGTTGAAAATATTCTCTTGCTTTTTAAAATACCGCGCACGTGAATGTTCAACACCGCAGAATATTTTATAACTATTCGTTGATTGTTTTAATTCTTCTTTCGCTTTTCTTTGTCTATTTTGACGTTTCTGTTTTGCTTGCTCAGTTTGTTTCTTCTATAATATATATATATATATATATTGTCTTGTTGTTAGTATTAAAAACTAAAAACACAAAAACACAAAAACACTAAACACAGTACACAGTCACACAGTCCACCAACAGGGTAAGGGTGCCAGGGGGTGCCCTCCCTCTTTTTTATTTTTTTGATATTCTTTTTCTTCCAGCCACTTTCCTCGTTTAATGGTATGCCTATATAGTATTTCAGACACCTTAGCATTGCCACACCATTCAAAAACCCTAACACATAGGAAAACATACTACAGTCTTCCCATATCTCGCCTCTCCTCCAACAAAACCAAAAACGTGCTAGAGTCTTTGCTCGTCAAATGATACGCCCCTGCTAAAAAATCCTTCACAAAATTAGAAAACCTTAATCGATTAAAAATCAAAAATCAAAAAATGTTTCAAATTGATAGTATAAAATTTCGAACTAAAAAAGTACAAAATTTGGTATTATACCTTTTTTGTCGATTTTTAGGTGCCTGTGCACCTCTTCGTATCACAAGTATCAAGTACGAGAGGCGTATCAAGTTGCACTTTTATAGCATGTATTTACTACTGGAATAATAATAATACACAAATTATTATATTATTATTATTTTGATGATTATTATTAGTTTAAGTTGCATTACATTATTACATGTACCAGTTACGCACTTACCAGGATTAGACACTATTATAAAAGTTTAATTTCAATAAAAAAACAAAACCAAAGAAGAAAGTAGTTATTATATATATTAAATATATATACAAATATTTAGCCATGTCGTATTATATACCACCATTAACCATTTGTTTATTTGTTACTATTACTCTTGTTGTGCTTTTTACTGATGTTATTGCAACGGATGAAGTCAAAATAGATATATCAAAAACAACATCCTTTTCACATTATTGGAAACGTTCATTTGGTAGTGGGCATGCAACATTAACTTTGAGAAAGGATTGGAGAGGGCAGTTGAAACAAGCAATTAATGATCTTGGCTTGCAAGGTATCCGCCATCATGGCATTTTAGATGATGATATGAGAGTTGTTATTGCACCGCGAAAATATAACTTTACATTAGTAGAAGAAAGTTGGTCGTTCCAAGTTTTAAATAATATTACACCAATTGTTGAACTTTCATTCATGCCAGCAATACTAGCAAATTGTACATGGAAAGCACCTGCTGATGGACGTATTGTAAATCCAGGCCATAAACCTTGCATTGTAGGGATGCAATATAAAAATATACAAATGCCACCAACATCATTTGATGATTGGTATGATCTTGTTAAAGCATTGGTGCGACATGCAGTTGATACATTTGGTATAGAAGAAGTCAAGACTTGGAAGTTTGAATGTTGGAATGAATTGTGGGGAATGCCTTTTCCTGAAGTATATATGAAACTATATAATGCATCAGCACTTGCAGTCAAAGCTGTTAATCCCTCACTTAAAGTTGGAGGGCCTGCAACTGCACAATTATTAGATTTAAAAGATTTTATTGCAGCTGCTCGAAAGATAAATGCCCCATTTGATTTTATCTCAACACATATGTATCCAACTGATCCCATGTGTCCAACAAAATCTGGGTGGGGTCCAGATTGCCTTCCAAAACATGTTCAAGATGCAAAAATAGATATAAGTAATGCAGGTGTACCATTATATTTAACTGAATACAATGTTGGTTGTTGTATTGGATATCCTCAACATGATGTATCTGGTGCTGCCGCATTTGCTTTTCGAACAATTGGTGCGCTTGATGGTATTACAGATGTATTAAGTTGGTGGACATTTAGTGATATTTTTGAAGAAGGTACAGCTGTTGATGAACATACAGAATTTATGAATATTTATGGACTTATGACTATTAGTGGGGTACCAAAACCCGGATGGAGAGCATTTCAATTACTTCATCAACATGCTGGAAATACTCGTATAAAAGCAACTGTTACCGAATCAGTCATTTACGATCAATTAGGATTAATAGATTCTTCTTCTCACCAAGCAAATTGCACTATCGAAGATGGAACTGAATTTTCTGGGTTTGATATAGGAACTGCTCCTACGGCTAAAACACTTGATGAATGTTGCAATGCATGTCGTTCATACCATTTATGTTCCTTTTGGACTTTTTTCGATGCAAATTCATCCTGTTATTTAAAAACTTCAGATGCTGGCCGTACGCATACAACAAAAGATGTAACTAGTGGCTCATCGACTCTTCCACCAAAACCTAGTGGGAAAGGAACACGAATTGCAGCATTGGTGACATCTAATGATAGTATCAATAATAATAACAATGTCCTTTTAAAAGACCAATTTTCATCAAAGAGCGGCATAAGTGTTTTTTTAAGTTTTTGGAGTATTAATGGTACAGAATCGGATCGTTCAGTTAATGTCATGTTTGTAAATGATACTACTAATATGGATAATAATTATAATGATATTTGTAAGAAATATTTAACAACAGCAACAATGTATCGTATTGATGAAAACAATTGTAATCCATTTGCGAAATGGAAATCAATGGGGTCACCAGGCAAACCAACGATTGCGCAAGTAGAAGAGCTTATCAAAGCAAGTGAATTGAAAGCAACCAAAGTATCGGTTAATCCAACAACTTGTTCATTAATAGTAAACATGCCACCAAATAGTGCAGTAGTACTTGTATTTTAAGATAGATAAAGGCTTGCATAATTATTACGTTCGTATTTTATCTGAAGAAATACGTATCGTTTTTATTTTTTAGAAAAATATTAAAAATATAATCTCTCAATTTTACCGATCGTCTGTATCTCTCTCTCTCTCTCTCTCTCTCTCATTCTCTTTTCTTGTTTTCATATATATATATAGATAATATATTTGTAAATTGGTATATAATTGATTTTTGTTCTGGAATCAAATAAATGTGTATGTATGTAAAAACATGATGGCACGTAATGTGTTTCCATCATATTGTACGCGTATTATATCATACATATCATATCGATTTTTAATCACTTTGATCACATAACATACTACAACCTAGAAAACAAAAAAAGTACAATATTGTTGAAACCATTTCCTTTTTAATCCACGAAATTTGAGATTTATTCGTGATCAACTTTAATACTTCGCATATCACGTAAGTAATAACACGACATTTCCGCCATACTACTTAGTAAGAACGTGCCAAGTACAACCGTTACCCACCATATCCAATTAACTGGGAAGCAACCTGTTACTATTATTGACAAAATAAAATGTACAAATGAAAATGTTACTGCGTAATCCCAAGCCATTTGCGTGCTTCTTACAACATAATAAATCAACGATGTTGCTACAAATAGCATTAAGACAAAAGATAACCATGTCACTAAAGCTGTACCACCTGCAGCTGGATTAAAGTTACATTTATCGTCGTTACATGCATGAAAGAAAGGTTCTCTACCATCGAACGTACTACCTACTATAGCTGACAAAATACCAGTTATTGCATAGTATGCAATATAAAATAATGGAAATATAATCGCAAAATTTTTCAATATAACTGCTGTATCATCCGGTTTTACATTTTTTCCTGCCATCCTTTTTTCTTTTCTTTTTTTTCCCTCTTTACTTTATTATTCTTATTATTTTAATATGTATATATATATATTCAATAACTATATTTGTTTTTTACTTTTTAAATATATTACCTGTTTGTTGTTATATGCATTGTTTTCAATAAAATTCAAGAAAAGTTTTTCAAAAATAACTGTCGGTCCAATTTATAGCTCACTCTCTGAGTGAGGATATAACATGGAAATAGTGTCATCGTCGGCCCATAATAGTGTTGTTTCATGCTATTATATTATTTATCACCCAAATCACCAACAGCCTTTACTTTTTAAAGTAGAGTCTAGTAATAGTATATATGTAGAGACTATGGGCTGTAGCAGGTAGCAGGTATAGCAAGTAGCAGGGAAGAACGAAGGGAATCGAGTAAGTAGTCGTCTAATGTATACTATTTACTACAGTATAAAACTCACAAAACCATCAAAAGCGTTAAATTTTTTTCTTCGTTTGAAATTTTGAACTTTTTTGCCAGTTGTTGTTTTTGCCTATAATAATGTTGTTGCTTATTATTATTTATAATAAAGTGTGTTCGGTAATATTATTAAAAAATCAATATTATATGATATATACAGACTATTATCGATATATATGTATATCACAAAAAATTGTACTGTCGATGCTTATAGTATAAAAAATATAAAATAATATTTGCTTGCTGCACAAATTCTGATAATATTACAGATAGAAGTATAAAACGATGGCAGAAGAATCCGAAGAACCGTTATTAAACGGAAGTAGTGGAAGACGTGGTAGATCAAGAAAGTCAGGTAGTGACGCTCTTCGTAAAATTAAAGAGAGAAAGAAGCGGAATTCACGCTTTGAAGGCCCAAAACCAATTGTAGAAGATAATCGAAGAAGCCGAAGTCCACGATCACGATCGCCGAGGTCTAAGTCACCTAGATCGAGGTCGAAATCGCCGCGGAGGGATGATGATGGAAACGTATCGGATGCAGGATCTGAGGTGTCTTCAGCAGGGTCTGACGTTTCAATTACAGGTGTTTTTAAACGTCACGAAGTTATAGAACGAGGAGTAAAAGGCGAACATGATTTACTGCTTGGTGCAAAGGAATCCCGCGAGGTTAGAAAGATAGAATTGTACGAATCGAATCCGGGAGTACAAAGAGGCCACAAGGAAAACTTGGGGAACCCAAATGGACAGTATGTACCGAAAAGGACCAATGCTCCGTCGTGGAACCTAGCAGCTTTAGCCAGACGTTTAAAAAATGAAGCAACCGCGGATATGGAATATCGTGGTTTAACACCTGAACTCACTGTAGATATCGACGTTTTGCGTAAAAACCGGGACAAACTTAGAGACGATCCATCAACTACGGAAATGACAGCAATACGCACAGGGGATCCCATGAATGAGCATTTCAATAAAGACGGTCACCGTGTGCGTATATTGCCTGATCCTGTAACAAATCTTAGATTTGCACCAGTTTTACCCGATGATGATGAAGTCATAGATCCAAAATTTCGGGCAGTTAGGCGCCGCGCATTAATTGATAGCAGTGGTAAATTGCGAGACAGGCCACCCGTATTTTTAGACGTAGTGATTAAAAAATTAGTTTTCAAAGAGCATCCAAAATTTTCACATGAGGATTATTTACATGCAACGCTATTAGCAAATTATAGTGATTACTATCGCCATTTAAAAGGAGGGTATGATGTTCATACCTTAACACGTTTAAATGCAGGGTACACCGCTTTGGAAACTTTATTTAACGATGTGCAAACGCATAATTTACATGATCATGCGCATGGTAAAAATTTAATAGATACCACAGTGGAAGTGGTAGATTTTCTCTCCAATACAATAGATTATAGGCGCGCTGGTGCAGAAAATACCTATCGTGTTTACAAAGCGTGGGAAGCATTGTGGAAACATAGAAAAAAGGAATTTAAACAATCTGACAAATCTCAATTATATGGGAACACAAGTTCTATTATAGAATTAAAACCGACAGAGTCCAATATCAAAACTTTTAAAAAAGTTTTAAAAATGGTAAAGTTGTTAGAAAAGATTATTGGGTCGATGGAAGACGCATTTTTAAAGAACCAATACAACGTCCATGTTCTTGCTGGCAATTTAAAACGTTTAAAACAAGAAATTAAAGATGAAATCGACTTAGGAGATCAAGATAACAAAACATTGAAGGATAATATATTAAGATTAACAAAGCAAAACGTTCAAAGTAGTGAATTTTTAAAAGGCAAGGCAAGAAAAGAGAAAGATAGAAATATAAGAAATAAACTTATGAACGAAGTGAAAAGAAGAGAGAGTGTTAAACAGGAAAAATACAAAGCAAAATTAGTTGTAAATGGCCGTACACTTGGTAGTACGTCTGTGAGGCAATTAATGTGGCCTCAATTTGCTTTAAATTTTGAATATACGTTCCACATTGAAGTGACCAGCAGACCAAAAACAATAGAAATCGTATTAATGAAACAAAGCGAAAACATTTTAATGCCAACCTGGGAAGCAATTGCAACCATGCCAGTGGGTATCCCGGGTAGTGATGCTAATGATGTTAGTGCTACTGGTGTAAGTCCAAATGAAACTTTTGTTGAATTTTCTACGACAACAAAACATTTTTTCGATAAAACAGAATCGAAAAGGGGGTCTGTACCTGACTCTATCGCTATGATAAATGCGCAGAGCAGAGGAACAATCAAAAACAAGTCTTTCTACAGCATGTATGAAGAACGCCATGCATCTGGTTGCATATTATGTGCAGTGAATTGGCTAGCATCATTGGATGTGCAGGCAACAACGGAAGCGGGTACTATTGTAGCCCCTTTGCCTGATAAAGATTTAGGAAACGTGAAAAATGCATTAATAGGTGGTGAAATTGCTCAAGGTGGTCATAAGAATAAGGAGGCTCAAGTTGGTGTCAATAAATATAGTACACAAGAATTTCGTCGAGCGCTGCAAGGGCAATCGAGACTTGATCCAAATGAGCCAGATCGTGTAATTTCTGGCATCGCAAAATCACAGGATGAAGATGTAACTATGCCTGACTATAAAATGCAAGCAGACATTTTTCAATTGCAAAAAAAATTTCCAGAAGTGGATTTTTCAACAAGTGATTCGAGAAAATACAAAGATAGTGCTCGTTTCGAACTTTTAAGAATGAGAGCAGAAGTTCCGCATCTATTTACTGGTAGCGCTCCTATTCCAATGACAGATGCTGAAATCAAATCAGACAATCACTGGCGCTCGATGCTAAAGCCATCTGAAAAAAGTGAAACATTTGAAGAAGAATTGCAAATGGCAGATTTTGAAGAGCAGATCATTTTGAAACGGCAGAAACGTATACAAGGTTTTTTGGAAAAAGTACAAATGCTTGGTAAAGGCGTGAAGCGAAAAAAGCATCGTCATACTGTTGAAGCTTTCGTAAAACAAACTGCTTTGCCTTGGTTCAGTGGAGTTGGTTTGGACGGTATCGGAAAATTGTTTGCACGTAGAAGGAAGTTAAGGCCACAACCAGTATCTAGAAAGCCCGTTGCAAAAATAGAAAAGATTAATTTATACGTAACAGTTTCAAGGGCTAGAAATGTCCCATATAGATACGATATAAAAGGTAAAAATACAGCACCATTAAGTCCGAGTCGCAGTTACGGTGCACAAGGGAATGATGCAGTGAGGAAACGTCAAAGTATTTATGGAGATGGCGACGATGATGAAGAAGACGTCGATCCAACTGAACCGGAAGTTGTAGTAGAACTGGCATTTCAAAATAAAAAAATAGCCACTAATGTATCGAATAGCTGCGCACCAACGTTTTATCAATCTTTGACTTTGCCATTTTCTCCAACTACGACTGGTGGTAGTACTACAGCTTTATCGCCAGATAATCTTTTAATGGAAAAGGATGAATTGGTCATATCATTATTTGATATTACACGACACCATCAATTGGATTATTCAAGTTCAAAAAGAAGCGCAAGCAATGAAATTAAGTGTAAGCGTTTCTTAGGAAAGTTTTCGATACCGTTTACTACAATATACTCGGAAAAGCGAGTGGATGGAATGTTTCGTATTAACGCTCCTATTGTTAGCTTAGGTTACAATTACAGCGATGACGCGGACAGTGTAATGGATGGAGAAGCTAAAAACTTAACTAAGAATTTAAAAAGCAAAGCAGATGAAGCAACCTATGTAACAGTTATGGCAACATTAGAAAATCTTCTGGTCCCACCAGATAAACCGACATATGAAATTAGAGGTGGGGAAATTCAACAGGTGCAAAAAAATGCGATCAAAATGGTGAATAAATATAAACGCAAATACAAAGATCGTGAATATATGATTTTAGCTCCTACAGTTGAAGGCACGATGCTTCTCATTACACGTTATATTTATCCACAAGCACCGCCAAGATCCCCTTTTCCACCTAAAGCGGAAATGAATTCGATTGAAGAATGTGTTAGATTTGTTTCCTTGATACCATTTTTAGATGATTTTAAAATAGGCCAAACCAAAGAGGCGTGGAACCCATCGCATGATTTTTTACAACTTCGAGCCGGGGATGAGGAAGAACATGCCATTTTACTATGCAATTACTTTAATTACTTAGACGTGAAAAAAGACAATGGCTACACGTCATATATTGTGATTGGAAGAGGTATTCCAGAAGGTAAAACTGTTTATGTGATGAGGCAAAACAAACGCATGAATAAAGATGTTACCTTTTGGAATCCTTGCACCGGAGATGGTTTTCTTGCAGAGGACGATTTGTGTACTTTGAAAGTTGCAACCATAGTAAATGAGGACAATATTTGGCTAAACATATCTGATGAAGAAAGAATTCATAGATTGAGCTTTGATCTCACTGACAGTAACGTGTGGAAACCGTTTTTTAATAGCAAAAGTTTTTCTAAGAATGATCTGGGAACCAATTTGGGAACCGTGCAAATACCGGAATTAAATTATAAGGAACCTGATATGGAATTTCTGGAAGCAGTAGAAAGGCAAATCACTAGGACTTTAGAAGATGAATTTAGAGACTGGCGAAGTAAAAGAAAGTTTTCAACCGTGCCGCAAAATATTGTGAAAAAAGAATTGGGTGATACGCTAATACAGATGGAATATGAAGCGAACGCATTGGAATTAAAAGATTATCCATTTAGCCGTTTTGAGCATCGGCGAGCGATGGAAAAATTTGGTGCACAATATAAAATATATGGAATTCCACTGAATACCACTTTTACGGACGTTCGAACTGTAGTTGACATGGTTGAGGCGTGCGATTTCCATGAGAATCCTTTAAAAGGTGTAAAATTTGCCATTTCTGTAAAATGTTTTGCTTATCCGAACGATGTGATTAGTGTATGGGTGTATGTTGCAACATTAGAGCCTAGGTAGAAAAGTCAGAAATTAATTTTAATAACACACGCACTCTCTGAATTTTTTGGGTGGTAAATTTTAAAACACATATGTGTATATAATGTGAGATTTTTGTTTTTATTACGAATATATATTATCGTATAAAAAATTCTCTTATTTATATAAGAAGTTAAAAATTTTATTTACTCATAATGTTATATTCACTAATATATTAATATGTGTAGTTATGATACCAGAAATAATTAATACTATTACCTAAACAGAATTGCATACAATGAAAAAGTGTGGAAGAATTATTTTATGTTGTGTAGATCCCGGGGGGTACGAATATATATATATATTATATATTAATACGAAGTACACATTTAAAAATATATTAAAATACATTAAATATCATTTATGATATTCGTACGAGTCGTATGTACATATCATATGCATATATGACGAATATTTTATTGAAATATTTTATGATAACTCGAGAGTGTCAAATTACACATTACAAGAAGTATCTTTCTTGCCAAGATGATCAATTATCTCTTTTTTATGAACACCTTTCACAACCTCAACCTCCGACCTTCCATTACTACTTGCTTTTGCACATGCACAAAGACGTGTTGTGTCTGAGTGTTTTCCATCGCAATCCAGTTTTGCTTCTTTGCCTTTCTTTTTATCATTTCCCGCATTTATAAAACAAGTTCCTTTATACTCTGAAATAATGTTTGAAACAAAAGCTGGTAGATCTTTTCCGGTCATTTTTTCGCATTTTTTACAATCAAAATGTTTTTGCAAAACAGAACAGTCATCTATTTTACGAAGCAATGGTTCAAGACAAACACTATCTACCGTATTACAAACCTGTTTGCATGATTGGCCTTGCGTGCCTTTTTGTATCGTAAATTTGGCAAAGCTACAAGGGCACAAACGAGCAGTTGAATGATGATGACCAGAACAAGTACCATATTTATCGCTTGGATTGTGCAGGCAATGTCCAAAATATTGGTCATTTTCAACATCTACGAAAGAAGGTTGATCAGGTCCTTCAACTTCTGCACAGCCATAAATGCAATCAAATGCTACTTTTAAACGCTCGCAAGTATCTATAGATTGTAACTTGCTACCGATACAAAATGATTCTTTATACAGTTTACCTGCCTCATCATATAGATTTGGCTCTACAGGAACCCTGTTGCTCATATCATCGCCTGTGTGCGAAAAAATATTTTGACATGTATCGTCGCACGATTTTCCAACCATTTCGTTCTTAATAGGTGTATACCACCATTCGTTAATATTATTTGGTAATTTGCTGTGAAATATTCCATGTTCTTCCATCTCCCATTTATCTTTATTTGCATTGCATAAATTTACTCTTTCAACTTTTAATAATTGTTTCATATCATCCCAATCTTGTTTCCATTTACATAAGGTATCCCATGAACATGATTTCATTTTATCTTCTTTTATACGATGCTTTTCGCATTTAACCTGTTGAATTATCTTCTCTTTTTTATTATTTAAAGCATTTGCAGTACTAGTACCATCCATGTCTGTTTTAAACGTTAGCAAAATAGGTAAATGATCTGAAAGAATTTCTGAACAGGCAGATTGCATTGTATGCACATTTACACATTGTCCATATTTTTGTTCAAACTCTCGATTTCCTATGATGTAATCGAGTCTCATCCGTTGAGCATGCATATAATCTACTTTCAACATGGTTGGTACAGTGTGGTGAAACATACCAGATTCCACATTGGCTTTTCCAAGAAAATCTATATAACCAAAATTTAAAAGCATTTCAATTGGTCCATAATCTATTCTATATTTGTCACGAAAAGTAGTACTTTCTTTCAAAAATTTATTTACCAAACGCTTTTTCGTGTCCTTTGCTGGAATTGATAAAATGTGCTTTAAAAGTTTGCTTTGATCGTATGAGGCAGCATCTAACTTGGATAAAGAATTCAAATCACCCATGATCAATAAAGGTTCCTCGCCTTGGTAGGGATTGATGGAATCGGAGGAACATTGACGATTAATGGGTACTTCACCATGCGTCACGTGTGCATTTATTGGTTGATAATGTAACTCATCACCATCACAAATATTGTAATCTAATAAAGTTTTCGCTTGGTCCATATGTTTGTTTCCATTGTATAGTCCCCATCCTTCGTCATCGTTCTTTTCTTTCTGCCTCTCTTCCTCATTCCAAGTTTGCTGCAACACATTAAGTATTGATTTCACATGGGTTTTTTCCATATCCGGTAGAGTAACAGGAACACGTGGTCCATCATAAATTTTAACATAAATTGTATGAGTAGGCATTCTGGCACCTTCGACAACCATCAGCAAAGCTTGAACTTCCAACAATCGCTTTTTGCTCTCCCATGGACTTAAATGTGTAACAACAACACGAAATGGTGTTTTTGGGTGGTTAATACGCACATGTAAGAAACCATGGTGAAACGTACCGCCAGTATGGTATGAAAGAATCGTAATTGGGTATTGTGACATAATTCCAAGATTATATTCTCCAGTAATCAAAAGCTGATCATATTTGAATCCCCATAACTTTGACATCTCATTCATATATCTCTTATCCCAATCATTTAATTCATTTAATGTCAATACATCAATTACATTATTTTTTATATATTCTCCTATCCATTTTTTTCTATGTTCATTTTTAATTCCATCGTATACATTATATTGCATAACTCTTAATGTATTTGGTTGTCGAATATTCTTTATTGAATTTTCATTATTGGGGTCATTCTCCATCATTTTCAATGTTTTTTTTACATTATCTGTGCATAAATGCAATACCCTTTCTTCCGCTGTCTTTGCATTTTTTGCTGTTGATTTCGCAGCATTGCTTACTTCATCAAATGGAATTGAATTTACATTTTTTAACAACAATTGCTTTGCAGATACTTGATTTATATTTTTAATATTTAGTGAAGATAATGGACGACTGCCTTTGCTTGAATCAATACTTTGGCGTTGTTCCTTTTTTAACATGTGTAGATGGGTCTCGAGCTTATAAAGTTCTTTAGCTATTGCATTATCCCTGGAAAATTTTTTATGACTACGTTTCTTAGATGATGGATGTTTTACATTGTTTTTATGATGATGAATTTGTATTTTTTTACTATTTTCAATATTGAATTTCTTCTTCACAATCTTCTTGTTATTAATAGTTTGTATTTGATTATTTTCACTATTCCCTGGTTCCGTTTTCGACAATGAAGACATGATATTGTTTTTCTTCTTATTGTTGTTATTATTGTCATGAATTTTACTAGATGAAATCAACATTACAGAAGAAGCTGGTTGTTTATGTAAATATAGAATGTTAATTAAAAATAATAAACAAAAAGTAATTCCAATACATAGAAATATACATGTTATTTTTGTTGATTTATTGGAGGGCAAAAATGTTTTTCCGTTTTTTTTTCTATTCATTGTTGATCGAACTGCCTGAGGTTTGTGGAGCGAAGCGTATTATAACAGCCTGAGGTTTTTCGAGCGATTGACCTGCCTGACTGAGTATAAGCTTTTATTGAACATCTATATGTATTATCATTGCAACTCCCATTATGTGTTTCATTTTGAATTTATTAATTTTTTTCAAAGTTGAATAATAATTATAAATAACAATATTATTGAATGAGATGAATTTAAATTATTATTATATTGAATATGGTGGGTGATGAATATATTAAGAAAATATTATTATTTACAATTCATCGATCGATCACCATCTTTTTTTTTTTTTTTATGATTTACATGTACAATTATAATTCTATAACCACACTTGTGTACCCAACGTTCTAATTGTTTAAGAACTAGCAGTATTAGCAGATTCGAATAATTTCAATAATATCAAAGGAATATTTTTAAATATTTTAAATTTAATATTATATATAATATCATCAAAGATGCAAGCAATGATAGAAAAATTTGAAATATTTTCTGATGAAATGAGTGAATCAAAATATGTTACATACCTTGTTGGAATTTCTATATTCCTTGCTCCTGTCTTAACGTACTTGTCTTATGCTAACTTGGCTGCTTTTGTCTTAGCATCACCACTTTTAATACGCTATTCTGAATGGTGGGTAAAGGAATTGCAAGTTGCCTGGAGTGGATATTTACTTTCGTTAAAAGCAAAAGAGCATCATAAATATGTGACATCCTCAACAAAAAAGTCTTCATCAAAAATACGAATAACACCACCAATTGTAAAATATACACCACGAGATCTTGGTGACTCCTTGGCATTTAAACCATTGACCATCTCAAAAAAATTAACTTTGAAAAATCGTATGATCAGAGCTGCAGCTTTTGGTGGGTCAACTGTAAATGATTTGATTGATTGTCATCGTGAAGTTGCGAAAGGTGGTGCTGCCATGACAACTATTGCATATGCTTGTGTATCGCCAGATGGAAGAACCTTTAAACAACAACTTTTATTAAATGAGGAACATGATCCAGATATAAAAAAAAAATTAAAATCAATTGTTAAAAACATTCATGATTGCGATTGCAAAATTTCAATTCAATTGACGCATGGTGGTGGATTTGCTGATCCTAGTGTATGCCCAAAACGCAGAACTATCGCACCATCTTCTATATTTAATCCAGCAGCAATGAACTGGCCCACGGAAATGACAATGGATGATATGAAAAGAGTACAAAATGATTTTATAAATGCTGCTGTTTTATGTAAGAAAGTTGGATTTGATGCTGTTGAATTGCATTGTGGTCATGGTTATTTATTATCACAATTTTTATCTCCTTTCACAAACAGAAGGCGAGATTCATTCGGTGGCTCTACACGTGCGAAAGGGAATATATTGAATCGCTTGAAGTTTCCATTACGAGTATTGGATGGAATACGTGAGAAGTGTGGTAAAGAGTTTCCTATTTTCGTGAAATTCAATGTACATGATGGTTTTGATCAAGGTATACAGCTTTTTGATGTGATCACAGCTGCTAAAAAATTTGAAGAACATGGAGCAAATATGTTGATTCCATCAGGTGGATTTGTATCTCGGAATGGGTTATATATGTTGCGTGGAAATGTCCCTTTATTGCGAATGGCTAAAGCAATGCCAGGTTTGTTGAAGACTGTTGCAACTGTTTTATTGGGGCCTTTATTTGTTCCAACAACTGTATTTGAAGAATGTTTCTTTAGAAAAGAGGCAAGATTAGTGAAAAACAATGTCAATATTCCTGTATGTTTAATTGGTGGTATTACTAGCCTTCAAACTATTGAGGGTGCATTGCGTGAAGAATTTCAATGTGTACAAATGGCAAGAGCTATAATACGGAAACCTGATATTATTAACGATTGGAAAACATTTTTAATGCCATCTCGAAGCAAGAATAAACTTGATGACCACCAACATGAGGACGGTGGAAAAGAAATTTTAAATAGTCAATGCTCTCATTGCAATATGTGTGTAGTGAGTACATTAGATCCAACATTAGGTATGAAATGTGTTGAAAGGAGTTTTTAAAACGGCATTTATTTTATGTATATCACATATACGTACTTTGTGTATGTGCATAATATAAATATAGAATGTAATAAAATAAATGTTATACGACTTTTTGCCTGAATTCCGAATTTAAGCTCAATATATTGAATCTATGTTATTAATGGTGTGTGATGTTATTATTATAGAGAGACTTTATGTTTACCTCTAAAGCAAGGCATAGCAGGTAAATACAAAAACAATGCATATGCATCACGCATCACCTTAACCTGAAGAATTTAAAAAATTTCGTATGATAGAGGGTTTATAATCTAAATTATAGTACATCAATTCGTAGTGTGTTTTTAATTTTAATTTTAGGGGGGCAAAATTGCTTCATCATCACACATCATCACTCTAACCTCACAACAATAATAGGCCATTATTAATAGTAAAAGGGAAGTGTAAACACATATAAGCTAAAGAGGAAGAGAGACGACATATGTATTCAGACCATTGATAAAAATATGATTGAACAGCTGTATTAAAATTATTGATACAGTAGATAGATAGATATCGATCATGTCCACTGCAGGCATTGAGCTTTCTGTTATAGAAGACGAGGGGGGGGATATTAAAGTTGTTGACGAGAACAACAAGACTGATGTACCTAGAAAATCAAAGAGTCTTCAAGCAAGACAACTAGACAAATCAAAGAGTCTTCAAGCAAGACAACTAGACAGGAAAGAATCTACGCCGGAAATGTTGCAAAAATTGCGTGAACTAATGAAACTAAGAATATACCGTGCAAATATGTTGGTTTTGTTCTGTTTGCCTTGTGCCATAATTTGTTTCGTTTTAAGTGATTTTGTATTCAAAGGCAAAAACATTTTTTTCAAATATTTAACATACATTTTTGGTTTTGCTGGATTCGTTGGTTATTTTGCATTAGCATACCGAAATTCCAGTTTCGTTATTTTTAAGCGTTTAATTTATCAAGTCAATGTTTGCCTTATAATAATATATTCAATATGCATTCTTTTGATAGATATTTTTGTACCAAAATCGGAATCTTCGTTTATTCATGGAACTTTATACTTTTTGCTGATCTTTGCATATTTATTTTTTGATTGTATTGAAATAAAATCAAGAAAACTAGTTTTGTTTACCGGATTTCTTTTCACCATTTTGAGTCTATACAACTTGTATCAAAATTTAATTGGTGGATCTGATATCGGGGTAGTATTGATTACTATTTCTGGTAATATTATTTATAAACGAACGATAAAATCGTTTTTATTTATGTCCATTTCAATGTTGGCATGGAGAGGTGTTTGGATCTTAATTCGTGACACGAAGATGAAAAATTTTATGTTTATCTATGCTAATTATTTAGCAATAAAAATTGATCCAATAACAGAATCCCGGAGAACTATCAGAACAGATATTTCTGTTGATATCAGATTGCAAAAGCGGGTAAAGATTGGTGGGTGGATATTGATAACAGCTAGTTGCATTGGGGCTCCATCTTTCGCTATTAATAATCTTGCTTATGATACACATAGCACGGTTCTTTTTGTGATTACCCTGACATGTAGTGTATTTGCTGTAATTGGTGCAATCATGCATGCTGTTGGGAATTTATCATTAATTGCACTGAGAATTTTACTGTGGCGACCATCAATTTTGTTTTTAATATTTTTTTGTATTTTAAATCTGGTAATAGATTGTACTTATCCATACAATGCATATAGCCCAATTAATGGTTGCTTATAGATGATAGCAGTATTTATTGTAGTCAGTCTAGACCTAATGCAATACAAACAAAGATCAATTGTAATTTTATTATCTAGTTTGTTATTTTTATTATCGACAGTAAATATTATTAGCCATACATTTATACCGGATGAGGATGGAAAACAAGAAATCAATGTATTTGGTCGTACATTTTTAAAAGCTAATATCAAACGAACAATTTTTAAACAAATATTAACATTGAGTCTTAGAGGATTGTATGTATTATGTCTTGATAAAAAGATGAAATATCTTGCCTTTGGTCCAAAACGTATGAATCGAAGTACAGGCACTAGTCGCAATAGTGTTGTGAGAGTATCGTTTCAAAAAAACCGTAGTAATGAAGTACGAGCACGTTTGAGGGTGTTCAGTGATGATAATACAAATAGTGAAGATGATGCATGATGCAAAGACACCCAGTCAAAAAAACTTACGCGCGTACTTATGGAAGATGGGAATGGAAATTTTACAAATCTTAATATATTACGAAGTACACAAGTATATTCGTATAATTTTCTCTTACACTCATTATATACTCGGTACGAATACGTAATAAAAAAATTTTACCCACTACTCTTCCACGCTCGTATATAATCAATTTCATATGGATTTTTTTCAATAAAATGATCTGGAATTTCATTTGTAAACCAATCTTCCATTGTTTCACGGTCAAAATCGACACCAATCTCTTGAGTAAAACAATTTGCTGGATAACTAATTATCTCAACACCATCCATATAAAAAACTACAGTTGTAGTATTCCACAACAAGCCAGCTACATGAAATTCATCATCAAATTTAAATTTAGTTCCCATGTCTGTACAACCACCATTTGTACAGTGTGGTGTTGTTCCATGTTGAACTTGACAATTACATTTTGATGCAATTTCTGTCATATTCATGTTTGGCAATTTAAAGATATGAGTATGACTACAAAATTCATGAGTAGACATGTTCCAATGAGTAGCAGACCGATTTTCACCCATTGATTCATACACATCAATTTCTGTCCAAGATGTTCCGTCATTTTGATGAAACCAGAAGGATGATGATATTGATGATGAACCTGAACGACTTCGTACTTCAAAATATCCTTTAGATGTTCTATCAATGGAGTGTATAGCTGATGTTGTAAAATTGTCATAACCTTTAGGCCATGATGAATTTCGCTTTGCAGCTTTTGCATACATTGTAAGAAAACCATTCTCAACTTCAACATTTGATGGTAAAAATAGTCCAGGTGGTCTACCGTACCATCCTAAATCTTTATATGATGTGCTCCACTTGGTATAATTTAATTTATCACCAGAAAATTCATCTGTTAAAGGCTCATATGGTATCCAATTTCCGTTATTGTTTGGATCTGAAAATGGAAGAAGGATTGATGGAGATGGTAATTTCTGTGGATCTTTCATACAATCTCTATCACTAAAGCAAACTTTATTAAATGGTCCACCACGTACTGCATATGGTGGCACTGTTCCGTGCTTTCCCCACATTTTTTCCCATACTTTATCAGCTGTTTCTTTTGATTTAGGTAAGTTGTCGATAAATTCATCAGCGCCTTCTTTGCCACCAAATAAATAAATATCTATCTCACCAGTGTTATTATTTTTAACAACGCGCCAATATTTTGATGGGTTAGAGGATGGACCTAGTTTTTTTCTTGTCCATGTATTGTTTTTATTTTTCCATATACCATAGGAACAAAAACCACCATACTTCGGTGCATACGTAAATGGTGAATTTTCAAATGCAATAACATTATTTTCTGAAATAAATCTAAATTCAGCTTCAAATCTTTCAGTACCATCAATATCTAAAGATGTGTAATTAGTGGCAAAATCTTCACTACCAATTTGACAATTATTATTAATTGCACATTCAATAATATCGTATCCACCAACTGCTGGTGTGTTTGCTTGTATTACTGGTAAGAATATGGCTACAAATAGATATAAAATATGTGGTAACATGATGATTGTAAATGGTTTCATCATACTTTTGTATGTATTATACCTTTTCAGTTTTATTTCATTTTGTATATTTTTCTTACCATCACCTCTTCTCTCTCTCTCTCTCTCTCTGTCCTTCATCAATATCTTTTTTTTTATTTATTATATCATTGCACCATTGCTGGACACCCGACACCATCATCATAGATCTTCCAGGTCCAAAGCTATACAGTATACAGTACGTTTTTCCCAGGAGACGAAAGAAAGAAAGATCAAAAAATATATATGTATAGGGAGAAAAAAAGAAAAGAACAGAAATGCTATATTAGATGTTGGATTTTATGATGTATGTGTGTATATACTTCGTATAAAATTATATTATTTTTATTTTTGGTAAAAGATTTTATTTCCTCCCTTTTGATACAAAGCGTAATATTTTTTTGAAAAATTTATTTATTCGTAGTTACTACGTGAGTACCAGAAGTGGGTTTGCTGGCTAAATCTTTTACTATTGAAGGTGCTTCTTGGCCACCCTCTTTTGGTATCTTTAACTTCTGTGCGTCTGGATCTGGATGTTTAAACGTTGGGTTTGGTGAGTTAATCATATTATCTAAATCACCTTTTTGAACTTGTTCTACCTTTTTAAATCCATTCTTTGCTTTACCTTTACCAGTTACTGGTTTCTTTTTCTCGCCAGCAGTTTCGCCATCTTTCTTTTCTTCCTCTTCTTCTTTTTTATCTTTTAAAGTAGCGCCATCCTTTTTCTCTTCTTCTTTTTTCTCATCGGCTTCTACTTTCTTCTCTTCACCATCTTCACCACTACTACTGTCATCATCACTACTACTACTACTATCTTTTTTACTATCTTTCTTTTCTTTATCTTCACTACTATCACCTCCAATTGCTTCTAATTGCGCTTCTAACTTTTTAACGCGTTTTTTCAACAATTCGTCTTTGGCTGCATCTACGCCATCATCTTGGTCGTCATCTTCAGCACCACTAGCACCCGAACTTCCGCTTTCTTGTCCTGGAATTACATCAGCTAATGGATCTTCCTCTGCACCGCTAGCACCACTGGAACCACTACTTCCACTAGCACCACTGCTACCGCTGGATCCGCTTTGACTTGGATTTAATAAATTTGCTAATCTTCCAGCTATTGATTTAAGACCATTTAAATCTTCCTTTCCCATACCAGGCTCGCGATCTTTCTTTTGCGCATCAGGTCCTAGCATTTCAGATCCTGATGGGGATGCCAAAACAGTGCCAAGTTTAGCTGCTAATTTAGCAATTTGCTTGGTTTCTTGTCCAGGCATGGCTTTTAATTTTGCAACAATTCCGCCTAATTCCTCTTGTGGGGAAGGGCCGGAAGCACCAGAGGCTTCATCTTCAGCACCACTAGCGCCACTTTCAGCACCACTTTCGCCACTTGCACCACCTTCTAATTTAAGTGCAATCGCTTGCAATTGAACTGCATCTTCAGGATCTAAAGCGCCATCAGCTGCTTCACGTAATTCTTCACTAATTGGTGTCTTCGTTTTGTTTTTCTTCATCTCACCACTAGTTAACATATGTACTTTTTTAATCAAAGAAACTGGGTCTTTAGGTTTACGTGCTTCAGCAAGCTCTGCACTTAATTTATTAACCATATTAGTTAATTTTGCTTTTTCTTTTTGGTCTTTTAATTCTTTCTTGCGGGCAGCGTTGACTTGGCCGTAAATAACGTTTTCCATGGAAGCTAAACGTGCAATCGCATCTTGTGAAGGTGTAGATTCAGCGCCACTTGCACCACTACCTGATGGGCCGGATGCACCACTTGCACTTCCACTTGCGCCAGATGGGCCACTGCCTCCTTTTTTCTTCTCTTCGATTGCTTTCACTTTTTGCCACAATTTCTTTGATTTTGGTTTGCTTTCCTCTGTTTTATGAAATGTTGTCATGGTTGTAATGGTTTTTCCATCTGGAGTTGTAAATGTGTGACTGACTGATGCCGGTTCACCCATTTCCTCCTCTCCACCAGACGCACCTGAAGCATTTTTTGTATTATTCGCAACTGGTGCAGCTGTTACGGTATCATTCTTTTTGGTTTTGTTACCACCAAGAACTTTTGTTGCAACTTTTTTCAACAAACTTTCAAGCTTGCTTAAACGATCAGCGCATGGACCCACGCACCCACCTGCTGCAGTGGCGTTACCGCCTGCAGTAGCATTCCCTCCTGCTGTTTTGTTTCCACCTGCTGGACCAGATGCTGCTGGGCCGGATGCTGCTGGGCCGGATGCTGCTGGGCCGGATGCTGCTGGGCCAGATGCAAATACTTGGCTAAATTTCATTTCTTCACCAACGGCAGGTTCTTCTGGTGCTGCTGCACCTGATTCGCCAGCGCCAGATGCACCTGATTCACCACCTGAAGCACCTGATTCACCACCACTTGCACCCATCATGTTTGTTGGTTTTTTGTATTCTTCACCAGTAACATTTGCGATAAATTCACGACTTTCCTCTGCTTTTGCAATAGCTTCAGTAGCATTTTTTCCTAAACCATCGATGAAATCGTTACTCCATTGTGGACCATCGTCTTCCTCTGCTTTAGCTGCTGCTTCACGTTTCGCAATGACCTCTTTCATTGGCTTGTTGTACAATTTCTCATGTTCAGCATTTGCCTCAGCTTCTGCTTTATTAAAACGTTTTACGATAGCATCGAAGTATAATTTAATACTATGAGATGCACGGATAGCGTTGTTTACAATTAAGATTTTATGTGTAATAACTAATGGCATAGTTGCTGGGTCTAACTGCGCAGCAGTTGCAATTTCAACATCTTTCTTTGCTTGTGACATTTCACGCATCAACCAACGTTTTGTTTTCTTCATCAACACTTTGATCTCATCGTATATTTGTTTTTTATCTTTCCATACTTTTGTCCTTGCCGCTTCCCATTCTTTGACACTTTCGTTGTACCTTTCGCAAATTTTAGCTTCATGTTCTTTTGCAGTGACTAGAACGCTACGTAATGCTTTTAAACGTTTACGCTCATGTTTTGCATCTGATGCATGTTTTTGGCTTTCCGTCAACGCAGTCAACGTAACAATGCCTTCCTCCTCGTTCTCACTTTTCTTTGCTTCTTTCACATCTTCATTTGCTAATGTCATGAATTTTTGTACGGTTGCTATGGACATATTTAAATGCAACGTAGTATTAAAAGTTAAATCTTTAGCTTGGTCACAATGTTCTCCCAATAAATCCATTTTTTCTTTATATGCAGCAACAATTGGGTTTTCTGTTGGGAGTTTCGTTTCATTTTTCGTTTCATTTTTCGTTTCATTGGCTACTGGTCCAGTTGCAGCTCCAGTTGCAGCTCCTGTTGCTGCCATGCCAGTTGCTCCTGTTTTACCTCTCTTTACTTTCTTTCTTTTTGGTGCTGGCATGGGTTTTTTTACTTCGCTTTCATCTTCTGCTTCTTGTACTCTTGCAAAACGTAACAATTCAGCTGTACTGGTTGGTCCACGTAATTTTGCATTATAATGCTTACCACTTGCACCAACAATTAACAATACGCATGCTAACAAAAATACAATCCTATTCATCTTGATATGTATATACTATATACTACTATGTTCTATATTATATATATATACACTGATATCTGATACTATTACACTATCTGTATGTTTCATATGTTGTATCTCTCTTTCCTTGTATTTATTTTAATTTATATATAAAATGAATAAATGTTCATGTTTTTTTTTAATTGTATTCCCATGTTATTGTTCAATTTCTGTTTCTGATAAATTGTATTAGAAATGGATTGACAATCTCCTCCCTTCTTTTTTGTTTAAACTAATTTCATCCTGAATCACCTCATTCTTGATAGGTCTTGATATGTACTCTGACAAGTATATGAATAGATATGTCGATTTCGAATCACCTCATTCTTGATATGTACTCTAACAAGTATATGAATTTATATGTCGATTTCGTGTGGTGCTATGGACGGCCTAAATGACGTAATGTTATTTGTTGTTTTTGTTGCTTGTTGCTTTAGCTTGCTGGGCTTGCTGGGCTTGTTGCTTGTTGCTTGCTCTTTCGTATATATAGGATATAAAGTTGTACTTTATTGGAAATTAGAATACAAAGAATGAAGTGATAAAAGACAGGACGACTAACCAAGGCACACATCAGTGTGAAAGATCTTTTTTTCGGTGTGTCTCTGCTATTTCTATCTAAATATTCGTCCTCTTATGCTATTCTCATCGTATACTGTGTAGAAATCGCTCAAGATCAAAAAAACAAAAAAGAATCAAAAAATATTTGAAAAAATCTAAAATGTAAATATGCACTAAAGGATAATTGAAGAGGTATATAGGTGATGAAGAATACCAGGAAATACAATAAAGTACAACACTCAACGTTCTACATTCTATACCCTCCTCACTAAATATAGTGTTTCTTCTATGACTAACTCGAACAGTTGTTATCAACCCTAATACTATTTACCTGCTAATCAATGATACTAATATTTATTATTTATTACATTATAATCAGTGTTAAAATATATATTATATATATATTTTATCATACAGATAGAGAGAGAGATACAGAAGAAAAGATAGTCATTCTATACATTCATTGTGTTTCAAAAACAAAAAAAGAAAGAAACGAGAGAAGTGTACATTATGAAATACTTAGAGATACAAAAATTAGCAGAAATATCTGCATTTTTAACCAATTTATGTAATGGGGATCAAGTGTTAAATGGTTCCATAGAAGCATTTTCATGTAAAGCTACTGGAAATGATAAAAAATTTGCTAAACGTTTACAAAAACAATTGTCTGGTAGTGTTGATGTAGAAAAAAATGAAAATATACAAACAGTGTCTGCTACTACTACAACAACCACAACAACTAAAAATAATGCCAATGGGAATAATCAAAATTCAATTGGTACGAATCAATCAAATAGTATAACAAATGATACCAATCTTAGTATGTTGCCATCAACGTCATCGACAATAACAACAATAACAACTAATAATAATAGTAATAGTAATAGTCAAAATATTGATATGTCTTTGTTAAAACCAACACCGTTACGTTCAAGAAGTGTCAGTTTCGCACAGTCTGGTGCATATAGTGTCCCTGGGCAAGAATTATCAGCATTGGGTTCGAAGCCATTATCCATGGGGCCATTAACAGATCCATACGTACGGAAACGTATTGTGAACTTGATTGCAACTATGAACGCTACGTTTCAAGATTATGATTTTAGTACTGTCAAACCAGAACGTTTTGTACGTCATCAAAGTTATAAAGATATTATGCCAGTTATTAATAAAAATTTTGCAGAAGTTGTTGAAATACACAATCGTGGATTTTTAAAAATATTATGGGATGCATTGGATGATGCTATTAATGTACGTGAATGCGAAGTATTTAGTTATATAGTAGATGATGAAGATCCAAAAGCAGTAACAGGTGATTTATGGTCGATTAATTATTTCTTTTTTAATAGTTCAATGAATCGTATGGCATATTTAAAATGTATTGCAAATAGTAAATTTAGGAAAAATTATGATGATATGATGGAAGAGGAAGATAGTGATTATGATGATGAATATGGTATGGGTGGAGATCCATTAAATGATTCACAACAATTTTATCAAGTCACAGAAATGGTTGATGATGATCAAGAAATGGATGGTGTGTATTAAGAAATCACGCACGTATATATATATATATATTTAAGCCTCTGTATGTTTGATGATTTTATTATAAAAAAATACGAATACCAGAACCACAATGTGTTCGAGAGAGAAAGAGAGAAAAAAAGATTTTTGATTATTAAAATACCGAGACGGGAGTGTATATATAAAAAATTTTACACGCGAGATAGAGTGTTCTTTATATTTAATATAATATATAAGTGTAAAATATTTGTGCAGCATACTATCTCTTTGGTTAATTATTTTTTAAAACAAAACACACACACAACATACACGCACACCATATATTAATTACTCCTGCATCACCTCGCATCACTTTTTCGTAAAGTATGTATATATATTTATTTATCGAAACACATCATCTACTTCATCTTTTTCCATTGTAATCGTTTCCTGCCTTACTTTACGTAATTCTTTTTGTTCAACACGACTAGCATAAACACCACCTTTACGTTTATGTTCAGCTGCACGTGCTAGATTCGGTGAGATATATTCTTCATTCATGTATAATGTTTCCCCTGTAAAACTACCGCTAAATATTCTTATAGGTTGCAAAACAAATCGTGGTCCAATCTCTACTAATTTATTTGTCACCACACCTTTTTTCACATCATTTGCTAATTGTTTTTCATTTAAATCACTTTCAACAATTTGATAATTACGAAACCATATACGACCATCTAAAATACTAAAATTTAATACATGATCAACGAATGGTTTACTTTTTGGGTGTCCAAGTGGTGTACCAAAAATGGAGGTAAATAATTCTTTTAATACTTTCAAATGTGGTTCTTTATCAAATGCAGTATCAAATGATAAAATTGGCCTGGAACCTTTTAAACAATTTCCAGTTAAACGTAACTCTTCCATAGTATGTACATTTTGTACTAAAAATTTCACCGATGGGCCAAATGGTGTCGCGCTTGCCCATAAATATAAATCTTTTCGCTTCCTAAATTCAAAAAACAGCGCCGTATTGCAGCTTTTCATTTCAGCAATCTCATTAATAGCAGTTAAATCACGTTTTGTATCTAGTTTTACATCTTTTTTATGATGTGGTAATAATGCACGTATATCTCCCATTAAATGACGATAAGTTGCAACTGCTCCACGTGAACATAAGACTAAACAACGTTGCTTGTTTACATATTTTGTGGAGTATGGTCCTTCATTTTTTGATTTTTTCGTATCAGTGGGGGAGGAAGAAGAAGATGATGAAGAAGAGGAGGATGTTTTACGTTTTTTATTTTTCGTCGTGGTAGTTGTCGTTGTTGATACTTCTTCTTCTTTTTCTTGATCCATTTTTGTTGTTTTGTTGTTGTTGTATTATTATATAAAAGGAAGTTGATGGTGGTATTTTAGGGATGGGGAGAAAATTTAATTATCAAAAGTTAAACAAACAATAATATGTGTTATATTATTATTATTATTGAATTAAATGTATGTTCACACTGATGAAAATTGTAACATAGACGACATCTTTCCATGAGAAAATAAATTGTCCTACTATGCATATATATATATGTTGCATATACCATTTACATGGCCAGAAATTAAGTAAAAAAGAGAGAAAATGAGAGGCTGATGATAGGGCGATAGAGCCGATTACTCTACAGCGGAGTACAGCGTAGAGAGCTTCGATTAAAATCAAGGCAGGAGAGTATAAGAGGAAAAATGAGGCATCTGATGTGGGCTTTTCGGGCGTGTAAAGCGTATTTTAAGGACAAACGACACAAACTGTCCAAAAATTTATACTTGAATTGGAAATTAGAATATTAAAAAATAATACTCATCTTCCTATACTAAATTGTATTAAGGATACTTGAAAGGGAAATTAGCCTGTACTATGTCCATACGGTTGTACGTAGTGCTGATTCTTTCAAGTTAGAGCTAGGAGCTAATAGCTAAATACCAGCTTACAAAGCTGGAAAGCCCTACTGTAAAAGGCAAATTAAAATAGCTCAGCAGCTACATACCTGCCAGCCTGGTAAATTAGTTGAATGAAGAATAATCCGAGAAGACGAGAAGAGAACTACTACGTTACTACGTTATAAAACTTATAACAAAAATTACAATTCAAAAAAATTTTATTATAGTCGACTATAAAAAAGAAAACATTGATGTAGCAATAAAACGGAAAGAAACTAATTTGCATCATTGCAATCGATGTAATAAGTAGACCATGACGACGAAAAAATCATCGTTAAATACAGTTGTGCGATCGGGTGGATTCATATGTTCCAATACAAATATATGGGCAAGAGGTTTATTTCCACCACCACCAAGTCATCCTCAACATAATAATAATCTAGTAGAAGACGATAATAGTAACAACAACAACAACCAACACATATTTGAATTTCAAAGTTTTCCTCACAATACATCACTATTAATAGATATTTGTTTAAAAGATGAAAATACGATTAAATTTGCATGTGCAAAAGGATCATGTATCGTATTATCGACATTTCATTGCCAATCATCCTCATCATCTCAGCAACATAGTAAATGTATACCTTTAATAATACAACAAAATGTTCATAGTGATAAATCAAATAAAAAAAGCTCCTCTTCTAATAGTTATAAATCATCCTCGCTTAGTAATAATGAAAATCCAATATCTTGCCTTTGTTGGTTGACTCCCGATGTAATTGCTGTAGGATATCGTAATGGTGTTTTTCGCTGTTATTCTGGCATGACGGGCGAATTGTTATTATCCAAATTATTTCAAAAAGGTAAAGCAACATTAATGTCGTTGAAAATTTTTCAATGTTGCATATCAAATGAAACGATGGATACGCGAGAAAAAGGTTTATGGGCATTATATCGTGATGGGAGTATTGTATGTATACGTATGAAAGATTTATTGGATGGTGCGTATGATGTAAATAATGATGTAAAGTACAAACGTTGGAAATGCCAACAACGTAGCAAACATATTGTCCCATTAGATTTTGTATGTTCCATTCCATTTCGAGTTGATACGTTTGATTTAAGACCTAAAGTTGGAATTAATATTAATATAGCCGGTGAAGATCCTACGGTCTCTCAATATTTTGTCACTGCAGATAAAGAAAAAGAAATTGATAGCCTTGGTGGTCTTGCATCTGTTGTAATGGGAGCTGCATTTGGTGCTGCAAGTAGTTGGTTCAGTAGCTCCACGAATGATAATAATAATAACGGTGGTATTAATAATGGTAATGATTCCGGAAATACAATGAAAGACAATTCTAGTAGTGAAACTTGGGATGAATCATGGGATGAAGTTGAAACAATTATGATAAAAACAAAATTGTTTGTCAAAGATGGGCATCGTATGGGTGAACGAATCATTTTATCACCAAGTGGACAAATAGGGTGTATGACAGATAATTTAGGGAGAATTATGTTAATAGATATGGATGATATGAGTATACGAAGAATTTGGAAAGGATATAGAAATGCCCAATGTGGGTGGATAGTAAATGATGAAGGACGAAAGAAAGAATTTCTAGTTATCTATGCGCCACAACGTTCGCTGATTGATGTTATGAGTTGTACATATGGTCCTCGTGTTGCTCGAATACATGATCCAGTATTATTAACAGATGGACGATTATTATATTGCAACAATTTAAATTCAAATTCAACCATTACTAATAAATTTTCCTTCTCTAGATGTTTCTTTTTAAAACGAGATAAGACTGTGATTGGCAATTTAACAAAAACAAGTGCAAAAAGCAACCCAGCAAAAATCGATTTGTTTGAAATTAAATTAGATCAAAAGGCAAATCAAATTATTAAACATGCATTAATATCATCTATTCATCAAGATGAAGGATATTTGCTCCATCGATTTTTAAATAGCTTGAATTCATTTGTGAATACTATAAAGGAGCAAGAACAAGCGAAAGTTACAGAAATGCTACAGAATGTTAATGAAAACAACAACAGCGTATTCGATTTAAAAAATAATATCACATCATTGGATATAGAGTCACTGAAAAAAGTGAAAGCGCCAATATTACTTGTAAGAGCAATTGGTGAAATTCATGAAGCTATGATAAGCTTACCATTTATAACGCCAAACGAATCCTTCGCAGGGTCGTTATTATTTCCAACCAAATCGCTTATATCTATACTGACCGTAATTTACGATGGCTTGCATAATTCATTGCAGAGTGAGGATAATGAGATGAGTCCAAATGATGTGAAGAAATACATGAAATCCTTGAAAGTCAAAATAGATTTGTCAAATGCATATATGATATTAGAGAAAATACCAATGGAAGAAACATTTTCAAATATTGAAACGTTATATCCGCGTGACATCAATAATAATGACAATGAGAATCATAATAGCGATGATGAAAATGGATTCACAAGTAGTAATGTTGGTAAACAATTTAATGATTGGTCTCAATTTTATAATAAATATATTGCTATATTATTGAAAGATGAAAATGAAGACGATATGGAAGATGATGATGATGATGGCATCATGTTGGATGATCAAGATGGAAAGACAGATTCCAATGCATATCATGTTTTACGAATCAACCCTTATTCGTTTTTATTATGTTTCCAAACTAATGAGGATTCAACATTGTCTTTGTCAGGTTATTGCAATCAAAACAAGCATATTAAAAAATCTTTACTTCGTTATATATTTCAGACGTTACTACTTCATCCATTCAATCTGAAGCTTTTATTTGATTTTCAAGATAAATTACGTAAAATGGGTTTCGAATCAAAGCAAATATTAGATTTATTTTACGAATGGTTTTACAGTGTTCCTCTACAGGTTTTATTGCATGTAAGTCCTGAAAATTTAAAAAACAATTCGTCTATTGTGAAATGGCTGTACACATTTACTTTAAATTATCATGTTTACGTGAAAAATCCGTTTTTAATAGTACCATCTATTACTACATCAAAAGATGGGAAGAAGAAAGGCAATTTTATTTTTCATAACATGCTTATAAATTACATTTTGACGATAGTTTGGAAGCAAAAACTACAATTAGTTGAAAAAGAAGCATTGTACAATGATATTGAATTGCTATATGATGATGAAGATGAAGAAGAAGAACGAGAACAAGGTAATAGCGGAAATGATGGCAATAGTAACTCTTTGAAAACAAGTTTAAATGCATATGTAAAATCTTACTTAGAATCTACAACTGGTGAACCACCAGCTGATGATGCTGATGTCGTATTGACGCATGAAATGATAGATTTATTGACAGAAAATATTCGCGACACATATTGGAAACAATTGCAAATTCAAAATATCAAATTGGAAATCATTTTATTCATTCGTACGTGTACCAGTATTGTTATTGGTAACTATGTCGCCTACAATGATAAGAATAAGGAAAAGAATGGTATTTCTCCTACAAGTAGATATGATAAAGCAAATTGGGTGAATAAAATTCTAAACCGCATCAATTTAGATACTAACGTTGAGAATATTGAATTTGAATGTGTCATTGCTGTGTTGCAGTTGCTAAAAAATGAAATGAATGTATCAAACAATAATTCCAATAGTTATTTAATTGAATATGAAAAATACATATCAAATAGAAGTAATGTATTGAAAAAATATGCAGGTGGAGATGCAAATAATTCAACAATTGATTTTATAAAATGGTTTCAAAATGAATGGATTAAATCAAAAGATAATTCACCAACGACATCGCTATTTCAAGATAATGACACCAACGAATGCTCGTTGTATAGCCCGTTTATCGGCTACAACGATGCGTGTAACACAACGTTTTTATTTGATTTGGTATCATCGGATGAAATAGATGGCTTAGAGCTTCTTGTTGTATTATTTTCTGATTTTATAGATACAAATAATTTAGCCATTCATCGTACTTTATTACTGATTAATGAGTTAAATCATGACAAATCTGGAACCTCGTTACAACTGTATAACTACGATCTTTTATATGATAACCAATCAAATAAAAATGACACATCGTTTACTGTGCCGATAAATCATTTAGAAACTGCTATTGCAAATTTGGATGCAATAAGTGATAATAACAATATCTTGCGTTTGTGTTGCTATTTACAGGTATTTGATCTTTCCATTTTGCATAAGGTAGTTTTTTTGCGTACTTTATGGAAAAAAAAGCCATTGGATGGAATTTTATATTTGATTTATGATATGGCAGATATGGATCGTGATGCAAAAGAAAATCGAAGCGTAGTAACAAACGATGAAATTAACGAAAATGTCAAAGGTTTGTTAAATAAATTTACACAAGCACCTGCTGGTAGCAATAACACGGATGATCCACAAGCTTATAATCATTCTACTTTAGCTAAAAACGGGTGGTGTGGGGAAATTTTACATGCATCGAAGCGCCAACAAAATATTTACTTTGACATCGTATTAGGTTTATTGCAGCAAATCAAAAATACTATTCAATTATGTAATAAGGATAAGATATCAAACAATAAGATCATTTCCTTGACAACTACTATCAGTAGTGGTGATAGTAGTAATAGTAGCAATAATGACACAGGCTGTGACAATTATTTAAATATGTGTGTTTTTCAATCAACAGTTGTTAACACTTTGTTGTCAAAATATGACAACAAAGATATAAATGGGTCATTGTTAGACAATTTTATTATCATGATTCGCATTTTAGCTATTAATATGAATTGCAATTTATGGAATATTGATGTAGAAAAATTGTACCCAGACAATATGTCAAATTCGCTTACAGATTCATATTTTCATCCAAGTAATCATGGAGGATTTTTAATTCCAACGCAGGAAAATCAGAGGGCTGAAAATGAAGATAAAAAATCGAAAGCAATGGATTCCGAAATAAATTTTACATTGACTGGAAATTCACCATTACATATGCAATATAGAATGCGAACAATGGTTGAAATTATGATTAAAGATAAAAAAAGTGGGTATAATACCGTCTTTCAATTAGCGCCTATACTGCAAGTCCCGAATTGGTTTATACAATTTGAGTATATTAAAAGATTGATACGTACAGGGAAAGAACTCTATGCGGAGGAAGAGTTGAAAAAAATCGATTTTAAAATGGATGAAAATGTACGAATGGGTAAATTGTTGTTAGGATTTTGTTCAAAACAATTAGTTGATGTGATAAAAGCGATGAAAAATGAGCGTAAATATCGAAGCTTAGTAGCATCTGTACCTGGTGAATCATATCGCTTAGCATTATCATTGGGAAAGAAATATGATTCCAACGTGGAAAAAATGGAATTTGTTAAGCCTAGAAAATCAATATTGATTAATAGATATTTCGATGATAGACGAATTAGTTCTTCAAGTAATTTTAGCAATAAATCAACCGGCAATAACGATGAAGATGAGGAGGAGGAAGAAGAAGAGGAAGATTTAATAGAAGATGAAGAAGAAGTGGATCCATCATTGTCGGCAACACATGCTTTTTTTAATATATTAAGCAATTTTTTCCAGAACGATAGTAAAGAACAACGTCAAGCTGTCACATTAGCAGAAACGGTATCGAATTTAAGAGAAGCTGCAAAACGATTATAAATCATTTTTGAAGCTGTGCATGTGTGCGTCTGTGCGTTTGTGTTTTTAAATTTATTTTCCCTTTTGTAAAATATATTAATATATATTTATATTTATATTCGTATACATATATCATACACTTCATATTTTAGACTATTTAAAATCTATAACTATTTATTATATAATCTTCTAAATGCATGTATATATATATATATATATATATACATGTATGCATATGTGTATATATTAACGCAAACTACATTATGAATTAATTATATTTAGACATTGATTTCTTTTCCCAATTATCATAAAATGGATCAAATATAAAACTGCTTTCTTGTAAAAAGAGTACATCACATATCAACAAAGTTACTTCGAGTATCAAAACACCAGCTGCTGGTGCAAAATCAAAAGATGAAAACATAATAAACAACGTAAGTATAATAAAAAATATTTGTACTCTACGCCTCATATTCATCATACCAGCCATTTTTAATTTAATAATTTTCTTTTTCTGTTTGTATAGATATTATTATTATTTGATATTATTACTAGTGGGGTATGTGTTGTTGTGTTTAATCTATGTTATGTGTCTATTCGATAGATCTTCTATGGTCTATTCGATAGGCATAGATCGATTATTTATTCTATTCAACTCTGTCACCAAACAAAAAAAGACTACTATACTTGATAGGGTTTGCAGCAATTATAATACTGTAGAATAGCATTGAACATAATAAATGTGATTATTGGCTATTTGTATCATTCTAGAATCATATGCAATTATGATTTTTTGTTGTTTCCTTTTCTATGGGTATTATACATGCATGAATTTAAGTTTGTGTTGGATGGAATTAAATCCAGAAACACCACAAAATATGTTTGTGTCATATTTTTTTGACATTTCTTTAAATTTTGCAATTGCAGTTGCAATTTCACGCTGCTGCATAACTGGATCTTCTCGCCATGCTGCACTTCTTACATGGCTGCAAGGCTTCCATAATTTAACTTTCTTCTCACAGTGGCATTCATCAAATAAATTGACAAATGCTACTGCTTTTGCCCCAAAACGATTGAGGTATTCTTTTAAATAGTGGAAGTTTCTGCCAGTTGTTGCACTGGTTCCATCAGCAGCCGATATGAGCACCCCGTTTTGCCATATAGGGCAGTTGCCCCAAATGAGAAACTTTTTCCCTTCAACTTTAATATTTGTAGGTCTCGAAAATTTGGAAGTGATATGTTTAAATCACAAATGGAAAGACCATTTAAAAGTTGTAAAATTTACATAAATTTTTGTTTGAAGCACCGAAGGAAATATATGATCAATTCTATTTCACTCCAGTGATCGCCTTAAAACCTAAACTATTTCTTGTAGAATGCGCAACTGAGTTAATAAAATTGAACACTAAAAGAAAACCACCGGCAATATATTATGCATGCCCAAAAGGTGATCAACTGGATGGTGCATTATGGGGTTCCACTTCAGTAAATTTACTAACACCTACTGGTATGACTATTCTTGACACTTTGGATGCTAACATGGACAATCTACTTCATCTTAATCGGGTATCTATATGTTCTACTATAAAAGATTTATTACTTAACAACTTGGATATTACATCAGTATGGACAACAAATGTGAATGGCACATCAACGGATTATAAAGGCTTGTCAATAATTCACAAAAATGGGGAAATGTCCTTTATTAATATGACAGTAATATTCCCTTATTCAAAAGGTATTAATGAAAAACGTGTATCTCTGCACCTTTTTCATGTTCTTATCAGGGTTATAGCATGGATGTAAAGCTAAACCGCCTCCTTGATTTCACATTAGGTTCATCAATACTATTTTCATGTTATTAATATTAATACACTTTTCTAAAATCAATCATCATAATCATCATATCTAAAAAAAATCTGTAAATAATCATCTAAATCATATCTACAACAGTGCATGATATATTAATATTGCGTTAGTTCATATTAAAAAATAATAATAATATATCATACATAGTATGATAAAGTGTGAATAAATGTATCCAATCCAACTATAAATTTGAAAGAATAACAATTAATTCGTAACGTTGCAAATATCATTTTGTAAGAACAAAAAAGGAGAGAGACGGATGAAAGGTATACAAGGACTTGTTAGACGTTGGAGTTTGAACAAGAATAATAGACAAGACGGTATATCATTTACAGACGAAGAGAAAAAAGGTGCTTTTTTTGTTGTAGCATTGCTTTTTGTTGCTGCTGGTGGATATTATTATTATACAAAGAAAGACACAAACAAAACACCATAAAATAAGCATACATACATATATATATATATATATAATGGGAAACACACAAAGTGAAGGAAATAGTGACGATAGTCACGATAAGGATAAAAACAATAACAATGGGGATGAAGAAGAATATGAAAAAATGTGTAATGAATACGACAGAAAAACCAGTTCTACACAAATATATGCAAAAGAAGCTATGAAATTACATGAAGAAGGTAAACTGGTTATCATTGATACGAGAGAAGTATACGAACATGAATATGCTGCAATTCCTAATGCAAAAGTCTTAAGTCCGACAACGCTTGGCATGACGTTAGTTAGTACCGTTGGCACTGGAATGCGATATCAACAAAATATTCCATTGGAAGAGCTTAAAAAGATACCAGAAGATGTAACTATTGTTTGTAGTTGCACTGCTGGACTTAGAAGCGGATATTGTGCCGTGGATTTAAGTAAAAGATTACAACGCCCGGTATTAAATTTACATGGTGGAATTATCAGTTGGTTCAATGCTGGTGGTAAAGTCGTCAATCCAAAAACCAATGAACAGGTAGATACTGTACATACGTATGGTGAAAACTGGGCAAAATATGTTAAGGGTGGCAAAGGCATTTTCAAATTGTGATTAGATATATATCAAGAAGATATCTAGATATTATGACATATATCTATGATACTTGAAAAGATATTTTTTTTAAATTTTAAAGATATACCTGTAAGGGGTATTATAACAAAGAGGAGAGACGAGCGGTATTGCCACTATTAGAGGGGAAATTATTTTTGTTATTCGTAAGGTCTGTATGTGTATACATGTGTGTGTGCGTGTATTCTTTTAAAAAAATATAAAAAATACTTTTTAAATTTAAAATTGCTATAGACTAGCTCTTTTACTTTTTTTCTTGTTTGGCAATTTTGCTTTGCCACCAGGTTTGTGATGTTGTTGTTGAAGAAAAAAGAAGAACTTTTCAAAATATTAAAAATCAATTTTAATATTAAACAGATGTATACATATATATATTCCTTCTGCAACAACAATATGTAACTAGAAGCAGACCTTGTGTAATAATACCATATGCTACCATGCTTTTGAAAGGGAATTCAGATTACTTTGATGACGACGATGAGGAGGAGGATGAGATCGATGATGTAATGAATAACTATGATACAAAAAGTAACTACAATCCACTTTTACCAATTGGTGAAAATAATAAGAATAATAATAGTAATAATGTTCATGATAAAAATATTTTGGATATTTTATTAGTAAATAAGAAACCTTTGCATCATAAAAATATATTCAGAATATTACAAGTTGTTGTATTATTACTGTTTATTATCAGTATTGGTGCTTTTGTTTTTTCATATTTAGAAAGTGATAAAGAAGTAGAGATGAGACACCACTTCCAGCAATTAATGCACCGTATCAAAGTTAAATTAAATGATACAGAACTGTACAATGAATTGACACTTTTAACTGGGCATCCAAATGAAAAATATCGAGATTTTGAGGATTATAGTCGTTCATGGATGTTTTCATTTACTGTTGTAACAACAACTGGATTTGGTCTAGTGACACCACATACACCATATGGACAGTTGTTTTGCGTTTTGTATAGTTTTATTGGAATACCAATTGCAGGTATATGTTTATCTGTTGTAGCAGAAACGTTATTAAATAAAATTGCTAGACTCCTTGTTGGTAGGAAAAATCATGTCCAAGATGCATTTAAAGAATTTGATGATGATAGTTCCGGCCTATTAGATCATCACGAGATGCGTTTAGCATTGAAAGAACTTGGTTTTGAGATGGATGATTATCAATTTTTTGATTTTATGAGGGAAGTCGATGTTAATGATGATGGCCAAGTTGATTTTCAAGAATTTCAAGATGCATGTGAACAATTGCATATTAATTTAACAGAAATTTCAGCACGACGTAAACGTTTAGTATCGACATTATTGTTATTTGTTTTTTGGTTAATAATGGGTACGTTTGTATTTATTTGGTCGGATATGGAAGGAGGGATCAATAATAAACATGGAAGAGAGTGGACATGGATTGAATCGTTGTATTTTTGTTTCACATCATTGACTACAATTGGTTTTGGCGATTACTTTCCTGAAACTTCAACTGGCCATGTTTTTCTAGTATTCTATTGTGCTGTCGGGCTGGGTATGTTATCAGTTCTCATTACATTGGTCCAACAATTTTTATCTGATTTGGCTGAAAAGGCAAAACAAGCTGTTAAAGATAATCGTGGTTTGAAAAAAAAACTTTTAGAAGAAAAAATTCAAAATTTAAATAGTCAAAGATTGCATAACAGTGGCAACAATAATGTTTCATCATCATCCAATAATTATGGCATTGATGAAAGCAAAAAAAAAGCAACGAAAAAGAAAACAATAAATTTTCCAACAAGACAGAAACGAGGAACATCGATGCCAGCACCAGTACCTACTAATTTGCGCAATCAACATCAAGATCGATTGAAAAAACATAAATCAACTTTCTTGCAATAAAAACAAGGAAAATTGAGAAAAAGAATATTATATTCGTAATATATACGAAGTTCGTACGCTGGCGTACATAATAATAATTCTGAAATGAATTCGTATTTTTTTATAAAAATTTATACGAACGGTTCGTATTTTAAATTAAAAAACACATATTTTTTTTTTTTATATAAAATTTTTTCTTGTTTTTCAACAACACGCTGCTTCTTCTCCCTTCATTTTTTATTTAGTAATGTAAAATTAATTTGTTTTCTGTTTTTTTCTTTTTATACTTCGTACAACGTATCTCTCTTTTCCTATATTATCAACCTAAATGAAACTAAAACTAGTGTCGATTATCCAACATTGCTGGACCACCACTATCAAAATCCCTATAAAATTTACGTGAAATTAACATCATAACTTTATAATGTACACGTAAAAAGGCATCTACTTCAATATTACCTCGCCTAACTGCGCCAGCTTGTGTCACATAAGCTTCTAACATGTTTCGTTCTTCATCTGTTATATTTTCTTTCTTCATACGTTTTCTTTTTTGTACCATTGCTTTTAATTTTACCATCGCATTTAAATTTAAATGTCCCGATGACTCTGCTCTTTCAATACTTTCTTCCTCTTGTGTTTTTTCTCTGAAAACTTCACGTCTATTTGCTAAATCTTCGATCTCTTCTTCTTCTATTTGTTGGTATACATCATAAAATTGTGTACCAATAATTGTTAAAGGCATAGCGAGGTAAAAGGAACCTATCATCGCTGCACTTATCGCTATGACTTTACCTGCTGCACGCCTTGGGTATTTTCCACCATAACCAACTGTTGTCATGGTTACAATCATTGTCCACCATGCATCGAAGACACTACTGACCGTCAAGCAACTAATAATAATGGTAATTTAAAACCTAGTTTTGAAAAATTTTCAAATAAAAATTTTTCTTTTTCTGTTTTACAATTTCAATCTGTATTAAATGATTTGCATATCAATTTAAGTGATGAAAGAGTGGAAGCGCTTTATAATATAATTGATATGGCTGGTGATGGCAGAGTAACATTTAATGAATTTAAAATGTTTATAACTGAATCAGATTCGCAAATATCTAATAAAGTGAAAGCTCGGGGTTCTAGTTTGAGAAGTTTAGCTGCACCAAAAAATAAACGAGGAGGAGGTAGTAGTAGTATGAAAAATTCAAGAAGAAGACATACTACTGGGAATAATAATACAACAATGTTTTAACAAGTGTTTTAATACGTCGTATTCGTATAAAAATAATTTTTATATAATTAATATAAAATATATATAACACACACTACGAGTCATAGTAGTTATTATTTCTGAACCTATTAATACATCAGTCTCTGGCTATGCGCTATATGCCTATGCCAGTACTTCGTATTATAAATTATAAACTAAATTATATATATAATATATGAGTAAGAGAACATTTTATATACTAGTACGTACGTATTATTTTAAAATGGCATTTTAAATATTTTATATTTGCAATGCATTTTAGGATACTCAATGAACTCAATATTTTTATTAAAAAAATATTTTTCACACATTCACAACAACACATTCACTTTTGACTCCAAATTCTTGCATTACTAAATTACTTAAATCATTGGTGCTGACATCACCATACTTATAATTAGTATCATCCATGTAAAAGCTTAATTGATTTGAGCAATACGTAGCACATGAACTGTATGTCTCGTGTAAACGAATAGATGTGTTCTTAATATCATCATGAATTAAGTGTTTACCTTTGATTTTAATCTGACATTTCCACATGCCATTTGGCGTGGATCTACTTTTATCTTCATTTTTTAAATTTATCTCCATGATTTCATTTAATAATAATAACCATATTTCACTACTAACGGTACGTGGAAATGCATTCCATTTATGCTTATACCAAGCTGTAGGATAAAAGTGCCTAGATTCATCGTAAGAGCGATCGTTTCTTGTTATTGTCATATCAAAAATTCCTTTTCCTATGTAAGTCTGTTCCCCCAGCAATTCATTTACTATTTTCTCTGCCATTATATTTAATTCTACCAATCGTTCATTACCTGCACATCAACCATTTCGAAAAACAACCCCTGGTGACTCATGATATTTAGCAATACGTGTCACCCCTTTTGGAGCTGCATCTCTCCAGTATTTAATTATAAGCGCCTCTTTTGTTATGTACGATTTATACTCTTCATCCGATATGGAGCAACGAGCATTGTGTAATCCAGAAGACCATAAAATAAAATTAACGTCATCTCCATACTTATTTAGCGTTGCTTCCATATTACGAATGCCTTCCAATGCTTGTCGATGTTTTACGTACCAATCCAATCCACTCAAATCACCATACAGGTTAAAACATGATCTTAAATCTTTATCCTTCATTTCCCCCCACGTTCTTATCAGAGAAACTTTAATATTTGCTGCCGAGTTTGTTGAAAGACCATGTGAATCGAACTCTGCATCATAACCTTGTGCAACTAATGGCGGTGGTTTCGATATTGTTGCTTGGGTATGATCTAGCAACTGTTCAATCAATTCATAATATACCCCACGATCTCTTGAATCACCAACGATTAAAAAATGTTTTATTTTTAATCTTTTCAATTGAGAACGCAATTCATTTGATGAAATATAACGTAACTTGCAATTGGAAGGTTGCCAAATAAATGCATCTTTTACATATAATTCCGAATTCCCTGATCGTGAAGGATAATAAATATGTCCGTCATTTTGAATATTCTTATCAATATCAGTTTTTGATGTTTTGGATAATATTTTCTTTGATGGCACCCAATCGCCATTAGTATTTGGTTTATTATTATAATTACACATTGGAAGATTTGAGGATAAAATTTTATTATTCGATACTTCCTCCATATCAAATTTGATTAAGATTTCTTTATTCTTAGCGTCTTTATCATCACACACTGGATTTAATGTTAATCCTCTACCACTAACTTTAATTTTAGTATTACATAACACGTGTTGATTTTGCATTATTGCATATACAGCAGCTAAATCGTAAGATTTTTGTTTTGATAATTTTATCTTTCCAATTGTTCCACTACATTTAAAATTCTTGTCTTTCCAAAAACCAGATCCATGAACGTCTTTTAAGATCAACTTTAAGCTATAATGAACACTTGGTAATAGACTTTCTTTCAAAAATGATAAATGGTACGTGCCATCACAATTTTCATTATCGGATGTCCAAGAATATAATGTAAATGCAGGACCCAATGTATCTGGAATTAATAGACCTAAATAACTAGAACTTTTCTTTCTATTCTTAAATGAAATATGAAACTTTACATATGAATCATCGGCGGTATCGATTCGTTCTATTTTCCGTAGATTTAGATAATGAATTCTCATATTAATGTTAGCTTTGCCACTTATAAGCAGCGAACTTTTATCTTCTATTTTCGCCTTTAATACATCCAGATCTTTTTGATTAGTTTCTGTTTCTGTATCTTGCGTGTGTATATTAGTTTGAACATCAGACAAGGATAATTTATCTACACATGATAAACGATTGTAATAATTCAAAGCATTATCTTGTTTCTTTTTTTGCAATTGTTTTGAACTTTGTAAACGTAATGGATATGCTTCACAATGATTCAATTGACATATTATCAATAATAATATTCCAGTCCATATTATACGATGACCAAAAACTATTATCATCTTTAAATAATATTATTTCCCTCTATAAATATATATATATATATATATGCTCACAGCTTTTTAAAAAGATATTTGGTTTATTTTCCATCTACCTTTATGTGTTGTTTTTGTTACTTGTCACAAGTGTTTATATCCAACTATCATATTGTATTATATTATAATATATATATGTATATATATCAAATATATATAATTCTAATAATGAATGAGAAAGAAGAGAATTTAAGATTTTTAATGCTGTGTAGTGTTATTTTTCTCATTTTTCTTCTCCCACACAGTGCTATTCCGATGCTATTCCGCTCCCATCTCGATTTTTTTCGATCACCACATCACACATTCTTCATATATGAACACACATGAACACATGTGTTTGAAAATAAAATAGTACGTATAGACGACTACTCGTAGAGAAAGATAAACGACAATTATTTACATTGACGTAGAAGAAATACTTTTAGATACATAGATACATTTTTAAACGCGAAGATCATTTATTAATAACGAGAACAAAAAACAACGAAAAGACGAATCCTTTTTTATATCTAGATAGATAGAAATATTATTATTATTACCGTAGTATTCTTTATATTTTTTGTTTTAATAATAATAGTTTTTTTGAGTCATATATAGTATAGAAAATAAAAAATGTCAACAACAAAGATGAAAAAAAGTTCATTGAAACAATCGAATCAACAAAGAACACGTAATACTGTGACGATGCAATGTAATCGTGTAACAGATACGGCCAATAATGTCACTACCGTGCGTACACCTGGTACAGTTTCCAGACGCCGTCGTAATGTCCAATTGATAAATACATATGGCATGGCAAATGAAGATAACGTAGAATCAAAGAACGGCGTTGAACATAGAATCGCGACACCCTTATTTGACTCATTGTTGAAATTGAAAGAGTTGCGTTTAAAAATTGAAAATGCTGAAATTATTAAAAGTTTGCAATTACGACATGATACTTCAAAGAGTAAACATGATGAAACAATGATTCAATATCAATGGCATATAACACATGATAAAGCAAAGCAAGAAGAAGCAGCTCAAGTAAAAGCGAAACGAGAACAAGAGAGAAAAGAAAAAGAAGCTCAATTAATAGCGAAAAGAGAAGAAGAGGCGAGACTTATTATCAAAAAAGAAAAAGAAGCAGAGTTAAAAGCAAAGAGAGCGAAAGAACGTGAAAGGGAAGAGAGATTGATTTCATTAAAGAAAGAAGAAGAAAAAAGAAAGAAACGTGTGCGTATTAGAATAGAAGATACTTCGAAAGTTTCATATCAAGCTGATTTAGGTAAACCACCAATACACTCAAAACATCGAAAAAAATCGTTAGATCATCATGACGTTTATCAAAAAAAGGTTGCTTCCCATGATATTGAAGTAGACATTTCAAGTGATGACGATTCAAGACGAGGAAGACGTAAATCTCATTCAGGTGTTCGTTCGCGTTCAAGATCAAGGAATCGTTCTCGCAGTAGAAGTCGTGGTCGAAGAAGCAGTAGATCAACAGATGATTATCATCAAAGTCCATCTAAATCTGATGCACGTCGAAAGAGCAATGATGTTAGTAGCTCAAAAATTGCATCAAGTTCGAGGAATAATAAAATGTTTATCAAACCGGACCCGATCACAAATAATCGCGGTAGCAGCATTAGTAATACAAATCGAAAAAGCGTCTCACTAATACCAAAACCTTCTTCTTCTTCTTCTAGAGTCTCCATTATTAAAAGACGCAAATCTAAAGATAAAAGTAGAAAAGATGGCGATACACAAAAAAAAAGACGTAAATTTAAATCGAAATCAAATGTTGAATCAGTTCGAAATTTATGGGATACTCCGCTTTAATTAAAAGCGCATCGTCTCTCTCCATGATACTTTAGGTAATCATTATATTTCAATATTTTTAAATGTGCGTCTAAAATATATTACACTAAAAAATCAAAAAAATAATTTTAAAACGACTCGAGACGTCGTAATAAAAAATGTTTCATTACATTTTTATAAAAAATATTAAATATCATACGAGGCTTTTAAAACTCATGAGCGCTATATCATTATATTTATTTTGCAAATGAACATCGAGTGAAATGCAGGACAAAAGATATTGTTTTTAAAATGTTCAACATATTACGAGAATATTTATAAAAACTTTGCAAACACAAAATTTCATCAAAATATATTTTGGTATTTATAAAAAGACACAACATGATTGATTAATATTAAAATTTGCTCATTCATTTTGTACAGGGATTGATTTAATAATGGTGAACGATTTAAAAAAATTAACAATGATAAACGTTGTGTACCATTCATATTGTTATTGTTATTATCTAAAGAATCTACATCATCAAATACAACAGCAATATCCTTCAATATTAAATCCATATTATTCTGTAACGCCAATTTTTGATTTTTGCTAATGTTTCTACTTTTAGGTTTGCCATAATCTAACATAGAACGTAATGACATTGCAACCTCTCCGCCTAAGTTTTCCAGCACAGCTTTCAATAAAATTTTACAAATACGAAAGCTCCAAATTGGGCAACAAGCAATACTGAAAGTGTTTGTATGTCCCATAATGTCAACTTCATATTCAAAATCATCCTTTAATGCTTTATATATAAATACAAGAGCTGCAGGTGTAATTTTTCTACACAATTTTTGTACATGTGATACATATTTAACAACATGTGAATTGTCCATAATCGCATCGCCATCCTTGTTATTAATAATTTCATACAATAACATTCGTTTTCGTTTCTTATCACCATCTGTTTTATCTACAATACTTAAATCATGTCTGTTTCCCAGTAATGATCTACACTCACAAAGTAATTGTAAGTGATTAATAACATCGCTACCAACATTAATATTATTACTGCTACTACTTTTCCAAAATATATCTATTACTTCGTTTCCTATTTTAACCCGGTTTGATGGTTTCGTAGAGAAAGTATATGATGAAAAATCGATTTCTTTTTCTTTTTCTATTAAATTAATAATTACGCCAATTGTTTCGTGTAAGTTGCGACTTTTATTGAAAAACGAATTTGTTAATACATGTTGTAATTCATCCTCTATCTCAAGCTTTTCAAAACACTTTTCATTATTAATGTCATTCAAATCTAATTGTGAAGATGCGTTTAATGCTAAATTTAAATATGTACGGTCTATAGCATATATTGCAACCTCAACACAATGTTTCACCCAAGCAATAGTATGATTTTCTACTATTTTCAATGCTATTGGATTATTTAGAAACGGGTTTTTACGAGCACTTTTTTTATTAACATTAGTACCTACTTCATTACTACTTTGACTCTCCTCTGTATTTATGCTACTTTCACTGACAATACTATCAATTTCAATATTCTTTTCGTTTAGAATTTTCATTGTTTTATTAAATTTTTTCAATGACTTGTTGTTGTTTGTTTTTCGATTAGATTTATTGTTGTTACGTTCCAGCCAACTTTTGCGACTATTTTTCCGCTTTTTATTGGGTCTCTTCTTTATTGAATCATTGCTGTTCTTTTCAACTTCCATTTTTCTTCTTAATTCTAGTTTCTTTTTAATCAAAGGTGATGAAGTCACTACTAGTGACGGGGACGAAAGGATATTTTGTTGATTATTTTTTATTGGTTTTACTGGTGCTGTTGATTTTTTAATTGTTGGTGAAGTTTTTGTATCCTCCAGCTTAATAAGTTCCACGTATGTAGACGGAAAATATCCCGTTTCGCCTGTAATTTTGCTACCAGCTACCCATATGGGTGTGTTAGACTTTAAATCTTTTGCATCGTAGTCAACCCATGGATTATTATACATTGTAGATGAATTTTGACGAGCGCCATTATCACCATTTTTCACTGGCATGACAACAATATATTCCCCACGCTTTAATTTTATTGCATTTTTTGAAGTTGGCTCATAATCATACAAGACACGGACCACCGAACCTGGTATCCACATGTATGGTGGAATATTCCTGTACATTGTGTGTGTGTGTGTGTGTGTGTGTACGAAATGAAAATAATAATAATAATAATAATAATAATACGTTGTTATATAATGTTGTTATAATGTTATATATAATATATATTTTGATTTTTATTTATTTTTATATTATTTGAATTTTGATTTATAGATTGTGTCATCACATTATTAACATTTTCTTCTCATCATTTTCATTCATCATTCTTACCTGGTTGTTACTACTAATAATTCAATAATAATTATTAAATATATGGCTCAAATCGACAAAGATTTCCCCAGGTGCTGTGTAGGCGTAACTAAAAATAAGCTAATTTTACGTAATGATATATACATGCTAAATTTAAGCGCATGGGCTCTTCCTCTTCCATTCTTGGTCAATTTCAGGTCCTCCAATGCTTTGTTATAATCTCCGAACCTAGAAGGATCTAGGAGCTGACCAGGCTGACCTTCGACCTCGGAAATCGACTTATTAAATATCTCACTTTATCCCTTTAGACAATTTCCAGATCGAAAAATTGAAAATAAAAATGTTTTTACATGCCTTGGTGTTGAAAAAAAAATAAAAAAATAAATAATTGCTTCATGTTTGGTCAATAACGTGTATCTCTGCAAGTTATTGGCCAATATTAAATCTAAATATATGTGCCAGTTGGTATATTTGTGGCCTAAGGGATACAAAAATATGTTGCTATAATGGAATAGTCATCGTTTTTATATAGATGTGTATAGTTTAATATATTATAACAAAAGAAATATTTTTGATTATCGTTCATTTTAGCATATAAAAGGCATATTTTTGCGCTTTTTTTTAGATGAAATGTTCATAAAGTGAGAGACACGATCGCGTTATCAATATTTAGAGATAATGTAAAGGTAGCGACGGAAATGAATAATAGATATAATAATTGATGATCATCCTTGAGATGGTGGTCAATAAAGTATTTTTAAAAAAGTTATGGGTACATAAAGTATTGAAAAATTGTGTTGAGAGTGTGAGATAAAAATATTAACTTCAATAGATAAATTAATTTCATTAAAATCATGAACGTCTCTCTGCAAACAATTAAGGTATTTATGACTTACTATGAACACAGCATGGCGATATTTCAGTGGACTTCACACATATCCATTGACATATATATGTGAAAATATATATATATCTATGCATTTTCAGCAGGAACCGGTGGAACTTACATACACATACAATGGCAAAATTTCAAATTTGAAGTTAGTTAATAAAATTTTACACGCACTTCATAGATACTTTTTCCCACCTGATTGCAAAATTTTATTAGAAGTTCTTAAAAATTGGCTGAGATATTGATGTTGGCATGGGGGAAATCTTTGTCGATTTGAGCCATATATATATAATAGAAGACATATATACAATTACATATAAATAATAATTAAAAACCTACAATTATTATTTGATTATATATAATACTAACATATATTGGATCATTTTGAGATACATACGAAGGGCTTGTAAGAGAGAGAAAGAAATAAAAAGAAAACAAGAATAGAACGAATCTTGGGAAAAAGATGCAGTTTACTCGTTTTCTTGAATTCTTTTTTGTATGTGATGCAGCCAAAAAAATAGTGTGTTCAAGGAAGCCAGGAATTGGATACAAGGATTTTGTGAAAGCTATGGAGGAGAAAAAGAAAGAACATGAAAAAAATAATCCAGAGCAGCAAACGACGGCCACTGATGGTAATAATATTAAGCAATTCAACAAAAGGAAGTGGGATTCTTCTTCTCATGGTGATGCTACTCGTCATCAATGGCAACAACTAAGAACAACAAGAAAATATCAAAAAACTAATAGCAATAGTTATAGAAACAATTATAATAATAATAATAATATCGGTTTTAATAACAATCACTTTTCGACGAGAAAACCATCATCACTCCATCCGTCCACTTGTTATACCATGATGCCAACAAGAAGAAATATTATGATATTAGTTATGATGATGTTGATGAGATGTAGAGAAAAACGTTGATAAAAATTCTTATATTTTGTGTTGTCTTGTATTTCTGGATTTTTTTACAACATATATTTTACAAATTTGTAGGTTTTTCACAATTTAGAAATAGTAGATCCTCGTTCTTCACCATCATAATACTTCGTAATGTGTGTTACGTACACTAAAAATATTGTACACTGTTCGTACCTTCATCTCCGTATAATATGGTCAGATAAATGTGTTCTTCAAGATTTCCTCTTATTGTTTTATTTAATAAATGATATGAATATTTACAATTCTTCTTTGTTCTGTTATATATAAACTTTATCTTTCCAGTAAATTAGGCACATTTAATTTAGTATACATGTGATGGGATACCCACATTTACATTTCCAAATTCCTATTCCAAATTCCAAAAATAGAAACCACACATCACTTTTCACTATTCTTCCAAATATTTAAATAATTGTTGTTTCAGATCCGGAAAAAGTTATACCGAGGAGGATAATTTGTAGCTTTAACACTACTGCATTTGCGTTTACAAGCCACTTCTGCATTCTTACAACCTTCAATATTACGCACCATATGCGTGCCTCCTGGTGGTTTGTATCCTTTCCAGTCCCAGATGCAACGTTGGCCATTACAAACACGCACAGGTGTGCGTCTTATGTTGGAACATTGGCTGCCTGTTTTACTCGTATAACAACGCATGTAAGCACGTTTACATTCACAATTGCACCTCGCTGGCTCGTTGTGCGGGCATAAATGGCGCGAGACACCGCAAGACATTAGCCTACGGCGTTCTGGTGCTTCTCCAAAAGTGTCATAATAGTCAAGGGAATCAAAATTTGCGGCCTGAAAGCGGTCATTGGCTCTTCTTAGCCTACGATGTTTCACTGCTTCTTCTTCATAAGTAATTTTATCCAAGCGGCGTATGAACGAACTCAACCTACGAGGTGACGGAGCGCGCCCAATCCCACGCGACCAGTTTGGGTCAAGCTCTCGGCCACACCAGACTTCACCACGCGAATGGTGCAACTGTTTGCCTCTTTTGAAACAATTGACTTGCATGCGTCTTAACCAGTATATATCAGTGCATTTGCTAGGGTATGGACATTTTCCATTAAAAATGTCGCAAGTGACAGAGCAGCCACTAGTGCCGTGAGTGACTGTCCACAAATGTCGACCAAACGAGCTTCTTCGAGCAGTAGTGGACACAACCAGGCTAATAAGAACTATCAACAAACCAAGCACCCGCATTCTTCGTATCAACAAATCGATTGCAGCTGGCTGCTGTTATTATTCAGGCGGGTAGTAACTTGTATTCAATATAGAACTTCAACTTGTTAATATATATGCTGGCATGAGTCACACCCGGTGTTCATGAGTTTTGTATCATGGTGTACAAAATTCTATAAAATAATTGGAGGATATTATATTCTATAGATATATAGAAAAAAAAATATCTTCTGAAATCTGGTAATGGTATGTCCATGTAATTGGTATGAGAGATGTGCAAATTTCAATTAATCCTAATTACATGTATTATAATATTAGACGAGCTGAAATTATATCTATTATTATATTACCGGGTCAATAGCAGCTGCCTCGTTTTTTTTTTGTTAAAAAAAAAATGTTGCACGTATAAATATATATTTTATTTTTCAAATTAAATAATAAAATGATGGAACAAAATGCAAGCTGGCACAAGGTTGCTAATTATTATTATTATATTAAAAAAAAAAAAATTATAATTATTATTATTATATATTAGAAGAAGATTGTATTCATAAGTTTTGTTATATTCCTTCTATACGTAAGGTAGTTCACATTGTCAACAAAACTGATATATTTTTTTTTCAGAATCTCCATATAGATGAAAGCGAATATAAAAAGACAGATTTTTTGCCCTATTTACTTTTCTGTATCAATGAAACAAACGATCTCAATTGCGCTAGCGGCAGTAGTGACGCTGACGCTATTCACTTGCCAAGCAGCCGCCGCTTCCAACTTTGAACGCTTGACGTTTCGCAGGCTTTTGCGAGACCCGCTTGCCGAGTGTTTGAATCGTTGCAAAGATACCCGTTGCAGTTATAGGTGCAGGGTCGACTACAACCGAAAGCAGTTGGAAAAAAGAGGCATTAAAGATCCACTTGGAGACTGTATGAGAAAATGCAAAGATACCCATTGCAGTTATAGGTGCAAGGTCGACTATAACCGAAAGCAGTTGGAAAAAAGAGGCATTAAAGATCCACTTGGAGACTGTTTGAGAAAATGCAAAGATACCCGTTGCAGTTATAGGTGCAAGGTCAACTATAACCGACAGCAATTAAAAAAAAGAAGCTTAAGCGCAGATGTCCTAGAAAATTACATGGATGGGGTAGCCTTTGGCGCACAAGCTCGTCGACTGCGATCTTGCGAAAACCAAAAAAAATATTTAACGTATTGCTTGAAAGCCGCGACTTCATCGTTTGGATGTAGTGCGGCTTGCGAGGCAGCTGAGGAGAGAGCAAGGACTGATCCTAATCATCACATGATTGGCACTTGTGACGAATCTTGCAACAAAAAAAAGTCAGAGTGTTATTTAAACGCAAATGGAATGTGCTAACCAGTTTTCGTTGAAATGTAAACAAAACAAAAACGAGTTGGATGGATTTTGTTGTTCATACTTTGTAGTAATACACTGTATATGTAATAATAAAACAATTTGTTTTTTTTGAACTGACTCCATATATACACACAATTCTAAAACAAATACAGGTGCGCAGCATTGAGAAGTGCAGATGGTATTAGAGTACTAAATTATTATTCTTTTCGATTGTAGACGACAATGGATATATGAGGAGGGAATTGGGAGTTTCTACTGTGGTTGATTGCTTGTTGATTATTATTATTATTCTACTATTATTATAATTGTTTCTAAAATGATATATAACTATTGTATTTCTGGATTTTTTTGCAACACATATTAGGTTTTTCACAATTTAGAAATAGTAGATCCTCGTTCTTCACCATCATTATTAATTCCAACCAGACACCGTTGCTTTGAATATACTTCATCTAAATCAACATAGGCACCTTGTAACCATCTTGATGAATTTTTACTGCTTACAATTTCACTTCTCCCATGTAAAATTCGTCGATTGGAAAAGGCTATCATTTCTCCAGGTTTTAATCTAGTTTTATACATGAATTCATTAGAATGTGCCAATTCTCCAAATAAACGCAATGCTTCATACATTTCTTCCATTTCATCAACATTTAAATTTAGTTCTTTGCCGCGAACATGATTGTTATAATTAACTTCGCATGGTATACCATTGTTTTCATTTATGATTGGTCTTTCCCATTTCATGTAAAACTCTCCATTATTTGCTTTATCAGCAAAAACTACCTTTGATTCAACTAAACGTCTGTACAACCTTGGTTTAATTTGTTTCATTTTATTTGCGACAGCTAGGCCATCTGCTAGAGTAGAACTTCCACCACCATTTATATTTTCTGATTGTACTATACAATGTAATATCTGTACACCTGGCGGGTTGCTATAAAAAGGTAAATCCGTATGAAGTGGTAATTCCTCTGCAGTATATGCTTGATTCAATGCATTTTTCTCAATTCGAACTTCAAATATTTTTCCATAATTCGTTTCTCTAATGAAACCTACTCGCTTTATAATTTTATCCAGTTGTCCAGGTATAGCTTTACAATTGTAAAGTTTTGCTATCCCATCTGAAGTTAATGTATTTATAAAATTGAGTAATACGTTATCATTTTGCATGATTTCCTCAAAGTTATAAAGAGGGAGACCGTTAGGTTTCATGTCTTTTGCTTTCCAAGGTTTGAGTTTGGAAATAATTTCATATGATCGTGTATGAAAATTATTTGTACTATTTTTTTGCAAAAAATCCAATGGCATATCGGAAGAATAACCATCTGAATATATTATTCGAATTATTCCATTACCTATATATTTAGCTTCTACTATTCTTAAATCATTTGGTAAATTCCATACTGGTATTTCCCTATGAAATGTTGTGGAATGAAAAACTTTTGGACAATTATCACGTAAATACATAGCAGGAAATGTTAATTTATTAATTGTTATTCTTTTTCCTTTATTAATTATATTTAATGTTATGTTCTCTTCATCCTGTAATCTCATCATTATTATATTTATATATATATGTATATGTATGTTTCAGTATATATACTCCTAATTAATTTTTTAATTTTACCAAATTTATTCTTATTATTATTGAATATTGCAATTTCTATCTATATATAGATATGTTTTTGATTGCTTTTTGTTTTTCTGTCTATCTCTCTCTGAGTTTATCATCTCTTTCCAACTTATATATTTAGCATATATATAAGTACAAGCCGCGTTCTTCAAAAGATATGCACAATGATGATATCCTGTAGGGGGTGGCCACTTGTACTTTATGTAGACTAATTACTAATGATGACCTATATAATACGATGTAATGCTATGTCATGCTACTGGAAATAGTTAGACCCATTTTCCAATAGTGTATCGATATAATTTATTGATGTTTTTTAGCCCATGCTGTGTGTATGGTACGGCCAATTTTGAACTTAGCATGGAATAGCATTACTAATGGTGTGTGTATGCTAGAAAATTTTCAAAACAGGTCTATCAATTCTGGTAACTTTTGCATACAGAAATATTACAACCATATCCCGAATAAAATCATGATAAACGTGTGACGGAATGCGTCATAAGGCATAAGCATGATGTTTGCTGATGTTTCGTTTGTTTCAATTGATAGTTGTTGTCGCAATTGGCCTTCAAGCCATTGGGTATTTTGTTCGAACAACAAATTGCATAGGTATATGTGGTTAATTTTATAATTTGTTCCCTACATTTGTTGCATGTTCACGAGATGCATAAAAATCAGTATAATCACCAATGTTACAAGGCATTTCCATCGTCACTTGTGATTGAGGGACTAATGCTTTTGCTCTTAAAGCTGTATTGTCTCTTAATGTTGCATTACCAGCTTTTAATAATTCCGTAATAGCTTGTCTTGCAGCATTCCAATTTTTTGGTCCCATTCCCATAAAATCATTTAAAGTATCCTTACAAAAACAATTTGTCCATGAACCTAATTGTCTAAATAAACCAGTGGTATGGATCACTGACAGGTCCAATACTTGATCGCCAATAGCAACGCCAACTCGTGCTTCTGCATCTGCTGTTGGTCGAAAGATACCATATGGTAAATTTTCTATAGGAAAATCTGTTTCACTATCATATGGTACCCAACTACCAGTTGAAGATTGTAATGTCATGCTTGCCATGTTATTATTATTATTTGTTTTTTGTTTTTTCGCTACATGGCTCATATATCTGTGTATGTAATTATTATATTGTGGTTGTTGAATGGTAATGTATTAGATATTTTTCTGTTTATTATGTGATCAAATAGGTGACTCTCTCTCTCCTCCTCTTGAATAATAGTCTACGTATTTCCAATAAAATAAGATCTACACATTTTATTATTATTAGATTTTTTTGTTTAATAATTTTTTTTTTTTTATTATATTTTTTAATAATTTTCTGAGGAGTTGGTAGTAGTGTAGTGAGTATATTTCTGGTTTTTACCTATCAAATGACATATAATTTTACTTTACTTGAGACTTTAACTTGTTGAGGACCTGGAAGATCTACATTATAAGATCTATAATAGGTTGTCCTTACAGAAAAATAATAGTAGCTTGTTTGCAATAATAAAAAAATCATACTTGTATATATTGTACATACACCATATCACATCATTTTTACATTTCTTCATCGTTTCTTGTACCAAGTAGCATACTTCTTTCCTCAGGAGTGTTGCATGATTTTTCAGCTTCTAATACATGATTTTGAATTCTCAATTGTTTATTCTCTTCTATTAATTTTTGTATCCGTTCCTTTTGTTGATTTATTTCATGTTGTTGTTGATTAATTGTGTTTTTGTTTTTTTTGTTTAACATGCTACTTTATTTTTCTCCAACCGAAGTTAATTTTATCAAGTTTAGCAATACGATCTTGACTTAGCTTATTCTGATTTTTATTTATTCTCTGAGCAGCACACCAATAACCAAGATTCTTAACTTTCTCATCTTTCCATTTACCAT
>JACKZZ010017851.1_pt1 | contig 56866 bp, 91 predicted proteins | sample 8027871 | NCBI WGS metagenome assembly JACKZZ01 (sample SAMN15724774, study PRJNA655200) | protist metagenome | isolation source: fluorescence activated cell sorting (FACS) single amplified genomes of... | place: USA: West Boothbay Harbor, Gulf of Maine | collected 2000-07-19
GGATTCTTTATCGGACTCTGCTATGGAACGAACTTATGACTGGTATTCATCAGGACCCAGACAACGTCTTCAACCAGGAGGCTCAATCCTTCTTGTAATGACCCGTTGGGCTGAAGATGACTTAACCGGTAGGTTATTAAAAAATCAAACAGAATTAAAATCAGATCAGTGGAACCTAATTGAATTTCCTGCGATCTTAGAAAGTGGTAAACCTGTGTGGCCTGAGTATTGGTCATTAGAAGAATTAGAAAAAGTTAAAGCATCTGTTGCACCCAGAAACTGGAACGCACAATATATGCAGGACCCAGTTGCAGAAGAGGGAGCTATTCTTAAAAGAGAATGGTGGCAACCCTGGAAAGGAAACGTACCTGCTTTAAAACATATTATCCAAAGTTATGATACTGCATTTTCAAAAAAAGAATCTGCCGACTACAGTGCTATTACTACTTGGGGAGTTTTTGAACCCACTCCTGGAGAGAACTGTTTAATTTTATTAGATGCAGAAAAAGGTCGTTGGGATTTTCCAGAACTAAAAGCAGTAGCTATGGAAGCCTATAAATATTGGGAACCAGAATCTATTGTAGTTGAGGCTAAGGCTAGTGGTCAATCTTTAATTCAAGAACTTAGACGTGCAGGTATTCCTGTACTAGATTTTACTCCAACTAGAGGAAATGATAAGCATTCTAGAGTTAATGCGGTGGCCCCTATATTTGAATCAGGCAATGTCTATTATCCTCATGGTGAGAGATTTGCAGAGGAAGTTATTGAGGAATGTGCAGCCTTTCCTTATGGCCAACATGACGATTATGTCGACAGCACCACCCAAGCTATGTTAAGATACCGACAAGGTAATTTTGTATCAACGTATATGGATGAGCCAGAGCCTATGAGTATACCGGGCGAATATAAATATTATGCATAATAGGAGATTAAAATGCCAAAAAAGAAAACACCAATAAAAGCTTTTCCAAAAAGTAACTCAGATAAGTATGAAGGAAAAGTTTATAAAAACCCATTCGATGCAAGAAAAGCAGCTGATGATGAAGATAGACAAAATTTAAAAGAGATTAGAGCAATTGAATCTACTAAAGGAATGAAAATGGGTGGAGACGCACATGCAAGTTCTTGTGGCTGTGATTCATGTATGGGTGAAAGCTCTGCTAGAGGAGCAGGATCCGCTATTAGAGGTACAGGATTTAAAGGAATATTCTAGTGGCTGATAGTTTCATCGATTCAATTATAAAAGGAAGTCTTCCTCCGATTAAAAAGAGTCCGGTGGTCGTTGAAACTCCTTATGATGAAAAAGAACCTTCAGCACTTGGCGGATTAGCAGCACTCGGTGCTACAATTGTTGGAGCAACTGCACTTGGTAAAAGAATACCGGGTGTTAGAAATTATTTAAAGCAGATGAACAAACCTGCAGCTAAAGTAGATTACCTACCTAATAAACCGGTTGGCGACAACATACCCACGGCCACCGGACAAGCAACAGACTTAATTATTAAACCTGTCACTACTGTTCCTGCATTATCCACTACTGGACGTTCGAGATTTGGTGAGGTTATACAAAATCCTCTTAACTTTGGAAACGAACTAAAACCTGGTGGAAGAACATTTGGTTCTTCAGCTTATGATAGAGCGCTTGAAGCAAACTTTGATAAAGCTCCAGCAGATAAATGGATTCAATGGTTTAAAGATGCGAACAGAGGAGACTTAACTTACCCTGGAGGACCTTTACAAGGAATATCTAGAAGAGTAAGTCCAGAAGAATTATCTGATTTAAACTTAGTTGACTTTGATAAATCAGGTCAGCCAATAAGTGGATTTCTTAAAACAGCTAAAGATCAAGGACTTGAAATAGACAGAGAATCTATTTTAACGATGATTAAACAATCGCCACTGGCTAATATTAAAACATTAAGATTAACTGCAGGTAAAGATCCAGTATCTGATTTTGCTACTATTGCAGCAGAGGGAGATGAAATTGCAAGAGCTACTGGAATTAATTTAGGTGAATTTCCACGAGTAGTTAGTGATAATATTAGAAGAACTATGAATGCCTCTACACCAATTACGGCAGACGATATTACTATGGTTCAAACTTCTTTAAGAGAAGCTGCAAGTAAAGCAGCAGATGCAGATAAATCTAAGTTTTCAAATTTATTAATTAAATACAATCAAGCAGTTGGAAAGTATAATGCGTCTTCAACGGTTCCTCCAAAAATTAGAGGCCAACAAGATCAAGACAATTTTTTTCCAAAAAATAAATCACAGAGAAATTATCATTTAGACGGTGGAGAAAATTTTACAGAAGATGTTATTTACTATGATGGCCCTATGCCTGGTATTAGTTCAAGTAAATTTAATTATGTAGAAGGGCAGCCTGCTCCTCATTATCTAAAAAAATCTAAAAGAGAAATGTTATTTGCAAGATATGATGACTTACCTAATCCAAAACTAGGAGTAAACAAAAGACACATCAGAGTATCTGAAGTTCAATCAGATCTACATTCTCCACAATTTTCATCTTTTCAAAGAACTAAAGACGAGTATTTTAAAAATAAAATAAGTCCTTTCAACCAAGACGCTAATATAACTATGTTGAAGAATGAAAGAAAAAAATTACAAGATCAGTTAGCCCCTTACCTAGAACTTGGAAGAGGACGTATGGGTTTAACTAGATCTCAAATACAACAAGCCAATAAATTAAAATATAAAATAGATCAGTTAGATAGAAGTGCTTTAGGAGATATAGTTAATAAAGGTTTTGTCGATAGTACCACAGGAGGTCCTTTTTCTAGAAGTTATAACGACTTAACGGTTAAGAGCTTACTTCGTACAATGGCAGAAAGAGATATTAATGCAATCTCTATTGTACCTTCAAGTATGAACCAAAATATAAAAATGTTTGATATAGATAAATTTGGAAATGAAATAAATTATGGATTACAAAACGGGAAAGTAGCTATCAAAGATAAAGTTACTGGAGAAACGAAAAAATTAAATCAATACTCTTCTTTAAATGAGTCTTTAAGAAAACAGGCTAAACAATACGGAGCTAAGTTTGAAATGTTTCCTATGCCTAAATCTAATCCTTTAAAACCATTTAAAATAATTGATGAGATAAGTACTAGCAATAGTTCTAGTTATAGAATGGCAGTAGAGAGTGATAGAGCTATTTATAGTAGAAAAATAGGCAATGATTATATCTTTGATAATCATGTAGGTGCAGCGAATACACAAGCTGAAGCAGAAAAAATTTTAAAAGGTTACTCATCTGCTGGAGGAGGACAAGGAAACCTGGTTATTAAAGAAATGGGTCCAGACGATCCAGCGAACTACGAAATGGTTCCAACTCTAATTGCAGATAGCAATGTACTAAAGAAATTTTTATTGCCTCAAAAGGCTTATATGAATACAGGTGGTTTAGTAGATACTACCAATGTTTTTAGATCGATATTGTAGATTTATTCACTCAATTGGTTTACAATCGTAAAAATATACTATAAGGAGATATTAATCATGAAGAAAAAATTAAAAAAAGCTCTTATAGCGGGTGCTGCGGCAGCTGCATTAGGTGCTGCAAGAAACAAATCTTTACTAGCTTCAACTGAAGACGGTAAAGGTGGAATTGATACTATTGTTAAAGCAAAACAAGCAATGACATCTGATGCTGCATACTCACCAGCTAAAGCAATGAAGAAAAAAAGTTTATTTAAAAAACTTTTAAATATGGGTCCAGGACCAAACAAAAGTTCTAGTCCAGCTGATGTATTAGGTGGAATGACTGGTTTTGGTTTAGGTGAAATGGACGGAGCTAAATACGGTAAAATGATCAAAGCAAATAAAGGCACATATGTTAAAGCCTCTTGCAAAATGGGAAAAAATAAACCAACTAAAATAACATAATAATTTATGGCTATTGAGGACAACAATCCTATCGACAACGAAGAAGAAATTGACGTTGAAGAAGAGGCGACAGTAACATTTGAAGATCCAGAAAATGAAGTAGAAGAAGAAGCTACTGAACAGGATTTCTATGCCAACATCGCAGAAGACATGGATGAGAGAGTTCTCTCTCAGTTATCCTCTGACTTAATTGCAGATTACCAAAAAGACAGAGAGTCTAGAAAAGATTGGGAAGATGGTTACTTAAAAGGTTTAGATCTTTTAGGTTTTAAATACGTAGAACAGAACAGACCCTTTAGAGGAGCGGCCGGTGTTACTCACCCCCTTCTTGCAGAAGCAGTAACTCAATTCCAAGCACAAGCTTACAAAGAACTTTTACCAAGTGATGGTCCAGTTAAGACTCAGGTTCTTGGATTAAAAACTGACGCAACAAACGAGCAAGCAAACAGAGTTAAAGATTTCATGAACTATATGATCATGGAAAAAATGGAAGAATATACTCCAGAGTTTGATCAGATGTTATTCTATTTACCACTTGCAGGATCTACATTTAAAAAAGTTTATTACGATGCAATGCTAGAAAGAGCAGTATCTAAATTTGTACCTGCGGAAGATTTAGTAGTTCCTTACTATGCAACAGATTTAAAAGAAGCTCCAAGAATTACTCACGTATTAAAACAATCAGAAAATGATTTGTTAAAAAAGATGGCTTCAGGGTTTTATAGAGAAATAGAATTATTAAAGCCTCAAGAAAAAGACAATAAGATTCAAGATAAATATCGTGAACTAGAAGGAACTAAAAAAGTAGAGTCTGATGATATGATGTATACTGTTTTAGAACTTCATGTAGATCTAGATCTATCAGATTATATTTCAGACAATGAAGAAGATTCACTTGGAATTAAAATTCCATACATTGTAACAATTGAAGAATCATCTAGAGAAGTTTTATCTATTTACAGAAATTATACAGAAGGGGATACTAAGTTTGTTAGAAAAGATTACTTCACTCACTTTAAATTTTTACCAGGTTTAGGTTTTTACGGTTTCGGTTTAATTCACATGATCGGTGGCCTGTCACGAACAGCAACTGCTGCTTTAAGACAACTACTAGATGCTGGAACATTATCTAATTTACCTGCTGGATTTAAGTCTAGAGGAATGAAAGTTAGAGATGATGACCAACCTATTCAGCCAGGAGAGTTTAGAGATGTAGACGCACCGGGTGGAAACATCAGAGATCAGTTTCAATTACTACCTTTCAAAGAACCCTCACAAACATTATTTAACCTTATGGGCTTTTGTGTAGATGCAGGAAGAAGATTTGCACTAACTACAGACACAGCGGTTGGAGAAGGTAACCAAGCGGCTGCTGTTGGAACAACAATTGCTCTAATGGAAAGAGGAAGCAGAGTAATGAGCGCTATTCATAAGCGTTGTTACTATGCAATGAGACAAGAATTTAAACTTTTATCAAAAATTATTGCAGAATATCTACCACCTGAGTATCCATATGCAGTTTATGGTGCTGATAGAATTATTAAATCACTAGATTTTGACAGTAGAGTAGATATTTTACCTGTTGCAGACCCAAATATTTTTTCAATGAGCCAAAGAGTGACGTTAGCACAGACTCAATTGCAAATTGCACAGACAAATCCACAACTTCATAACCTACATGAAGCTTATACTCGTGTTTATGAAGCATTAGGTACAAAACAAATACCAGAATTACTAAAACCAGAGGAAAAACCTGTTCCAAAAGACCCTGCAATCGAAAATGCAGAGGCTTTACAGATGAAAATAGCTCAAGCTTTCCCTGATCAAGACCATGATGCCCATATAGCAGCCCATTCAGCGTTTTTAAGAACTAGAATGGTACAAATTAACCCTCCAGTGTATGCTTTACTACAAGGGCACATCTCTCAACACGTATCTTTTAAAGCACAGAAGGAAGTAATGGCTATGATGCAACAAAATCAGCAAATGATGATGATGGCACAGCAAAATCCACAACAATTTCAAATGGTAATGGATTCTGAGGTAGCTAAACGTATTGCACAAATAACTTCTGAGTTAGCACAAGCTGAAGCACAGCAAGACGGGGCTAAACAAGACCCTCTAATTATGTTAAAACAGAGAGAGTTAGATCTTAGAGCAATGGATATGCAAAGAAGAGCACAAACAGATGCTTTAAGAATTAATAATCAAGATGAACAGTTTGAAGACAGACTAGATTTTGATAAAGTAAAATTAGAAACTCAAGACGAGCAATCAGATGAAAGATTGGAAGTTGCGAGAGAGAAAATGAATTTAAAAAAACAAGGAGCTAAAAATGGGTAAGAAATTAGGATTAGATGATTTATATAAAAGTATTGGAGTTTTTCCAAAAAACACAAATAAGTTTATGGAGAGACGTTTAAAAATAGGAGCAGTATCAGGAGGAAAAAAATATCCTTCAGCACTAACTACAAGTGTAAACAAAGGATCAAAACTTTTAAATGTAGGTAAAAAAGTTTTTAGTAAAACACCTGTTGGTAAAGCAGTGAATCTTGCAATAAATGTTGGATCAGGTATTGGAATAGGATATTCGTATGCCAAAAATAAATTTAATAAGAAAAAAGCTGATTTCCAAAAAGGTGATTACAGCGATATTAAAACAGATAAAAAAAAATAAATAATGTTTAAGGATAAGCCTTATAAAGTTTCTGGCAAGAAATTTGGGCCACCTCCTAAACGTGGTCCAAACCCACAAGGTTTAAACATTGTTAAATTAAATAAAGGAAGTAAAAATGTGGTTAAGCGCACTATCCCTAGCAAGTAAAGCAGCTACTCATATCTATAAAAATAAACAAGAGACTAAAATGCTTATGTCTGATGCTGAGAAGCGTCATGCTTTAGCAATGGCTAAAGGTGAAAAAGAATACCAAGGTAAACTACTAGCTTCTAGAGATTCGGATTGGAAGGACGAATTTATTTTAATTTTACTGTCACTCCCTATCGTTTTTTTAGGAATAGCAGTCTGGTCTGACAATCCAGAGCATATGGAGAAGATGCAATTATTCTTCGAGTATTTTGGTAACCTTCCTTTTTGGTACCAAACAATTTTTGTAGGGGTCATAGCGAGCGTCTATGGACTTAAAGCAACAGATTTAATTAAGAGGAAATAATGAAAAAAGATAAAAAGAAATTAACACCATCTGAAAAATATCAACAATTAAAAAAACATACTGAAGATGCAGGTATGAAAGTAAAAGAAGAAGATGGAAAAATTATAGTTACTAGAAAAAGAAAAAAATAATGATTAAAAATTTTAAAGATATTGTAATATTATTAATCACAGCAGGTGTTTTAATTTTATTAGGAGTTATTATTATTGGTGACTATTGGGTAGCTGTTAAAGAAAATAGAGCTATAGATGATAGTATAATAGTTCTTATGAAGATGTCTGTTACAGGTTTAATAGGTGTTATAGGTGGATACATTGGAGGAAGTAAAAGCTAATGTGGAATTGGATTAAAAAATTATTTACACCTAAAAGACAGGAAAAACCTTTGTTACTAGAAAATGAATTAAACAAAATGACTAAAGGTGATCTTAAAAAACTTTTGGCTCAAGGTAAAATTAAATCTATTTACAACATCAAATAAATACTATAGAAATCTTTTATGGATGACGCTGATACAATCGGTCTTGATTACGGAGTAGTTCGTAGAGTGGCCGAGAAAAGAATTGAATCGCTAAAGAACACTATAGTGCACCAGGTTGACAATTTAGAGCAACTTCACTATATTAGAGGACAAATCAAAGGCCTAGAGTCTTTGCTTCAGGATCTTAAAGACCTGCAGCTTAAACAGGAGCGATTAAATGACGGCGAACTCAACAACTTCGGTAGAGACCCCGAAGGTTAAAACAGCATTACTTGATGCTTATAAAACAAAAGAAGAAATCAAAGAAACAAGATTAGATGCTGATGAAGTATCTAAAAACACTTCCCTTTTAGAAAAACTTCCTAACCCAACAGGTTGGAGACTTTTAGTACTGCCTTACGCAGGACCTAAAAAAACTAAAGGTGGAATTCTGTTAACAGAAACAACTAGCGAAACAATACAGATGACAACCGTATGTGCATACGTATTGAAAGTTGGTGATCTAGCTTACAAAGACAAAGAAAAATTTCCAAATGGACCTTGGTGTGAAAAAGGTGATTGGGTAATTTTCGGAAGATATGCAGGTTCTAGATTTAAGATAGATGGCGGAGAAGTTCGTCTTCTAAACGATGATGAAATTATTGCTAAGATTAATAATCCGGAGGATATACATCATCAATATTAATACATACGCAAAAACAGGAGCTACAAATGTTAGAAAAAAGTGATTATCAAAAAGATAATGATACCTCCAAAGAGGTAGAACTAGATACCGATGGTATTGAAGAACAATCGATTCAAGTTGAAAAACAAGAAGAAGTTGAGTCGAATGAAAGAGAGCCAAGAGAAGAAGTTGACTTAGGATATACAGAACCTAAAGCTGATGGAATTGAAGGCATTAAAGTTGAAGAAAAAGAAGATAAAGTTAAAGTTGATGACTTATCAGACGTTTCTGAAAAAGTAAAAAGAAGAATTGATAAACTAACTTTTAAAATTAGAGAATCTGAAAGAAGAGAAAAAGCAGCTTTAGATTATGCTAAATCTATTCAATCTAAATTAGATATTTCAGAGAAAAAATATAATAAGACTAGTAAAAGTTATGTTGAACAATACTCAGCTAGAGTAAATGCAGAACAGGAAAAAGCAAAGCAAACTTTAAGAGATGCTATTGCTGACCAGGATGCAGATAAAATTGCTGATGCTAATTCTTTAATAGCTAAGTTAGCCATTGAAGCAGAAAAAGCTAAAATGACTGCAGCTGAAGAAGAGGAGAGAGAAGCTGAAAGAAAAACAAAAGAAGTTTCTCCACAAGAGCAAGTTACTCAAGCACCTCAAAATCCTACTTATACAGAACCTTCTAGAAAAGCCTCGCAATGGGCTGAAAAGAACGAATGGTTTGGTTCTGATAAAATTATGACAAGCGTTGCTTTTCAAGTTCACCAAGATCTTGTAGAGCAGGGGTTTGACGTAGAGAGTGAGGAGTATTATAATGAGATTGATAAAACTATGAAGGATAATTTCCCTCATAAGTTTAATCGTCAGGAGCCAAAGAAAATCGTCCAGACTGTGGCTTCTGCACAAAGAAACCAAAACGGACGCCGATCAGTGAAACTCACTCGTTCACAAATAGCTATCGCTAAAAAATTAGGGGTGCCACTAGAGGAATACGCAAAATACGTGAAGGAGAATGCAAATGGATAATACTATAAAAAGAACCTCACGCGAGTCAGACAGCAGAAAAGAAAATATGAAAAAAACTGCTTGGGCTCCACCGTCCAGTTTGGATGCACCACCTGCACCGCAGGGATACGCACATAGATGGATAAGAACATCTGTGACTGGGTTTGAGGATACGGCTAACGTAACTAAAAAACTTAGAGAAGGTTGGGAGTTTGTAAGAGCAGATGAAGTTCTTTCTAACCCAAGCTTAGGAATGTATCCTGTAATTAAGTCAGGTCAATATGATGGATGCATTGGAATTGGTGGCCTTGTGCTGGCAAGGATACCAGAAGAGATTTTGAAATCGCGCGCAGAGTATTTTAATAAAATTACTCAAGACCAAATGACCGCTGTCGATAACGATCTTATGAAGGAGCAGCAACCAGGGATGCCGATCAATATTGATAGGCAATCTCGAGTGACCTTTGGCGGTAATTCGAAGAAATAATTTCTTAACGATAACTACCCAAGGCGGCTAATATAAATAAACATAATAGGAGAAAAACATAATGTCAAACCAAGTAGAAAAGTTCGGTCTTAGACCTTACAGAAAACTAGACGGTACACCATTAGTTGGCGCTCAAAACAGATACACTATTGCTAGTGGATATGCTACAGCAATTTTCCAAGGTGACATGGTAATTCCAGTTACTGGCGGAAATGTTGAAAGATATCCTGGTAATACGTCTACAGCTGTTGTGGGTGTTTTCAATGGAGTGTTTTATACAGATCCTACTACGCAAAAGCCGACCTTTAAAAACTACTACCCAGGTGGAGTAGCAGCAAGCGATATTACAGCGTTTGTTGTTGATGACCCTGACGCAGTATTTTTGATTGATGCTGATGCAACGTTCGCAAGAGCGGATCTGTTTCAAAACTACTCACTAACAGCAGTTAGTGGAAATACAAAAACTGGAAACTCGTTACAACAATTAGATGTGAGTGAATCAGGAACTAATGCAACATTTATTGTACAAGCAATAGATATTTCGCAAGATCCAGATAATTCAGATACTAGTTCAGCTAACGCTAACATTCTAGTTAGAATCAACAATCACTTCTACAGAAGTGGCACAGGACTATAATAGGAGAATAAATTATGGCTATATCACGATCACAACTAGTTAAAGAACTAGAGCCAGGATTGAATGCACTATTCGGCCTGGAGTACAACAGATACGAAAATCAGCACGCGGAAATTTTCCCTGCTGAGGCGTCTGACAGAGCTTTTGAAGAAGAAGTAATGTTAAGCGGTTTCGGTTCAGCACCAGTTAAACAAGAAGGTGCTGGAGTAGTGTTCGATCAAGCTCAAGAGACTTTTACAGCTAGATACACACACGACACAATCGCATTAGCATTCTCTATCACTGAAGAAGCTATTGAGGACAATCTGTATGACAGACTTGCAGCTAGATATACTAGAGCACTTGCAAGATCTATGTCTAACACAAAACAAGTCAAAGCGGCTGCTGTTTTAAACAATGCACAAATTACTACTGCTATCGGTGGTGACGGTGTGTCTTTGATTAATGGCTCTCACCCGTTAGCAACTGGCGGAACGTTTTCTAACGTACTAGCTACTGCTGCTGACTTGAACGAAACATCACTTGAGCAATCTTTGATTGACATTGCAGGTTTCGTTGATGAAAGAGGTTTAAAAATTGCTCTTTCTGGCAGAAAAATGATAATTCCAAAAGAATTACAATTCACTGCTGAAAGACTAATGAAATCACCTCAAAGAGTTGGCACAGCTGACAATGACATCAACGCAATTGCGAATATGGGGATGATTCCTGAAGGTTACAGAGTTAATAACTTTTTAACTGACACAGATTCATTCTTTATTCTTACTGATACGCCTAACGGATTTAAACATTTCGTTAGATCGCCTATCAAGACTGCGATGGAAGGTGACTTCGATACAGGTAACGTAAGATTTAAAGCTAGAGAAAGATACAGCTTCGGTTGGTCTGACCCTAGAGCAGTGTTCGGTAACGGAAACTTACCAACAAGCTAATCTTAATCGTTTAGATTAAATACCTAGCGGTATTACTTAAAAGGGACGGTGTTCACATCGTCCCTTTTTTTATGTATAATAGAATAACTGAAATAATTAACATTTGATGTAGACCGATTCAGCGGACGGCCTAGAGACTACATTGAATAAACTAGGAGAATAATATTATGGCTAACACAACTTTTTCAGGTCCAGTAAAATCAGATAATGGTTTTCTTGCACCTTCATACACATTAGTACAAGCAGCAGCTATTGACAGCCCAGCGGCTGGTTTAGTTATTTACATTTCTGATGCAACTGGTTCAGGAGTTACTGGATCACTTTGTTTCTACAATGGAACTAGCTTTATAGACGTTACGACTGGTATAGCAGCAGTATAATTAAATTAAAGAAGCTCCTTCGGGAGCTTCAAATTAAGGAGAAACTTTATGGGATATAAAGCAGACATACAAGCAACAAGATTTACAGCGGCTGGTTCTGTAGCTGTGATTGCACCTAACGTAAGAGTAAAAGCTCTTTCAGTTGCGTCAGATGGTAATGGTGCAGGTTTAGTTGTTTTGAATACAACTTCTCAAGCAGGTGGAACTAATTTATTAACTGTAGACGTTCCAACTGGAGATGTTTATACTTTACACTTACCTGAAGATGGAATTGTTTTTCCAGCAGGGGTTTATTGTTCTACATTAACTAATGTAACAGCAGTTACATTGTTTACAGATAAGTATTCATCGCCAGGTCTTACTACTAATAATCCAGGTTAATAAACATGGATTACTATGCTGACTTAGGTATAGAGATTGACGGTTACGCAAAAGGCGGCATGCCTGCGCGTAATAAAAAAAATTTTCGTTCCACTAAAAGTGGAGCGGGAATGACTCGTGCCGGTGTTAAGGCATATAGAAAACTTAACCCTGGATCAAAATTAAAAACTGCTGTCACAGGAAAAGTTAAAAAAGGCAGTAAAGCTGCAAAACGTAGAAAATCTTATTGTGCAAGAAGTGCTGGACAAATGAAGCAGTTTCCAAAAGCAGCAAGAGATCCTAATTCTAGACTAAGACAAGCTAGAAGAAGATGGAAGTGTTAAATAAAATATATTGGGTGTTTTTAGACATCTTGATTTATGTTATACTAGGTTTATTATTTTTTTTAACTGTAGGAGGGCTTTACGCTAAAACCATGATTGATAAATACATTATAAAATTCTGTGAGTTCATTGATAATACTACTGCTAAGATAGCTAGTTTTTTTAACAAAAAAAAGAAGAAATAACATGATGGTTAAGTGCAAAACTTGTGGCCATGGGTGTCATTGCGAATCAGATAAAATAAATTCGGAACACTACACACCTTTAATGGATGTGTGTGAGTGTAAAAAATGTCAACATGAAGTAAAAGAAATTGAATACGAGGAGTGTTTATCATGTCAATAGCAGAATTATTTAAGAAAAACTTTGTACTATTACCTGTTATAGCATCAGTTCTTTTTGGAACATTTACAGGAGTTAAATACGTAGTTAATCTAACAGATACTATCAACGCTAATCAAACACAGATTCAATCTATTCAAGAGATGGAGATTGTAAATCTTCAAAGAGAATTAAAAGTTGCAGATGGACATATCCAAGAATTAAAACAAAGATTAGAGAGAGCAGAAGCCACATGGGAAATGGCTGAAAACCTTTATGATCTATTGGGACAAAAAGTAAACGAACTTGAATGGGACGTTAAGGATTTAAATAGGTAATGTATGGAGGATCTCAGGATGGAACCAGAATTCAATTACAAATTTACAGCATTATTAATTATAATGTTTATAATATTAACATTATTTGCAAAACCAGCGTATCCAAGAAATGATTATCTAAATAATGGAAGTAACGAATGTAGATATGGAGAAATGTCTGCTTCTATATCTAAAAATGATTACGAATCAGAATCTAATTATCGTCATTTTACCCCTTCAAATAGTAATGATAATTTTAATGAAAATTCAAGTTACAATGCAAGTATAACTTTTAGAAAATACTTAGGTGTTTCTAAAAGAGATTGTGATAGAAAAAATGCTATTTCGTTACAAAATGAAAAACTTAAACAACAGTTAGAGTTATATAAAAAATGTGGCAGCATTAATAGAAACTCAACTTTACAATATAATGAAAATTTTAATGAGTTAGTGGTTTATTGTAAAGGTGTGGGTGCATCAGAAGATAGTAGACCTACAAATAATCTATGGAAAAGTTTAAAAAAAGATTATATAAAAGAAAATCCAGATAAAAAAATATATGGTTCTGAGAATGACTAGAAAAACTAATACTATGTTAATTGGATTGTTAGGTACAATCCTACTGGGATTAGCTACATGGACTTTGGTTACACTTATAGAGCTTCAATTAATGGTAACCATGATTCAACAAGACTTATTCAGTATTGACAAACAATTCGGTAGGGTTTACAGTTTCATCGATTCTGTTAGAAGTAAATAATGAATTTATCTAAAAATTTTACTCTTCAAGAGTTAACCAAATCGGACACTGCTGTCCGTAAGGGAATAGATAATAATCCAAACTCAGATCAAATAGCAAAACTACAATTACTTTGTGAAAATATTTTACAGCCCGTCAGAGATCATTTTGGGCCAGTGGTTGTAACTTCCGGCTACAGGTCTCCGGAATTATCTGTTGCAATAGGTAGTTCAGTTAATAGTCAGCACTGTAATGCGGAGGCTGTTGATTTTGAGTGTCCAGGAGTCGATAATGCAGAACTTTGTGATTGGATTTATAAAAATTTAAATTTTGATCAAATGATTCTCGAATTTTATAAAAAAAGAGAACCTAACAGTGGATGGTGTCACTGTAGTTATGTTGAAGATAAACCTAGGAAGCAGTTCTTGCGTGCCTTTAGAGAAGATGGTAAAACTAAATATAAACCAATTTTAGGAAAAGCAGTAGATTTATAATGGCAATTACAAGAGCGTCAATGACTAAACAATTAGAACCTGGTTTAGGTAGTAGTAATAAAGGTTGGACTAAAAAGGAAAAAGCAGAATTTAAAAAGGTATTGGTTAAAACTCATGGTAAAATCTACAAACCCAATAGCCAAAAACCTAAGGTCTAGAACTTACCGCTCTCAAGTGGTACAATCAAAGAAGTTGTACAACCGCAAAAAGGAGATGTTATACACTCTCAAAGCGGCCGCTAATATAGGAGATAAAAATGGCTAAAAAAATGAAAAAAGGTAAAGGTCCTTGTTGGGATGGTTACGAAATGATTGGAATGAAGTCTAAAGGTGGACGTAAAGTTCCTAATTGTGTGCCTAAAAAATCACAAGGCGGAGAGATGGAATATAAGGGATCTCTAATTAATTCAGATATAGATGGAGTTACTTATTCTAATAAATCATACGAAGACTATTACAAGGATTTAATATAATGCCACTTACCAAAAAAGGTGAAAAAATTATGAAAGCCATGAAAGAAGAATATGGTGATAAAAAAGGTGAAGGTATTTTCTATGCTTCTAAGAATAAAAAAACTATCACTGGAGTTGAAAAAGCATATATAGGTAAAGCAATAAAACAAACTACCGAAACAAAAAAAGAATTTGAAATGAGGCATCAGTATCACACTGAAACAAAAGGTTTGATGGATTATTATAAGGATATACTATAATGGATTACGCAAAAAAATATTTTAAGTATGGTTCCTCTTCAGAGCAAGAAAAATTTAATAAACTTGTAAGTGAACTTAGAGCAAACATGTCTTTAGATTCAGCTATTAGTACAGCTTTAGCGGAAATAAAAGAATCTCTTAAACAAAAGAAAATGGGTGGAATGATAGATAAACCTTTAGGAGCAGGAGGTAAATAATGGCTACTTCAGGAACAACTAGTTTTAATTTAACTATAGAAGAAATTATAGATGAAGCATTTAACAGATGTGGAGTAAGACCTAATTCTGGAAATGATTTAAAAAAAGCAAGAAGAAACTTAAATGTATTATTTTCTGATTGGGGAAATAGAGGAGTGCATTTATGGAAAGTAGAACAAGATGAAATACAACTTGTTGCAGGACAAGCTCAATATGCTTGTAACTCAGACGTAAGTGATGTTCTTGAAGCTTTTGTTTCAACAAGTGGAGGAGGAAGTGACAATGCTTCTACTCAAGATGTATCTTTAACTAAAATAGATAGATCTGCTTATGCTGCTCTTCCTAATAAATTAAACCAAGGTCAGCCTTCACAATATTATGTGGATAGACAAACAACTCCACAAATTTATTTATATCAAGCACCTGATGCTTCTACTTATACTTATTTAAAATTTTACGTAGTTAAAAGAATTGAAGATGCTGGAGCATACTCAAATAATCCAGATGTTGTTTACAGATTTTTACCGTGCATGATTGCAGGACTAGCTTATTATTTGTCTTTTCAATATTCACCAGATAGAGTACCTCTTTTAAAACAAACTTATGAAGATGAAATGATTAGAGCTTTAGATGAAGATGGTCAAAGAACTTCTTTATATGTGTCACCAATGACTTACTTTGGAGATGGAGTATAATGTCATACGCTCAAGGTAAAAGATCAATGGCAATATCTGACCGTTCAGGTCAGGCGTTTCCATATAAAGAAATGGTTAGAGAGTGGACGGGAGCGCTTGTTCATATTTCAGAATTCGAGCCTAAGCATCCCCAAATAAGACGTAAAAGAGTTGTTGCAGATGCTATAACTTTACAGAATCCTAGAGCACAAGATTTTACATTTAATTCTGGAGGATCTAGATTTACTACAGTGGATTTAACTTTACCTGGAATGTTTGCTTTTAGTTCAGAAGGAATGCAGCCAGATGATGGTTCTGCTCAAAATAGAGCAAGACAAATAGGAACTCAGATAGGACAAATAACAGTGGAGATTTCATAATGGCAATAAGTTATTCAGATTTTTTAACACAAGTAAGAAACTACACAGAAGTAGATAGTAATGTTTTAACAGATACTATTATTGGTCAATTCATTAGAAATATAGAATTGAATGTAGCAGGAAGTGTTGATTATGATGACACAAGAAAATATGCAGCATCATCTTTTACTGCTAATAAAAGATATTTAGTTACCCCTGCAGATTTTTTAATTGTTAGATCTTTGCAAGTATTTAATACTACTGATCAAACAGGAGATAGATCTTTTATGGAAAAAAGAGATACTAGTTTTATTACAGAATATAATGGTAGTGGTGCTACAGGATTACCATTATACTATGCAAACTGGGATGAATCATCTATTGTAGTTGCACCTACTCCAGACCAAGCTTATGCAGTACAGTTAAATTATATTATTACTCCACCTAGTTTTACATCTTCAAATACTACTTACTTATCAGAATACCAACAAGGAATGCTTTTAGATGGTGTTTTAACTGAAGCATATGCATTTTTAAAAGGGCCTATGGATATGTACAATCTATACAAAAGCAAGTATACTGAAGGTATACAAAATTTTGCTTTACAACAAATGGGCAGAAGACGTAGAGACGAATACACTGATGGGGTGCCACGAGTTAAAGTGCCTTCTCCATCACCATAAAAAATTTAAATAAGGAGAAAAATTATGGCTATTACAACAAACGCAATCACGAACTCTTTTAAAGAACAAACTTTTCAAGGGATACACAACTTTACACCATCAACAGGTGATGTATTTAAACTAGCACTATACGATTCATCAGCTTCAATTGGTGCGGATACTACTTCATACGCAGTAGGAATCGCTGGACAAGTTGGAGACACTGGTCAATACGCAGCCGGTGGCGGAGCGCTAGTTAACGCTTTAGTTTCTGTAAACGGAACTACAGCTTTTACTGACTTTAATGATATATCATTCACTGGAGTTACATTAACAGCAAGAGGAGCTTTGATTTATAATACATCTGAAGCGAATAAATCTGTATGTGTACTAGACTTTGGTGGAGACAAAACTGCAACAGCTGGAACATTTACTATTCAGTTCCCTGATGCAAACAATACTCAAGCGATTTTAAGAATATCGTAAGGAATTTAAATGGCACTTGTTATTAACGATAGAGTTAAAGAATCCAGTACTACTTCTGGGCAAGGAACTATTCAACTAGGCGGAGCTTCTGAAGGCTTCGTTGGTTTTGTAGCGGGTATTGGTAATGGCAACAGTTGTTATTATACTATCGCAGAACAAGGAACTAATAATTGGGAAGTAGGAATAGGAACTGTTACAGATGCTACACCAGATACTTTATCTAGAGACACTGTCTTAAGTAACTCTTTAGGAAATACTACTAAAATAGATTTCCAAGGAGCTGCATTAGATGTATTTTGTACTTACGCTGCAAGCAAGACTCCAGAAATGACTCTAACTACAACAGGAGATACTTTGTATGCTTCTGCTGCAAATACTCCTTCTAGACTAGCTTTAGGAAGTGCAGGACAAATATTAACTGTCAATTCAGGGGCTAGTGCGCCTGAATGGGCAACCCCAACAGCATCAGTAACCCCAGCGTTCGTAATTGCAATGTCGATCGCATTATAGTAAAATAAATTATGGCACAAAACTTTAGAAACTACCTACAAACAAACATAGGAGCATCAGCAGTAGACCTTTTAGGAGGAGCAGTAGGAGCAGGTACTTTTGATTGTATAATTAGTGTTAGACTTGCAAATACTACAAATTCTACTATTAATGTAGATACCTATATCAAAGATAGTGCAACAGATTATTATCTAATAAAAAATGTCCCTATCGTATCAGGTGGAAGTTTAGAATTAATTGATGGAGGATCTAGAATAGTCCTTCAAGGTGGTCAACAACTATATGCTATAAGCGATACAGCAACTTCTTTAGATACTGTTGTTAGCGTAGTAGATGAAATAAGTACATAGGGGTAATCATGGCTTATTTAGGAAATGCTCCAAAACAAAACTTAAATACCATGAACTCTCAGCAGTTCGATGGTGACAACTCAACTACAAACTTTGTATTAAATCAAAGTGTAGCAAATACTGCAGAAGTAGAAGTCTACGTTGGAAACGTTAGACAAGATCCGTTTTCAGCTTACTCAATATCTGGTGGTACAACTTTAGCTTTCACAGCGGCCCCTCCAACAGGAACTGCAAACATCTATGTAGTGTTCCAAGGAAAATCTACTGGTAACATTGAACCAGGAGCCAACAGCATTGAAGCTGGAATGATTAAATCAATCAACGGTGGTTATAAAAATTTAGCAACAATTTCAGAAGCAATTACAGTTCCTGCAACAGATAATATGATGATGTGTGGTCCAGTTGCTTTCACTAATACAGTCACAGTAAACGGAACATTAACGGTAGTATAATATGGCAACATTATTTGTAGATAAAATAGACCCACAATCAGGAACTAGTTTAGAGATAGGTAGTTCTGGAGACACGATTACTATTCCAAGTGGTGTTACTCAAACAGGAGTTGGTGGAACTAACACTCCAGCTTTTCTTGCTTATTCAAACACAAATCCAGGAACAGCATTGGTAGCAAATACTGCGACAAAAGTTATATTTGATGCTGAAACATTTGATACTGATAGTGCCTACAGCACAGCAACAGGTTTATTTACAGTTCCATCTGATAAAGCTGGAAAATATTTTTGTTTAGCAAGTACTGGTGTGCAATCTAGTTTAACAAATTTACAGCCTTATATATATAAAAACGCTGGAAGTTCAGCCACAGAAGTTTTAAGAGGTACTTCTATATATGCTACTGCAGGTTCAGCAGCTACCGTAGGTGGTATATTTGATTTAGCTGTTGGAGATACTTTATCAATTTATGTACAACAAACAGCCACTCAAGGTGTTGAAGGAATTGTTTTAGGTAGAGTTACAACATATTTTTGTGCTTACAGATTAATAGGATCATAATGGGAACAATTAAAACAACAAATATAGAACCAATCGCTGACAACGGCACAGTAACCCTGGGTAGTTCTGGAGATACGTTTACGGTGCCAACAGGTGCTACTTTAGACTTGTCTAATGCAACACAGACAGGGGTTGGTGGAACTAACACTCCAGCTTTTCAAGCATTAGCAACAAGTGTTCAAAATATATCAAATGCTACACAAACTACAGTTAATTTTGACACTACTGTATTTGATACTGATAGTGCATTTAACACATCAACAAATTCTTTTGTTGTTCCATCTGGTAAAGGAGGTAAATATTACTTCTATGCTTGTATAAGAAGAAATTCTTGGACAAGTAGCAGATGTTATATGTCTTTCCAAAAAAATGGTAGTGATATTGCTTATGTAGAAAATGGAAATGATATTTTTCAAACTTTACCAGCTTTTATTACTTTAGATTTATCAGCTTCAGATTCTATATCGTTGCAATACTATCACGATAATGGAGCACCACAAAATTTAAACGCTGGTTCTTTTACTGAACAAAAAAACTTTTTTGGTGGATACAAATTAATAGGAGCATAAATTATGGCATCAATTATAAAAGCAAACGAACTACAGGACTTTGGCGGTAACAGTATTATCACGTCTGATGGTGCGGGGAATGTGACTCCTAATGCAAGTGGACTAAAAGCAACTCCAGCATTTGAAGCGTACCTAGCTTCAGATCAAAGTTCAATACCAGGTGCAACTGCAACTAAAGTTCAATTTGCAAACACGCACTTCGATACAGATTCTGCTTTTAATACTAGTACATATAGATTTACTCCTCAAGTAGCTGGTAAATATTTTTTTTATTCTTTTTACAGAATACAAACTAGTGTTGGAAATACAAATTTAGGAAGTAGTCAAAATTATTTATACAAAAATGGTTCTATTTGTAAAAGGATTATGTCAAATCCAACAGCAAACTATGTGAATAGTATGTCTTTAACTTTATCCACTATTGAAGAAGCAAACGGCACTACAGATTATTTTGAAATATATGTTTATGCATCCCCAGTGTCTGGGACGGGTTCAATTAATGGAGATAGTTCTGGAGATAGATCAATATTTGGAGCATATAGGATTATAGGAGCATAGATTATGGCACTAAGTAAAATAGACGCGGCAAACTTTTTAGAGGGTACATTACCCGATACAAATATTAATAATGCTTCATTAGATAATGTTACTGGATTACCTGCTGGTGTAGGTGGTAAGGTTTTGCAAGTTGTTCAAGGAACTACTTCACAAGAAACAGATACATCATCATCTAGTTATGTAACTACTGGATTAAGTGTTAATATAACTCCATCTTCAACTTCAAGTAAAATTTTTGTTACAGTTACAGGTTCAATAGATAACCAAGCTTCTGGTAGAGTACCAAGAGTAACTATTTATAGAGACTCAACCAACATAGTTAGTAATTCAGAAGGTCTCACATTATCTTATAGTCAAACTGGTAGAACAATTTGTCCACTTTCTGTAAGCAAATTAGATTCTCCAAGTTCTATTTCTCAAATTACATATGCAGTATATTTAAGCAGCAACAACAGTGATACTATAAGATTTGGAGAAAATAATAGTGAACAAGTAATAACAGCATTTGAAATAGCAGGATAAATTATGATAAGAATTATTGAAGTAATAAAAAAAATAAATCCAACAGCAGAAGTTTCTGTAATTGGAAATGACATTAATCAAATAACTTGGCACAATGGAACAACACCAATACCTAAAGCTGACATTGAAGCACAATTCCCGATCGTCGAATTAGACAACGCTATGAGCACTTTAAGAGCTAAAAGAAACAAATTACTACAAGACACAGACTTTTATGGAATGTCAGATAACACAATGTCATCTGAGATGGCAACTTATAGACAAGCTTTAAGAGATATAACAAGTGGAATAACGACAAAAGAGCAAGCTCAGTCGGTTGTCTTTCCCTCTAAACCGTAATATAATAAGTTAAATTAAAGGAGATAAAAACTATGGCATCACTATCAAGCAAAATTAAACAGTACGCATCAGATAACGGTGTGAATTCTGTTGATTTTATGACTGACGTTATGCTTCAGGATGATTCGAACGGTCAAGGTCCATACATTAAAGAATGGAATCTTGCAATCGCTAGACCAACTGATGCACAATTATCAGCTTTAGATTCTGCTGCGGACCTGTCTGAAAGACAAGCTGCTGCGAGATCTGCAAGAAAACAAGCTTATGGCGATATCGGTTCTCAGTTAGACATGCAATACCACGACAATGTTGATGGTACGACTACATGGAAAGATCATGTGGCAAGTGTTAAAACTGCAAACCCGATCCCTACAGAATAAGGAGATTAACAATTGGCTTACGTTGGCAAAGCTCCTCAAACAGGAGCGTATCAGATACTAGACGACATCAGTGGTTCATTCACTGGGTCAACACCAGGGCCGTTTAATTTAACGGTTAATGGGACAGCTGTATCTCCAGGAAACGAAGCTAATTGTTTAATCTCTATTTCAGGAGTTATCCAAGAGCCCCAAACCGCATATACAATAACGGGCAATCAGATTACATTTACATCAAACCCTGCTGCAAGCGATACTTTTTTTGGAACCGTGTTGGGGGATGTGTATGATATTGGAACACCAAGTGATGGATCCGTATCTGCGGGTTCATTAGGCTCTACTTTTTTTATTAAAAACAATCAAACCTGGTCTAGTATTAATATGACAGGATCAAACAACGGAGCACTAGTTGGACCCGTTATAGTTTCAGGTACAATAACAATTCCATCAGGGAGTACATTCGTAATTTTATAATGAGTAAACTAGAGACAAACACAATTGATACAATTTCAGGAAGCACAACATTAACGTTGGGTGGAACTAATGCAACAACCATTGCACAAGATTCAGCAACAACAATTACAGGTTTAAAATCTACAGGTATAGATGACAATGCTACAAGCACAGCGATTACGATTGATAGTAGTGAGAATGTTGGAATTGGTACAGCTTCTCCAACAGATACTAATGGTTTTGGAAAAGCATTAGATATTCAAGGTTCTACTGGTGCAGCAATTTATGTTGGTTCAAGTGGAGATAGAGGAATATTTGGTTATGCTTCTGGTGAACAACATATTATTAATCCAAGTGCAAGTGGTACTACAAGATTTAATGTAAATGGTGCAGAACGTATGCGTATCAACAGTTCTGGTTTTGTATTAGTAGGAACAACTGACACAAGTTTATACAATAATACAAGTGGTTCAGGTTGGTTTGCAGAGCCATTAGGAAGTCAACAAACTGCATCAGACAATAGAGCTTGTGCAGATTGGAATAGAATGGGTAATGATGGAAATATTTTAGGTATTTATCAAGCTGGTTCAAATGAAGGTTCTATATCAGTATCTGGTTCAACAGTTTCTTATAATGGATTTACAGGAACTCACTGGTCAAGATTTACAGACAATTCTACACCTACAATTTTAAGAGGAACAGTTTTAGAAACTTTAGATGAAATGTGTTATTGGTATAATTTAGAGTTTGATAATAAAAAAATACCTCATGTATTATTAGATGGTCAATCTGATGGAGATGTAATTACTTACAACCATGAAGGAACAGATGTTCAAGCAACAATAATTAAAGAAACTGACGTTAAACACATGATGTCAAAAGTATCTGACACAACAGATGCTAAAAATGTTTATGGTTTATTTATAGCTTATGATTTAGATGGCGAAGGCTATAATGATTTTTATGTAGCTTCAGTTGGTTCATATGTAGTTAGAATTAAATCTGGTCAAACACTTGCTAAAGGAGATTTACTTCAATCAAATGGAGATGGAACTGCAAAAGTACAATCAGATGACAATATTAAATCTAGCAGTTTTGCTAAAGTATTATCAACAACAATAATTGAAACGTATGAAGATGGCTCTTATTTAGTTCCATGTTCATTAATGTGTTAGGATAAATTATGGCAGACGGAACTTTAAAAGTAGGAACAATAACAACTAGCTCTGGATCAGGGACGATTACACTTGGTCAATCTGGTGAGACGGTTGATATGTCTAATGCAACACAAACAGGTGTTGGTGGTGTTAACACTCCAGCTTTCTTTGCAAGAGTATCTGGAAATTTTTCAGTTACTGATAATACAACTTCTTTACTACCTTTTGCCACAGAAAATTTTGATACCGATAGTGCTTTTGATAACACAGATGGCAATTATAAATTTACAGTTCCAAGTGGAAAAGCTGGAAAATATTATTTTGCATCAAGTATTAGAAAAAATAATGAAGATAGTATTACTAGAATGGTAGCTATATGGAGAATTAATGGTAGTACAGTTAGAGAGATTGAACACGGTATAAGTGGTAATTATGCTGGTTGGAATGGAAGCATTATGTTTGACTTATCTGTTGGAGATTATGTTCAAGTTTATTTATATGTAGATGATTCAGATAATACTGATGTAAATTTAGGAACAGATACTTGGTTTATGGGATACAAATTAATTACATAGGAAAATTATGACAGCAATTTTAAAAGTAGATACGATACAAGATACATCAGGCAATAACATTATCAACGAGAATGCCAATACCATTACGATTGGTAAGAGTGGGGATACTACTAATATTGTTGGAACATTACAGAATGATGGTGCTGCTTTAATTAGTGGAATTACAAATGCTGACCAATGGAGAGTAAGTGCTACTAATTTTTTTTCTGGTAGTTCTGGTGATATAACTGCAAATTGGGAAAGAGGAGATACAGATAGTCAAGGTTATATTGGTTCAGCAATGACACAATCATCTGGGGTTTTTACTTTTCCATCAACTGGTATTTGGTTAGTTATGGCACAAATGTCCATCAGACCAGATGGTGTTAGACAGTATTCTGGTGGTCAAATAATGGTTACAACAGATAATAGTTCTTATAATAGTGCTGCTGAAATTTACCAGCACACAACAGCAGGAAATAATTATCTTTCTATTTATTTTCATCATATTCTTGATGTTACAGATACATCTAATGTAAAAGTACGTTTAAGATATGATTCTGATGGTAGTGCTCATGTAATAGGTAGCACTTCAGCTCACACTACTGCAATGAGTTTTATTAGATTAGGAGATACATAGAATGAAAGATATAGATTATTTTCAAATAGCATTACACACTTTTAATGGTGGTAATTGGTATGGTTGGAAAACACATGATAATGATGGAAATAAAATTCCTAATTCTGAACGTATGCAATACCAACACATTAAAATCATAAAAGATGGTGCAACTATGCCAACTGAGGCAGAAGTAAATGCAAAGATTGAAGAATTAAAACAAGCTGATGCAGATATGACAACTAAAAAAGCATCTGGCAAACAAAAACTTTTAGATTTAGGTTTAAGTGAAGATGAAGTCAAAGCAATGATAGGAATATAATTATGGCAATAACTAGAATAGGTAACATAGCAAGCACGATCCCCGATGATTCGATTCAGAATGTAAAATTCTCTAACATCGTTAATTTTAAAAACATCATCATCAATGGTGATATGAGTATTGCTCAAAGAGGAACTTCTGCTTCTAATGTTTCTACTGGTTATGATACAGTAGATAGATTTAAAATACTAAGAGGTGCTGGACAATTAAATGTATCACAAGAAACTGATGCACCAAGTGGTTCTGGTTTTGTAAAATCATTTAAAATTTTAGAAGGTAGTACAGGTGCAAATCCAGGTGCTAATGATACAAATAGAATACAACAAATATTTGAAGGTCAGAATTTACAATATTTAAAAAAAGGAACTTCATCTGCTGAAAGTTTAACATTATCTTTCTGGATAAAAGCTACAGTTACAGGAACTTATATTGCTGAATTATTTGATACAAATAATACAAGACAAATATCACAAGCCTATACAATTTCATCTGCTAATACTTGGGAAAAGAAAACTATTATTTTTGCTGGAGATACTACTGGGGCATTTACAAATGATAATGCTGCTAGTTTGCAAGTAAATTGGTTTCTTACTGCTGGAAGTAATTATACTTCTGGAACTTTACAAACTTCTTGGGATTCATTAACAAATGCAAACAGAGCAGTAGGTCAAGTAAATGCTTTAGCTAGTGCAAATGATTTTGTTCAAATCACAGGAGTACAATTAGAAGCTGGAACAACTGCATCTGATTTTGAGTTCTTGCCTTATGATGTGAATTTACAGAGATGTCAGAGGTATTATTTTAAATGGGGAGTTACTCAAAATGCTACAAGTGGAAGTGCATACGGTCATGGAATAGGTAGTAATACAAATGATGTTTCAATATTACTTATTAGTCCTCAAATTATGAGAACTTTTCCATCATTTACATCATCAAGTTTAGCTGTGCAAGATAATGTTACAGTTACAAATGTAACTAATCTTGATGTTAGGGAAAGTCTTTCTTCTAGTGATAGACATTTTTATGCAATACATGAAACAGGTAGTGGAAGTATTATTCAATATAGACCATATTATGGAACAACTTCAGCAAGTTCTGGTTATTTAGCAGGGGATTCAGAATTATGATACAAAGTGTAGAAAAAAGATATTTAGAAGGAGAATTTAGTTCTTACAAAGTAATCTATACAGACGGAACAGAATGGTCAGTTCCCCACAATGAAGCAAACCGACACTACCAAGAAATTCAAGAGTGGGCCGCGATCGAAGGCAATAACATCATTGACCCAGGGGCGTAATCAATGGCTTTTGGAATAACAGCATTATCCGAAGCCCCTATATCCTCTTTAGGCGGCACAGGAGTAACAGTAGCCGTATCTGGAGTTGTATTAAACTCAGCTATTGATAATACAACAGTTACTGCAGGTGCTACTATTAATCTAACAGGTATCCCTTTAACATCTTCTATTGATGGTGTAGTTATTAATTTAAACACTCCTGTAGATGTAACAGGATCTGAATTGACAATGTCTATAGGTGAGGAAGTACCTATAGGAAATGCGAACGTATCTGTAACAGGATCCGAATTAGACTTAACACTTGGAACTTTCTCAGTATCAGCTGATGGTAATATAAGTATTATTGTTACAGAACATGATCTTGTAGTATCAACCAATGATGTAACTACTACAGCTGATGCTAATGTAGGTGTTACAGGAATACAAGCTACAATATCTTTAGGTGAAGAAACAATAGATGTTAATACTCCCGTAGATGTTACGGGATCTCAGTTAACAACTTCAATAAATTCCGTAACCATTGCACTAAATACTCCGGTAGATGTTACTGGAATTCAATTAACAGGATCACTAAATAGTCCACTAATAACGGCTTGGTCAAACGTTGATCCAGATGTAACTAATATATGGACTGAAGTTAATAAGGATGTGTCCAATAATTGGGTTGAAGTTGATAAGGCAGCTTAGTAATGGTATAATTCAAATATGGCTTCAACATACTCGACAGATCTCAAACTAGAACTTATGGCAACCGGTGAGAATGCTGGTACCTGGGGAACTAAAACAAACACTAATTTAGAACTTGTTCAACAAGCAATAGCAGGTTTTCAAGCAATCGATGTTGCATCCTCTGATGTAACTTTAGTAATGTCTAATGCTTCTATCTCTAATGCTAGAAATATGGTGTTAAAATTTACAGGAACTTTAGCAGGCAACAGAACAGTTAACTTACCAGACGGTATTGAAAAATTTTATATTCTACAAGATGCAACTACTCATGGTGCAAATTCTTTAACTTTTAAAACAGTTTCAGGAACTGGATTTACTTTAGGCGAAGGTAAAATGCATGGAGGTTTTTCTGATGGAACTAATGTTTATGAGGTAGCTCTTAACACTTTAGGTGGAACTATTGGAACTTTACAAATAGATGATGATGCTGTTACAAGTGCTAAGGTTGCTGATAATGCAATTTTGACCGCTAATATTTCCGACAACCAAATTACGAGTGTTAAGATTATAGACGCTAATATAACAGAAGCAAAAATAGCAAATAATGCAGTAACTACATTAAAAATAAATAATGACGCAGTTACAGCAGCAAAGTTAGAGAGAAAATTTACAATAAGCACCTCTTCTCCTTCAGGTGGTAATGATGGAGATATTTGGTTTAAATACTCATAAGGTTTTAAATGGCTAATACTTATGGCAAAGTATCAGGAACATTCCAAGAGATAGATAACGCTTACGGAAAAGTATCAGGCGTTTGGCAAGAAGCAGATGAAATTTATGCAAAAGTATCCGGTACTTGGGAATTAGTATTCGCAGCTTTTGAAGCAACTTCTTTTGCAACACTAAGTTCAGGTTCAGGAACTTTTTCAGTACCACAAGGTGCTAATGCAATTCACGTACAAGCTGGTGTTGGAGCAGGTGGTGGTGCTATGCGAGGTATTGATTATGATAAAGCAGGAGGTGAATCTGCAGGAGCTGGAGGAGGTTCTGGAGGATTTGTATCAGACAAAATATTTAGCGTTACTGAAGGTGAAACAATTTCTTACAGTATTGGTTCTGGAGGAGCTAATGGCACAGGTACTTACAGCGGAAGTGCTGGTTCAGGAACTAATACAACTTTATCTGGATCAACATCAGGAAGTTTATTTACATTAAATGGTGGTGGAGGAGCTTCAGCTTCAGGAGGAGGTGTACAAGGTCCTTTAAGAAGTAACACAGCTGGGACTGCAGGTTCAAATACAATTTCAGGATCTGTAATCACTTCAGGAAATTTTAGAGATTCTGATGGCACTACAAAAGCAGTCACTACAAATACATCAGGACCAACTGGAACATTTAATGATAATGGAAATGGTGCGGTTGGGGGTAATAACGGAAACTGTGGCGGAGACAACTGTCAAATAGGTGGTTCTACAGGTGCTGCTTCTTATTCAGGAAACGTTGCTGGTGGAGCAGGTTCTCCAGTAGGTACATCAACTAATGGATCAGCAGGAACAAGAGGTTCTGGAGGAGGAGGTGGTGGAGCTCAATACGGGCCTGGATCTACTCAAGGAGGCCCAGGTGGAGCAGGTGAAGTTAAGTATAGATTCTTACGAGTAAATTAGTATAGTGCCTTATGGCAAATATATCCAAATGGTTTGGTTATCCTATATACATAACCAAGTTAGAAAACTTTGAAGAGATTAATAAAAAAATTGTACCTATCATCACTAAAGATATTACTCCAACCAATTCTCAATACTCAACAACGACAGATGTAGAGCCAAAAGAATTACAATCTATTGATGATAATTTACACAAAGATAAAAGATTCAAAGAATTATACATTGAACTATCTAAGGTAATACAAGGTTGTTTATCTGCACAAAAATATAATTTAGATTTATTTGAAATATATATAACAAAGTCTTGGGCTACCTTATCTACCAAAGAACAATTTATTTCTTATCATAGGCATATGAGTAGTCATTTTAGTTTTGTTTATTACCCACAAGCTCACGAACAAGGTAACTTGTTTTTACTAGATGATGATGCACATAAGGTAGGGTTAAATATTCCAAAGAGAGATCCATACTTTACAGAGTGGGATAATACTAATTATGGTAAAGCTGAGTATCCTGCGGAGACAGGTAATGTAATTATATTTCCATCTATGATGTTTCATGAAACAGGTAAGAATAAAAAAGACACACCTCGAATATCAATATCAGGAGATATTATGTTAACCATGAAAGAAGGTGTAAAATCTGAACATAATATACCTTCTCCTGCGACTTGGATGAAGCTATAAAATGGTGTAAAATATCAACATGCCATTAATAAATGTTCAAATAAGACCAGGAATTAACAAAGCAGACACACCATCAGGTGCTGAAGGACAGTGGATAGATGGGGACTTTGTAAGATTTAGATATGGTCAGCCAGAAAAAATAGGGGGTTATACAGCCATTGGTCAAGAAACTATTGCAGGACCCACAAGAGCACAGCATACTTGGAATGATTTAGAAGGTAGAAAATACGCAGCGCTTGGTACTTCTAAAGCATTATACATTTATTACGAAGATAAATTTTACGATATTACTCCACTAGCAACAGCAATCACGGGTGCAACTTTTACATCTACCTCAAGTTCAAATATAGTAACTGTTAATAAAGTTTCCCATTCTTTAGATGTTGGAGAGTATATTACTTTTACAAGTGTCACAATTCCAGGAACTTCATCATTTATTGATACAGATTTTACAAGTTTTACTTTTGAAATATTATCTGTTCCAGATGCAGATTCATTTACAATTGAAATGCAGACAACTGAAACTGGAACACCTATGTCGTCTACAGGATCAGCTAGTATAAACCCTTATGAAGAAATAGGTCCTACAATTCAAACTTATGGTTATGGTTGGGGTACAGGTAGTTGGAGCAGGCTTTCTTGGGGGTCCGGTACAACGAGTTCAACTATTATTCTAGATCCAGGTTCATGGTCTTTAGATAACTTTGGAGAACAATTAATAGCAACTATTAAAGACGGTAAAACATTTACTTGGAATCCAGGTGTGTCAAACCCATTAGATCAAAGAGCAAGTATTATGGTAGGTGCTCCAACATCTTCAAGATTAACTATTACTTCAGATAGAGATAGACACGTAGTTCACTTTGGAACAGAAACAACTATTGGAGATGTTTCTACACAAGATCCGATGTTTATTAGATTTAGTGATCAAGAAAATTATAATATTTATCAACCAACTTCAATTAATACTGCAGGTACATTTAGATTAGATACAGGAAATAAAATTGTAGCTGCTATTTCAGGTAAAGATTACAACTTAATTTTAACAGACCAAGCTGCTTATCAAATGCAGTTTGTAGGACCCCCTTTTACTTTCTCAATAAGACAAGTAGGTTCTAACTGTGGGTGTATTGGACAACATGCTGCTGTTTATGCAGACGGTAAAGTTTTCTGGATGGGTGCAGGAGGAGGCTTCTTTGTATTTGATGGTACGGTTAAATTACTTCCATCACTTGTTGAAGATTTTGTATTCACGACTACCGGATCTAACGAAGGTATAAATTACTCCTCTAACGAAATTATATATGGATCACACAACTCTTTATTCAATGAACTAGTTTGGTTTTATCCAGCAGGAACTCCCTTAGGTAGTCCAGCAGTTCAAAATAATAAATCGGTTGTTTATAATTATGTAGAGAATACTTGGTCTACTATGACACTTGCTAGAAGTTCTTATGCAGACGCTAGTACTTATGATGTACCTTATGCAACTGAATACTCATCAACAGGTATACCCTCAATTGCAAATTTAAGTGGTGCAACTAATACCTTTGGCTCTTCTTTATATTATGCTCATGAAGTGGGAAATAATGAAATAGCTTTGAATGGAACGGAGACAGCTATTCCAGCGTATATTCAATCAGGAGATTTTGATTTACCTACTGGAGGTGATGGAGAGAATATGTTAAGAGTTAGTAGATTTCTACCAGACTTTAAAAATCTTCAAGGGAATGCAGTGGTTACAATATTTTTAAAAAATTATCCTGTAGATTCTGGAACCTCTTCTCAACTAGGTCCTTTCACAATAAATGCTAATACAGAAAAAATAGACACACGTGCTAGAGGAAGATTGGCTAATGTTAAAATACAAAATACTGCAATAAATGAAACTTGGAGATTTGGTACCTTTAGAGCAGACGTTAACCCCGATGGAAAAAGATAATGGCTAAAATAAACGTATATGTTCCTGAACCACCTAAAGAATATACTGAAGAAGGTTTTAGACAAATTAACCAAGCAATAGCTACTGTTGAAAATCAATTAAATACTTCTTATCAAGAAGAATTAAAACAAGAAGTTGAGAGAATAAGTTGGTATAGTATAAGGTTTGGTTGCTAATGAGTTGTTTTAATGTAAATAGAGAACTACCTTTTAGTTTAGATGTTGCAGCAGGTAAGATACCTGGTGTTAATGCTCTTTATAAATTTGGAGATAATCCTGCAGTTAGTAACACGGAAGAAACTATTTGGGCACAAGGTGGAATTTATGTTTACCCAACTTCAGCGGAAGCAGCTTATATAAGTTCAACTGATGCAAATGATACTAGTGCTGGAACAGGTGCAAGAACTGTTAAAGTATTTGGACTAGATGCTAATTGGGAATTACAAGAAGAAACAGTAACTTTAAATGGTCAAACTCAAGTAAGAGTAGGAGCTAGTTTAACTTGGATAAGAATATTCAGAGCTTTTGTAGTAACTGTAGGTTCAGGTGGAACTGCTGCAGGGAGTATTTATATTGGTCAAACAGGTGCATCAGGTGGAGTACCTACTGGTAATATTTATGCAAATTTAAATTCAAGTAATCAAACACAATTAGCTTTATGGACAGTACCTGCTGGATATACTTTTTATATGGATAAATTAATATTTAGCGTAGCCTTATCTTCTGCTAATAATTACGCAACGGTAAAATTAAATGTTAGACCAGATGCTGATTTAACAACTTCAGTATTTAGAACAACAGTTATTCAAACAGTTCAATCAAATCAATTAACTTTAGATTTTGATTATCCAATTGTGTTTACAGAAAAAACAGATTTACAATGTAGAGCACTTACATCTTCTCCATCAGCAACAGCAGGGGTATCTTCATCATTTGAAGGAGTATATATATTAAATGGCTAATTTTTATAACAATACTTTTTACGATCCTACAGGAACAACTGCTGAAACTGTTTACACAGCTCCATCAAATGCAAGAGGTATTATACAAAATATTCAAGTAACTAATGAGTCAGGAAGTAAAATAGTAAAAGTCGCAGTAACAGATTCTTCTGCTTCTACAACATACCAAGTGGCTTATGCAAGTATCACTGGTCCTACTATTTGTAATTTAGCAAAGGGACCTATTATTCTAGAAGAAGGTGATTCCATATCTATTGAAACTTCTGATACATCTGGTATAAGTGCAACACTATCTATATTAGAAATATCAAGGGAAGATCAGAATGGCTAAAAAATTCAAAGATTTTGTAGTAAGAGATAAGCCTAAAAAGAGAGGTCCTCGAAAGCATAAGAAATCATTATCAAAAAGTGAGAAGCGTCAAAAAAGATTAAAACGTTATAAAGGCCAAGGAAAAGGCTAGACAAATAAAACTAAAAGTACTATATAAGTCATATGGAAATAAAAAGAATACCAGCAAAAGCAAAAGAAATTGTTAAAAATAAAAGAACAGGTGTAATTTATACGGATAAAGCAGCATTTGATGCAGATGTAGCTGATTCAAATACAGACACTACGGCAGAAGATTTTCGACAAGATTTAGAAATCACTGTTGCTTCTTTAACTGTAGACGGCGAAGCTAACTAACGATTAATTTATGCAACCATTAGGCGGAACGGAGCTTCAATACGCTCAGTTATATAAACACGTAGATAATACGCTGTTAGATAAATTTCAAATAACTACTTCTATTCCAGAGAAGATACCTCTATCTAAAGATAAAATTAATATTCTTTGGGCACAAAACTCATATGATCAAGGTAATCTGGCTCCTTGGTTTAAAGATAAGTCTAATCATAATAAATATGATTGGTATGTATTCAACTCTCATTGGTGTGCTGAAAAGTTTAGAATGGCTTTTGAAGTACCTCCTGAAAAATGTGTGGTTATTAAAAATGCCATAGAAAAATTTGCAGACAAACCTACTCACAAGAACGGGGATAAAATAAAACTAATATATACCTCTACTCCATGGAGAGGGTTATCTGTGTTATTAGGTGCTATGCAGCTAATTAAAGATCCTTTAATTGAATTAGATGTTTATTCTTCTACTCAAATATATGGAGATGCTTTTAAAAATGCTAATGATGATTCTTATCAGGCTTTGTATGAACAAGCTAAAAAATTACCTAATGTAAATTATATAGGATACGCTTCTAATGAAAAGATAATGAAGAAGATGGGTGAATATAAAATATTTGCTTATCCTAATATATGGGAAGAGACTTCTTGTATGTCAGCTATTGAAGCTTTAGGAAGCGGACTTCATGGAATTGTAACTAATTATGGAGCTTTGTTTGAGACATGTTCAGAGTGGCCGACTTACGTTCAGTACGATAGAGATTATAAAAATTTAGCTAGATGCTTTGCTTATGCAATTGAAGGAATTGCATCACAACTTCATTCAGTAGGAATGCAACAATTATTAGATGCTCAAGTATCTTTTTACAAGAAGTTTTATAGTTGGGAGAATAGAAAAAACGAATGGACTAACTTTTTACAAGGAGCTTATGATTCAAAATCACGAACCAATTTGGTTTAACGAAGAACACTCGACACCGGACACTAAGAAAGAAGCAGGTTATTCTTTATTTGTAGCAACACCCGTACACAGTGAGTGCTCTATTCATTATGCACAAGCTTTATTAAATTTACAGAAACATTGTTTTAAAAAGAATGTAAAAATATGGTTTCAAATAATGAAATCTTCATTAGTGACTCAAGGAAGAAACATGTGTGTAAGTGCTTTTCTTCAAACAGATGCCACTCATTTATTATTTGTTGATTCAGATATTTCTTTTAACGAAGCTGCTCCAGAAAGATTGGTGGCTTGTGATAAAGATGTTATTTCTATTCCTTATCCTTTAAAAGATATTAATTGGGACAAAGGAATGCATATGATTAAAGAGGGTAAAATTAAAGAAGCTAAAGATTTAAGAAACAAAGGTTTTTATAGATACCCAATGAAGGTAGAAAATAATGATGCTATTAGAATTAAAGATGGAATTATTAAAGTAGAACATTCTCCAACAGGATTTATGTTAATTAAAAGAGAAGTAATTCTTAAAATGATAAAAGCTTATCCAGAAATGAGGATTGATCAAGACCAAATTATTAATGGTAAAAATGAAAAACTACCTGATTTTTGGAACTTCTTTGATACTCAATTTGACCCTGTCAAACATACCTACACAGGAGAAGACTTTGCTTTTTGCCAAAGATGGAAAGACATTGGAGGCGAATGTCATGCTTGGATTATGGATCACATTACTCATATTGGAGAACATCAATATACTGGTCGTTTTGCCGATGAGTTGATAAAGACTGACTAAAATGGTAGAATTTGTAAGTTATATAACTTATAAAATTTAGGAACAGGAGCTAAAATTGGATCCATTTACAATGGCTTTGGCCACATTCGGTGTACAAAAATTAAGAGGTAAATCTACTAAAAGATCTTTCAGAGATGCTTTAATGATAGGAGGCTTAGGTCAACTAGGTGGAATGACTGCAGCAGGACAAAATGCAGGTCTTACAGCTTTTGGATCAGGAGCAAATCAAATTTCAAGTTTAGGACAAACTGGAGCAATAAGAGGATTAGAAAGTTTATTTCCACAATTTGCTTCACAAGCCCCCGCTGCAGCAAATGTGGCGCCTATGGCTGCAGGTAATGCGGGAGCAGCAACAACAGCAGCAAATACAGCGGCAGCAGCAAATACAGCAACAGCACCAACTGGAATAGGATCTTTCATAGATAAACTTATGCCTAAAACTACTGCAGGAAAAATAGCAGCAGCATCTTTTGCACTTCCTTTACTAACCGCTGACGATGGTCCTAATAAAATGTATTTACCTATACCTAATCAAGCTTATACTAAATATGCTAACTACGGTTTTGGAGGAACTCCAACTGGATTTCAAACAAGAGATTATGCAACTGGAATAGATTCTCCCTTAGTACAACCTGGAGAGTTTAGAACGCCAGAAGAAGTTTTAGGTGATGAACCTACTCAAAGTTTTAAAGCAGTAGAAATGAATACAGGTGGACTTGCCAGTATTGCAAAATTTAACGAAGGTGGAATGGGTCAAGTTCTTCCTTCTAAAATGACTCATGATGAAAATGATGCTAATAACTATGACAGAGCAAATGGTTTTGTAATGGATGGAACAGGTCATGGAAAAGATCACGAAGATACTATGTTAGCTCAATTAGCTGATGGAGAGTTTGTATCTAGATCTCATGCAGTTTTAGGTGCTGGTATTATTGCTGGAGCAAATCCTAGTGATAAATCAGATCAAAGAAAAAAAGGTGCTAAGTTTTTTTACGATCAACAAAAACAATTTAAAAGAATTTTTGATTTAATAAATGCAAACAAAAACAGAACTGATTCAGTTCACTAAACAGGAGATAGAAAAAGTATGGCCTTTAGCAAAAGAATTAGTGCACAAAGCGTGTATCAGAGCGGGAGGATTTGTTAATGCGGATCATATTAAAGAATATTGTAAAAAAGGTACCATGCAACTTTGGCTTGTTGTCACAGAAACTAATGACGTTCTTTGTGTCTGTGTTACTGAAATTAGAAAATACCCTAATTACAGTGTTTGCGACACTAAAATTGTCACTGGTAAACGTTACAAAGAGTGGTTTGATTATGTCGATAAAATTTCTGAATGGGCTAAAGAACAAGGTTGTAAAAAAATGGAAATATTTTCAAGACCAGGTTATGTCTCTATGTTCAAAGAAAAAGGTTACTCAGCAACACATATACAAGTAGAAAAAGAATTATGATAGATATAAAAAAATTAAACATAAAAGAAAAAGTAGAATTATTTAAAGAACTAGCAAAAGAAATTGCTAGTAAAGGTATTAAAGGAGACACGGAGTTAGCTCATATTAATTCTTTTGAAAAAGAATTACTTATTAAACACGGTGGTTCTGGAACTATTAACTTACAAACAGGTTTAACACAATATTTTGGTGGAGGAGGCGGCGGTGGATCGCAACCAGACACTACTACACAATACATAAGAGAAGCACCAGGGATAGAAGAAAGAAAAATTGGTTTAATGGATACTGCATCAGAGCTTGCAAAAACTCCAGTTAATATTCCAACAATTCAAACTCAAGGTTTAGGTGCATTAGAGCAACAAGGTATTACTCAATCAGGAATTACAGGTGTTGGTGCTAATACTTTAAACGCAGGTATTGGTTCAGTGTTAGGTGCACAAGGTGCTGCAGCTTTAGATCCGACTTCTTCACAGTTTCAAAATTATTTTAATCCTTATCAGTCTTTCATTACAGATGAGATTAATAGACAAGCTCAAATGCAACAAAACCAAATAGGTCAACAAGCAGTTATGGGTGGAGCATTTGGTGGCGGACGTGAAGGTGTTCAAAGAGCAGAACTAGGAGGCAGAACTTTATCTGCTATAGGACAAGCTCAAGGAACTGCTTTCCAAAATGCATTGAATGCGTTTCAGAATAATCAAGCTTTACAAGCTCAAACAGGATTACAGGCAGGTTCTCAATTAGCTCAAATGGGTCAGGCACAACAAGGTATGGCGCAACAAGACATTAATCAATTGATGGCTGCAGGTGGTTTACAAAGACAACTTGGTCAACAAGCACTAGATGCTCAAAGACAAACTGAATTACAAAGAGCATATGAGCCTTATCAAAGAATGGAGTTTATTAAAAATATGTATGCTGCAGGACCTACAACTCAGTCTGCTATTACTCAATCTACTTCTCCAGGAACTAATCCACTTGCTCAAGCAGCAGGTGCTGGACTCGGAGCGTACGCAACTTATTCAGCTTTAAACAGACAACCAGCTGCAGTTCAAAATGCGGCACAAAATAGAGGTTAGGAAAAATTATGGATAAAACCTTAATGAGACCTTTATTCAGAAAGAGAGCCACTCAACTTAGAAAAGTTGATGGTAAAGCTGTTCCTAAATTTTTTCTTGGAGGAATTATGGGTGCAGGAAATATGCTTAGAGCAGGAGCTGCTCCTGCATTTAGATATATAGGAACTAAAATGTCTGGACCAAAAGTTTCAACTGCATTAGCAGGAGCGGAAGCAGCTGGTGTAGGTTATGGTGTTAATGAAATGGCTAAAGGTTTAAGAGAAGGAGACACTGGACAATTTATAGAAGGTGCTGCTTATGCTATACCAGGTGCTGCTTTTTTACCTTCAACTATGAAAAAATCTGGAATCGCAGCTATAAGAGAACTAGGAGAATTTGGAGCATCTAAAACAACTCCTGCTGCTAAAGCCTTAATAAACAATCCATATAAAACAGCTGGAGGATCTATTGGTGCCGCTTTAGTGGGACAGGGTATGCAAGATCCAGGAAATTTAGCAACAGATATGAGCCAAGTTTCTGAGGGAATTCTACCTGTAGAAGAAAGATTAATTTATCAAGAGAAACCAGAATACAAACCAGATCCAAAGAAAAAAGTTACAGATAATTTAAAAGATTATAAAGAACAGGTAAAAAATTTTAAACCTAGAGCTATTGATTTAAAAAACCCATCTAACCCAGATGAAGTTCAGTTAAAAGAAGATTTACCCAAAGCAAATAAAATTATAGATATTGCAGAAGAACTTGGGATAACTGATTTTTCAAACTTAGGAGAAGAGACTTTAAAAAAAATAGCTGAACAAACGGACGTACCTTTACCAGATGTAATTAGATTAACAGCACCTTTTCAAAACAACCAAGATCCAGAACCTATTGCACCTACTATAGCGGGACAGATTGATCAAGTAACTAATGATATTGCTGGAATGACAAATGACGAAGTAAATAGAATGGTTAAGAATAGACAAAATGAAATTAAAAAAGCAAATAGTTTATCTCCATTAAGTAAAGAATTTACACAATTTAAAGATCAATTAAATGAAATGACAGGCGGTAGTGGTAATTTAAATAATTTAATAGCCATGAAATTTGCAGGAAAATTAATGTCAGGAAAAACTAGACAAAAAGGTTTATCGGGACTTTTAGATATAACTGGACAAGGTTTAGAATCTACTGCTAATGACTTAATGAATGTAGCCTTAGCTCAAAAAAATCAAGACATGGTTTTAGCTCAAGCATTTTTAAAATCTAAAGCTGATGCAGCGAAAGCAGCACAAGCTGGACCAGGTTTTGTAGGTGGAGATAAAGTATTTAGAATAGAAGATCCTAAATACCCAGGACAATTTTATAATGTAAAAGGTATGAGAGGTAAAGATGGAAGAAATTATGTGTTAAATAGAAACAATGAAGTATCTTTAGCTCCTCCAGGAGCAGTTGGATATGAGGCAGGAGAAAACAAAGATAAAATAGCTTTATATGCATCTAACTTAGAAGAAAATAAAAGAGGAGCTGAAATGATTGATTTCGTTATTGATATGCTTCCTGAAGCAGGAACATTTAATGCTGCATATGGTTTAGCTAAAGAAGATTTGTTTGGAACTTTTGAACAAGCTTTTGGAACAAATGGAATAACTAGTTCTGATTTTGATACTGAAATAAAAACTTTAATGAGAAATAATGAAGATCAAAAAGAAGCAGATAAATTAATTGAAAATTATGATAAAGATATGGCTAAAGCAGATGAAAGAGCTAGAGAAATGTTTAAAGACGCGAGAAAAGATATGGGTTCAGGATTTTTCTCTAGACCTACAGATGAACAACTAGCAACTTTTAGTAAATTAGCTTTAATTGAACAACGTATGAAATATCTTGTTGCGAATGCAAACAAAGCACAAGATAGATTGACTCAAAAAGATATTGAAAATGCTGCTCAACGTACAGGAATTATTAAATTTTACGGTTCAGCTAAAACAGTTAGACAAAACTACATGAATTTAAAAAATGAATTTGAACAAAAAGCTGAGTCATTTGCTATGTCATACAGACAAAATGGTGGAACAGAATCTTCTATGCAGTACTTTAGAGAAAATGTTCCAGGAGTACAAAATTTATATGATCAAAAAAAGAAAGAATTTTTAGAAAAAGAAAAAATAAAAAAAAATAGAAATCAAATTTTAAGTAGTATACCTATACCAGGAGTAAATTAATGGTTGCTTTAAACAAGATACAAAAAGCTATTGATGCAAAACAAATAGATACTCGTTCTTTAAGTTCAGAACAGTTAGGAGCTTTAGATGATGCATTCAAAACAGGTGAATTAAAAGGATATAATAGCATAGGTGAATATGAGAAATTAATTGACCTAGGAGCTATGAGTGTGGCTAAAGGAAAAATGGCAAGGTTAAAACCTATGGAGTCTTCTACAGGTATTGGTAGAGGAGATTTGGTATTAGCTGGAACTTTAGGTTTTGGAATGCTTCCTTACATGGTGGAAAGAGAAGCTCTGGTAAGTTCTTTTGTTAAAAATGGTTTTAAAGATGTTTACGGAATAGATAATAGATACGTAGCAGGATCAAGTATTTACGAAAAAAGATTATCTAAAATGAGTGAATTTGCTAAAAAATTAAAAAAAGTACCGGGACCAGTAGGTGCTCCAGTTAGACTATTAGGTAATACAATTGGAATGTTAGATAACACTGTAGATTTTTTTAAAAAAATAGGAGGAATGCCTGGTCAAAAAGGACCAATAAGAGGAATTACTCCAGCATTATATACTGAAACTAAATCAGCCTTAGGAGCAATAGGAGGAGCAGCTGCAGGAAGTGCTGCATTTGATATGGCTAATTTGGGTGCTGATTTTGTAGGAGCTACTTCAAAAGATTTAGCTGAATTAACAGATAGTCAAGAAAGACAATTACCTTTTGTTGAAAGAATGTTTCTTAATGGACTTAGAGCAAGTAGAGATGAAATGTTATGGACAGGTGGCGCTTTAGGTTTAATAGGATTAGTTAGAAATGCAAAAGGAATGGTTAAGTCTTCATTAGATTTAGATAAAGCTCAAGCAAAAGAAATTGCTGCTGCAGCAGAAAGATCTGGTCAACCAATTAATATAACTAATTTAATTCCAACAAATACTCCTGGATTAAAAGGAGCTTGGCAAGGTTTTGTAAAAAAATTCTTTACTACTCTTGGGGTATATCCACTTGTAGGAGGATCTTTAAAAGATTTCAATAGAACTTTTAATGCTAATTTAACTCAAGAACAATTCATAAACACTATGGATAATTTAGATCTTCCACCATCAGTTAATAATAGTATTCTTAACTTTGCAGGAGTAAATCAAATTAAATCTGAATTTAATAATGTTTGGAAAACTATTGATGATGAATATGGAAGATTTAGAAATCATTATGAGGAATTAGGTAATCCTACTTTTATACCAACTACAAATGTAAAAAATGAGACTAAAGTATTATTAGATAGATTAAAATTAGATTATCCAGAAAAATTTGATATATGGGACGGTTTAGAAAAAGGAGCTAAAGAGTTAACAGATGTAGATGATCCAATGGTTCAATACATTAAATACTTAAACAGATTAACTGATGAAAGTTACGGCTACTACAACAAAGGTGGGTACATTCGATTAAGTGATATGTTAGGTTTATCTAAAATGTTAACTAAAGCATATACAGGTAGTCAGTTTAAAGTAGTAGATAATGAAGTAATTAGATTTAAAAAAGCTTTTGAAAATGATGTAAACTCATTAGGAGAAGCTGCTAACAGAGATATATTAAAAGATAAAATATTCAAAGACGAATATGCAACGAAGCTTTCTCAAGAAGGGCCCGAAGCAGCAGAAGCTTTTTTAGATAGAAATATTAATGTAGCGAACTCAGCTTTAAAACAATTACAAGAAGCGAATGCTTATTACTCTATGGTTTTAAGGCCTTTTGAAAAAGATTCTGTAGCTAGAAAATTAATGGCAGTAGATAGAAAATTATTTGCTAGCAAGGGTATTGATATGACAGGGATAGAGTCTATTGCACCCGATCAAGTTTTTAATAAAGTAATTAAAGGAACTTTAGCTGGAGATAGTCCTATTGCGGTTCAACAATTAAAAAGAATATTAGGAGTAACCGATTCTTCATACGATATATTAAAAGCAGATGGGACGATAGATAGAACAGTTAAAATACCTATTAGTAAAGAATCACAAGCAGTTTGGGATAGATATGTTAAGAGATGGGTGTTTGATTCTTTTAATAACGCAACAGCTAATCCTATAGATTTAGATAGTTTACCTGCTCAAAAAATTGCTGCAGAAGCTCAAGAAAAAGGTTTTATTAGAAGAAATTTTAATCCTTTAGATGCAGATGCGGAAAAAAGAGTAAGAGCTAAAACTAGAACTGATGAAATTAGTAATCTAACTCAAGTAGATGCAAGAGTATTTACTGAAGGAGGAACGCTAGCAAATATAGAAGAAGGCTTAGTACGTAACCATGATTTTGGAAGTTTAGATATTAATAAATTTATTCAAAATTTAGGTATAGAAAATTCTATGGGTAGAGATAAAATAAGAGTTATATTTGGTGGAGGAGCCAAAGGAGAAAAAGCTCTTAAAATGTTTGACGACCTTATTGAAGTTAAAAAAGCAGTAGACTCTGTTCCTTCTACAGATCCTGCTAAATTCATTCAAAGAAGTTTAACCTTAAAAGCAGGGGGCGGCCAAGGGGGTATGACTACTACAGCTGTTACAGGAGCAGTTTTAGGTATAGGAAATACTTTAAAACTTATATTGGGAGCTAAGTTATTTGGTGATGTTATTTCAAGTGCAAAAATAGCAGAGAACGTAATGGAGATGAATAAAGCTCAAAGATTTTTATTAAATGCAGATGCAGATTCTATTTTCCCTGGAAAAGGTAGAATACCTTTAACTCCTAAAGTTTATAATGATGCTTTATTAACTTATGGAAGAATGGTTAATAGTTTATTTGAGGCAAGAGGAGATGAGTTTAGAGTTAATCCTAATAAAATAGATTTTGAAGAAGTTAGACAAAAATTATTATCTTTAGAACCAAGAGTTCCTTCTGCACCAGAAACTTATGATTTTGGAACAATGCCTAAGTTTACAAGAGATAGAATTTATCCAGAATATGATGTAAGTAAAAAGTTAAGTCCTGAAATGAGAACAGCAGGAGAAGAATACTTAACTGGAGCGTCTATAATGGGAGCTAGTCATGATCAATTTCAAAAAGTTATGAACTCTAATCCTATACAACAGGCAGTAGAAGCACCTGTTAACACACCTTCAGTAGAGCCGATTACTGCACAATCGACACCGGCTACTATGCCAACGGCCACTCAACCTACAGCAAATCAAGGAGAACAATTTGCAGCATTGTTTCCTCAAGATACATTAGGACAAGCTTTAGCTAATCGACCACAACAAATGAATCAAGGTGGATTGGTAGAGGATGCTTACAAAGCAGCAGATGAGGTTCTAAGTGCCTAAAAGAACTTCAGCTTTAGAAAAGATAGAATCTCATGAAAAGCTGTGTCGTATTATGCAAAAACAAACTTTTGATCAAATAAAAGAAATGAACGCTAGAATCCTTAGAATAGAAAAGGTTATTATAGGTGGTTTGTTTGCAATATTTATAGCTTTACTTTCTAGTAATTTTGGTGCATAAGCACTAAATGATATTTACAGAAAACTTAGAAGATAATTCATTTACTTTAACAGAACTTCAATTAATAGAAAAATTTCCCTACAAAAAATACTCAAGAGCAGAAGACCCAGAAACAGGAAAACGTATGTATTCTGTAGAAGGAACTAAATTACCTTCTGTAACTACTATACTTGGAGCCACAAAAGACAAAGAATCAATCGAAGCTTTGGAGCGATGGAAGCAACGTGTCGGAGAAGAAGGAGCTGAAAAAATAAAAAACGAAGCTGCTTCTATGGGAACTGAAATGCATTTAGTAATTGAAAAATATTTAGAGGGAGAAGGTTATTTAAATATTTCTGAGAAAGGAAACAGAGCAAGAAAGATGGCTCATACTATTCTTAAAAACATTGGTGGATTAACTGAAGTCTGGGGAAATGAAATTAGTTTAGCTTATCCAGAAAAATATGCGGGAGCAACAGATTGTATTGGAGTTATAGACGATAAAGTAACTATCTTTGATTGGAAACAAACTAATAAACCAAAAAAAAGAGAGTGGAGTGCAGTACAAGATTATTTTATTCAATTAGGAGCATATAGTTTAGCTCATGAAAGTATGTACGGTAAAATAGATCAAGTTAAAATATGTATGTGTTCTAGAGATTTTAACTATCAAGAATTTTCATTAGAAGGTCAAGAGTTAAAAGACTACCAGAATAAATGGTGGGAACGATTTGAAAATTATTTAAAAGCTACTTCTTAGCTATTTTGTCCTTGTTAGGACCTTCTTTAATAATGTAATCTTGAGTTCCGTTAGCACCTGTTTCAACTTATTTCTTTAAGTTTCTAAACAGAGTCATCTCTTTTACTTTTTTATATTGTTGTTTTAAGAATGCTTCTATTACTTTTGTATCTCTCATTAAATAATTATAAACTATTTTAGCCAGTTTTTAAACTCATCTCCCATGGTTGCTGTAGCTAGTTTATCTTTTTGATGAAGAGAACTTAAAATACGTTCATCTAAGCTATTTTTACATATAATATCTGTATATAAAACTGTTTTAGTTTGACCAGATCTGTGTGCTCTATCTTCAGATTGTCTTCTAACTTCATAGTTAAAGTTATTAGAAAAATAAACTACATTAGTAGCTGCAGTTAAAGTAAGTCCAAAACCACCTGTTGTTGGGTTACCTACAAAGAACTTACATTCTGGATCTTCTTGAAATCTTTTCATAGCAATAGTTCTTTTAGCTGAATCAATTGCACCGTAGTTTGCAACTACAGAAGCTTTACCATATTTGTCTTGAAGAAATTCAATAATATTTTCTATATTGTAAATATAGTTGGCCCATATAATCATTTTACCATCTGATTCATCTATTATATCCGACAAAGCATGTAGTTTAGGATTTTTAAATTCTTTTAGTTCTGCATCATTTGTTTTTACAAAACCGTTACCTACTTGATGTAGTTTAATTATTTCAGTTAATTTATTATTATAAGAAACTGCTTCATCTTCAATAATAGCAATAGCAGATTGTTTTAAAGATTTATAAACTCTTTCTTGTTCTTCATTCATGTCTACATATCTTTTAGTATATTGTTTGGGAGGTAGATCTAAACATTCATCTTTAGTAACACGATAAGAAAAGGTTTTTAATTTTTCTTCAAGTTCTTCTAATTTTACATAGTACTTAGGTATCTCTGTATATTTTCCTCCACCTAAATCTAATCTATGGGTAACACAGTATCTATTTCTAAATGTATAGTAAGAAGAGAAACCTAGTAAATCTTCATTTAAAAAACCACACTGAGTATATAAATCTAATGGAGATTTAGTGACAGGAGAACCTGTTAAGATTCTTCTATAAAAAGAATGTTTAGATAGTTTTAAAACATTTCTAGTTCTTATAGCTTTATGATTTTTAATTGTAGTAGACTCATCTATAATAGTCATGGCTTTATGTTGTTTTAAAAACTCCATGGCACCTTTAAGACCTCTAGCAGTAGATAAGGCTTCAACGTTCATACAAAAAATAGTTAAATCTTTATTTACTTTATAAGCTTGTTGTAATTTTTTAGGTTTATCTAAATTCCAAATATAAGTAGTGTAATCAATATCTGGACTCATATGTTTTTCAATCTCATCATACGCCCATACCGTGTATACGGATTTAGGTGCAATAATTAAAACACCTGTAATACCTTCATGTAATCTTAACAAACCAATATTATCTATTGTAACTTTTGTTTTACCCGTTCCCATTTCCATGAAGAAAGCGTAATTTAATTTATTCCAAGATTTTTCTAAGGCTGTTTTTTGATGCTCGTAAGGAGCGGTTTTAAAGTTAAACAAGTTCAACATAGTGCTTGACATATAATCTGTAATGACTATATAGTCAAGGGAATAAAGGAGGTCATTTTTATGAACCTAGAACAACTAACAAATATAAGTATAGACACTAATAAAACCAAAGATATTGCAAATTTATGCAATGAATTAATTTCTCAAAATAAAGTAGTAGAACAAGCTGAGGAAGCACTTAAAAATGCTAAATTGGAACAACTACGTTTATCTGAAGAAGTTATTCCTGCTGTAATGTCTGAGGCAGGAATATCAATGCTCAAACTAGAAGATGGTTCTTCTGTTGAGGTTGCACCTTATTATTATGCGAAAATCCCAGAAGATAAAAAAGCGGATGCCTTTAAATGGCTACGTGAAAATAACTTTGGGGATTTGGTTAAAAATAATTTAACCTTATCGTTTAATAAAGGAGAAGATTCTGATGCAGCTAGAATTAAAGCTGAGTTAGAAGCAAAAGGTCTTGTCGTAGACCAAAAAGAAGACATCCATTGGCAAACGCTTCGAGGATTTGTTAAAGAGCAAACCGAGAAAAATAAAACTATACCCTCAGACTTATTTGGGTTATACGTTGCTAATAGAACAAAAATAAAAACTAACAAGTAACAACTATAGGAGTAACACATGGCACAAACACAATCGCCAAAATCAGAAGTAGTTAAAAAAGAAACTGCATCTGCACCATCGTTAGATGTTTCATCATTGGAACAGTTTGCTAACGCAGGAGCGGAAAACATTACATCAAATGATGTATCCCTTCCGTTCTTAAAAATTCTCACTAACAACTCACCTCAGGTAACTCAAGGTGATTCTAAGTTCATTGAGAATGCAAGACCAGGACAAGTGATTAATACTGTTCTGAATAAACTTTATAATGGTAAGGACGGTTTTAAAGTCGTTCCTTGTTTTTATAAATTTGAATACGTAGAGTGGGCTGACAGAGGTACACAGAATTCTGTTGCACCTGTTAATTCATATCCTGCGGATTCAGACATTATGACTAAAACAACTAGAGGAGATGATAGAAAAGATAGATTACCAAGTGGTAATTATATCGAACCTACTCATTATCACTATGTAGTAGTCGTGGATGAAAACGATCAACCGTCAGAGACAGCAGTTATAGTCATGAAGGCCACTCAAGCTAAGAAGTCTAAGAAGTGGAATTCAATGATGCTTTCTCAGAGAAGGAAAGGTAAAAACGGAATGTTCCAACCACCAACATGGTCACAAATCTATATGATGAAGACCGTGCTTGAAAAGAATAGTTTAGGTTCTTGGTTTGGATGGGAAGTTGAACACCATAAAGATATTCCTAATCAATATTTAATGGATACGGCTATGTCGTTCTATGAAACTTGCAAGCAAGGAAATACTAAGGTGAATCTTTCTCAAGAAGGCGAACCACAAGTAACATCAGCACCGTTTTAAATATGGTATCGCTAGAATTTTTTAGCGACCTATTCGGCGGATTAGACTCCGCTTACGGTACCTATGAGCTCAATGGGGCTCATAGGTCTGATGGTAAAGCAGAAGGCAAAGCGCTTACTAAGAAAGGGTCTGTAACAAGTGAATTATTTGAAAAACATTTAAAAGGAGAAGTCTCCATAGGTATTGTTCCAATTATGAAGGACAATAAATGTAAGTGGGGATGTATTGATGTAGATAAATATTCTATGGATATTAAATCTACTATTAAAAAAATTAGAGAACTAAAACTTCCACTCTTTCCTTATAGATCTAAGTCTGGTGGATTACATTTATTTCTACATATTGATGGTGTGGTAACGGCATCTGAAATGATTAATAAATTAACTGAGATAGCAGGCGTTTTAGGATTTGGAGATTGTGAAATATTTCCTAAACAAAGAACTATTAATGTAGAACTTGGGACCATAGGTAATTGGTTAAACTTACCTTACTTTAATGCAGAAATGACTATGCGATATGCATTAGATGACAACGGCCACTCGATACCTTCTGATAAATTACCAGAAGCTGTTGCTAAGTTTAGATTAAAACCAAAAGATTTTTACGCAATAAAAATTGAAGTAAAAGAAAATGGAGATGATATGTTTAAAGAATATCCTCCATGTGTACAATCATTTATGACAACTCAAATGGAGCAAGGTGGTAGAAATGAAGCTTTGTTTAATGTGGGTGTATGTATGATTAAGAAGTTAGGTAAAGAAGGAGCATGGGAACATGATCTTCAAGAAGTAAATAAAGCTTGGGGAGAAAATGCATTACCTGCAAAAGAAGTTAAGGCTACAATTATTAATTCTTTAAACAAAGAAAAAGAATATAATTATAAATGCAATACTCCACCTGCTAAAAGGTTTTGTAATCAAGATCTATGTATTAAAAGAAAGTTAGGTATAGGTAAAAGTAACTATAGTTTTTCTGTAGATTCTTTTCAAAAGATTAACACTAAACCGCCTAAGTATATTTTAACTATTGATAAGAAACCTATACGATTAACTGGACAAGAACTTTGTCAGCAACAATTACTTAAAACACAATTGTTTGATACAGATATTGTTTGGAAGACTATGGAAAAGGAATCATTTCATTTGTGGTTAAACTATCTTAAAACAATACAAACTGACGTAGAAGGTTATGACTTTACTGATGACGATAAAGATGAGTTTGAATATCTATTCAAAAACTTTATTGATGATAACCAAGTTGCTGACGATATATCACAAACACAGAGTGACTATGTGTATGAAGAAGAAGGTTTTATGTACTTTAGACTTGAAGTCTTTAAAAAGTTTTTAAAGAAAGAAGGTCAGAATTTAAAAGCTCCGGAAGTAAAAGAAATATTAATAGACAATGGAGCAGAGTATATAAGAAAGCATAAGGAATACACAGCTAGACTTTGGAAAATATCTAAACCTAAGTTTGAATCTGTAAAAGATCGTAATGTTAACTTTAACAAAAAGTTGCCTAGCTTTGACCCAGATAATAAATAAAACTGCAAAAATATTTGGGCCTCCTGGTACAGGAAAAACCACGAGGCTCATTAAAATAATAGAAAAATGGTTAAGGTTAGGTGTACAACCTCATGAGATTGTTTATGTTTCGTTTACAAACAAAGCTGTTAACGAAGCTGTATCACGAGTAATTAAAAAATTTACAAATTACAAAGAAGAAGATTTTGATAATTTTAGGACCATACATTCCTTCTGTAAAAAACATTTAGACAATGTGCAAGTCGTAGATCCTAGAGTAGACATGCTAGAGTTTCATACGGATTGGGGAACTGTTTCAGCTAATATGACTGATGAGGATATGAATAACAAAATATTTAATAATTGGTTTCTTAGAGTTTATGACAAATCTAGAAATTTACTAATAGAACCAGATGAAGCTTTTAGAAGAGAGGTAAATAAAAGAGGAAGATTAATTCAATACAGAGATATTATAAGAAACTATGAAGAGTTTAAAAAGAATCATAAAATAGATTTTACAGATATGATTGAAAAATATATCAAAGAAGTTAATCCACAACATTACAAAGTATTTATAGTAGATGAAGCTCAGGATTTAACTCCTTTACAATGGAAATTTGTCTACAAGATAGCGGAAAAAGCAAGAAGAGTTTATTTAGCGGGAGATGATGATCAAGCTATCTATGAATGGAATGGTGCAGATGTACATTGTTTTTTAGGCTTTCCAGGGAAAGTGTTTATCTTAAAAAAATCATATAGATTGAATAGAGATATACATAGTTTATCAAAAGAAATATTAAAATTTATACCTATAAGACAAGAAAAAGAATTTACTAGCAATGAAGTAGATGGATACATAGAAAGATATTCTAAATTTAATGAAATTCCTATAAATAAAATAGGCGGCTCCTGGTTAATTTTAGGTAGAGTAAGGAATAATGTTAATGAATTACAAGAATTTGCTAGAGCAAAAGGTTTATATTTTCAAGATATGAGAGGTAATAAATCATTTAATATGAATAAATGGTTAGCTATTTCATATTGGGAAAAATTAAAAAATGAGGGAACTCTTAATAAAGAAGAAGTAGGTATTATGTATGACTTTATACATGAAGTAAGAAGAGGTTGGAGAAAGATAGATGCTAAATCATGGTCAGCTATACACCCTAATGAACCTTTAAATCTAAAGTTTTTAAAACAACAAGCTGGTTTGGAAACACCTAACACAGATTGGTGGAAGGTTTTAAATAGAAAATTTACTACGAAAGACTTGGATTATTTTGAAACTATGTTAAAAAACAATGTAGAACTTGATGACAAAGCTAATATTATTATTGACACCATTCACTCTGTTAAAGGAGGAGAAGCAGACAATGTTATTATATATGAAAAATCTAATTGGCCTTCTCATTTTAATAGTAAAACAGGGAACGATAAAATGGCAGAAGCTAGAGTGTGGTATACCGGAGTGACTCGTGCTAAAAAGACACTTCATTTATTAGCAACAGACCATCAATTTCATTTTCCAATGGGAAAAATATTTTCTAACTATAAAAGGAGTTTAAATGACACATAAAGATATGTTTGACGAAGCGTTTCCACAAGGTAGACAGGTAGGTGGATCTCATTATAAAGATAATTTTAAAATACAGCCTTATGAATTTATTTCAAAGAATGGTTTATCGTTCTTTCAGGGATGTGTTGTAAAATATGTTTGTAGATATTTATTTAAGGGAACTGCAGAACAAGACCTAGATAAAATTATACATTATTGTGAATTAGAAAAATTAAAGTTAAAAGACGATGTTAAGAAAAGTAAGAAAAATAATAGTTAAACTTAGAATGCTTTATGCTGATATTAGAGGTCACCATGGTAAAAAATGGAATTATGAACCAGGAGATTGGTATATGGGTAGAAGAAATAAACAAAGAAAGAAAAAATAATGTCTGTACCTCAAGAAGTAAATACTCGTTTTTTTAATAGAATGAAAAACCAAGGTCTGCAATTTAAAAATGTAGTAGATATTGGATGTTATATGGGAGCCTGGACAACAAGAGTTAAGGAAGTTTACCCAGATGCAAACTATTATTTAATAGATGCTAATGATAAATTTAAAGAAGAATTAGAAAAACTAGGTACATTCCATTGTGAGATAATTTCAGAAAAAGGTGGGGAAAGAAGTTTTCATTATTCAAAACAAGTGAACGATCAAACAGGATCTTCATTATATGAGGAATCCTCTAACGTTCCTTTTGAGACTTTGGTTAAAAATACTAAAAGATTATCGGAAGTATTACCTAAAGATATTGATATGGATTTTATAAAAATGGACGTGCAAGGAGCAGAGCTAGAAATTATCGAAGGATCTTTAGATGTATTTATGAGAACTAAATTTGTGCAATTAGAATGTCCAGTTCATCCTAATAACAAAGGTGCTCCTTTGTTTGAACATTATATTAACTACATGGCTAACTGTAATTTTAAGGTATTTGATATAAATAGTATTTTTTATAATGGAAAATTAATGGCAGTAGATTTTATTTTTGTTAATAAAAATTTGCCTAAAGTAACTAATTTAGAACAAGAAGAAATAACATATAACATCTAACACAGGAAAAATAATGGCTACTGAACTTACATTTACAACGACTGACAGTGACTGGACACCGCCCACTAGCTACCCAGATTTAAGCGATCGTTCTATGATCGCAATAGATTTAGAGACTAGAGATCCTAATATTAAAAAGACAGGACCAGGATGGCCTACTAAAGATGGAGAGATTGTAGGAATAGCTGTAGCTACAGATGGATTCAAAGGGTACTTTCCTATATCTCATGAAAGAGGAGATAATTTAGATCCAGCTATGACTATGAAATGGTTTCAAAAAGTAATGTCTTCAGATGCAGATAAAATTTGTCATAATGCTTCATATGATATTGGTTGGTGTAGAGCTTCAGGAATAAAAACAAATGGAAAAATTATAGATACTATGCTTGCAGGTGCAATCATTGATGAGAATAGAAGAGGTTATTCTTTAAATGCATTGTCAGCAGAATACCTTGGTGAAATAAAATCAGAAGTTAAGTTAAGAGAAAAAGCAGAAGAGTGGGGACTAGATGCTAAGGCAGATTTATGGAAGTTACCTCCATCATTTGTTGGAGAGTATGCAGAACAAGATGCTGAACTAACTTTAAAACTTTGGAGAAAGTTTGAAACAGAAATTAGATTACAAAACCTATCTTCTATTTTTGAAATGGAAACTAAACTTCTACCTATCTTAATTGAAATGCGTGAGCATGGAATAAGAATGGATATGAATAAAGCTGAATTAATGAAGAAAACTTTTGTTACAGAAGAGAAGAAAAAACTCCATGAAATCAAGGGTTTAACAGGAGTTGATGTAGAATTATGGGCAGCAACATCTGTAGCTAAAGCCTTTGATGCAATGAAGGTCCCTTATGATAGAACGGAGAAAACTAAAGCACCAAGCTTTACTACTAACTGGTTACATAACTGTACTCACCCGTTAGCAAAGTTAGTTAGAGAAGCAAGAGAGATGAATAAGTTTCATTCAACTTTTATAGATTCTATTTTTAAATTTGAACACAAAGGAAGGATCCATGCAGAAATCAATCAACTCAGATCAGATAATGGTGGTACTGTTACTGGTAGGCTTAGTATGTCTAACCCTAATCTTCAACAGGTACCTGCAAGAAACAAAGAGTTTGGAAAACAAATTAGATCGTTATTCTTACCAGACGAAGACAAGCAGTGGGGATCCTTTGATTACTCACAACAGGAACCAAGATTAGTAGTTCACTATGCATCAAGTGTAGATTCTGGATTTGAAGGAAGCTATGAACTAATTAAAGCTTATCAAGACGAAGATGCAGACTTCCACCAAGTAGTAGCAGACATGGCAGAGATACCAAGAAGTCAGGCTAAAACAATTAACCTTGGATTGTTCTATGGTATGGGTGCAGCGAAACTATCTCGTGAACTTGGAATAGATACCGAGAGTGCTAAACAATTGTTAAAAGAATATAATGCGAAAGTACCTTTTGTAAAACAACTAGCAAACAAATGTATGTCGGTTGCAGATAAAAAAGGATGTGTAGTAACTATAAGAGGTAGACATTGTAGATTTAATATGTGGGAACCTAAAGCTTGGGGTATCTTCCAGGCAATGACAGAGCAGGAAGCTTTTTCTAAATACGAAATGCATCAATTAAAACGTGCAGGAACGTATAAGGCTTTAAATAAACTGATTCAAGGTAGTGCAGCAGATCAAACTAAACAAGCCATCATTGAATGCTATGAAAACGGCCACCGGCCACTGCTACAAATACATGATGAATTATGTTTTAATATAGGTGGAGATAAAGATATTGAAACTATTAAAAATAAAATGGAACATTGTTTAGATGATGTGCCAATGAAAGTTCCTTCTAAAGTAGATATAGCATTGGGGGACAACTGGGGAGAGGCAACGTAATGGCAGAAAAACCAATAGATCCAAACGATCCTACATTAATGGTAGGTCAATGCCCTCATTGTAAAATAGATACTGTATTTAAAAAAACAAAAGACAAGAATATTTATACATGCAGAATGTGTTATAAAACTGCAAAACAATTTAAGAACGGTAAGATACATTGGTTTAAAGTCTCAGAGACTCACCCTTATATCGACTATGTTTAACCAGCGAATAAATGTATTTCGTGATCTTTAGGATTTGAAGTAGCAGCTTGCATATCTCTAGCAATTAATTCTTTAACGATTGTTTTAATTTCTTGAGATGTTTCTTGCATAGCATTAGTTACTTTACCTTCTTCTAAATAAGATTGGTTCCAAGAAGATTCTAAACTAATTTTTTTAGCTAGTAGTACTTGTGATGATTCCATCATTGTTTAACTCCTCATAAGTTACTAAACACAAATTTGGTTGAGTTAAATTTTCTGATTCTATTTTAACTTTACCTGTGTTTAATTCATTTATGAAATTAGGTATCACTTGCTCTTCAGTCTCACAACTGACTTGATGATCTATATAAGCACCACAATGACGAGCTTGGACACGATATAATTTCATAAGATAATAATAGCTCTTTTTTGTTGATAAATCAAGTATTTACGTTAGGGTTGACTTCTATACATTTTAAGTATCCTTCAGTAATTGTCAATCCTTTTTTTGTATATATTTCACGTAGAACTTGACCCTTTTTTTTGACTGCAATTAAACAGTTTTCTTCGCCTTTGTAGTAAATAAAAGGTTGTTCTAAGATATTAAAACATTGCTCAAATCTATCCTCTATTTTAGGATCAATAAAACACATCATTCCAAATATAATAAAAGTTTTTATCATTAAGACTTGACCTTATATTAAATATCTCTTATATACAAGAGATACGCAACCATAACATAGGAGGACAATGTTAAAAAGTAAAAGTTTATGTTTCAAAAGCTTTATAGATAAAATAGATGATGTACTTTCAAAAGTACATTCCAAAACAATTGGTGGTGAGCCCTTACAATACAATGACGATGAATGGATTAATGCTAGAGATAGATTAATGAAAATGAAAGTAGGAGGTCATAACATGGCAACCTATCCTATTAATTTTCAAATGGCAGATCACTTAATTTTATCTGAAGTTGGATCAAGAGATAAAGCAGAGAAAATTCATTTAGATGAGTACTTTGCAAAAATGAAAGGAACTAACTAATGACAGGTGTATATTTGGGTTTAATTTTAATTTTTATTTTAGCTTTCCCTAAATTTGTATTAGGATCAATTATAACTTTAATTGCATTTATGTTTGGAGCATCGTTCTAATGCATCCTAAAAAATTAGATGAAAAGTGGCGTAAGCTTCAATCAGATTGGCAAAACTCTTTAAGAAAATTTTTTAAAAAATCTGATAAATTAAATGAAGAGTATGGCGGGAGCATGCCAGGCTTAACAGAAACTATGTTATTTGGCTTGATGTGGTTTGTCGTTAAACAAAAACTAAAAACATATTCTGCTAATTCTACTAAAGGTGAAATGAATATGGACATAGAATTTACAAGATCTATGTTTAAAAAAGTATTGAATGAAGAGTATCCGGATACTTTGTTTGAAGATCATGATGGAGAACTTGTTGAATCAATAAAAGATAAAAAAATAACAATAAACTAGGAGAAACAAATGGATATAAATAAATGGAAAAGTGTTGCAGTTAAAAAAGAAACTCACACAATGCTAACGGCCCTCTGCACTATGAAAGAAAGAAACCCAGCAAGGATGATTTCTAAATTAGTAAATGACTACGTAGAGTTTCAAGCAAAGAAAGCTAAGAAACCTATTGAGAAATTTAAACAGGAACTGTTAAGCAAAAATGGTAATAAATAAAATAAATAAACTTAAACTCTTTCAAGCAATTAATCTTATAAAGGCTAATCAACCGGGTATTTATTTTTTATTTGATAAGTATAAAAACTTAATCTACATCGGTGAAAGTAAATTTCCAATGTCTAGAGTACTCGATCATTACTTTAGAGCTTACGAAAATAGCAAAACGGCTAAAGGCATTGGTCCAGTGTTTGATTATTTTAGAATTATAAATTGTAAATCTAATGATTCAAGAATAAGACAACATTATGAGAAACGTTGGATCCGTAAATTTAAGTCCCCTTTAAATTATAATACAAAATGTGAAACCTATGATTTAAATTGGAAAGAAATAAAAGGATTCATTTTAATATTTGATAACTTTTTTAAAAAAACTAAAAGTTGGTACAGATATTTAAATGATGAGGTTATGAGTAAAAGAACTATGCAAAAAGAAAAAGTAAGTAAAAGAAGAAAAGAATATTATATAAAAACAGGGAAATAATATGATAGATAAAGAACGATTAGAAGGGTTACTAAATAACTCTCACAAGTGCTACGGCACAGAAAATTTAATTTTAGATTCAAAACTTGTTAAAGAGTTGAATGGAATTATTAAAAAATTAAACGATGAAGTAGATGCATTGGTTGCAAAAGTTGATGCGTTAACTAAACAAAAAGAATACTTACAAAGTAAGTTACGTGAAAAAGAAATAAATAAAATTGCTAAAACAACTGATGGAAGGGAAATGATCTAATGGATAAGAAAAATAAAAAATATATAACGTGTTCAGGGTGTAAAGGAAATCACTATCAAGACTTATTTGGAGAAACTGTACTTTGTATGAGATGTAAAGGTGAAGATAAGTTTGAGGAAAGTGAAGATGAGCAGAGCTAAAGACATGAGAGGTCAGCTAGATGAGGCTTTAGAGATCCTGGCGGTTAAATTAGACCTACAAGAATATACAAAAGTAACTAGTATTATGACGATGATGTTTGTTGGACACACCTTTGAAATGTCTGATGATGGTTTTGAACTTATTAATTTAATCACTAAAACCCGTAAAAACATTAAAAAACAAGTTGTTAAAAAAATTATTAAAAAGGGTAGACAAGGTAACGTATTTAAGTTACATATTAAATAACCAAAGACTTTTGTCCTTTCTTGTCTTTGGCTTTTGTTAAGTACATCAGCGGTGGTGTTCCTCCATACTTCGTTGTTTTCATGCGACGCCACCGTTGACTTTATTCCATAATACAACTAATTGTTGACATAAGTATTATATGAATATAGAGCTACATGAATCTAACCAACAAAGTCTTAAAATTATTAGGAATGAAATTAGCAGCAGATATGCTTGAAGAACCTGTTCCGCAGGAACAGAAGTTATTTAGGGCTATCTTAACTTTGGCCCTAGAAGACGTTTTAAGCAACTCTCAGGGGCGTCACGAGTCTGTTGTGAAGGCAGAGGCCCATGATTGGTTTGTAAACGATTCTGAGGACTATAGGAACGTTTGCTATATGGCAGGACTTGATTCGGATTGGGTAAGAGAGCGATATTTTAATGCATTAGAAAACGGGCAGGTGAAGTTTACTATGAAGCAACATTTGCAGGTGAAGTATACTAGGCTATATGAAGATTTGAGAGCAGCAAAAGACACCGGCCACCGGAAACTCATTCAAAAAAAAATAGACAAATTAAGAAAGAAAATATTTAAACTGTAGTTTAGAATTATTCTAAGTTATCCTGCGACCAAAGTGTACAATCGTCAGGTTTTGTGACATTCTCTGACAAACTGTGACGAGCTCGTCACAAAAAAAGTCAATAAAACCAACAAAAACGTTTGTGTAAGTTCTATATAAGATTATTTTACCTTTTTTATTTTTTATTTACGCTCAAAATGTGTGACAAGCGTGACAAGAGTGTCAAAATAGACTATTATCATTGGTATACAACACTAATACTCTGTCACAAACACCTTAATTCTGTGACAAGACTGTGACAAGCGTGACAAGGAGTATCTTGTGGAAGGAATACCTTTTTGGATTTTAAAAAAAGAAAAGTGTTATAAATATCTTAGTAGGGACTTACAACTTGTATGATTTGAGGATATATTATTGATATGCCTAAGAAACCTAACCAACTGAAAACAGTTCACGAGCTAACTCCTAAACAACGAAAGTTTGTGGATATACTTGTAGCCAATTGGGGAACAATGAAAAAATCAGCTGCCGCAAAAGAAGCGGGCTATTCCTCTAATACTAAAAATGGATTATCTGAAGTGGCATCAAAATTAACTAGCGCAAGTCATAGTCCTCATGTTGTAAGATATTTGGAAAAGAAATTAGCTAAAGAAGAATCAAAATACGCAAACAAGTTACGATCATATAAACGATACGAAAGATTTGGAGATGGTGCTGCCGATAAAAATCAATTTGCTGCAGCCATCAATGCAGAATATAGGGCTGGACAATTAGCTGGCTTGTATGTAGATAAGAAAGAAGTAACCCACAATCTATTAGAAGGAATGAGTCGTGATCAACTTGAAAAAAGACTTACCGAACTCGAAGAAAAGATCGGTGAAGCGAAAAACATTATTGACGTTACGCCAGAAAAAGTTACTGGCTAGTGGGGATTTCTTTA
>JACKZZ010002480.1_pt1 | contig 56800 bp, 90 predicted proteins | sample 8027871 | NCBI WGS metagenome assembly JACKZZ01 (sample SAMN15724774, study PRJNA655200) | protist metagenome | isolation source: fluorescence activated cell sorting (FACS) single amplified genomes of... | place: USA: West Boothbay Harbor, Gulf of Maine | collected 2000-07-19
CTTATTGAATTTTTACTCATTTTTATTTGTTTTTTGTTTTTTATAACTGTTTGTTTAATTCTTTTTGTACTTTGTTCCAATAATGTATTGTTGCTTTCTTTTTATAACCACAAGGACCTCCATTCCAACATCTTGCAATTACTTCATCATTATCATTTTTATGATGATAGTCTTTCCATATATTAAACATTTTAATTGATTTGATTCGACTATATCTATCTTTAATTTTATAGTGTTGATTTTTGCCTAATAGTTTTAGTATACGGTTAACTTCTCTAACCATTATAGGTCTAATTTGTAAAACTCCAACTGATGGGATTATTAAATGTTTATCACCTATACAATCTTCTTTACCATTACTTTCTACTTGAATTAATGCTTTTATTAAGTTAATATCATTTTTATCTTTCTTGGTAAGATTGATATCATCTACTTTAAGTACACTTGTATCTTTAATCCATTCCCCACCTATATTATTTATTTTTTCTATATAAGTAGAATCAATAACTGTTAATTTTTTATCATTACCTATTTTTGGAATTGATTCATTTTCAGATATCATACCAACTCCTATTAAAGACATAAGACCTGGTATTAAAATTGATTTGTTCATAACCTTTATTATTTTAATTGATTAAATATAATAAGGGCTATTTGGAAGGCCTAACTTATTTGGTTGAGTGTTTTTTTCCACTTATTCTTCCTTCTGATCCAAAATTGATGTTTTGAGGTTTCCAATTAATAGGTTTTTTATGTAATCGTCTCCATGCTATTTTTTCATATTCATACATTTCGTCCCAAGTTTGAGGGAAATATTTAAAATATATAAAACATAAAGCTACAAAGGCCCAACCTATTATAAATGGAATACCTGCTAGTTCATTATTTTGACTAACTCCTATAAACATCCAAATGCTTAATATTAACATTATGTAGGCTATTGGATGTTGGTTTAATAATATATGGTTTCTACCACGAGATATAGGTCTAAATAAATTAACTAATATCCTTCTTATTTTTTTATATAAAGGGGGATGAATTTTTAATAATCGTTTTTTCTTTTTTGGGTCCATAATATCTAATTTTCACGGGTTCGGGATATTAGTGAATCCTCACCACCTATAAAAAATAATGTTTTATTTTCTGATATGTTTTGGTTTACATATGGTTTTATTTTTGCAATTGCACTACACATATCCTCTGCTATCACAGGTACTATTTTTTCCACACCCTCATCTAGGTAAGTACATTCATATATAAAATGGCTTTTCACTTTAGATGTACCTTTTAAGATAATTGATGTCATAATTGTTGAAATATTTTTTTCAGTCAATTCATCAATTAATAATTTTTTTTCTTTTTTATATTTACTTCTTAATATTATTTCTATAATCTAATATAAATCCTACTAATACTATTATGTTCATACCTATTGAAGCTCCTAGTTCAGTTACATCTTTATAAACATTTAATGTTAAATGTATGTGGCCTACTACCCAAAATGGAATAGCTAGGTTTTGACTTATCCATATAATTGTAAATTTTAGAAATTTAACCATTTTAATTATATCGCTCTACCCAATGTGTTATTTCTTTAGTTGTTGAGGTTCTATAAATGTAAGGATGGTTTTCTTTCAGATAATCTTCTATTAAATTGACTTGAGCTTGGATAAATAATTCATTTTCATTTGGGGTGGAGTATTTAAGTGGTTGGTTCATTTTTTGTTTTATTAATTGTTTATTTTTGTTAAAAATCAAATCTATTTACTTTGAACCCATAACCTTTAAACTCTAGAGCTTCATTAATATGATTTTGGATGTGAGTTTCTGGTTCGGTATCTCTTATTTCTCTAAATCCATTTTTACCATTATAAGACTCATTAAGTAGCCTTTTAAGGTAATCATTCATTCCTTTTTTTGATATTTTTTCTTCTTCAAAGATTGCCTTAGTTGCCTCACATATTATATCTTTTACCTTTTGATTTCCTGCTGTTGAAAACATTTCAAAATCATAATAAGTTTCTTCAAAATTTGTTAGGTATTTATTTTCTGCTTCAGTCATATTTAAAAGGGCATTAAGGGATTAGAATTTCTACGATTAATATTTTCTAATTCAACGTCAATACTATGGTCATCCATTTCTAAAATTTCATCTAAATAATTACCAATTCTTTCCATTGTATCTTTTTGGGATTGTTTTATAACTCTTTCTAATTGGCCATCATGGGCATCAATTAAATCATAATTTGACTCTTTAAGCCAATTTGAGAATACTTTTAATCTATTTTTTAAATCACTCATAACTTTTATTTTTTTAAATTTAACAATCTAGCACATTTTTCATATTCTTCATTCTGTTCAAAATATGCTATTAAATAATCTATATCTTCATCTTCTGGGAAGTCTATAAATGGGTCTATATGAAACATAATATATTCTATATTTTCTTGATTAATTATATCATCAAATGTTTTTTCACCTACTAAGATATCATATGAATTTCTAATTGATGCTTCTATTAATTCAAATTCTTTTAATTCTTCCATTTTAACTTAATTTAGATCTTGTTATTAATACTATTCGAATCCAATCTAATTTATTTTCAATATCATTTATAAGTTTAGAGTCACTATTAGCATCAGCTATTCCTAACTCTACTTCTTTTTGTTTTTCTAATTTAAGTAAATCGTAAGCGTTTAATCTATGCAACATGCAAAGATATTTTTCTTGTTCTAATGATAAGTATTTGAAATTGTCCATAACTACCTTAATTTTCTTATATATAAATATAAGTAAAATAAATAAGGTAGCCAAATTTTACCACAAAATAGTAGGACTGTTTTTCCAAAGTTCCTTACCTATTTGTACTTTTTGTTTTAGTAAAGGAACTGAAAACCTTAGTATGTTTTTCATTTCTTCAAGCTCCTTAATTGTTGGAAGTTTTGTATCTTTCCACCCTATTCCTTTTTTTGTAAACATTAAATGACTTGATGTCATTTCATCTTCAAAGGCCTCAATAAATTCTAAATTAATAGCCATTTCTTCATAAAGTTTTTCAGTATGTAATAAGTAAGGTGAGAAGTCTTTATTAAGAAAGTAATTTTCTATTTTCTGTAGATAGCCAAGTAGAATATATTGCTTATATTCATAATCAATTGGTTCATCCATCCACCATGTTAATTTTAACAGTTCCATTTTTATCTATTAAAAAACAGGGGCTAGTAGTTGAGAGCTCTAATCTCCATTGGCTTTCAAAGTGTTCCTATTAGTGGTTAACAGCCACTAGCGACCCTATCTTTTAAATAAATAGGTTTTAAGGAATCACTATTTTTTAAATCTACCACTATATGTTTTTACAGACGTAACTTGTTTTGAAAACGTTTTGAAAAAAGATGTAATTAACTTCATATAAATTAATTTATTATAAATATGAAAAAAGTTTAGAAAAATAATAAAGTATTAACAATTACAACATTTACAGTTGAAAGAGGTACCACATAGGCATTTTGGGTATGTACAAGGTTTCATTATTTTAGATTTTTAGGGGTTAATGCTTCTTTAACCATTTTCTTAAAATCAAAACCTTTAGATTCATAAGCACTAGATGCAGATTCATCTTCTATTGATTTATCTCCTGCACTAGTATCACTATAATTAATATCTAAATCTTCATCTTCTTCAAGATTTGGTCTAGTGACTCTAAATTTTTCATATGCTGCTTCTAATGTATCATCATCTTCAGCATATTTGCCATATGTAGCTTTAATTGTTCTTTTAAAATCATCTAAATTAATTGAAGTTTCAGCTGCATCTTTATATATTCTATCCATGAATAGCATTTCTTCTTCATTTAATGATTCTGATACTTTATCTTTTACTTTTAAATTGTTTAAATCTTTAATATATTCATAAGTGTCAACTAAATATGTCCCCATACTTTTTCCATCTTTTGAAATCATTAATTCAGTAAATCGAGGATTTCTAAAATCTTTATAGTTACCATTATAATATTGTGATTGGTGAACTTTATATCTTTCACCTTCATGTTCTACTTCAAGATATTGCATATGTTCAAAAGTATTATTATACCCACTTTCTTTTGTCCATTCTAAATGTTTATCATAAAGCTCTTTCCTTTTAGGGTCCATTAAAATTCTTGAAGCTTCTCCTTTAGGAAACATTTCCATAAATATTTCATAATCCTCTGTGGTTGTAAGTTGTTCTTCAGGTTGGTTATGTTGATAACTTGATCTATAATTACCTCCATCTACAGTAGTTTCTTTAATTAAATCTTCATTTACTGATTCAGCTAGTGCTTCAATATCATATTGTATTCTTTCTAATGGAGTAACATCTCCAAAATCTAATCTATTTTTCTTTACCCAATCAATTAATCCAGCTTCCATTTTAGCATTTTGAGCCATATCATAAGCAAACTCAGCTCCACCACCTGATGCTACATCTTTAATCCACTGTTCATATTTTCTATCATTCCATTTAGGAGTTGAAACTTTTTTAGCATGAGGACCATCACCTAATTTAGAAGTGGCAGCATCATATGTACCTGGTAAGAATGGGTCTGCGGACGTTCCATCTCCATAACCAATTTCTTTTCTAAATCTTCTTAATTCATATTCAGCATCTTCAATTTTATCTTTAGTTGTGAATCCACCCATTTTTTCTCCAAACTCTATTTTCATATCTTCTAGTCTGTCTGGGTCTGTTTCAAAATGTAGGTCCTTAATTTCAATAAATCGAAAATCATCACCTCTAACTACTTCATTTAGGGGATTTACTAAATAAGATTCTTTTATTAACTTTTTAAAATTTTTCATAGATTTTATTATATAATATAAATATGTTAGTCTTTTATTTTAATTGTGATATTGTGTGGGGCTGTTTCATCTCCTCCAAAATAAGGATATAAGTAATATCTTTTGTAGTTTTGCATACATGTTCTATCTGTGATAGCATGAGTACCATCAACACCTAAAATATAATGGTCTTCTGTTATTTCCAAACTACAGTTTATAATTTCATTTATTTGTACTTCTTTTATTACACCAAAAGTAAAAAATCCTCCTGTGTGTTTGAACCATAATATTTGTAATTTGTTATTATAATATCTCCACCCAAAACGGATTGAGTATTCCATGTGGTTTCTACCACAATCACTCACACCATATAATTTGTTTACATCTGCTTGGTTATATGCTGATTTAGAAGTGTAAATGGCTGATTCATCAAATATTACTTGGAATTCTATAAGATTTCTCTTGTCAGCTTTATATCTATAACCTGATCTATGTCTATTCTTTTTTATTTTATAGGTTTTAAAACCTTCACTATCTATTTTAGAGCATCCTATAAAGGTTAAAAATAATAATATTAATCTTTTCATTTTACTATTTCAGCTTCTTCAACCACTTCACAAAACATATAATGTGTTTTTGTTTTTAAAACATGATTTGAATTTATATGATCCCTAAATTCTTTAACTTGGTCTTGGGAATTAAAATTTGTTATAGGAATATTTCTAATAACTTTATATAAATTACCTTGATGGTGGTATAATTGGTTAAACATAATAATAAATATACTATATCTTTATACCATATCCAAACTAAAAATTTTATTTATTTTTTTCATATTCTGTTATTAAATCTCTATATAATAACTTTACTATTATCAATCCAAAAACAATCCACATTATCATAATTGTGTCAGCTGAATAGAATGATGTATGTAGGTTATAGTTATGTAATCCATGATATAGGATAGCTGTTGTATATCCTGCTATAAAATATAAGAATGTTTTTAACTTTGGTCTTCCTGCTAGTAAATAAGTAGCTACACTATTTGATTTATTTGGGGATTTAATTATTTTACTTAGCCCAATACAATAACCAAATAATAAGCCACAATTCATATGAATTAAAGTAGATGTGAAGGCTCTACCTTTTAATATAAAAGGGCCGTAATTTTGATAGTATCCTACATTCTAATTAGGGCAAATCCTAAACCTACTATTCCAAAGTAAAACATATAAGCGACAGGATGAAGTTGTTTTTGTCTTTTAAAATTAATAATCATAACAGCAAACATTATATATTTCACAAGTTCCTCCCGTGCTGCTGTTATTTTAAAGTCAGCATTGAATTGACCATATATATAAAATTCATTCCAGTGAGGAAGAATTAATTTTAAAAAATCAAATAAAGCTATAGATAATATTCCTGCTACAATACAATATATACAATTTTTAATATTAATTGAACCATGAGGTGAAGATAAATATAGAATAAAGGTATATAATAATGGTGGAAAAATGACCAATAAAGTCATTGTTATGTTGAATCCTAGTAGCATATCATTGTTTAATAAAAGTTAATATTAGAAAACTACTTTTATTAAAAAACTCTTAAAAATGCAACTATGGTTATAAATATTAAAAAATTTATTAATATTTCAATTCTTCCAAAAAACTTGTATACATATTAAAATTACTGTTAATAAAAGTGATATAATAGTTTTGATGTTAAATCCTTCATTAAAGAAATGGTTAACTAAAATAGCATAAATTACCATTCCAACCCCAAATCCTATAAATCTAGTAGGCCATAACAGACCACCCATACCCTCTACTGTGAATTTAGTTCCCCAAATAAATAGATATGAACAAGGTATACCTAATAAAACCATTACCCAAGTATTCTCTTTAAACCAATCCCATTTGAATTGACTGTTTAATTGAAACCAAGCACATATATGACCTCCAATTAATAGTAGTATCCCATATATTAAATTATTATTCATAATTTAGTTGATCCTTCAAACATTTTAGTTTTTAATTCTTCTCTTCTATATTCTATTGTTTTTTGAATAAAATATAATTCTTTATTATTACAATTAGAAATATATTTATAAACATCATCTAATAAATTTTTATCATCTATAGTCATAATTTAAAATGTTACTTTATTTGCTAATGATTCTAAAATTACTTTAGCCATGTGTGGGCAATCATCTTCAATAAGCATGATAGCTCTCTGTAATTCATTATATACTTCTTCTTTATCCATAACTTTTATTTTATTATCCTAATAATAAATTATTGTTTTCCAAGCCACATTTCCAGAATCTAGTATGCCATAATCCTTTTCTTACACCTTCAATTAAGTAATCATTTTCAGTGTGGCCCTCATCAGCATAAGTTGCTATCATCACTATACCCATATCAAAAAAATCTCGAGCATCATCTCGTCTACCTTCTTTAATTGCTCTTAATCCATTTTCCCAAGCTTTTGTAACTGGATTGTTAGTTGTATTTGATTTTAATTTCATAACTTTTATTAATTTTTATTTGTCTAAATATAAGTAAACTAATTCCAAAAGCCAAATATTTTATAGAAGAAAGTAAATATTTATTTATATGGAATCAATTTTAGTTTTAAATAATGATTACACCCCTATTAATGTTACAGGATTAAATAGAGCTTTTAAATTAGTTTATCTAGGGAAAGCTGAGGTTGTAGAGTCTGATGATGATAAACCCATTATTACTAGTGTAAAGATTTTTAAACGTCCTACTATTATAAGGTTATTAAATTATATTGCTATTCCATTTAGGAAAGTAACTTTAAATAGAGAAAATATTTTTAAAAGAGATGGGTATCATTGTTTATATTGTGGTGATAGAGACCGTGATAAATTAACTATAGATCATGTTATACCTAAATCAAAAGGTGGAAAAAATACTTGGAAAAATTTAGCTACATGTTGTAGGTCTTGTAATGTAGAAAAAGATAATAAAACCTTAAAAGAGGCTAATTTAAAACTTGAATATCAACCTTATAGGCCTACATATCTTCAATTTGTAAAAAATATAAATGTTAATGGAGGTAAAAATTGGTTACCTTATTTATTCTCATAATTTTCTTTTGGAATTACATTATGATTTTCTTTTAAATATTTAATTGTTAATTCTTTCTCTTTAGGATCTGTTGTAGTACTCCATCTCCAAGCTATAGAACCTGTTTTTTTCTCTATTTGATCCTCAAGTAGTTCACATGATGATTCAAATAGTGGTAATATATTGTCTGTTATTAAATCTTCTATATCTATGTTATATTTTTCTGCTATAACATATAAACCTATAATATCTTGATTTCTATAATTGTCTGATGCTTTTATAAAATCTTCATTATTTCCATCTCTATCAGGGTGGAGAGTTTTTGATAATCTTTTGAATATGGATTTACATAAATTATCATTTATACGGTCAGGTAATGGATCTATTTCTATAGGTTCTGGTGGGTTATCTTCATCAATTTTAATACTAAAATCTTTATTAAAAATTTGAGCATATTCTTCAAATTGTTTTTGAGTATCAATTAAATCTTCTTGTAGAAATTTGTATTTATGAATCCATTTTTTATAAGACATTCTTGATGTTTATTATAAATATTAAATAACACCTAACTCTCTAGCTCTAGTATAACCAACTATTCTACCATCATCTAGTGTATATTTTCTTTTAGTTTTTGGTAAAGATTCTTGAATTTGTTCCCAGTCTAACATTCCTTTAGGATATTTTGTTTCTGTTTTTATAGGACCATCTTTTGTTTTTGATAAATCATAAAACCAAGTTGTCACTGAACCATCTGAATGTTTGACTACTATAGTGTATTTTTCTTTTACTTCTACTGGTTGTTCTACTGGTCTACCTCTTTTCATTATTTTTTCTTTTACCTCGTTTATTTCCTTTAGCCTGTTTACCCTCTATTATTAGTTTTTCAGCTATTATTTGCCTATATATAGGACTTTCCATTTCACAATAATATCTACCTTTCATATGTTTTCTTTTTCTCCTTGGTATACCCAAATTACTATTAGGGCTAATCCAATCATAAATGTTATAACTATTTCTATCATTTTTTTATTTTTTAAATATATGTTAGAAGTTAGAGAAATATGAAGGTAAAATACAGCTTTTACTTATTTTTCTCATGAAAAAATATTCTTTTTCATCTTCTATAATTAAATTGACCATATCATTTGTAAGTTTGTCATAGGTTTTTGGTAATGATCTATAATTTTTTGAGTCACTTGTTTCATTCCAATTAATATAGGTTATTCGTTTGTTTTTATATTCAATGTCATATTTCCTCATTATATTAACAAAATAATATTCATCTACTATTTTAAAAAATCTTCCAAATACATTTATAAAATCATTATCAAGAAAAAATTTCACTGTTTCTCTCTTTAAAAGCATCCATTGGGATTGATGGTACCATTTTCCATTAGGGAAGAAGTTTTGATCATTTAAATAGTGGGATTGATGATGTAAGGAATCTTTTTTTGGTTGGGATGTTGAAAGTAAATTTGTATTTAATTGATTAATTTTATTATATAATTCGTTAGCTGGGTATAAGGGGATACATTTATCAGAAAGGAGAATAAAATATTCATTATCCTCTACTTTATATGCTTCTCTAAATAGAGATAAAGTAGCTTTAACAAGAGAAATATCTCCCCATTGTGTATCAATTTTATTCGGAATGCAATACTTGTTAAATTTACTTTTAAAAGTATTTTTATTGTGAATATAAATATTGTATTTGGGGTTTATGTATTTTTTCCATAGTGTAGGTTGAGATAAATTATTATAAGTTAAAAAACATAATGCTATTTTAGGTTCCATGTTTATTTTTTTATTTTTAATTCCATTGATTTGATGTGCTTACATCTTCTATCTTTTGCTCTCCATGTACCTGGACAATCACAATATATTTTACCTGAGTCTGGGTAGTATTTGGTTGTATATTCTATATCTTTAGAACTACTACTATTATGAATTTCTATAATAGGTTCTGTTCTTTTTTTAGGTTTAGATTCTAATTTAATCCAAATTAAATCTTTTAATGTAGTTAATGGGTGTACTTTTTGAAATGTTGGTAATACTCTTTTATCACCATCACTATCTATATAAAGTGAAGGTGCCATATAGGCGTGTTCTACTTCATAATAAAATCTTTGTATATTTACAAACTTACCTAATCCTCTTGGTTTAAAAGAATATTGTGAGGAATCATTATGAACTATTCTAGTTCTTAAATTACCATGTTTGTTTAAATTTTGAAATTTGAATAATGCCATAACCTTAATTTATGACATAAATATAACATCCCCTTATCCAGAGGCCAAATATTTAATGAATTAAGAAATTAAAATTATGCAGGATCTTCAGGAGTCCATGCTGTTGTTGCTAATAAAACCATTATACCAGCATGATCATATGTTTGAACAGGTGTTAAAGAACCATTAGTAATGAAACTAGGTTCAACTTGATATGATAGAATACCTTGAGTATTAGCTACATTTCTTCTCATTGTTTGAGCAGATGTTTGGTTTACTTGACTAAATAGTATTGCGTTAGTGTCTGTTAAGTTGATTACTGCGTATGTTGCTGCCATTTTATTTTTGTTATAAATATTAATATTTTTTAAGGGGTTGATCCTGTTCTTGCTAGTGAGTTCATGTTTATTGATATTGCGTTTCCTGTGCTGCCTGGAGCTTCACCTATTAAATCAGATCCTAGGTTTAGGTTTGTTGAAGTGCCGTTTGCTAAGGAGTTAGGACCATCACCTACTAAATTAGCTGCTCCCATATTAGCACTAGTTCCATTATTACTATTTGTACTTAAATCAGGACATATCCAATTAGTACCATCAAAATAGCTATCTGCTCCTAAACTCCACCACCCAGTAGAACCTAAGTTAGATAAATCCCCAGGAGAACCTCCATTGTATACTCTTAAAATTTCATCTTCTGTTATAGCTTTATCCCAAATAGCAACATTAGATATTTTTCCATCAAAGTAATTAGCCGTTGTGTATGCTCCTCTAGCTATTTCAAAGTTTACTGTAGTGCCCGTATTTACTGTATTGGTGCTAGTTGCTACTGCTACACCATTTAAATATCCTTTTAATGTTGTGCCATCATAGGTTATAACATAATGGTTCCAAGCAGAAGTATTATATGTTCCACCAGCTAAAACAGCTGTTCCGAATAAATGAACCCCCACTGTGTTTGAGGTGTAATTAACAATATCAAAACCTTGATTGGTCCCAGCTGTACCGTAACCACATATATTCCTAAATGATGAATTGTCAGGGTAAAACCAAACTGAAATAGTTCTTGAACTATCACCTGTTGGTGGGGTAAATCCCGTTTGTATATAATCACTATCTCCTGCATCAAAATCCATACTATAACCACTATATGGAATACTTTTTATTAGATTTGATGGTACTAGGTTTGTTGTGTCCATACCTGAGCTAATACCGTTTAACGCGCTAACAAGAAGATCAAAGCTAACTGGTGGATTTGATGGTGAAGTTATTACAACTCCATTACCTGAGTTATCAAAAACTCCACCACCAGATGAAGTATTCATATCAGTAAGTGTATTCCATAACGACATATTACCTTGTTGAGGGAAATCAGACTTTTGAGCAAAAGGAATACCACCATTGAATAATGTAGCTACCTCGGGGCTAGTTAAACCTTTATCCCACATAACAAAATTAGAAATTTTCATACCTGCCATAACCGCGCCAGCACCATCTCTTACTGTTACGTTTAAATCTCTACTTCCAGCCCCTGTGGAACTCATCAAATTTCCTGTTATAGCTTGATCACTTCCAACTTGTACTCCATTAAGATATCCTCTAAAATTACTACCATCATAAGTTCCCGTAAGTAAATTCCAACCTGAATCAGCGTCAGTAACATTTGGTATCGTTACTGCAGCTGTATTACTACTTGCATTATCACCTGTTTTAATTGTTAATGATACACTTCCACCTAAACCGCTTCTATTTTGATTAGCTGCAAAAGCCCAATATATAGTGTCTTTTGTTCCAAGTATTTTGTCATTTGAGTTTACAGTTACGTGGTGATTGTACCAAAAAGAAAAAGATATTTCAGATTTTCCATTAAAATTGAATGAATCATATTTAAAATTATCAATTTGGGTTGGAAAATTTAAACACTTATTATAACTAGTTCTAGCATCTCCTATAATCCAATCACTTCCATCCCAATTACTATTATTTAAATCTAATTTATACCAAGCTTTTAAACTACCTGATTGTGGTATGTTTGATTGTAAAGGAGTACCGTTGTTGTAAAGAGTTGTTACATCTGAAGTTCCTAATTCAGTATTCCAAACTTGAACATTAGAAATTAATACATCCATTTCATCTACAGCACCAGTTCTTGCTCCTATTTCAAAGTTTTCTGAATTAGATATACCCCCACTATTTGAACCTAAACCTGTGAAAGTTTCTATTGCTCCATTTAAAAACAAGTTAATACCTCCTGTTGTTCCACTTCCATCATAAGTTAAAACAACATTGTACCAATTATTTAAACTTAAAACAGTGTTTCCAGTTGCACTTAAATTGCCTGTACCTTGCAGTAAAAATTTTAACTTATTTGCAGAATTAACATAAAGTTGATAACCTACAAACGAACTATTCATTTTGCTTACAATAGTATTACTTTTAGTAGAATTTAAATAAAACCATCCTGAAACACTAAATGGATCTGTACCACTTTGGTCTAAAATATTACCACAATTAATATACTGATTACTGCTTGAATCAAATTCAAACACTGTTGAACCTGTAGCTGCTGCTAAATTAGGTTCTACTATACCTGCACTTCCAGATGCATATGCACTACCTTGACCTAAATTGTAGTATGCGATTGGTGGTGTTGTTACTGCAAGTGGGTTAGATGGGATTCCATCATTATATAAAGCTGTAACTGCATTGTCAGTTAAAGCATAATCAAATATTGATACTGGGCCCATTTTACCATTAAAAGGTACATTATACTTTTGCCCGTTACCTACCCAAAAGTCATCAATAGAAGCGTTTAATGAAGCTGGTATTGTTCCTACATAATTCATTAAAGAACTTTTATCAACTCCGTCTATGTAAATTTTAATTTTATCAGTATTACTTGATCCACCTCCATTATAAACTAATATTACATTATGCCAACTTCCAACAGTAACTACACTGGTTAATGTTAAATAAGCATATAAACTTGTGCCATATTCAAAATACATTCTATTTGCACTTCCCCAATATTCAAAAGAAAAAATAGGTGTAGATGAATTATCTCCAAAAACCACTTGATTTTCTGATGTACTATCTGTATTAGCCCAAAAAGAAACAGATAATTCAGTAGCTGATGGGATAGCAGAAATAGTTCCGCAGTCTATATACTCGTCTGTTCCATTAAAATCTAAACTATAATTACTAGCCTTACTTTGGTTACTATTTTTTGGCATTCGCCAACTTGGTGTTACAAATTTTGTTGCCATAATATTTTTTTTTAATCTCCCATTCTATACCATGCTACTGGTGGTGTGTTTAATTTTGTTAAATCTCCTGTTACTCCTGATCCTAGTGGTAAGCTTGCACTGTATATTGATTCTACTGTTGATGCATCTAGGGATGAGGTAAATAAAGCTACTTCGTCAATACTTGCTTCAACACCTCCATAATGTCCATCACCTATTCTATTGTTATTTTGCGTTATGGCTGGTGTTGTTCCAGCTGCTGAACCGCTGCTTGAACCATCAACATAAGCAGTTAAATTAGGAACACCACCGCTACTATCTTGCACTATACAAATGTGATGCCATTGACCGTCATTTATTGCTCCAGCAGTAGGCATCCAGTTATAAGTTACTGTAACTGTACTGCTATTTCCAGCGCCAAAAGTTATACGCCCAAGAGTGGCACTTAATAAACAAAATCTATAATTATTAGCACCTAAGTTAATAATAGTTTTAAAACCCCCTGAAACTGTTGCTTTATACCATAAGCTAACTGAGTAAGATTCGTTTATATTATATCTAAATATATCTAAACCTGTTCCTAAATCAAAATAATCATCCACTCCATCAAATGCCATACTAAATGCATTACTTACAGTAGCAAGACCTCCCCCACCTCCACCACTACTACCAGGGGTGATTTTTGGAACGGAATTAGTCCAATTATATAATTCTTTATAAGTAAAAGCATCATCTCCAATAGTCATATTATACATTCCTGTCCCTATCATTTGAGATTGAGATGCGGGAATTTCTACACTTCCACTTGGACCCCAAACAAAAGATGAAGTACCTGGAGGTATTACTACTCCCAACTTAAAGTCATTTATTATAAATGGGTTGGTCACTGAACTTGTTACCTCTGTAAAGGATGATCCTGAAAAATAGTATATTTGATTTGAAGAAGTTGGATAAAGCCTATCTGTTTTTCTAGGAATAGCTTCTAAGGCAAAGTATGCTGATCCTGATGGGTTATGAAATGTAAAAGTTGACATAAGTATGTATATAATATAAATATGGGGTAGGAAATTAAATTACATCATACCATAATGAGATATTTCATCTACATACCCATTTTCATCTTCACTAATTAAATAAACTGGGTAGTTCCAAAGTTGGGATATATTATAAACAACATCATCAGCCTCAACTTCATCTAATCTTAGGTTATTTCTTTTATTATGAGTTAATATTAAACTTCTATCCCCATCCTTATCAAATTCTGTTACTTGAATATCTGGTAGGTATCTTTCCCTATTATATTGGTTTGATAGAGTCTCTATAATACTTTTGTATCCTTCTTCATCATGTATAGATGATATACTATATTCTTTTTCTTTTTCAATGTCTGTTACTTCAAATAATCTCATATCTCTAATTACTTTAGGAGACAGATATTGAGATACAAATGAATCATCCCTATAATTAGCAGCAGCATATATTATTTCTTCCCTCCAATCTTTACCTATTAACTCAGGAAACCACTGTTTATCTTCTTCTGTTGGATCTTCACATATTCTTTTAATATCCATAAAAATATTAAATCCCATAGTGTAAGGATTAATACCTGAATAATAATCACTATTATAAGCTGGTTGAGCTATAACCCCAGTGTGATGTTTAATAAACTCCAACATAAAACCTTCACTTAAATATCCTTTATCATATAAACTATTAACTATATAATAATGTGAAAATGTTGCAAATCCCTCATTAATCATTTTAGTTTGAGCTTGAGGGTAAAAATATTGAGATACTTTTCTACATATTCTAACTATTTCTCTTTTCCAAGCTGGTAATGATGGTGAGTGTTTTTCTATAAAATACAAAATATTTTCTTCAGGTTGGTTTGGAATTATTTTTGATTTTCTTCTTTTTTTCTTTTTTGATTTATAATTAGGAATAGTTTCCCATAAAGGGTTATAATCTTTTCTTTCAAACTCTAAAGCTTCTAAAAATCTTTTTCTTTCCTTTTCTGGGGATATCTTTGAAGGTTTTTTATATTTGTCAACCCCATAATCCTGAATTGCATGGCATGCATCTAATACTTCTTCTACAGTTTCAGGACCATATATTTCTTCACATTTTAAAATATAATCTCTTGCAAATTTCATATAATCAACAATAGTATCAGCATTTGTCCATTGTTGGAACATATAATTATTTTTAAAGAAATGATTATGTCCCATACCTGCATGAGCTATAACTAACAACATTAAACATGTAGTATTGTCTTCCATATTATATGATATACATGGGTTGGAATTAATTATCATTTCATAACTTAATCCCATTTGTCCCCTTTTATATGCTGATTGTTGTTGGGAGAAATTTTTACCAAATGACCAATGAGGATATGAAATAGGTAAACCTATTAATGACATTGCATCTAATAACTGTTCTGATGTTACTACCTCATATTGATTTGTGTAAATATCTATATTTAATTCTTCTTTGGCTATTATTTCACATAAACGATCAGCTTCTTCTAAAGCTTCAAATGTCCATTCAGATTTATCAAATAAATCCCTATAATATTCCTTAGATTTTAATTTAGACATTTTTAGATTTTTTAGAAAATAATTTTTGAAATACAGGCCAAATTTCACTTTCATCCATAACCTTTTGGGCTGCAAAATTAGGTGTATTATCTGCTATTTTTTGGTAATATGAATGTAATTTACTTTGATTTGCCCATCTACTTATTTCTAAATAAGCGAAATATCTTGCCTTTGGTAATATTTTTTCTTTAACTATATTACAAGATTCTGTAGCATCTGTGTAATCCCAAACATCACCATCTGATGCTTGTGTTACATATATATTCCAATTTAATGTTGAATATCTTTCTTTTATTATTTTACTAGTTAAATCTAAAGCACTAGCTACAATTGTATCTCCAGTTTCTCTAGAATTAAAAAATTCTTCTTCATCTACTTCTTTAGCCTCAACATGATGTCTTATAAACACTAAATCAATCTTTTCATATTTTTTATGTAAAAACATATAGAGTAAAATAAAGAATTTTTTAGCTATACCTTTTTCATGTTCTCCCATTGAAGCTGATACATCCATAATACAAAACATTACTGCTTTTGTAGATGGTTCTGCTTCTATTTCAAAGTTATTATATCTTAAATCAACATCATCTAAAAATGGAATTGAATTTTGTTGGATTTTCAACTTTTTAATTTGTTCCTCTAAATCTAAAATTAAGTCTTTGTCAGTTGTGTTTTTGATTTGTTCCTCTAACTCCTTGATTTTTTTAATATAAACTGATTTTATGCCTATTTTTCTTGCTAATGAATTCTTAACTGATGTTGGGATATTAAGTCTTGATGGGGTTGAGTCCTTAGTATGACCTTTTCTTTTTAATTTTTCTTCAACTAATTCTTCTACTTCTTTTTGTAATAAATCTGGTAATTCTAGGTCCTCAAAAAAATATTTTAAAAATTCTTCTCTATCTAACTCAACATAAAATTCATCTTCACCTAAGCCTTCTTTACTACCCTGTCTTCCACCTCCACCTTGTCCTCCATTTTGTTGAGGTTTTTTTACTTTATCTCCTTTTTGAAACTGGTCATTTCCTGGGTTGATATGTTTTTTATCTCCTGTAGTGTTATCATACCTAAATTTTGGTTCTTTTATTCCTTTGATTGGAACTTTTATTTTACCATCACCAGTGGCTATATCCTCAATACCGTTTTTAGAGATTGTTTTAGGTAGGGCTTTTCTTATTTTATCCTCAACCCTTTTTATAAATTTTCTCTTATTTCCAGTGGATTTCCCTTTGAAATTTTTCCTTCTATCAACTATATGACCCATATCTTATGTAAAGCAATAATAAAAATTATTGACGAGAACGATGTCTTAACCACCAACTAATTACAAGTTCTACTTGCTTCTTAGTATAGCCTCTTTCTTTCATTCTTTTAACAAAATCTTGATGTTTTTTATTATCTTCTTTACTTGACTTGGTACCAAATGATATTACAGGAAGTAATTCTTCAGTATTTGAAAATAATCTTTTTTCTATTACACTTTTAATTTTCTTATATGATGTCCATTTAGGTGCTTCACCATTATTATTAGCTTTATGTCTTAGGAAAAAATTAACTACTTCATTTCTAAAATCTTTAGGATTAGCTATTCCTGCTGATTTTTCAATTTTTTCTAATTCTTCATTTAAAGCTTGCCTATCATAAATTTCACCTGTATCTGGGTCTCTAAAATCTGTATCATTCATCCAACAATCAGCATGTAAAACGTATTTATCAAATATATTTTGACCATATTCGTGGTATGAATCGATATATGCTTTTTGTATTTCATCTCCAATAAACTCAGCATACTTAACTGCTAGAACTGATTTAATAATATCTAAGTATTTTTCTTCTTTATCTTTTGGAAATTGTTGTCTTATAATTTCTTGTTCTAAAACATATAATAAATGAACTGGGTTAGCTGAGATTTCTGTTTGATCATAGTTAAATACTTTAGATAGTATTTTAAAAGCAAATCTTGTTGAAATACCTTCCATTCCCTCAGTCACACCTGCAGTTTCTCTATATTCTAGAATTGATTTTGCATTTGGGTCTAATTCTTTCAAATTTTCTCCATTGTATACTCTCATTTTAGAAACTAATTTACTATTTTGAGGTTCTACTAAACGACTCATTACTGTAAATTGAGATAATATATCTAATGTTTTTGGTGAGCATGGTGCTTTTGATAATGAACTACCATTGATTAATTTTTCATATATCTTAATTTCTTCATCTACTTTTAGGCAATATGGTACTCTAATCATATAAACCCTGTCTAGGAATGCTTCATTTTTCTTATCATTTGAAAATTTCTCCCATTCACTTTCATTTGAGTGAGCTAATATAATACCATTAAAAGGAATGGCACCAATTGGTTCAGTACCTTTATAATTTTTTTCTTGTGTCGCAGTTAATAATGGATGTAATACTTTAATTGGTGCTTTAAACATCTCAACAAATTCCATTATTCCTTGATTTCCTAAACATAAACCTCCTGAATATGAGTACGCATCTGAATCACTTTGTGAATGGTCACCTAATTTTCTGATGTCTACTTTACCTACTAGAGTTGAAATATCTTGATTGTTTTCATCTCCTGGTTCTGTTTTAGAAACTCCTTTTTGATCTAATATTGATGGGTGTAAAGTTACTACTTTGAATTTTGTTATATCACCTCCTACTTCTTTTAATCTTTTAACTGCCCAGGGTGACATACAATTAGGAACATATCTTGAAGAAATCCCATATTCTTCTTCTAATTCATCTTTATGATCACAAAATAATCCTAATGGTGATTCTAGAACTGGAGAAATTTCATCTCCACATTTTAAAACATGAATTGGTTCCTCTTGAATTAATTTTTTTAAACATTCAGCAAGTGATGATTTCGCTGAACCTACAGGTCCCATTAAATATAATATTTGCTTTGATTCCTCTAATCCTTGGGCAGCATGTTTAAAAAATGAAACAATATTATCAATTGTACCTTCCATCCCATAAAAATCTTTAAATGATGGGTATACTTTAATCTTTTTATTACCATGTATTCTACTAAGTCTTGGATCGTTTTTAGTATCTATTATTTTTGGTTCACCTATTGCTTTTAAAATTCTTTCTGAGGGTGAAGAATATAGAGAAGGATCTGATGAACATTGTTTTAGATAACTTGATAATGTAATTTCTTTCTTATCAACTTTAAATTCACTTTTTATTTTGTTTAATAGACTCATGGATATTTTTTTATATAAATATTATAAATTAGGGTTGAAACATTATTTTTTTGATTCTTTATTAAGTTGGAGTTCTAAAGATAGCATATAACAAAAATCTGTAATAAAGTAGGGGTCTGATTCCATTAAAAATATAAAATCATCATTAGAAAAATCATTTAAAATTTCTGTGAATCCTTTACTTAGCATCTTTTTTAGTAGTTTTTTTAGTAGTTTTTTTACTCAGATAAAATATGGCTTCCTTTATTTTAACACAATCTTCATATCTTTCTTCCTCTTCATACCTATTTAAACTTTCTGTTAAAGTATGGTGAAAATCATTTCTATCAATAGTCACATCATATACTGAGTCTTCATCTAAAGATATTATACTTAAAGCATGGTGGTGTCTTTTTTTACCTTTTAGGTTTTTTAATATTGTTGAAACTAAAGCTTCTGAGATTCTAAAATCTCCATTTTTAAGCATTGTCTCAAATTCCTCAGCATTTTTAACTTCAAATTCTCTAGGTATAACTAAAATAGATCTAAAAACTTATTATTAATCTTCTTCTCTTTCAACTTTTGAAAAACTTCATCTTTCTTAAGCATTTTAGTTGCTAATTTTTCTAGGTGATTTTGCTTTGTTTTATCAAAATCTTTAACAATTTTATCATGCTTTTTTTTCTTAAGAAGAGGTATTTTTCTTTTCTTACTCATCAGTTATAAATATAATTAAAAAATGAACAAAAGCCAAATTTAGTCTTATTTATAACTTACAAGATTATAAGGATCATCATCATCTTTTTTATCACCATCTAATCCTAATTCTTTTAAACGTTGCATATGATAATCATCTAATTCAAAATTAATAGCTTCTGTTGTTTTATTTAATGGAACATGATCTTCTAACTGCTTAATATCTTTTTCAGTGAATACATTATCAATATAAAGGAAATAGCAATTATAACATAAGAAATGAATATTTTCCTTATTATAATTCTTTTTATTTTTGTCTTTAAAATTTAATATAAGGGGAACTTTATAATCTGTTACTCTTCTTTCTTTAAAACCACATTTACTGCATTCTTCTTCTAAATATCCCTCAGCTATTAGTCTATATTTAATTTTTTCAGGGGAGAATGATGAAGGATCAATTCTTCCTTCTATAATATCTAATAGAGCTGGTTCTTTTCCTTTTGATGATAAAAATTTAGGGATACCCTTACCGTGGGGATTTTTATGTTTATCAAATAAAGTTAGACCTGTTTCTTCATCTTTGTATAACTGCATATACCTTTTAAGATGATGATAAGAATAATTTAAATATCTAGCTGCTGCCTTTACTGATTTTGTTTTATTCATAGCAGCTAAACACATTTCTTTACTTATGGGTTTAGCAGCTGGGATAACTTAGGGTTTTATTGGTTCTACTTCTTTTTCTATTTTCACTCATTTCTAATGGTCTGGTGTTGGTTTCTTTTTTGATGCTTTATCTAGTTTATCAAATTTTTCATACTGGTCTTGTGTCATTATTTCTAAATCAACCCATGTATGATCACCAGAACCTCTCATAACTGGGACTCCTCTTTTAGGTGAAGCTGTTGAGCAATTTACACAAGTTTTAGTACCCGGTAAGATTTCTAATCTTTTTGGTGGTATTTTTAAATTACATTTAATACAATTCATTATTTCAATTTCATCAATTACTGTATACATATTATTAGTCTTCTTTAGGTTTAAATAGTTTTAATTTTTTTAAAGTATTATATAATTGGGTAGTAGATCTTACTATATGTTTTTTACCACTTACTTCTTCCTCAATATGATAGTCCTCTTCTCTTGGGTCAACAGCATCATAAATCCACCAAAATACTGCCTCAGCTGCTACATAACCATAATGTTCAACTATTAATTGTTCAATTATTTTATAATGATTATCTTCATAATATGTAGTGTCAATACCAAATTCTCTATGTAAATCATCTGCTCTCTGGTGTAATATTTTTATATTATCAACAATTTCAATAAAAGTTTTTTTACATTTTTTTTCTTTTGATTTAGGATTTTCTTTAATTTGTAAATGCTGTCCTCCAATTTTTAATAATGATTTTTTTAAACTTTCATTCATTTGCTATTTCTTTAACATTAAATATTTTAATAAAGATAGGCATTGATAATTGCTTCTTTTTCGCAGCTTTTAAATAAGCTTGTTTTATATTTTTTGCTTTTATTATCCCAATGGCCTCCTCTGTTGGATCTGATGTGTTGTAATATTTGTATTTTTCCATAACTTTTATTTGTTATAATATAACAAAAATCACTTGAGAAATCAAATGTATTTTAAATTATTTTCAGGATTATGTTTAATATAACTCCCCCATTTGTACTTAGCGTACTCATGTCCATTTTTCTCAGCTATTTGTCTTTTTTCTCCATTTGTAGATGCTGATGCGAAATGGTAAAAATGACAATCATAACTCCTAACCATATTAAGTTTAGATAGTTGACATTTTAAAAAGAAATCCCAATCAGCGACCATTCCTAATTCATAATTTTCATCCCACCCTCCTACTTTAAGATAATCTAATTTTGACATAAAAATAGGAAGTGTTGAACCATTATTTTCTAACTTTTGTTCACTTAGGTCAATTTCATACTCCCAAAACTTTTTTAAATTAAAATCTTGTATTGTTCTACCTAAATCTTTAATGTGGAATTGAGGAAACATCGAGGGGTAGGGTTCAATTTGATTTGGAGTTAAAACCCCACCTGATGCTTCGAATGCCATCATTAGATTTAAATCCCACCCATATGGAAACACATTGTCATCATTTACAATTAATATTTGTTCATGTTTAGCATTGTATACTCCCAAATTAGTTCCTCTACATAAACCTACGTTTTGTTCTAAGTTAAGAACATCAATTGAGTCCTTATGTTTTTCAAGTACTTCCTTATTTAAATCGTAATGACCATCCACTACAACTATAATTTGATTTTCTTTACTTTGCCCTTTAATTGCAGATTCTAAACATAAATCTAACATTTCAGGACTCTTATATGTAGGTATTATTACTGATATCATAAGTGGGTTTTCCATTCGTCTATTAAATTTTCTTGTTTTGTTTTATATAATGGGGCTAACCATGCTGTTTCACCGTGGGTTGAATAGGTGTTAAGAGGACACATTAAAGCTTTACCTTTATCTCTCAACTCCAAAAACATTCTAAAATCATCAGGATGTGTCCCTGATGTCCATTTTCTTAAAATTTCTTCATCTTCTCTTAAATTTTTTACGGTAGAAGCGAAAGTCATTGTAGTACTATTAAACATCCCAAATAACTCAGTTTCACCCCTATATATTCTAGTTAAGTAACCCCCAGTTTCATCTACTTCAGGATTACCACCTTGTTGTGGGGGGATAAATTTATCAGGATGAAGATATAAGGTAACATAAGGGGCTCCTAATTTAATTCCTTCTTCAATTATTTTTTGGGAATTAGGTAAATGAATATAATCATTTTCTATAAAATAAACAATTTCATCATCATCATAAGTTAATGCTTCATCTAAAGCTAAATTGAATGTAGCCGCTCCATTTCCTTTACTAGCATAGTAAATATGATCTTTTGATTTATATTTTTCAATTATATTACTAGTTTCTTTAGAAATATTATCTGCTATTATAGACCAATCAGTATCTTTAAATATTTTTGTAGCATTAGCTAAACATGCCTCATTGTTAATATAATCAGGTTTTACTTTATTATATCCTGTGTCTGAAATTCTATATATTATTTTCATATACGTTCAATTATAGTAAATCCGTTGTTATTAGTAAATCTTTCTTTTAATTTCCAAGTATTTTTATTTTCATCTAAAAATTCAGTAACAGCGTCCCATAATCCTTTATCCCAAACCAACTCATTATTAAAAGAATTTTCAGAGGTTGTTGGTTCACTATGATGTTCATAAGAAGTAGTATCATGAAAACATATATATTTTCTTGCTTTAGAAGAATGTTTTTTTAATTCAGCTTTTAACTGGTTATAATGATGCCATGTATCAATAAACAATAAATCAGTTTCTTCAATATCAATTTCGAGTACATTAGCTTCTACAAACTCAAAGTTAAGTCCATAAGCTTTAGCAGTTTCTTCTACTTCTTTTATATTTCCTCCCCACCTTGAAGGGTTGTGTAAATCATATGATATTAATCCATTTTTAGGAGCAGCTGCCAACCAACCCCAAGTTGATAAAACACTTCTAACCCCCATTTCTGTTATATGATCACACTCTTGGCCATATTTTATTATAGTTGGGAGATGTTCATTAATGTCTGAAGGGGTTTGATACAATTGGTTAATTTTGTTTTCTAAGTCTATCATACTAGTTATTTTTATAAGTTTGGGAAAAGTAAATCTAAACATTCTTTTCCAAATTTTTCTTTTACAGTTTGGATACGTTCTTCATTTTTAGGTGTTCTTTCCATTTTTTTTCTATGTAATTCCATTGTTCTTTCTTTTTTAAAAAACCATTTATTGTACTCTTCATGGTTAGGATTATCAAAAGTGTATTGGGATATATCTAAAGCATGTCCAGGGTTTAATTTTATTGTGTCATATCCTAAAGATTGGTAATACCCCCCTATTTTATCTCCAATAAATTGATGAGGCCATTCCTTCATAGTTTGATGCCATAAACTAAACTTATCTAATCTACACCCTGCATAGAAAATAGTACTGTAATATTCTTGATTATTTAATGTCTTTCTATTTTTGAAATTAGGATCTTGCATTGTTTGATTTCCAAACCACCCAGGTTTTCTTCTCCCCAATAAACCTAAAGAACCCAAGTTAGGATATTTTTTATAAAGCTCTAAACATTCATTAAACCAATCTGAGTTGTTGGGAATCATCCAATGGTCATTATCTAATAATAAAATATAATCAAACTCAGTTGGTTCTAAATAATTTGTTAATAAAGTCCAAGCTCCTCCTACCCTTAAATTTTCTTCAGGAAAAATTAAACCTAATCCATATTTTTCTTGATTTTCTTCTAACCATTCTTTGGTACCATTTGTAGAACCATTATCACAAACTATAATTTGAGAGTTTTTAGGTTTAATTTTAGAAATTGATATAATATTTCCCTGGGTGTATTCTTTCCTTTGATATGAGACTATATATATTAATAATTTAGGGTTCATATGTTATAATTAGTTTTATATAGGTTATGGTGAATTAAATTAGTAGTTTCAATTAATTGTTCGTTTGTTAGTGGGTTTGTAACTATATCACATATATCTTCATATCTAATAATCTCGCAATTTTCACATGCCCAATTCCAAGTTTTATCAATAACGGTATTCCATTGATTGCAAGCTTCTTGTAAATTAATATTGTATTCTCCTTTAGTTTGACTATACCCCCAGGTTTTATTTATAATACTACTAACTACATTTCTTCCATCTCGGATAATATAGTATATTATAATATTAGGGAAAGTATTTTTGGCCCATTTTAAAAATCCTATGTTAATTTCTTCATTTAAGGTATGTTTTTCAAAATTAGTTACATAGTCCAGGGGGATTAAATCATTTTTGTATTTATTCCATTTCTGTAGTTCTTGATAATATTTAAAACAAGAGATTGTGTGTTTATTTTCTAGATTAAATTGTATTTGTAATTCTTCCCCTAGTTTTTTAGACAGCATTTTAGTGCCTGATCTTTCACATCCTGTTATTAGCTGTTCCATATTATTACTTCTAGTTTTTCTTTATTATCTATCCATTTCCTATTTTGGAAATATTCTCTGTGGTACTGTGATTTATACTGATCCATTGCGATTTCTTTTTTAAATATATCAGTAGCTGTTAATTTAACAGTTAACCTTAAATCACTCTTCCCTACAATGTTCCAAGGGTGGCAATATCCTAAAATACACCTATCCTTAAAAGCCCTTACACATTCATTATAAATTGTTAAATGATCTTGATGTACATCATAGCTTGAGGGGCATATAATAACATCAGGATTCATTTCTTTCTTTAAAAAAATTAATTTATCTAGTACCTTTTGCCTATCAAATTCCCTAACTTTAAAATCAAAAATCTCTAAATTAGGTTTATCACAGAGGGAATTACAAGCTTGAGTAAATTCTTCTTTTAATTCTTCTCTATCACAATAACTAAAACATACTATATTGATTTGATTATTATGGGATAATTTATGTATTAACCCCCCACAACCTAAAGTTTCATCATCTGTATGTGGGGATAAAATTAAAATGTTTTTATTTGTTATATTCATGATTCTAATTTTTGGTAAAATTCATTTTGTTTTATTTGCCTTTCTATTGTTTTAGGATGTGACAAACAAAATTCAGGTTGCTCGGGTAAAATTGCAAATTCTTTATGACCTTGTAACCTTTCATGAGTTTTTTTATATAGATTTTTCCATATTATTTGGGGGAGATTTTTATATATTCTCCATTGAAAATCTGGGAAGTTGATCCAACCTTTTTCATTAACATTCCATTTAAATTTTTGTGATTCTTCAAGGGTTAGATTTACTATAGTATTAATCCTAGGAACTAAAAATACTTCTACCCCTGGATTATCCTCTATTATTTGAGGTATTAAAGTTAAACCTTCTAGTGAAAGCATTTCATCAGCATCTACTTGAAATATATAATCTCCCTTACAAAGGGAGGTTAAATGGTTTTTCATCTCAGCAAAATTACCATTAAAGGGATTTTCATTAAATGAAATAGGTGTGTTTTTTAGATAATTCCTAACCTCATCACTACCATTATTAGAATCAAATAGTACTACTATTTCATCTTGTTCACGCTTGTTTTTTAGTAAAAAATTTATTAATCTTTGAATTTCTATGAATTCATTACAGACTGGTATTGCATAACTTATTTTCATATAATGTGAATATATGAAAATTATTTAATGAAGACAAACTATTTTCCAAAATTAATTTTTAAATCTTTATATTCTATTTTAACTTCATGGGTTACTTTTCTTAAAAAAAAAGAGGGGTGTTTGCTTTTTTGGTCTAAAATTGATGTTATATCATTATATTCATAAGGATGAGCATCTGTGTTTTTTTGATAATTTAATACATCTTGATTTGTCTTAAATTTGGATGAGTTAATACCAAACCAAGTGGGTTTTATATGACTAATAACATTCTCTTCAATTTTAGGATCATAATACCTTAAAACATTATAATAATACCATTCATCAGCTACATTAAAATTTTCCCATAAACTTTCATGGTTATAGTCACCAACTATCTCAGCGTGGAACCTGTTTAAAATCATCCATTGAGAATTTCTCATCATATTATCCCAAGTTATGTTTAATTCTTTTGAAGGATCACCATTTCTACAAAGTTGAAGATAAGCTGAGTCCTTATGTTGGATAGATCTAATATCTTTTTTTGTTGGAGTTAATTTAGTATATAAAAAACTTTTTTCTGAAGTTTCTTGTTCTTTAAATAGTAAATCATAAATTATATCATAAACAAATAAAGGAATACAACTTTCAGAAACTAAAATAAACCTTTTATTTGTTTTATCCTTTAATGCTTCTTTTATTAAAGCATTAGTTGCAGTTAATAAATTACTATGACCCCATTCAGTATGGATGTGATCTTTAATTTGATGGTCAATTAGTAATTGTTGGGATAATTTATCTCGTTCTTTAGTATGAACATATAAATTACATTTTCCATTCCCATCAGATAAAAAATCATACCATAATTGGGGTTGTTTTATATTATTTCTAGTTAAAAATAAAAAGGCAATTTTATCATTTTCATTTTTTTTGAAATTAATGGTTTTATCAAATTTTATATCTATTAATGGAGAATAATTACTTTTAGCATGTTCTATTTGTTGGGTTTTATTAATAACCTCACCAAGTATTTTAGGGGAATAGGTTTTAAAGTTATTTTCTTTACAATATTCTGAGAATAATTTTTTTCTTTGATCATGATTTTTAAGTTTAGAGAACTCTCGAGAATTTGTTTGTGAATTAGTTACATCATTATTATTCCAATATTTTTTCGAAATTTCTTTATACTGAGTTTGGAAAGAATTTACAGTTAGGTTTTTTATTTTTTCTTTTGCTTTTATACCTCCTGGGGGGTTTATACATTGAATGCTATCTATTATTGCAAATTTTTTAAAGTTTTTATTATCGTCAAGTCCATTAGCCACCATATAAATGTAATCAACCCCAAAACTTACTAGTTTAGGGTCATACATTTTCATAAATTTATTAATAGAATCTCTAGTCATTAAGCAACTATTGTTTTCTACAAAATTAGTATATTTTAAAAACAAATTTGGGTTAGAGGTATTAATACTCCACCCTATTTCACTTCCCAAAGCAAAAGATGGTTGGCATATTTTCAAATCACATTCTAAAGATAATTGAAACATTTTATTTATATCTTTTGTAGTGATTATAATATCATCATCTAAAAAAAAGATTCTATCATACTCTTGTATTTTATCATACTGTATGTTGTATAAATGGTGAAAATTTTGCCATTTATCACCTTTTCTTTTTTCTATATAATCTACTTTTTTAGAGTATTTTTTATAGTTTTTTTCTTCATCACCATAATATATAACAAAAACATCATATTCACGATCTTCACCTAACCAAATGTTATCAAAATTAGTGTTATCTCCTACTGAAGAGAATATTAAATTTCTCATTTTTTATGTTTTTATAGATTTTAATTTTATTATTAATTATTTAAAATTTATAATTAAAAAGTTCAATTTCTTCTTTATATACCGCCTCAATTATTTTTTTAGTTTGTTCATTATAATATTCTTGATATGGTTTTCTATCCATTTTTTTATAATGTCCTAAATTTATATTTGTGACTGGTAGGTTTAATTTTTCACAAACTTTTAAAATATCTTCTTCTAAATTTTCAAACCTAATATATTCAAAATCAAATTGACCTTGATAAGACCATACTTTTTTATTTACTCTTAAATCTTTTTGAACCCAACTTTGATTTATAAAATCAGAAAAGTTTGTATTATAGTTGTTCAGTTTTGATTCCCAATGAAACATTGAAACCGCTAAATCCCAGGGATTTCTAATATTTGTAATTTTTATATAATTATCCCAAATGTCATTTCCTACTTCTTTAATAATATCTTCACAAGTTGCATGAGTTATTAAGGGTGAATTGTTAGTATCTTCACCTATTCCATTAGTTATTATCCCATATTGGGATTCTGTTGGAAATTTAAAGGAAATTTTATTTTTATTATGTTGTAATTGATTTTCAAATAAAGATATTTTATTGGGATTAATACAATATTTTTTTAAAAAAACTTCAGTTGTAGTTCCTGCTACTTTTTTAGGTTTTAGATATATAAATTTATGTATGTGGGATATTAACATTAAATAAAATATATATAAAATTTAAAATTTATAATTAAAAAGTTCAATTTCTTCTTTAAACATTTTATGAATAAGGTCTTTTGTTTGTTCATTATAATATTCTTGATATGGTTTTCTTTCTTGTTTTTTAAAATTACCTAAATTTATATTTGTGACTGGTAGGTTTAATTTTTCACAAACTTTTAAAATATCTTCTTCTAAATTTTCAAACCTAATATATTCAAAATCAAATTGACCTTGATAAGACCATACTTTTTTATTTACTCTTAAATCTTTTTGAACCCAACTTTGATTTATAAAATCAGAAAAGTTTGTATTATAGTTGTTCAGTTTTGATTCCCAATGAAACATTGAAACCGCTAAATCCCAGGGATTTCTAATATTTGTAATTTTTATATAATTATCCCAAATGTCATTTCCTACTCCCCTCATAACCTCATTACAATTCATGTGAGGTTTATAAAAAGGATCATTGGCATCTCCATCTTTCCCATTAGTTATTATTCCATATTGGGGGTCTGTTTTGTATTTAAAAGAAATATTATTAGTGTTTTTTTCTAATTCTTTTTCAAATATAGATACTTCAGTTGGATCAATGCAATATTTTTTAAAAAATACTTCAGTTGTAGTTCCTGCTACTTTTTTAGGTTTTAGATATATAAATTTATAATTATGTGATACTAACATGCTTTAAAAGTTAAATTATTGATTTCTTCTTCTATTTCTTTATTATAGGATTTAAGTTTATTTAGATTTAGTTTTGGGTAAAAAGGATGTGTATATTTTGAATCTCTATATCCTTTAATAACTCCTTGTCCTCCTTTATATTCTTTAATAGGGTTAAATGTTTTTTGTTCTAAGTTATATTTTTTAGATATAAAATTTAAAAAATTTTCTTTGTTTTCATCTGAATGTTGAAGGAAATCTAAATTAACTAATACTTTATTTATTATTCTTTTATATGAGTTATACTTTAAATATCTAAGTTCAACTAAATTATATTTATCCCCTAAATTTATATCATATCTACAAGGATCATATATACTTGAATTAATTCTTTTATTAGCAAACCTAATTACTGAAAGATGTTCTGCTCCTTTTTGATATAAACCCCAATGGGTTTTATCATAATCATCCTTTATATGGTAAGGATTTTTAAAGGTAGAAAACACCCAGTCATTTAAATTTCTTATAATACAAAAAGTGATATGGTCTTCAGGGGGGTTATAATTTACAACCAACCTATGTTTACCATTCATGTTAGGAGTTAAATCAAAATTTTGTTCAATTAAAGTTTTCAAAAAATTTGTTCCTGAATTTCTTTCCCCATATATGTTAAATGTTTTTTTCATGATTTAAAATTTGTAATTAAAATGTTCTATTTCTTTCTTGTAATTTTCTTTTACAATTTTATATAATTTTTCATTATAAAAATTTTTATAAGTATCTCCATCAACTCCTTTATGATTTCTAATTACAACATCTTGTAATGTAAGGGGTATACCTAAAGTATTTAGATAATCTATTATAGGCCCCATTCCATCTTCAATTTTAAATGTTTTTATATTTATATCTTCAGGTAAATAATTAACAAAATGAAAATGATCATGAACTGAATGGTATAACCATTTACTTGTCTCAAATTGTTCTATATTTTTCTTAACTATAAGTTCATTAATAAATTTATCAAATGACCATTGTCTTATATCCCATTTTACTCTAGTCAAATGGTTATAAGCTGATACTATACGTGTGAAAGGATTTCTGACTGTTGTGAAGAGGGAGTATTCCTGGAAATTCCATCCTTTAATTTTAAATTTACGTTGAGCTTCAAATGGAGGGATATGGGCATAAAAAGGATTTGGAGGATTTTTTTCAAACCTAATATCAGACCAATCAACATTTTTTAAATCACAATGGTCATTTAAAAGGTTTCTCATTGTAGTAGATGCTGATTTTGGTTTTGCAAAATACATATATTTATGTTTGTGGGAAATTCTCATGTTTATTTATGTTTATTTATGTTTTATTATTATTTTAGGATTAATATATATATCTCCAAACTTTCTTAATTTTTCATTAAAATCCCAATGCTCACAATTTAATTTAAGGTTTGGATCTGCTTCATAGGGAATAGATGTTATCATTTCATATTTTAATGTTGGGATATTCATTATGTCAGTTTTATAAAAAAATAAACCCCCAAAGGCACTATTTACTTTAACTAATTTACCTTTTTCCCAATTGGTTTTATCTTCTTTGGAAGTAAAAGGATTACAAGAGTGTCTCCTTAAGAATGATTTATTATAATTTAAAATATTATCTGTATCTTTAAAGGCTAAGGAATCATAATATATGTAACATTCTCTATGAAACAAACATTCCATATTATCTTTACCATTACACCCCATCGCTATTAAATCTTTAGGTTTTTCTATTTTTAAAAATTGTTCTACAATATCCAAAGGAAAAATTATATCTGAGTCTATTAATATCACCCATTCTCCTTTAAAAGGTCTTAAATCTAACAATTTATTTCTACATTTAGTTAGGTTTTTTATTCTGTTAGGATTAGTATTTCTTGCAAATATTGGAGTGTCAAAGTCTTCACATAATATCTTTCCTTTTCGATTTTTCATAAAATCATTTAAAAGTTCTTTTGTATTATCACTTGAATCATTTTCATAAAAGTAATAAAATAAATTATGATCTTTTTCTATGGTTTTTAGAGCAGGAAGTAGAAAATCCTCCAGGTATTTTCCATTATCTCTTAATATAGCACAAATACTTATTTCCATTTTTTTATTAAATCTAAAATTGATTCTCTATTCCAATTGCTATGATCCCAGTAATGAACAGCATAACTATCAAAATCTTTACTTTTAATTTTTTTAATATATTCTTCTTTATTAATGTTTGTATATCTTAAACTTGAATTTGTAATATCAGGTAAAGGATAAAATAAGTTTGAATTTATGATGTTTATGTGATATTGGGTATGGGATTTTGTATAAAACTTAGTCCAAGCTAAGGGTCCATAAGAATGCATAACCTCTAAAGGATTTTTATCATTTCGTAAATTCCCCCATTTGATTAACTCCATTAAAGCCTTATTTTTGGGAGGTGAAATAATTAAAGCATTACATAATATAAAATCATTTTTACCATGGACTGTATTATGTTCTTTGGGTTCACAAGCTATGTTAATTTTATTTTCGTCTATTTTCCATCCCTTAATAGACTTTAAACATTCAAAATCTATATCCGCATAAACCCCCCCAAAATGGTATAAAATTAATAACCTAAAAAAATCAGCTTTTATTATTCCTTTTCTAAAGTTGTTTACTCTTAAACTATATTCAGGATAAAAATTATCAACAAAATTATGAATGTCTTTATCTGTCCAAAATTTATATTCATAGTCAGGATTTAAATGTCTCCAAGAATTAACACAAAACATAGCTTTTGAAGGAATACTAGAATCTCTCCAGGTTTGATGTATAATTTTTGGTATCATAAAAAACGTCTGGCTATTTTGTTGTAGGTGGTATCTTTTGTTTTAATGTCCTCCACAGTTAAACTATTTAAATATCCCCAAGAAGCAGATTCCCATAAATGATGGCAATATGCTACTTCTAAATTATGGTTTTCTTTAAATAACATTTCAACACCTTCTCTACTCCATATTGGATAATGAAAACTAAATGGGTTTTCAATATGTAACTTATTAGGATGGGTTTTTGAGAGATCTCTTGGTTTTTGAACTGAATGTTCATCCCAGTAGTAGTAATAATTTCCTCCTCCTTTATTTTTAAATTTCAAGTAGGCAGGTTTAGATCTAAAACTTGAATAACTATTATACCAAATGTTCAAAAATTCACTATTAGGTATGGACATTAAAACTGCATTACAAAGTCCATGAATTCTTTTGGGGTTAATGTGGGATAATTGTTGTCCTATAACAAATTTGTTATTTAATAAAGGAGTAAAGGGTTTAACACAAATGGTATCTATATCCATGTAAATGCCCCCTTTATCTTTTAAAGCTTCTAATCTAATCACATCAGCTTTATGGGCAACATGGTATAAAGGATTACCAAATATTTCTGTTGGGGGGTCTACTTTAACAAGTTCTAATTTATCTTTAATTTTTTTAAACCAATCTGTTTCAGGGAGATGTTGATAATAAAAATAAACTTTATCAGGATTATTCACCTCTATAGAGGATTTAATAGCTAAATAATGTGCTAAATTAAAGGGTTTCTCTCCAAAGTCACTATTTAACCCAAATATGAAATGGATTACATTTGGTATCATGGTTATAACTATTCAGGGAAGAGGTCAAGATAAAAGATAGCATCAAGATAATTAGTTTCTACAAACAATTGTAAAGTATTCATGTCCATTCTATGTTTATGATATTGGTCTTTTTTATTATGAATTGGATATTTTTCTCTTTCTTCTTCTGTCACTTCTACAGCTTTAACTGCAGCCCACCCCCACTGTTTAATTGAAGTTCCATTACAGAATATCATTCCTTTATCAGGTATATTAATAGTTGAAGGGAGCCATATTTTGTTTTCTTCATCTTCATATTTTAAATCTTTATATAATTCTGGTATTATTTTTAATTGATCTTCAAGCATAGGATGTCCTTCTTTCATTAAAGAATTTGTTTGAAAACCACAACCATAACAAAAATAATTATTTATTTTTTCATTTACTTCAGTAACATAACATGCATCTGAACCACATTTAGGACATATTTCTAATCTATCATTCATAATTATATTTTATTTAATTTTGGTAATTTAAGTTTTGGTAATTCTGTTTTATTTTTTTCAATTTTATTTAATTTTGGCAGTTTTAATTCTACTTGTTTTGGAAAATCTGGAGTGTTTTCACTCATAATATTATTAAGTTTTTCTACCATTTTATTGAAACTAAAATTATCTTTTGAATATGTAGCTTGACGTTTAGAATTAATTAAAAGAGATTTGTATTTTTTATGTGTGTCTTTTAATGTTTTACCTAATGCCATAGTATCAACATCAAACCATTTTGATCCTTGTATTAACCATTTATTTTGGGCGCTTTTATGAACATCATTTAAAGTTCCAGGTAATAAAATACTCATATCAGGTTTTAAAAAATCTATATGACCTGACCATCCTGTTGTTATAACTGGTTTTTTAGTTTGAGTAAATTCAAGTAATGGTCTTCCGAATCCTTCTCCTTTAGTTAAACTAATCATTGCTTTTACTTTACTATGGTTATACAATTCATTCATTTCAGAGTTTGTGAAATCACCATGCAGTAGGTAAATATTAGGTAATTTACCTTTAACTGTTTCTTTTATAGTTTGAATTTTTTGTAATAATTTTTCCCTGTCCATATATGAAACAGTTCCGTGACTTGTCTTTAAAATTAAAGCAGGTTGTTGTGGTTTATTTTTAAATGTTTCACAAAAGGATTTAATAAGTAAACCTACATTTTTTCTATCATGTCCAAAATCTCCCTGTATCCAATGTCCTACAAATAAATAACAAAATGACTCTCTAATATTAGTTAAGTCTAAATTAGATTTAACTGGTTTATAGGTATTTAGGTCTAATCCTTCAAATAATATATCAGTTTTAGTATTTAATTCTATATTACCTATAACTTGATTTGTTTTTTGATCATGTTTTTGAAATTTTGAATTTTTCAATACATCTATAGTATGTTTAGATGAACCTAATATTAAATCCATTCTATTGCATCCTTCAACCCAATCTGCAGGAGCTACTGTTGATTCAATACCAGCTGTTATTCCTATATTATACTTACCTTGTTTAATGAATTCATTTGGAATTGAAATTTGTACCCAAATGTCAGGTTGAGGATATTGTTGATTAGGTTGTGGGTGAAATAAATGATTATTTAGGAATGACCATTCTGAGTGGTCCTCTATAAATCCCCAAGGTGTATTACCCCATCTTTGAGGTAAAATTTTAACATCATATTTTTCTAATTCAATAAATGCTTTAGCTACATCTCTACTCCTTGCTCCATACCCTGAGTATGTGTCTATTGCGCAACTTATTACTACTGTTTCTTTATTCATTTTAATAAACTAATTTATGTGTTTGTGTTTTCTTAATATTTGTATTAGTGTTAATCAATTCAAATTTTTCTCTTGGTTTCCAAGTGTCAAATAATTCATCTATTGCTTCTATAATTCTATTACTCATTTTTTCAGAAGTAAAACCTGCTTCATCACTTAATGCCCATTCTCTACCTTTCATTCCTACCTCAACTCTTTTATCATGACCTAAATTATAAACTTCTTTAATTCTATCACAAGCGTCTTCAGCTGTACATCTATCATCCCAAATGTAAGGGGTTTGAGGTGATCCTTGTAATGACCTGTTTGTTGGATATACTGGGAAGGCCCATTCTCCATGTTTTTTATATTTTCCAGTATGGTTAGATGGTAAATCTGGTGATGGTGTAAACCAATTTCCATTTTCATCTTCAAATCTCATTTGATCTTGCATCCCTCCTGTTACATTTGCTATAATAGGTGTTCCTGTTAACATTGCTTCAGTTAATGTTAATCCCCATCCTTCATTTGAAGTTAATAAAACTTGAACATCTGCTAAATTATATAATAGATTTAGATCTGCTGTACTTAATTTATTAGTTGAGAATGAAATAGCATTTGGATAATCTTTTTCAAATAATAATTCATTAATTGCTCTTAAATCAGTTCCAGCACTATGTACTATTTCAGTATGTAATATAAATTTACATTTATCTGCTTTTTCTTTAGGTAATGAGTCTAAAAATAATCTAAATGCTAACATTGTGTCAGGAATTTGTTTTCTTCTAATATTTCTAGAATTGAAAAACATAATAAAATCTACATCTTGATCCCCAAATACATTCTTTTTAAAATTTTGAACTTCATTTGAATTTTTATCTATTGGGAAATAGTATTTTGAATTCAACCCATGAGGAATATATTTGATAATTTTATCTTTAGCTTTATCTCCTAAAACAATTTCATTTATATTTTTGGTTTGTTTTGATATTGCTAACAAAGCATCACATGATTCATAAAATGCTTTATTATATAATGGAGCGGGATAATCATCCCAAATGTTTAAATATACAATTGGAAGTTCTTTTCTAATTTCAATTTCCATATTAAATAACCATTCAAAATATCTTGGATCTGTGATAATAAAAATAGCATCTGGTTTTTCCATTTTTATCATTTGTCTAACTAAATCTGGATTACCATAACCATCAGTAGGATATAAAATAATATTTGAGTCTTCTAATCCTGTTTCTTTATTAGTATCATTACTTAAATCAAATTTTTTACCTTGATCTGGATGTTTAATCGCTCCTGCTATTTGAACCCAATTAAAATGTTGAGCTGTATTCAGTACCATTTCTTTAGCTACTGTAGCCACTCCTGAGTGTACTCTTATATCATCATAAATTAATAGGATTTTCTTTCTCTCATTTTGAGGAAGATATTTAAAACTTTTATTCATATTATTATAGTTCTAGGTTGGTGTGGTTATTTATTTTTTTTCTAAATTCTTCATCTGTTAAATAAAGATGAATTGCTCTATCTGATAATTTTTGGAATGAGAATTTTCTTTTAACACATTCTATTTTAAAATTTTCAAATAAATCACTCTTAATTTTAACACTAGTAAGAGTCATATCTTTTTTTTCTGCCATTTTGGTTTATTTGGTTAATAATTATTTTATACAAATATAAATATATCAATATTCCTAAAGATCGCCGCCTAAGCCGCATAATTTTTTATCTTCTTTAAAAGCACAAAAAGTACAATTCCATTTACTTGGATTGGGTAGCATTACCTTATCAGTATAACTACTTTCTTTAAAACAATCCTTTACAAAATCATGTATTGCATTTGTTGCTCTTGATCTTTTTATTTTTCCTGATGGTGGTTCATATAATTGGAATCTTTTTTGAGGATAATCTCCACCTTCATATACTTTTCTTCTTGTAATAAAAAATTCAATATCAATATTATCTACAGGTACATTAAATTGTTCAGCGAAGAATTTTTTGTATAATATAAGTTGAAATTGTTTATCTTCATCTTTTTTAACATAATCTAATTTCCATCCTTTTGTTGATGTTTTGATATCTATAATTTTAAATTTATTTAATGTTTCATTGTACATTACAATATCTAAATATCCTATAAATAAAACATTAGGGTTTGATGAAATTGGAGGCATTGTTATAGGAGTTTCAATTCCCACTAAATGCCAACCTCGTTTTGAAAAATATTTACCTCTATGTTTTTTTAAATAGTTTAAAATTTCAACCCCATCATCATAAAATTCACTTAATTCACCTGGATCTGAAAAATGTTGGTTTTTATTTTTCTTATATTCATCCTGGTAGTGTTCTCTAAGTTTGTTTTTTAGTATTCCTAAAATGTCTTCTCTATCTGCTGCTGCCCCACTTTTGTCATACATCACTTGAATATAATGTTGAAATGCCTCATGAAGTGCTTTTCCAAATACAGTATGAATGCTAGGAGTATAAACTTTATGACCATCCCTATATTGTAATGCCCATTGTTTAGGGCATTTCTTCCACATTGAATATTGTGAATATGAAATATTCTTTTGATAGGCGTAATTAACCTTTATAGGTTCATAACTCTTTATTTCTTTTATTATAGATGGTACTTTAGACATTTTATTTTTTCCATTTATTTCTACCAACCAGCAAACCAATTATACCATAGTTAGCTATGTCTATAAATGTATCTTCCATTCCTTCACCTTTAACGAAGTTTCTACCATTTACTAAAAGGTTTCTTAATCTACTTATCTTGTCAGTTAGTCTTATTGCTAACCCAGTTAGGGAAAATTTCTTATCATTTTCTTTTGTTAAATCACCACCTAATGAAATGTTATTTAAACCATAATCCATATGTTTAGCTGCAAACATTTTATACATTTCATCTTGGATGTCCTTAAATTCTTTAGATAATTCAGGATATTCTTTTTCAAAAATTTTAATTATTTCTTTATTTGTCATCTTCATCTTCTATTAATTCTGGCCAATCATGATCTTCTAAAACTTTATCATGTGATAAGTCAAATTCAACTTCTTCTAATACTTCTTCTTGTAGATCCTCATCACCGGATTTCCATTTTTTAATTTGTTCAGGAGTTAAATCCTCGGTTATCTCCCATCTGTAATCAGTGTAAGTAACCATTTTTCTTAATTTTGCCATAACTTTATTTTTTATTAAATTGGTTCACCATCAGTAAGTACTAACTTGTGACATTCTTTTAAAAGTTCTTGTTTAGTTTCATAAACTTCATCATAAAACTCCATTAGCTTTTCATCATAACTTTCATCATCCCAATCCATATCATCAGTTGGGTTTTCTATATAATCTTCTTCTTCCCATATACAAGGAGTGCCATCTTTATCTTTTTTAACAACCATAGCACCTATTGGATCATATGTTTCATCCTCATATAGTACTTCAATTTCTACATTTTTATCTAATTCAGCACATAATTTATATAAATGAATAAAAAAGTCTTTTGGTGGGTACCAAGCTGATGTAGTTGAGAATTCTGCTTCACCCTCAACATCTTCTAAATAAGTCCATTTAGGACCTATATTATCAGTTGCCCAATCGTACATTACACCTCCACCATCTCCACAATCAACATCTTTATAAAATGCTTTAGCAAATGCTGTTACACCGTGGTCATCATTTTCATATTTTTTTTCAGTTTTATCTATTAAAGAGTCTACAAATTTTAAGGTATCTTCATTAGCTTTAACTGTAATCCAACTTTTTAAATGGTTTGCCATAATTTTATTTTAATAATTTTTTAGCTTCTTTTTCTTCAATGCCTGTTTCTCTTAATATCTCTTTTATTTTTTCATTTCCGAGGATATTAATATAAGTAGGAATTTCTGAGGTGCCAATCTTAAAGTAATTAGAGAGTATTTCTATTAATTCCTTATTATGGTTTTTTGATTTTGATTTAATATATTTAAAATAACTTTTACCTTTTGGAATCATCTCTTTATAGAAATTGTATATTTCTTTTTTATTATGAGGCATTAAAGACTGTGCATAATTAGCAAGTTCAACGTAATATAAGTTCATACTTATGAATCTGTGTACCATATATGAATTGAAATTATCCCAGTCTTTATCCGTAAATTCCTCAGTTGATGATTTATAGAGAGTTATCTCGTTTAACCAATCAAAAATATTATTTGTTTTGTTTTTTAATTCCATATTTTGAAAATCTATAACAAATTCTTTCATGGAAGAAATATAAAATCATCTTTGTAAATAATTCAATAGAACCTATTGTAAATCCTGTTTTTATACTCCCAGTTATTATAAAAGATAATAAAATAGTATCAATAGTCCCAACTACCCTCCAGGTTATAGTTTTAAGGACATGTCTTTTATAACTTACCATCTTTTTTCATTTGGTTTCTAATTGATGTTGCAGAAATTTCTCCTATTTCTTTAGGTGGAACATGCTCAATAACATCATATCCTACTCCTCTCCCGTAATTTACAGATTCAATGTCTGGTATGATTGATGTAATTACTCTTCCATCTAGTATAAGATCTTTTAATTCTCCTTCATGGACCATTTTTTCAATTTCTTGGGCAGTCCAAGGATTTTTTTCATCAGGTTTAACATCACGTATAGCTAACCACATATTTTTTCCTTCTTTTAACCTTTCATTAATTAACCAAAGATGTCCTTTATGTAAAGGTTGCCATCTTCCTACAAACATTGAGTATTTTACTTCAGTGCTTGAACTTTCTTTATCTGCTTGTGCTTTAAATTCCATTATCTCTTATTAAATTTATTGATATTGCCCGCTCACCGGGATTATTTGGGTCCATATCATTGATTAGATATCTAGGTCCTCTTTCAATTCCCATTTCTAACCTATCCCATGGAACCTCATTTTCTTTAAGTTCTTTAATTGTATGCTCTCTTAACCATTTAGGTCTAGCTGTGGTTAAAATAATCATATGACCCTTTGTTGATTTTTCTTTAAGATATTCTAAAGTACTTGGGATGATTTCAGCTTTACTAGTTTCATATGTTTCAAATTTACGATATTTAAATATAGTATCATCAATATACACAAAATATGTTTCTTTTTTTTTCATTAAATGTTTTTAAGTATTTTACTAAACGATTCCTCAGGTGTATCATTTGTTGTATCTATATCAACAAATTCACCTGTTGGGGGAACGTATGCTATAGCTTTAAAATGATCTCTTTCTCTTGGTTCAGAAGTATGAACATAAAATTCAATCATTTGATCTCCCATTATTGTTTTAAAATCTTCTCTTTGATCAACATATGGAGCTACTAAAGACACAATCACATCATGTCCCTGGTTGTTTAAGTAATGGGCAATTTTTTGAGCTGTTCCAATATTAACTACTCTACCATTAATAGTATAGTCTTTATTAGTAAATAACTCTCTCATCTCATCCCCATCAATACGAAAAGCATTAGGCATTTTTTCTTTTAGCATGTTAGCTAAGACTGTTTTCCCATGGGCAGGTTGACCTGTGAACCAATATATCATATCGCAATATCTTTATATTCTTCCCTTAATTCTTTAGGTAATGAATCAGTTATAATTTTCTTTGTTTCCATGTCATAAAATACTGGGATTGGCATAATAGCATCTTCATTACCCCCTACTACGAATTTAGATACTTTTCTTAATACAAAGGCTTGACCGAATAATTTTCCTCCGTCAAACCCTTCAATTGATGTTGTAGCAGCAAAATCTATGTTTGGTGCCTGTTGTTGTGTTGGATTGTTCATTGTTTATTTTTTATTTTTTATTTTATTATACATTGTTATTAAGCAATCTTTATCTAATTGATTATATTTTAAATATTTGTCTTTCCATTCTTGAGGCTTTTCATTATGGTAACTAGGACATGAACCATCATATCTCATTTGCCATCTAAACCCTTCTTTTGGAACATAATTATCAACATCTTCTTGAGTCACTGTTAAATCATTTAGTAATAATCTACATAAGAAATTTTGTTGTTCACAATGAGTTAACATCAGTTTACAAAATAACCATTTTAATGGGTTCTTATTTGAAACTGGTAGAGTATATAGTTGCCAACAAGCTAAATGAAAGGCATATCCCATGTAATAGGCTTTAAATAATGATTTTTGAAATTTATTCCATTTATCTCTTTTATCATAATGGTAACGAGATGTGTATTCATTATTACCTATAGATTTAAATCCTAAAGATTTACCAATAATAAAATTTAATCCTAAAGCTATTGGAGTGAATAATAATTGAGTTAATAAGTGTAGATTAGCATATAATTTTTTATATTTAGTTTTAGTTAAAGATTTAACCCAAAAGTAAAAATCAATAGTCATACTCATCCTTCGAGATAATCTCCAAGGAGTTTTTGAAGCTATTTCATGGAGCTCCTCCGTATCTCCGTTTACAGCTAATGAAGCAAATGCCATTGTCACTTGGTCTCTTGAAACATCATCCTCACCATGTCTACCTGTTGCCCTCATAGGTTGGTAAAAGTCTTTTTTGAAATGGTGTCCACCTTTAACTTTTCTAAAACATCCTAAAATACCTTCTTTAATTTCAGGATCTTTCCATGTTATATAAGCTAATCCAGTTCTCCATAAAGCATCACCTTCACCTAAATTACGTTCACCTTCTCTTTTTCTCCATTCCCAAGCATGCTCATACATCATTTTATCATCAGTATTAAATACTTTTTTTGATTCTAAATCATTATATTTTAGGAATGTACTCATATAACTTGAGGTTTCTTTATTTCAATTATTTTACTCAAACAGGATGCAATATTGATCTCTTTATCGATTCTAAAGTTTGAATGATATTGATGTTCATTTAATATTATTGCTACACTGCCTTCTCTACCCTTGGCATATTCACTAGCATCATCAAATAGTGATCTATATAGTTCTTCAAAATCTTTAACTCCTGAGTCTGCTATTATTTGTCTTAATTTTCTAAAATCCGTTTTTGGGTTTTTTAATTCTGCTATAACTTGTTTTATATAGTTTGAAGACACTAGTATGGATTCATCTACTATCAACTCATTATCCTTAGTAGATAATTGAATTGTGTTTAGCATTTTTCGTATATCCGGATGATGTTTGTTAATAATTGTAGCTAAAACTTTTAAATCAAATTTTGTTTCTTCCTTATTTAATATTGTACTTATATGCTTAGCTATTTCTTTTTTACTTGGTGGTACTATTTTTAGTACTTGGCATCTTGATTGTAACGGATCTATTATCCTTTCTATAAAATTACACGTCATAATAAAACGTGTAGTTCTTGAAAATGTTTCTATTACATTTCTTAAAGATGCTTGTGCTTGAATTGTAAGGAAATCTGCCTCATCGAGTATGACAACTTTGATCTGTCGAAACGAAGCAGTACTTGAAAAGTTGGTGACTTTATCCCTAATAGTTTCGATCCCACGTTCATCACTACTGTTGATATATAGATAATCGCAGTCCAAATTATTAACAATAATTTTAGCCAAAGTTGTTTTTCCAGTCCCACTTGGACCATAGAATATAAAGTTTTGAATGTCATCCTGTTCTAAATATTTTTGTATTTGTTTTTTGATATGTTCGTTACCTACATATTCAGTTAAGTCTTTACTTCTATATTTTTCTACTAAAAGTGAATGTTCTTTAGTATTCATCACCATATATATTATATTTTTTAATTGGTTCAGGTTTTATTTCTTCTTCAGATGTCTTTATAGCATATAATTTACTTCCTAAAGGATCTAACCTATATTCACCTTTAAAGTTAGTGACTCCTAAGTAGGCTTCCAAAGTATCTGTTAGAGATTTATAAACTACTTTTTTTGAATCATCTACTAGGGTCCAGGTGTCTCCTTTACCTATAACCCTAGTAGCTATTAATTCATTTCTTTCTACAACTTTTGTTTTCATATTACATCATTCCACCCATCATTGCTGCTGGGTCAATTTCTGGTGAGTTGTTTTCAGATGGTTTATCAACTATTGTTTCTTCTGTTAATAAAATTGTTCCTGCTATTGAAGATGCATTTTGTAAAGCATTTCTAGTTACTTTAAATGGATCAATTATTCCTTCATCTTTTAAGTTAGTTACTTCTCCATTCTTTATATTATATCCTACCCAATCTAAATCTTCAACATCATGTGATATTTTCTTTGCAATATCTTCAGTGTAACCAGCGTTAGTAAGAATTTGTAAAAATGGTTGTTTACATGCTTTTTTAACTATATTAGCACCAAATTCAAAATCTTCGTTTCCTGATGCTTCAACTTTAATTGATGCTCCTAATAAAGCAACTCCACCTCCAGGTAATATTCCTTCCTCAATTGCAGCTTTTGTAGCATGTAAAGCATCATCAACTCTATCTTTTTTCTCATTCATTTCAGTTTCAGTATTTCCACCTACATGAACAATTGCTACTCCACCTACAAATTTAGACATTCTATCTTGTAAACTTTCCATTTCAAATGGTGTTTGGGCATTTTCAATTTGTGTTGCTAATTCTTCAACTCTATTTGAAATAGCCTCTTCACTACCTTTACCATCAACAATTGTTGTCTTTTCTTTAGTAATTGTAGCTACTCTAGCTTCTCCAAACCATTCCCAACTGAATTTTTCTAATTTCATGCCTTTTTCTTTAGAAAATACTTGACCACCAGTTAATGTAGCTATATCATCTAAAACTAATTTTTTTCTATCTCCAAATTCAGGTGCTTTAACAGCACATACTTTTAATGTACCTCTCATTTTATTCACAATAAGAGTAGCTAATGCCTCATTATCAATATCATCAGCAATAATTAGTAATGATTTATTAGTATTAGATACACCTTCTAAAATTGGTAGTAATTCTTTTACTTGAGTGAATTTATGATCAGCAACTAAAACATAAACATCATTTAAAGTTGATGTCATTGTATTATTATTAGTTACAAAATAAGGTGATTTAAATCCTCTATTGAATTGCATACCCTCAACAGTCTCTAAATATGTTTCTCCTGTTTTAGATTCTTCAATATGAACAACTCCTTCTTTACCTACTTTTTCCATTGCTCTGGATATAAGTTTTCCTACTGTTTCGTCATTATTTGCTGAAATAGTGGCTATTTGTTCTAATTGTTCAGGTGAAGAAACATCTTCATTAATTGTTCTCAATTGTGTTATAACTTGCTCTACAGCATTATCAATTCCTCTTTTAATGTCTACTGCATTTGCTCCATTATCAAGTTGTTCTAATCCTGCTTTTACCATTTCTCTTGCTAATAATGTCGATGTAGTTGTACCATCACCTACATTATCTGCGGTTTTAATAGCTGCTTGTTTAATCATTTGAACACCTAATTCTTCAGTTGGATCATCTAATGAGATATTTTTTGCTACTGTTACTCCATCCTTTGTAGATTGTGGAGATTGTCCTGGTTTTGAAATTACAACATTTCTACCATTTGGTCCTAATGTAGATACTACCGCATTAGCCATTGTGTCTATACCTGCTACTAATTTCGCTCTAGCTTCAGACCCGAATTCAATAATTTTACTCATATTATATATTTGTTTTTAATTCTTTTGCTTCTTTTCTAGATACTTTTATTTGATCTAAAACTTCTTCTATTGATACTTGAGATTTTACTCTGGCTAGGATTTGATTTTCTTGACCTATATAGTATTCATCTCCTTTATATTCTAATTTAGTAAAACCTATTGTAGGTAAGATAACCTTATCTCCTACTTTAATTTCAGTTTCTACAAAACCTACTCCTCCGACATGACGACCAGGACCAACAGCTATTACTGTTCCATGTTCATTTCTGTCTTTGCCTAAATCTGGTACTACTATTGAACCATAAGTTGTTTCCTCTTCTTCTTGAGGTTTAACAATAACCGCATCAAATAATGCTTCTAATTCTGTCATAACGTTGTTGTTTTTAAGTGTTTAACTAAATATAATAAAAATGTCTTAATAAGCAAAACCTAGGATGCGGTTTTCTTACTTAATTTCTATTGTTTTTACTTTTGTGATTGATTGTGGTGAAAATGGAATTGTAATTGTTAGTAATCCATTTTCCATTTCAGCGCTAACTTCAGATAATTTAAATCTGTTTATATTTACTTTATACCCAAAGTTAAATGATCTTTTTGCTATTCCCTGATAATGGTATTCTCTATCTAATAAAATATCATCATTTTTTTCATAACTAACTCTTAAAACGTCTCCTTCAATATCAAGGTTTACGTCTTCTTTTGTTAGTCCTGTACAAGCTACATCTAAATGTAAGCCTTCTTTACTTTCATAAACATCTACTGGATGTTTTAGTTTGATTGATTTTATTGGATTGAATGGTGCTTCGGTGTCGAAGAAATTTCTGACAAGTATGTCAAAAGGTGATGTTATTCTTGGCGTTAAGCCTTGTTCTATTTCTCTTAGATAAGTCATAATTCTTAAATTTATGTTTTGTTAATAAAATAGCTCCCATTTTGGTGAGCCGGTTTTGCATCCTAAGTTTTGCATTAATAAATATATGTAAAAAAGTTTCTATTACAAAACTCCATCTTCTTGTGGAACCATATAATATTCACTTTCAATTTCTTCATTTTGAAATGCTAAATACATTAATCCTTCTTTAGATATTTTGAATATACCTTCATCTACATCTTTATTAGCATTTAATATTATTTTAAACATATCAGAATTATATCTAATTTTTATGTTTTCTTTCTTAATTTCACCTTTTAGTTGGTATGTTATTTTATTATTATGACCTGCCTCATCTCCAAAAACAAATTCACAAACATCTATACCATCTAAATCTTGAGTAGATGTAATTAACATATTGTCTATTTCAGCTAAAGCACTTTTAGCTTTTAAAAGATTGCCAATTTCTTCTCTAGTTATTTTTAATTCAATATCCCACCCATCTACTGGTTTTGCTTTGCCTGCTTTTTTTATTAATAGAGGGTCAGATAAAGCATAAGACAAATTAAAATTTAAATCAGATATGTTAAGTTTTAATAACATTTCTTTTTGTTTTTCTAATTCTAATAATAAATCTCCATTACATATTGAAATTAAATTTGATAGCTTTTTAGTATGATATATTGCTAAATCAGCGTCTTCTAATGGAAAATTATTGCATTTTACACTACCTAATACCATTCTACTAGGTGTCATAAAATTAACTGTTAGTTGGTTGTTTTGGATTTCCCATTTTACTCTTTCTATTTCTCCTAAATAATATTTAGAGATAACATTTTGTAATATATTTTTATTTATCATAGTTCAAAAAACTTATTAATGTAAGGGTTAAGATTTAAATTCCAACCTAGGTCAGAATAGAATCCTTCTAATTTATTTAATAGTATACTTTCAAATACTTTTTTTCTATCTGCATATTCATCTAAGAAATCTTTTATTTTCTTAGGTAAATCAAATTCTAAAAAAGCTAGAGCTTCAATTTGGTAGGTTTTTGGTTTAAGATAAATCCATTTAACCTTATCACCTTGTGCTATATAACTGTGTTTTCCATTTAAGTTCCAAAACCTAATTAAGTCATTATAAGCTATAGTTGCCTTAACTGAAGCTGGTGCTCCTTTAGCTGTTATAGAAAACATTTCACCCGCCCTAGCTTTTCGTTCAGTGTATTTATTTAATGTTTTTACTGATGTTGGGTTACCTAATTCCGTTAAAGGTATTTTACCTCCTAGTATTTCTTTTTTAAATTCTTTTACTCTTTGGTCTATTTCTTCTTGTTGGGTTCCTTTTAGAACATCAATTAAAGCTTTATGGAAGAATTTAGCTAGTCTAGGTGGAAAATTTGCTTTTTTAAATTCTAGACCTTTTATATCTAATACTTCTTTTTCAACACCATCTTGTTTAGTTATCCATTGTGCATATCTTCTTGTAGCTCTAAAATAACCTGATCTTATTATACATTCAGTTTTCATTTCTAACCAATGGTCTTTTTCTCTATCTTCAAACCATGGAAATTTATAAACATTAAATGCTTCTTTTGCTAAAACATCATAATGGTCTGTTATAATATCTTGATATGCTAATGCTACCTGTTCTAGCTTTTCATCTTTTTCTTTATCAGACATTTCATCTAAATTAGGATACAAATGTCTTAATATAGGTTCAGCATGGAAATAATTACTATCTGTGTCTACATAGGCACAATAGTTAATATCTTCAGGATCACAAATCCACCAAGGTGTATCTTCTAAATGTTTCATTCCCAATCTGAGGCTTTATGTGGTTTAGCAGCGGTTTCATATTCACCCTTACTATTTCTAAATTTATTTTCAGTTCTTTTTATTTCATATTCATTACCCTGAATTGTAATTGTGCCTCCCTGTTTTAACATTTTTCTAAAATGTTGTTCCTCCATATCTGAAAATTCTTGAGATATCTCAATTATTTCATCTTTTGTTAATTCTTTTCTATTAATGAAAATGGTATGTTCTTTTCTTATAGATTGTTTACTTAGCATAATTTTAATTGTATTTCATTATTTATAACTTTATTCATATGTTTATTAGCACATAAAGCACTTTCTTGTATAATACGTTGTCCTGATAATGTTATTGATTTTGATAATGTTCTATTACCATATCTAAAACTACTTAAAGCAGTAACACCATATAAACTATTTAGAAGAATTTTCATTGTATATTGTTTCATATGAAATGATGCCCCTAATGTTTCATTACCTGATTTGTATGCCTTTTTCATTTCTCCTTTATACTGTACCCTTTCATTAAACCATTTAGCTAATATTGTAGATAATACTGATTGTCTATTTGTAGCATACATTGTCCCATTTGCTGATATTGTCCATTTTTTGGTTTCAATAAATTCTAATAGTTGGCCCACTGTTAATTCAGCTCTTTTATCTTTTTTATTTTTTATAACAATCATTTCATTAGGATCTTTTGATTTTAAATCATTTAATCCTAATCTGTTATTTCTATCATCAGCATCTATTATACGAGCCATTAATGTTTCTTTACCTATATTAAGAGACATGATAATTGATGGATACAGTGATGTTAAATCTTCATCAAACATATAATTATAAATCCCTGCTTTAGGACAAAATAAATAACCTCCAGCGTAACTTTCTTTATAATTAATATGTGGGTCTTTATTTGGTGGAATAATTCCTTTACCTAATAGATATGCTGAAATGGCACCATCTTGTGTATTTGTATTTGCATATACTTCACTATAATTATGTTTACCTTTATGTGATAAGTTTTTAGTTAAAGCTATATATTCTAAATTTTCATCTAATTTTACTAATATTTCAACATCAACAAAGTTATATTGTATAAATTTCTGTATGTCAGTCTCAAATAAAGTATCTAAATTACCTTCATATTCTATCTTATTCATACCAGCATATTTTTCACCAATAGCATCTAGTTTCCAACTTGGCTCATCTGCCCAACTATACTTTCTATGCATTCTCATATAATCAAGAGATTCAATACCCTCAATAACTACAAATGTATCTTTCTTAAACCAAAATTCATTTCCTTTTCTACATTTTACTTGCCCTATTGGAGATAATCTTTTAGCTAATTTTGGTCCTAATACATTACACATTCTATAGTATAGATAAGGAATATCAAAATAATCACTATTGTAACCTACTAGTATATCAGGTTCAATCTCTTCTAATTTACCCAAGAATTTCATAAGTAAATCATGTTCATTTGAAACTGGTATTATTTCTTTATTTCTTGCTTTAGTATGTTCTAGTTGGTTTTTAGTATCTAAAATTAATATACCCCACTGATCAACTCTTTTATCATACCAAGCAATAGATGTAACTTTCTTAGGTGCTGATTCAATATATTCAACTGTTAGAGCATCTCCCATTTCAGTTTCAATATCAAAAAACATTTCATTATGGGTTGTAGAAACCTCATCATTTGTTCCATATTTTTCAACTAGGAACTTCTGATAAGGTTTCATGTCATTAAAATGTATTTTTTCTTCTCCCCGTTTCCATTTTGAGGTTTTTATTAATGGATTACCATTTAAACCAATATGGGTAGCATCAGCCTCATGACATTCTCTATAAGCGTAATTAGTCCATTCTAATTTTCTATGACCTTCATCAGTCCATAAATCTATTTCAAATTTATTTTGACTGCCTCTTATTTTTTTAGCATAGGCTTTTTTATACATTCTCTATCTCTTCTGGTGTAAAAAATTGATTTAGATTTGGTCTAAAATAATTAACAGATTTCATTACTTTTTTATCTCGTGTCCTATAAACAACATATCTATCTCCTACTTCTTCAAAATGGCAATCCTCACCCTGTTCCTCACTTCTTTTATATACTGTTTTAATAGCTTCAGATTCAGTTTTACAAGATTTAGACATATTTGATGCTTGTACTTCCTGATAAGCTGGCCAAATTTTGTCTTTTAAACCATGTAACATAGTTCCATTACCTAATGAAACATAAGCAATATCACATAAAGCATCTAATACTTCTACTATATCTCCCCTCTCACATGCCTCTTTATACTCAGCTAATTCTTCCTGAATAAAATCATATACAAACATCCATTCTTTTTTGTTTGGTATTGTTGGTTTGTAGTTATTTGGTTTACCAAATGTTCTGTTAAATTCTTCAACTTCATTTACAAATGGGACATCTGTTTGAGCTTCAAAATCAAATTCTAATTGGTAAGGATTTTTATTACCTGTTAGTTCTTTATAATAAGGATTAAGTTCACCTGTCATAGGATCAAATTTAGGTATTTCAAATTTTGTTCCTTTTTTAGGTGGGGTATAACCAAAGTTTTTTACTTGTCGATATTCATTTAATGTTCTTTTTTTCATAACTTTTATTTTTATATATTATGTCCTCCATTATTAATTTTTAGACTGTCAAAAAATTCTTTTCTTGCTAGATTATCATTATCTGAAAATACACCTGATGCTTTAGTAGTAACCATAGCAGCACCTTGATGTTTAACTCCTCTACAACTAACACAATTATGTGTTCCTACTATTGTGACAATAACACCTCTATTACCTTCAGTAACTTTGTTTACAGCATTATGAATAGCTGATGTTAGTTGTTCTTGGATTGCTCCTCTTCTGCCAAATAGTTCAACAATTCTATTTAATTTAGATAATCCAATTACTTGTCCACCTTCTCCTGCTACATAACCAACATGAACTACTCCTCCTATTGTTTGATGGTGGTGTGAACACATACTTGTAAGTGGGATATTTCTTTCAATTACTATACCATCATAACCATCACTTGGAAATGATGTAATAGGAGACATTGCTATATAACGACCAGCCCATAAATCATTTACATATGCTTTAGCTACACGTTTTGGGGTTTCCATTGAATTTGGATCATCTCTCCAATTACATTTTAGAGCATCTAAAAACTTACCATAAGCTTCAGTTGCTTCATTTATCATTTTATCTTTTTCTTCTTGTTGGAGTGGAAATCCAGGTGCAACTCCGTTTGCAAATCCTTCTTGTACTACCTCTAATTCCTCATGAATTTTTCTACGTTTATTTTCTTGGCTCATATAACTTTTAATTTTAATTGAATATAATAATTTTTTTTAGATTATACAAACTTAATCTTATAATCTTGTATTGGTTTTGAATCTTCTTTTTCCCATGGATATACAATCCAATCATCTTTATTCCATTTTTTTACATAAAAAGTTGGTTCAAAACATGAAGTATGGGGTTTATAATGTAAAACAGCTGTTTTAAGATTAAATGGAAATGAGTATAAAGTTTGATATTTTTCTACAAACTTATCTAAAGTTTCTCCACTATCACATATATCATCTACTATTAAAGTATTAGGTCCAATATCTCCTTTAGTCATAGGTATTCCTAATTTATGGGATAATATTACAGCTGGTATTAAACCACCTCTCTGTAAACCATATATATTTTCAAATTCTAAATCTGTATTTTTAATTTTGTATATTAATCTAAAAATTAATGAATCTATCTCATGCCAATCTATATAATTTTTATTCATTTTTATCTTTTTCCTCCATGATATTCAACACCATGGCCTTCTTTTATTAATTGTTTATTTACACTATTTTTATTATTAATTAATATTTCACCCAAACATCTTCCAAATTTACCAACTCCATGAGATATTAATATAAATTCATTATCTACTTCATTTAAAATTTCTATTAATCTAGCTTTTGCAACTAAACCTTTTTTCTTTTCTTCTAAATCTCTTGTCCTAGATTCCGGTGCATTTATACCATACATTCTAATTCTTACTTTTTTCCAGGTATTAAATCCTAAATCTACCATAGCATCAACAGTATCACCATCTACTATTCTTAAGATTTTTGCTTTGTATTCAAACATTTTTTATATATTCTTCTAATTTATCTATTAAATCTAACACTTCATCAGGTTCCATAGTGATGGCACAACATACATTAATGTTTTCTTTTACTTCTTCTAGTATTTCTAGTGCTTGTTCTTTCGTCATTTATATAATTTAAAGATAAAAAAAAGCTTGACGAAGGCCAAGCTTTAAACTAATAAGGTGTTTTTATTTTATGAAGAGGTATGTTCTGGCATTTTTGCTCTTATTTCATCTACTAACCCCATTTCTATAGCTTCATCAGCACTAATCCACCAATCTTTTCTATCCCAATTTCTTTTGATTTTAGCTTTAGATAATTTAGATCTACTTGTAAAGATATCTAAAATTCTTCCTTCTAACCTTTGAGTGAATCTTACTTCATCTTCTATCTCAAATGTTTTACCTGAGGCTCCAAATGCTACTCTATGAATCATTACCCATGCTTGTTGGCCTACCCATCTCACATCACCAGCTTGTAGTAAAACACCAGCCATTGAAGCTGCATATCCTAAAGTACCTGTTGTTATATGGTGACCTTGGTATCTTAAATCTTGTAAGAAATCAAATAATTCAAATCCTGATATAATACTTCCTCCGGGTGATGAAAATATAATTTCTATAGCACATTCAGGATCTAATCTATGCCATTCAGTTAATTTCTCCATACATTTTTTAACTGAGTCTGATGATACTTTAGAATTAAATCTATAAAGATGGTTCATATCATCCTTAGCATTTGCTAAATCTATATCTTCTAATTCACTTTCAAGTTCTAATTTTTTAAGTTCAAAAGTTATTTTGTTTTGTTCTAGAGATATTTCTTCTTTCTGTAGGAGTATTTTTTCTTTTTGAAGTAAAATTTCTTGTTTCTTTTGTTGATTACCTAGAATTTTAGCTTCAATTTCTATTTTTTTAGCCTCTGCCTCTAATTTTTTAGCTTGTGCTGTCTTTATATCTAAATTTGCTTTGTCATCTTTAGGATCACTTTCTTCTTTTGATTTCTTTTCTTCACTCATTTTCTAAGATTTTAGGGATTAAGTATTTAATATAAATATTAAACTCCACGTTTAGTATCAAAAGCAATTATATGATCTCTACCTGTCATATTATATCCTTTTTCAGCACACATATCAAATATTAATGGATACATTTCAATTAATGTTTCTCTAGTATCTCCTGCAGGCATTATAAAAGTTTTATCTTTTGGTATTCTCATTTTAGTTCTAAAATCTTCAATTTCATTTAAATTTTCTTCAGTACCATCCCATACTGGTTTAAAATGATAATCTAGGTGATAGTGTATTGTTTTCTTTATAGCCTCATAATTCATTCTAAATTTATTATGTTGTTTAATCATTCTTTCATCTGTTTCTTTTCCTCCTGGAGTTAATGCTCCTAATTTTGGAATTGAATTTGAAAATTTAGGTGATAAAGATATTAAACCTATTGGATAATCTGTTTCAAGAAAATGAGAACCTTCAGTTTCAATTGTAATGAGTATACCTCTTTCATTTGCAAAATGTGTTAGTTCATTTACTAATACTGGATGCATTGTAGGTGAACCACCTGTTAGCATCATTTCTTTTATATGAGGATTGTCATCATATATCTTGATAATGTCATTAAAGTTAAATGTACCTTTTTCAGGGTGAATACTAGTATACCAAGAATCACACCAGCCACCTTCTCCAAAGTAACATCTATGTGTACATCCTGTTGTTCTTACTGCTATTGTAGGTCTACCGAATCGTGAACCTTCACTTTGAACACATCTGTATAATTCTAATACAGGTAGTGTTTTGTTATAATCTTCTATTCTTTTTAAGGGCATATAAATTTTTTATTAAATATAACATCCCTCTTAGACATATACAAGCTTATTTGAAATTTTCTCTTCTATTAAACCAATCTAGTCTTATTAATCTTCTATATATTCCTATGGGTTGTAATATTATACCAATTAAAAACCCATAAACTGCTATAAAAATTCCTATAACAGGCCAGATTGGAATCCAACCTCCCCAATATTCTTCTAATACTGGACCCGGTACATAAAAAGCCATAATTATACCAAATATTGTAGCTGGTATTTTCATTGCTCCCTGTTTTGTTTTTATATGTTCTTTAAAGAACCATTGAAAATATGTGGGATTCTTTTTCTTTTCCATGATTTAAATTTTAGTGGAGGTAGAGGGATTCGAACCCACGGCCTTTGGTATGCAAAACCAACGCTCTAGCCAACTGAGCTATACCCCCAATTTATTATAAATATTAGTACTCCGTACGAGAATCGAACTCGTGTTTCCAGGATGAAAACCTGACGTCCTAACCCCTAGACGAACGGAGCATTATGTAAAAAACTTGTTATCGGGGAAGGATTCGAACCTCCGTTACCTGGACCAAAACCAGGAGTCCTGCCTCTAGACGACCCGATAATATATCAATAAATATTAATCTTCATAGTAAAGTGATGAGTTTTTATCATTTTCAAAGCATTCTACTTTTACTACCTTGCATCTCCCTGCATCTGTTTTAGATAAGATCTCATTAAAATGTTCATATACCATTCTAGCACAGGATTCAGCTCCCATTTTATCTAAAAAATGTACTTTAGCTAACCCCATTTGACCCATCTGTTCAAATATATCAGCATAAGGATCATCTTTTTGTATTAATGTGGTATGATCCCACATATGATTCATCCATGATTTTAAACCATTACCTTTAGGTGCATCTTTAAACCCACCATAATCTACAATCCAGTTCATATCATCTAATCCATCATTTTCATCAAATGGGGTATTAGATTCAAACCATACTTTAAATTTTAAAGCATATCCATGTAATAGTTGACAGTGTGAATGCTGTGCTTTCCATTGTCTTATTGCAACTGAATAGTTGTCAAATATTTTTGTTGATTGGTATTTTCCCATTATACTAATTCTTCATAAATTCCTACTGCTTCACTTAAAGCTAAAACTAATGCTGCTAAGGGTATATTATAAAATAATAATCCATAACCTACCATTCTGATTCCTGATTTAATAAAACTTATTCTTTGATGTGATTTTGGATCTGGTAGTTTTTGACCATCAATAAATACTTTACCTTTTATTGTTTTAGTTTTATTAGTTAAAACATCAATAATTTCTTCATTAACTTCTTTTTTTGTTTTATTTTTTGGTTTATACGCCATAATTTTCTAGTATTTGTTCTACATGTTTTTTAGCAATCTCATAATCTACAGGACCATTTTCATCTGCATATTCTACAGGATCAGGTCTTCCTAATTTAATAAATGCTTCTATTCTTTCTACTGATGATGCTGATTTAAAATCTGAGTACCATTTAAATGCATTTGTTTCTAGTCTATAATAATGTTTAATTGGTTTATAACTTGTGTTGGTTCTTTTATAAACTTCATTAAAATCAATACTTAAACATTCACAACATGATTCCCCATCTTTTAAGATATCAAATTTATCTCCATTTAGATAAGGTGTATAATGTTTAACCTTATCTCCATCCCAATTACCTTCTAAAAAGGCATTATAATCAGCATCTCTAAATTCTTGTCTACAATCAGGATAAATCGCATGATCACCCACATGTATTCCTAAACTAATATATACATTTTCTCCTGTTTCATTTGCAATAGATAATGCTACTGATTGTATAATTGAAGAAAATATTTTATTTCTATTAGGTACTACTGTTGCCTTCATATTATCTTCTTCATAATGACCTTCAGGTACTTCTTCTCCTCCTTCTACTAGAGCTGAATTGAGTAATTGAGATAGACCATCTAATTTAATTACTTGATAATTTACTTTAGGAAAATTATGTCTAATTACTTCTCCTAATTCATTTTTCGCTAAAACGTCATTGGTTTTAGAATTTAAATAATTAACTAATTGTTGTGCTCTTTCTAATTCTACATTATGTTTTTGTCCATAATCAAAACTAAGTGCTGTCACTTGATAATCATTTGCTAATAGGTGAAGTAATAGTGTACTACTATCCATTCCACCACTTAAACTTAATACTGCTTGTTTCATGCTATATCTTTATTAATTGATTTTTATTAATTTTTTGGTAAAAATTCTTTAAATTTTTGAACATTATATAATACTATATCCCAATTTTTATCATCCCCTTCAAATTTATCTACTTTATGAGATAATTTATTTTCTAAACCATAATCCGCATATTTAACACCAGCTAAACCATGTATAACAGGATTTGATGTATCTATTGTTTCTATAAAAGGCATGTCTTTATACCAACTAAACTCCTGTGGTATATTACAACCTAATAAATGTATTCTATCTGATTTTTTTATTAAACCTTTTTCATAAAATTCTTTTATAACATTATATCTACCATGAGCTTTTGTTATAAATCTATTTTCTTTATTTGATGATGATTTTAATCCCTCATCATAATACCAATCAGCACCATAACTAAATGCTATTTTTTGATAACCCTGAGTTTTTAAAATACTATAACATCCCCAAGCTTCAGCTTTATTTTTTGATTGTACTACAGCTACTGGTGTTGTTTCTTTTGGTATATTTTTATTTATCCAAGATTTAGCAGATACTAATGTTGCTGTTTTATCTTCCCAATAATCTGGGACTATAAATTCATTTGGTTTAAAATAGTTCATCCAATGCCATAACCTTTCCTCATTATATGGTGTTCCTAGTTCATGTAAGGAATTATCCATTATAATATAACGTTGCATTTGTTTTGAATCTATGAAATATTGAATATATTCATTACTTTCATCTAAAAGATGAGGTAAACAATAATCATAATCATTAAATCCTCTTCCTTTTTTTAAATATGGAATTGGAACTTCATGTGATACCTTCATTTTATTTTATTTTTTTAGGACGTCCACGAGTGGACATTTGTTTGTTTCTTTTACCAAATTTTCTTTCGCAGTGAATATAAAATTTCTCTAGTGAATCTCCAAACTTATCCATCTCTTCTTTAATTTCTTTTTTAGTCATTTTAAATGTGAGTTGGAAATCTCTAGGTATTAATTTTAATTTTTCTGCTTCATCTTTTTCAAAATCTAGCCATAAACGTTTTCTACGGGCATTATGTATAGCTGATTTCTCATTAAATTTAGTATAATCAGGATAACATTCATCATATATTTCATTTATTTCTAATTCTGAATATTTTACTTTCCAATAATAATGAGAAAACTCATAATCTCCATTTTGAATTTTATCTAATAAATCTGAGTATTTGTGTAAAGGTTTATTTTTAGTATCAAACCTTCTCCACCATCTAAATTGGTTATAGTTAAGTGGTTGTAATTGGGAAATTTTTTCTAAAACTGTTTCTTTATCTATATTATATAAGGGCATACCTAAATATAATGATAATAAATCTAGAAGCCAAACAAATTAATAAGTAATTGTATTATCTTCGTCTTTTAATCTTTGAATTTCAGCATCTATTTTTGATAGTTCTTCTGCTGTTCTTTTAGTTGTACTGTCATTTTGGATAACTTTTTTTTTAGAATTTTCTAATTCTTGAATTTTAGCACTATTAATAGATGTTGATTGATCTTCCTCCTCTTCTTCATAATGTAAACCATCATTTCCATTTTGGCCT
>JACKZZ010008536.1_pt1 | contig 55710 bp, 43 predicted proteins | sample 8027871 | NCBI WGS metagenome assembly JACKZZ01 (sample SAMN15724774, study PRJNA655200) | protist metagenome | isolation source: fluorescence activated cell sorting (FACS) single amplified genomes of... | place: USA: West Boothbay Harbor, Gulf of Maine | collected 2000-07-19
GTCTGTGAAGTAGCGACGGATGGCGTGGATCTCCATCGCTGACACGTTCGATAGCTAAAACCCAAGGACACAAGCATAAACACAAGCACAAGCACCGTGTAAGTACAAGCACAGTGGCACCGCAGGACACCCAACAACTTAATATGCAACTATGATAGTACAGGTACGGTAGACTCAACAGCGACATCGCAACCCACCTTGACAGCATAAAAAGAGTCATTCTTACTCTTGTTTGCCAGTTCGTGCAAACCCATTCGAATACGGTCCATGCGGATCTTCTCAAGGTCCTGCAGCAGAGACCTGACATGATCAGGTTCCACGATCTTGTCCTCGACACTGTATGGATGCAATAGATACAAAGTTCGAAGCATAAATACGCAGAGCACAAGAAGTGAGATTCCAAAAAGCAGCAGCAGGAAGGAAGGGTGGCAGATAACAGGTGCGGAGGGAAGACTATCCCTTCTTCATACTTCTACTCACCACTCGAAGAGCATGAGTGCAACCTCAATGTAATGGAAATGTAATTCTTGAAACTCAGCAGATTTCTTCTCTTCGTCTACCTTCTCACGAAGGTATTGTACTGTCAACCAATCAGGCACAACAATCGTGCATTTCTCTTTTTGTTTCAGTGAGATAGCCAACCAAAGGGGTACTTTCACTTCAATTTTTTCTTCAAATGGACCAAAGTTTCCCTGCAAGGTAAACATGAATATGAGTAACCATAGCAAACAAAATAACGCACTGTTTTCATCAGCAATACCATACTCACAGATACAAAACGAAATACTGGATGGGTAAAAAATGGAACGATAGTAATGAGGGTATCCTCAGCCAAAAACTCATTCTCGGCACTGTTGGACTGACGAAGCAATAGACCTGACATTCTGATAAGCTGGTGCCTCAGAGGTAAGTAACGATGGCAGAATCAGCTCAATTGAAAGAAGAAGGGGTGGCGAAGTTGCTTTGCACTGCGCAGTTAGGAAATATATCCTATTGCTGATCCTAATTATTAAGCTAACACCCTATGGATAACAAGATGGGTTATTATCTAATAATAATTGGTGAGCTGCTGCGGAGCACAAAAGAGTTGCTCTTGTAGTCTCTGATGCGGCGCAGCTGATAATGAATCAATGATGGGTCCCAACGCCGAGCCAGGCCCCTCAATTTGAATTTTGAATTTTTCAAAAACAAAGTGTCACTTTGATTTTCAATCATTGTGCAACATTGATGAGCATTTGTATGAAAATACTAAAGATGGAAGTGCAGAATAAATGGTGATCCACGTCTCATTATAGAACCTTGAATATTATAATACTACGTTGCATTATTTTATCCATATTTTTATGCATAAGTGATTATATCTATCAACCTTTTGCGTTCAATAACAGTAAAAGTTATGGATGTAGAGAGAAAATCATCGCGGGCGGTAAAGAAGCCAGACTTTTATGCCCCACCAGCGGTTGCTGTAGTGAGACAATTAAGTGACGGGGACGAGAGTGAGATACAAGAAAAGAGATCTCGCAACAAGAAAACCAAGACCAAGACTCGTGTCGTTGTTGGTGCGTCCGACACGGAAGAAAGTGAGCATGAGACCGAAAAGGTCATCACAAACAAAAAGCCAAAGGCGAAGGGAGCCCCCAAGAGCAAAGAAATAAAGATTACCAAAGGATCGTTTCTGGGTGAGTACCTTAATCTCAACGATCACCGAGCGATATGCTCTCTCAATCTCTCTCTTTTTGTTGTTTTGCCGCTGTACTGATGAATGTTGTGTGTCACAGATAAGGTGTTGTCAGGCAAATTCAGCAAAAAGGATGTCGGTCGATTGGTGGAAGGACTGAAGGAGAACAAGGTGGAGGAGGTCGCTAAAGTGATCAACTTTGCGCTTCAGTGTGCCGGTGCGGAGGGCGTTGATACGGACGATACGACGGAGTGCATTTCTACTGACCAGGACCTGGATGGCTTGGAGGCGGATGAGATTGGTGAGCTGCTGTCGGATGTGATCCACCAGATGGACGAGAAGAATATCAAAACTTACCCGCTCCTGGGCAGCAACAAGCAGACGAAAGGGCTGCGTGCAAGCTACCGCTTGTTCTGGGAAAGCCTGGCGGATGAGCTCAGCGGGAAAGGAGACAGCGACAAACACGGCATGCAAGGGATCGCTTTGCTGAACCTCTTCGTCGACACTCTGGTGGCACTGAGCAGCATGTACATCGCTAACATCCGCGATGTGGCGACAGAGGCGGTACTAGCGATTGGGAGGTCAATCACCACGGGCTGCGTGGACCTGCGCGAGCGTCAGGCGATCCTGCAGCGACAGATGAAGGCTGAGAAGGCACAGTCTTCTCGCCACCAGGCCATCCAGAAGAACAAAGGCAGGGTGGATGCGGTAAGCTATAGCTGCTCTGTCTATGCCTTTGCCCATACCAGTGCCCACGCCACTGCTCCTGTCCGCATCCGTGTGGCGTCTAATTTGTTTGTGTCCGTCTTGCGATGTGGTGATATTGGTTGTGTTGCAGGCGTTCAAGAAGCTTTCTGGCATGACTACCGGTATCTATCAATCCGTACTGCTTCACCGGTACAGAGACGTGGCGGAGGCGGTGCGCGCGGCATGCGCATTCCACCTGGGCGAATGGATTGCGAGTGACGTCACGGAGGTGTTAAAAGATGAATACCTGAAGTACATCGGCTGGTTGTGCTCGGAGCGCTGCGGAGCGGTGCGCAGTGAGGCAGTAAATGCCTTGTCTAAGATCGTTCATGCCACGGAGAGTTGCCCTGGAAAGATGAAACACTTTGTGGAAAGGTTCATGCCCCGCTTTGTTGACATGGCTGTGGGAGACATAGACGAGTCCGTGCAGTACGATATGATGCGTGTGCTGCGCGTACTGCAGAAGCGAGGGTTCATGGATTCGCTGCCTGAGGAGCAGCTGGACAAGCTGGATGACGTGGTTTTCGACTCTGCGTTCTCATTGCGACTGCGGCGGGAGGCGATGCAGTTTGTCATGGACCACACGGAAGGGTTTGACTTTGAGGCTGAGGGCTCTGGCGCTGGCTCTGGTGTTGGTGCAGGCAAGAAGAGTAAGACGACCTCCGCTGGTGACCAGGCGTTCGCCAACCGCCGTCGCAATGCCCTTCTGCTGGAGTCATTGACTGAGTTCATCGAGCACCACTTGCTATTGCCCGAGAACGATGACGACGACGAGGAGCTTGGTAGGGCCGACGCGGAGGCCATGATGGTGCAAGAGATCAAAGCCATGACTGCGATGCTGACCGAAGCGTGTGATGATCTGCCCTCCAAACAAGGCGCAATCCTCAGCGACTGGCCCACGATCGTTGCGATGCTTCTGCGAGATTCCAGCTCTACCGGGGGCTCTGTAGCGCTGGTCGCTCCTTTGAGCGATTTACAGGCGAGCATTCTGGTGCACCTGTTCGTCAGCCGTGCCATGATGGCCCGGAATGATCGACGCAGCGGTGCTGCTGGAAGCGAGTCAGACGCGAGCTGGGAATCTCTACAGCAGACTGTGGCCTCGGCTGAGTTTAATAGATTGTTGATTCGCTTCAAGCAAGACAGTGCCAATGTGGCTGCTCTTTTGCTGCTGCTAGAGTGGTGCTTTGACATATCTGGTGATGGGCCAGGGAAGGCCAGCAGCAATGGCAGTGTATCTGTCAAGTCAATCAACAGTGGGTTTAAGTTCGTGATGGAGTTGCTGAGTGTTTCCAGTGACCCGGCAGTGATCACCCGTGTGGTTAAAGTTGTGAGCCAATGGAACCGCTCTGTGAGGTCCAACGACTCCATAAATGTTGCTGACAAGAGTGGCGGTAGAGGTGGCATTATGTCACTTTCGTCGCTCTCTCTTTCAGCTGGTACCGGGGCTATGCTTGACTCTAAATGCGTTGCAGCGATTAAGGGCAACATCACTGAGTTAATTGCATCCCTTTGGGAGAATGCGACAGATGCTGTGGAAGTTTTGACTTCGCTTGCTGACGCTTCAAGCCGCAGTGGTGGCAGTAATGCATCGAAGAAAGGCAGGAAATCTTCTCCGCAGTATCGAGCTGCTGATGCCGAGGCACTGACCGCGCTTCACCAGCTCTGCCATGCGCTGCGCAAGGTCGGCGCTCTGTTCAAGGTGATGGATTGTCGCGCCTGCTCGGACATTTTCGACGACTCCTCTCTGACCGATGTGCTGAAGCAGTTGTCTCAGATGTCGGCAGTCGCCATGAAGTTTGTTGACGACAGTTTCAACAACCCAACCGCTGGAGAGACCAACACTGTTTGTGCTGGCGTGGCCACTGCTACGTGCGATGTGCAGCTCTTGCTGATGCTTTGGTACACCCGGTCTGTATACGTGGATGTGTGCAACCCCGCTGCTGCTGGTGCCCCTGGCAAATCTTTCCGCGCCAGCTCCAGCTCCAGTGCAAAGGCGGGATATAAATCCAAGAGGAAGGGCTCTGAAGTCGGCACCGAGAATGAGGCGATAACTGTAGGCATCGACACCGTACTTTCGATTCGCGACTTGGTTGTGGCACGCCTGAACGATTGGATGCTGTTGGAGGAGGCTGAGAACAGCTCTATTGAGTGGCGCGATATGAACAGTGTTCTGCGCAGATACGCCTTTCGCGCTGTGGGGGACATTCGCTTGCTGTATCCTCAGCGCTTGCAGAGTGACTCTTCCATCGATGCCTCTGTGGCGGAGACGGAGGGTTTGGTGGGGCAGTATCAGCATGTCGGTGCGTTGGCATTCACCCCAGGACAGGAGACGCTGCAGGCGATGAAGAATGTTTTTGAAACAGAGAGGAGCTACCTGGCAGAGCTGCTCAGCATCAACAACAGCAACGCTGCGGTGGTGAGTAAGCTTAACGGGGAATTGGTGGAAAACATCCTGTGTCCATTGGGCAACCCGCTGCTATATGACATTGAGCACATGAACCGACGCCAGGCGGCTGCCATACTGCCCTACATCATCCACAGTACCCCATCGGAGGACGATGACAGCGCCAATAACTCCCAGTTGAGCACAGGAGACTCCTCTGAGCTGGTAAGGGGGGTGGTAGTGGCCTGGCTGAAGCGTCTTAAGGCGGCCAGCGTGATGCGTTTCCTAGAGGTGCAGCTGGTAGCGCTGAAGGCCTACTATCACTCCAACGTCACGGAACTGCTTACCCGGCAGGTACAGGCCAACCATGAGGACGAGGAGGAGGATAACAATGACTATGCGGAGGCGCTGGTGGCGAACTATGAGCTCCTGAACGATTTTGCGTACCAGTTGGCAGGTACCATCACCACGACAAAGTTGTCGGCTTCGTCCGGGTCCGGGTCGGAGCTGTTGAGTGGACTAGAGAGCTTTGTGCGCGCCAGTGTGCAGTACGCCTTTTCCTCTGTGGTGTCTGCTGCTGCTGAGAGTGGCTCTGACAGTGGTGCAGACCCCGACCTCGACCTTGCTTGCTGTACTCTGGGATATTTTACTGTAATTGATACTTACGTGGCTCTACTTCCTGGCGATAAAGCCCGCGCAGTATTCGATTTCATGGCGGAAATAACTGCAGATGCCGGGGTGGCGAGTGTGCTGGCTGCAGAGGAGGCTCGGCATGACCCCAGACTGTCCAAGGCCAACGTGGAGCTGCAGTGTTATTTGGAATTCAAGCGCAAACTGCAGAGGAAAGTGGGCCATTTGCGCAGTTCCACAGCTGTGGATGCTCGTCGGGCAGTACCGGTGGTCGCTAGTCCGCCAGAGGTGGAGTCTGGGGCGCAGCGAGGTCAGAGTGCCGGGAACCGAGGCGGGCGCGTGGCGATGGGTTTGGTGCTGGAAGAAATTCCGGATGGGGAGAGCGAAGACGCCTCGGAGGCCGGTGCCACTAGCCAGGAGCAAGGGCGGCAGAGCCGTAGCCAACGCGAGCAGAAAACTGCTGCTGCTACCGCCTCTCGGGCAGCCTCGGCGTCTGGCGCGCATAACAAGAGACAGCGTCTCAGCTCCCAAGGGAAGTACCTCGCTGAAGAGGAGGAGGAGCAGGATGATGACATTTATGCCGAGGTGACCCGTGCTGGCGGTGCGCGCAAGCGCTATCGCTAGACTCATTCAGACTTGGATGGAGGCGAGGCTGAGCCCTGATGTACCAGCAGATCTACCCACACCCATAGCAGTGGTTGTGACGGCAGTGGAGAGAGAGAGGGAGAGGGAGCATGGAGTGCGTTGGTTCACTTGTTTGGCTGTCAAGTGGTGTGAGGTGAACGTGAATGTGATTTTGGTTTGAAAGTGAAATGAATGGAACACCTTTTCTGACCGACGAGTGTGAGGCTGAGTGTGTTTGGTGTTGGGTGTGTGGATGGAGGGGGAGGGGACATTACAGCAGCGCCTGTCTGGTGGTGTTCTGGTCAAGTTTGTTGTGATGTTGTTGATCGCTGTGGGTCAAAAAGTTGCTGCTGAGGGCTTCATTTTTCACTGCTACGGCCGGTGAAGCTCACTGCTGGTGCCTCAAAACTTAAAACTGTCAAAACTCAAAACTCAATGACTGAGCTCCTGGAGCTCCAGGAGCTCTCCCAACCATTTATTTCCTTGGATTTCATTCGGCGGAGGTGGAGGTGGAGGTCCAGACTCCAGACTCCAGAGGCCCAACTTGCTTAAAAATATTAATATTCGATACTCACATGAAGAAGAAATAGGAACGCGTTGCCATTCAAACCATTAATTTGATTTTTGAGCACGTACAGTATATTTGTTTTTATTCCTTCTTTTGTACAATGGTTCAAGGTGGTTTCAAACCAAGTAAAGTTGCGAAGCCTAACACCAAAAAGTCTTCAGCCGGTTCAAGATATACAAAAAAGTTTCATAGAGATGGGAAACTAGGTAAGTATTAACACAGTGTATTGTGTTTATGTTTTCAATATGATGGGTTTATTATGTGATGTTAACATTTTCTTATTCCGTTTCCTGCAGGTGATTCGATTGCACTCCCCAAGAAGCACTTCAGACAGCAAGCACTCGATGACAAAATGCTAAGCAAAGCAATTAATGTTGCAAGTGAGAATAAAGTCGCAGCTAAGTTGCTCCAAGTGGGTGGAAAGATTGTTACTGGTGACATTAAATCCAAAGGTAAAGACTTAGCAAAGGAGCAACGTAAAGAACAAGTGAAAAAGAAAGTGGGACGTGTGGAGGAAAAACTTAATCTTTTGAAGCAAAGAGAGGAAAATAATGGACGTATGCCGGTATAAATGCATTATATATAGTGATTGGGTGTAGCTGGTGTATAATAGTAATACTTGCAATGTACAGTACTTTGGTGCGAAATTCTAAGATCGTTTGAGATGAATTGAATTGAGCTGAACCAGGTGAACTGAACTGAGCTTCATTGCTCTCTGCGTGGCCGCTCTTGATGTACCGGTAGCTGCTAGCTCTTGATGTACCGGTAGCTGCTAGCTCTTGATGTACCGGTAGCTGCTACACCTGCTGGTGCATGAAGAGCTGTCTGTACGATTCTGTTGTAAATAATGGACATATTAATGGTATTTCTCTCAATATGGGCTTGAAAATGAGAATGAGAATACAGATGGCGTACCTGCTGGTGTACCAGTGTAGGAATGAGAATACAGATGGCGTACCTGCTGGCGTACCAGAGTGGGACTGCAGACACAGCACTCAAAATCAAACAGCAGGTTATGATGGGGTAAAGAAGAACAAACAAAGATTAAAAGCAGCGAAACCCTCCGTGGCTTGACAGGTATTGTATTATTATGATAATAATAGGCATCAGCTCGTTTTTGACTCCTTGGCAGGCCTTGCAGCCTTGCAAGCTAGAACCAGTTCCACAAATCAGACGAAATGAACTCCCACCAGGTCGACGGGGCGTTCGTCCAGCCATTAGAGGCGCTATCCACGACGAAATTGGATGACACCAGAGGGTTGTACCCATAGATATGCACCAGATCGTTCAGGCACTGGCTGCGAGCATCCATATGCGAAGCGGTGACCACATTGGAGTTCGTGGAGATTCCACCGAGTACTCCTGAATCCCCCAGATGCCCCTTAACATAGATTGGTGGGAGCTTGGTCATGTTGGCCATGAGAAACTGCATTGCGATATCTTCGCAGTTGCGGTTTTTGTCCACAAGGTCACGGATCGATTGCGGCATATGGTTTGTGTATGCATCCAGGAAGTCGTGGTGTAGGAAGGAGGCCTTGGTTAGGATGATGGAGTAGCTTCCGTGCCACCACACGCGCCACCAGCAGCGATAAATGTACTGCCCGTCACTTCCGCGAATATGCATTCGGGGCATGTAACCAACCATACTTCTTTGACTCCCTTTCCATACCTGATAAGCAAGTGCCAATTCGTCACATGGTACTTGCATGTCATCATCTACACTAAATATGGCATCACTGTGAGCGTTTTGCAGCGGCTTGAAACGGTTGTTCAGGCTGCCAGTTGGGTGTCGCTCAAAGTTTATTACCGGCGAGCGAGATTTCGCATATTTGCGGGCCAGTGCCTCCGGCGGCTCGCCACGCTCGCTCCATACAATACCGATTTGTTGCACAAGCGGACACTTCGAATAATAAGCCACTGATGTCTCCATCTTGTCGTGTCGCTCATAGGTGTTAATTAAAACAGTGATTCCATCACCATGTTGCATCACTACATGCATAATTTGATCCGTACCACCAGCACTAAAGATGTTTAACATGTAAACAAACGCTACTGCAATAAAACAACCCAAAGTAAATGTCTTCACAGAGAGCCTTCCGCCACATAACGAGATTGAAGAGTTAAGATTAAACTCTTTGCCTGATTTCGCCATATTTCCCTTTAACTTTATAGGTAAAATCGTACCGTCACGTCGTATCCAACTCTTCGGGCTAATGTATTGGTGCAACTTGCCCGGACTCCAATTGTGTCTGACAGACATCAACGAATAATGAAAACAGGACGGTACTGGCTGATCCTGATGCACTATTTATTGATATCTTGAGCGCCATAATTTTTTAAAACATTGGGCAGCTGCTTTACGATGCCGACGGTGCCAATTCTTTTCACTGTCAGGAGCCTCATGAAAACCTCGCGCTGGATTGAAAACATCAACGGCGGGGTGGACAGACTTCCTGACGGACCCTGATCACAGTTTTGACTTTTGACATCCAACGTCGCAAAATGACCCAACATATCAATACATTATACAGGTACGTGGAATTATCAATAATAGCACTATCGTCGTCAATACTCCCTGTATCCTATCAATAATATGTAGACTCATTTCTAAATTATTCACATTAATTTTGATAGTTAGTGATTTACTTGTGGTGATCTGCCACTTTATTTGTGTGTTTCGTACTGAACGTTTGCATTGAAAGTAACTTATCGTTATGCACGGAAGTGGCCCCATTGTCCAATGGTCTTTCTTGCAGTTCAAGAAGAAGAACAAGAAATCATCTGCCCCAGCAGCTTGTGTGTCCCAATCTTTCACTCAGATTGGCTCAAAATTGCTCACTTTTGGAGGCTGCAACTACAGCGGTGAGCCACTCTCACAATTATTTTTGTATGATTCGAAATCATATGAGTGGAGCGCACCAGTAGATGAGTCGGACTTCCAAGAGAGCCATCCCGGATCACGCTATGGTCACTCGGCCACGTTGGTGGGCATGCACCCTCCCAAGATTATGGTCTATGGTGGTATGGTGGGCGGTGGCACTTATGAGGTGGGTGGCTGCGGGAGACTTTGTCACATGTGATGCTGTGCATGAGTGCACCTGACACTAACGTTCTGCACATATGCTATACCCTGTTTGCACTGTTGTTGTGGTTGTGGTTGTGGTTCTGCATACGGTACTCCAGTTCGATGCCCCGGACAGTGCTGCTGGTGATGTCGGTGACTCGTCTTCGTCATTCGGGCGCAGCATGCTTTTCCGCAATGCCAAGCGTAAGGGAAAGCAGAGCCAGGTGTCTGAGGAATTGGACGAGAACGTTTATTTCCTTGAGCTGACGGCCGACAAGTGGAAGTGGTCCAAGCCACTGATACTGGGACCAAGGAACTCCCAGCCGAGCGCACGGGCAGATCACAGCGCAAGTAAAACCAGTACGAACGAAGTGAGCGTGTTTGGTGGATGGACGAGCACTGGCTCCGGCGGACCGTCAAACGAATTATGGTCGTTTAGCGTGGTGGATATGGAGTGGAAGAAGGCGGTTACCTCCGGGATCCAGCCGCGGGCGCGCTACCGCCACACAAGTGAGGTTATCGGGAATAAGCTTTACATCCTGGGAGGCAGCGAGAACGGGGAGGATATCGCCGAGGGTTGCCGCCACCTGGGGCTGCATGAGCTGAACACGGAGACAATGCAGTGGTCGCATCCGTTCCTGGCAGGTATCTCTCCCTTCCCCCGCAGCGGGCATTGCTCTGCGGTACTGGGCGCCCAAACGCTTGCTGTTTTTGGGGGCAAACGAACCGCCGAAACGTTCCTGAACGATCTGTATCTGATTGATACTACTTCTTTCACAGTGACCATGGTCAACGCAGTAGAGAATGCTCTGCCTACACCAGTGTCGAGCGCGTCGCTGGGTGTGGTTGGTAACCGATGCTTCGTATTCGGAGGGATGGACGTTGAAGGTGAATGCTACAACGACATTCGCTCTCTAGATGTGGGCGAATACCTTGACTCGCATGATATCTCAGTGGGTGAGGGTGCTTCAAGTGACTACAGCTTCAAGATTCTGATCATTGGCGACTCTGGGGTGGGAAAAAGCGCGTTACTCACTCGCTTCTCAGACAATGTCTTTTTACCAACTTTCACTTCTACGATTGGAATTGATTTCAACTCTCGTATGATACGTGTCGATAAGGCGATTTGCAAGCTAGAGATATGGGACACGGCAGGGCAAGAGCGCTTCTCCACTATCACTGCCAACTACTACCGTGGAGCGCAGGGAGCGCTACTGGTGTACGATGTGGCCTCGCGTGATTCTTTTGAGCACGTACAGACATGGTATGAACGTGCCAAACAGCTAGGTGGAGCGGATCTTGAATGTATTCTGATTGGTAATAAGACGGACTTGGTACAACGCCAGGTGAGCTTCGAGGAAGGCTCCACCCTTGCGCAGGATTTAAGTCTGGCGTTTATTGAGACGTCAGCTTTGAGCGGATCGAACGTGGAGCAAGCGTTTGTGTCGATGACATCTGCGATCAAAAGCAGTGTGGATCGCCGCAACCTCACTGGCATCAAGGACAAGAACTTGCAGTCTAGCGGAGGGGTCACCCTCGCTAGTTCAGAAAATAAGATGTCTATGTTGCAGAAATGTGGCTGCAGCTGAGATGGAGGTGAGGGTGACACTGGCAGTGGCTAGAGCTGAGGCTGCGCTACTGCAACTGATGTAAATGTGCTGTTGAGTGTAACGTCATAAGTTTTGGCAGAGATACCGTACTGTAGGACAAATTTTGTGCAGTTGAGTGTAGTGGGGAGTGAGGTACCTGGGGTACGAGGAGAATCTTGCTGCTGTTGATAAATTCAGACGATATTACCTGTACCTTCTGGGGGACTTGGAAATCGAATCAGAAACATTATCATAGCTCTTCAGATTTACAAATAGGCACTGAACAACAAAAGCAAAAATACAAAATACAAATATGAGTAGAACTGTAATACATGTAGAAGCCTTGGGCAGCCACATCCACATCCACTACCACTGTTAGTACCAGTCATCCACCTGCTGGTCGTGATCGCCACTACCATCACCTTCATCATGCGGATGTGCCACATTTTCATCCTGCAGATCATCATAAACACGTTCTTGCACTTTATTTACGCTTCCATCTGAGAAAATTGCATTTCCTAAAAGTTTCTGAGATTTCAAACGATAAGTTGAAGGAGTGGAGAACATTCCTTTTGGGTAGGATTTGCCGAATTTGCTACTGCCTGCAAAAGTTCCAACAGCGGTACCAGTACCATCGAGCGTATCTTCATCATCAACACTCTGAACTGACCCATAAAATGAATTGTTCATGAAAGCTGCACTGCCGTTGCGACTCAAGCCACCAACACCACCGCCACCGTTAGCAGCAGTGTTATTTTCAGTCAGTATACTTCTGGTGGATCCACCACGAGAGAGCATACTTTTGCTTGAGCTGAGACGAATCGATTTGTTACCGATATAGCTCTTGCTGCGGGCATATTTGAGTGGTTTTGCTGGCGTTTTCTCCCAGTGAAAAGATTTTAACTGGCTCATATACTGTAGATTTGACTGCGTGCGCACAGCACGAAGTTGCTTCATCTGCTTAGCGTAATGCTTCTTGAGCGGGGCCAGCGCGCCTTCCACCACTGGCTGCGCCAACCGCCAGGCAACATATGCAGGCTGGTCATCTACATCCTCGTTGTACTGGCAACAAAGTCGGTGATTGCGGATCTCCGGGCGCAGGAAACAGACACAGTGACAGTGCCGACACTCGTACAGTGGAGGAGAAACAAGCCGGAATTTATCTCGTGCAAGTTTGCGAATCTCTACTTCACAGCGGTGCTTAAGGATGTACATTGCCTTCCCATTGGTCGTCCACATCGCACCGATACCCGGCATCTCCTTGCGATGAGGGAACATTGGTTGGATCTGTGTGGTGGCCGCAAAAGTAGAGGAGAAATGCATAAGGAAAAATGCATCCGAGGGAAGCACAAGCACAGCACCACAGCAGCACAGTCGTACACACATAGACACAGAAGGCAACACAGAGCACACACTCACATCGCCGATGGTGTCATTCGTCTTTCGCAGAATGACCTTGATGGCCTTGAGGTAGAGGCTATGGAGCTCCCGCCCGGCGTCCTCCTGCAGCAGGTTTTTCAGATATGTCAGTCCGCGCTCCACCAGCACATCGCTGGTCTCAATCTCTAGAGTAATACGCTGTCTTTCCGTGCGCTTACGCTCTTCCACGAGGCGGATGCCGTACAGACACATAAAGAAACGTTTGATAGCACGGTTCGCCCAGTACCGCTTACGCTTCATGTGTCGACGCTGGGCGCGTTGCAAGATCAGCGCTGACACAATACGCTGGTACATGCTTTTGATTCGCTGCCAGCGCATATTCAGGCGGCGTTGGTAAGCGAGATGGATTAGCATGTGCTTAAAACCCATTTTTAACATCCGCTCCTTCATTACCATCCATTTGGTGTCTAACTTCCAGCGGATGAATCGAAGATATCGATGTCTCTTCCAATAGTTCTTGACACACGTGCGCAACCGAGACTCGCGCATTGCAACAAGGCGCCAACCTTGAAATCTTCGGCTAAGAAATCTCATTAAGTGGCACTTGAGCAGCTGTGAGCGGAGGAAAACATACCGAAAAGAGTGTCTTTTCCAAGCTGAGTAGACCCTACGCATGCGACCCCATACGTGCCGGTGGTAGAGCTTATCAGCTAAGCGATCTTTATAAGTCAGATTCCTGATAATAGATTTGGTTTCGATATCTCTTACATCGTTGTTAGCCACTTTGTATTCATCTATTGAATAACCAACATAAGGAGGAAACACAGCTGATCGCTTCGGAACATCAACTGATTCATTCATTATTAACGCCATACTTTGGTTAGCAAAGGTTTCAACCGGCTCCCCAAACAGGTTATCCGGGCCATAGCTTCGGTTGGGGTTCAATAAACTACGTTTCAACATAATATATAACTATTTGGATGTCTTTGAGGGCTAACCGGTATTTCTACACGGGTTCATTCAATCGTGTACTTCTGGTACACCAGGTACATCATCAGCAACGAAAGCGTCGGACAAGCAGGTCAACAGGCTTATGGTGCAAATAGTGAGGAAACTTATTCTTCGAGAACACAGCGTAAAAGTTGCAGTATATTGTTGACCGTAATTAACGTCAGTTTTAATAGCTGTACGGTTTCCCATAATAAGCCTCAACTACCGGTAGGTCAAACGAAACCTGACCGTTGCTGCACCCAGGCGGAACCGGTCGCAGACTGACAGACTGACAGTGCCGACAAGCAAAAGCCGACAACTGGCGACAAGCCCTGCTGCTCCGTCACTGAGGCCTCACTGGTGCTCCAGAGCAGGTGCTGGAAGCCTGTGCCCGCAGCAGGGATATGCGACTGCACGCCTGTGCCAATAATAGTTATTATCTGATTAAAACTGAGACAGACAATAATAATTAAAAAACATTACCGAAGCTATCGCATTATTTTTGCTGTTTTTGCATCTACATCGCTAACACGTGCACCGTCGGGCTGGCTGCACATCCGAACGCGAACCGAACAAGGGAACAGTGAGATATCGGTGGCACTATTACATATTTGAAATCAAACATAATTTAGTTAATAATGCCTGAATATACATTGTGCAAATCTCATATTGACTTCATATGTGTCGTGGCGATCCTCGCATCGTGCTTGTATTGCAACACAGTGCCGTCAGGGTTCGTTTGGGATGACCGTGCCGCTATTATTGGCAATGCAGATGTGCACGGTACACAGCCTCTCTCGGAGCTGTTCCAACACGATTTCTGGGGGCAAGATATGACCCTACATGACTCGCACAAATCCTACCGTCCGCTCACCGTGCTCACTTATCGCTTTAACCACTGGTTGCATGGTCTCTCCGCCATGGGATATCATGCGGGAAATGTGGTTGTCTATATTTGCGCATGCGTGGCATTCTACTTGCTGTGCATCTCCTGGCTGAAGAAGTCCACGGCGCAACTCGCAGTGCTGCTCTTCTGTATCCATCCGGTCCACGTGGAGTCCGTCGCAAGTATTGTTGGCCGCGCGGACGCTCTTTGCGGTGTGTTTTACTGCCTCTCGACCTGTCTCTACAGCCGCTCGCTCACCCCCACCACGGCACAGGCATCACACACCCGGAGTGGGTCCACATACTCCCCACACCCGGTCACTATGACCGGCATTGTGTCTGCGTACTACCTCCAGGTGCTGTTGTATCTACTGAGCATGTCATTAGCCTTGGCCTCTTCATTGTCGAAAGAAATCGGGATCACGGTGTTTGGTGTGTTCGTCATTATGGAGGTGCTGCACCACTTCCGAGAGGGAAGCACTGGTGCCGGGCTGCTGGATACTGGCACTGGCACTGGCACTGGCACTGGCGCTGGGATGAAGGGTGGAAGTGGAGACAGCGATTCAACTGATTTGGGTTCAAAGTCGTCCAAGTCAGCGAAGAGCAGCGGTGCGCGTGGAGGTTGTCGGTACCCATTCCAGACTTTTGTATCGGCGTTGGTGCGATGTTTCTGTCAACCAGCTTCGCTTCTCCGCATGGGAACCAGTGTGGCAGTCGTGGCAATTTTTCTGTGGAAGCGTGTGCAGCTACACGGCGGTTCTGCTGGCGATCAACTCCATTTGTATCAGTGGACTATACTGGAGAACCACATTCATCTGTTGCCGGATTTCAAAGACCGTGCTCTGTCATATGCCCAGACGCACTTTTGGTACATCTTCAAATTGCTGTACCCTCGTTACCTCTGCTTCGACTATGGCTTTCTTTGCCTTCCCACCATCCACCTGTATCTTGACTCTCGGAACCTGCTGCCGTTGGCGGTTTACTTTGGTATCCTTGCACTCGCATTGTTTTCCCTGCTGCGGGTGCGCATCCCATATGTGCTAGGGCTGACATTTCTGCTCCTTCCTTTGATTCCGGCACTAAACATTCTATTCCCTGTGGGCACACTCCTGGCTGAGCGACTACTGTTCATCCCCTCTATGGGATTTTGTGTGATCGTTGCTGAGTTTCTGCTCGTGGATCTGGGTTCTGTTTGGCCGCAACTGGGTGGACTAGTGCGCGTCGCGGTGGGAGGCAAGGGGCATTCGCCATCTGGGCATGGGAATGGGCACGGACAAAAGCAGGGGCATGTGTCCTCAGGCGCACCATCGCCCAGGGGGAAGCATCATGGCTCGAGCAAAGGACACAAGGCATCTGCTGATGGCCATGGCCATGGCCATTCCCATGCCTCTAGCAAATACACTGGTTGCTATTTTCTATATCTGGCGATACTACTGCCTATCGCACTGCTCTGTGCACTGCGAATTTTTACTCGCAACCAAGAATGGCAGACGGAGATTAGTGTTTATGGCACTGCTCTGGCTGTGTGTCCGAACTCCATCAAAGCGCTTAACAATTATGGGCTCCTCAGCCTGGGTAAGGGTGACTATGCTGGTGCATTATCTAAGATAGAACGCTCTATCGAGCTATACCCCGGCCATGCACACGCCTACCTAAATGCTGGAGTGGCTTCTGCAAAGATGGGAGACAGATTAAAGGCTGTGCACTATTATGATACCTCCATTAAAATGGGACAAGAAATCGACAAACACAAACAGAGCCATGCGAAGGCTTATGGTTACAAGGGTATGATGCTTTTTGATTGGTCGCAGCAGGTGCCGCTGCCGATAGGAGCAGAGAAGTATGTGCAGCAGTTAGGGGGCTCCGGTGCAGGTGCAGGTGCAAGTGCAGATGGCACAGCTAGTGTGAGTGTGGGTGTTGATGGGGCTGCGGCGGAGGTGATGACCCCAGAGGTTGTGGAGGTAGTCCGCTCGCGACTGCGTGATGAAGGCCAACGCGCTCTCGACTATGCCATCGAGTTTGGGTTTGACCCCCCTTCTGTGCTGCACTCACGCGCTTCGTTGGCAATCGAAAAACAGGACTACGGAACCGCGGTGTGGTATCTGCAGCACGCTATCCGAATTACTGTGGAAGCGATGCGCAACCCAGATGTACCGAAGCAAGATTTGGTGTCGATTCCGCACTCATACAACCAGCTGGCATTGGCACATGCTTCACAGGGCCACAATGAGGAAGCGGTGGAAGCGTTCAATGCCGGGTTGGTGTACGACCCATCGCACTGTGAGATCATGGCTAATTTGGGCAATCTGTACAGAGGTATGGGAAGCAATGCACTATCGAGAGACACTTTCCAGCGATGCATCAACTCACGTACTACCGTGCCTTGGGATGCCGCACTGGGTGGCGCACCGATTTATAACGCAAATCCTCCCCCTGCGGCGGTGTTCAACAACTACGGGCTGCTGGAAATGGACAATTTCAAGGATCTGGGCAAAGCCAGACATCTGTTCACGGAAGCATTGCGGGTGGCGGAGTTAACTGAAGGTGTTCACACGCACGGGTATGATGTGATGCGGGGTAACTTGGATAAAGTCACCGAAGCGATGCGTCAGCGATAAGGGACTGGAGCTGGATCTGCTTGTGGGAGTAGGTTGTGTGTGGTTGGGTTGCCCTGCTCTTTGTTGCTGATGGTACTACAGTATAACGCGTCAAACTTTGATAAACGAAGTGTTGGAAATGAAGTTATCTTGCTTAGGTTTCCAATCGGACACACGGACACACAATCCATGACACTCAACATCACCACATTCAATACTAAGGTAAACCGGTCGTTTTAAAAACAGACAAGCCATAACATAAGTAGGAAATGTGAAGTTGTAAGTGATAAAAAGGTTATCTACAATATCAAAAAATACAATATCCAGTGTGTCTGTGGAAGCATTTTGCTGCACATCCACCAGATTTTAAAGCTGCTGATGCAGACCATCAGAATGACAAAATCAGTTGATCCGGACCAGTCACACCGTCCGCTCCGCGGCTTAGGGGAGCACCTTGCCCCTCATCCCCGGCTGCTATATCTACATCCACATCCAAACCCACATCCTCCTCCTCATCCGCATCCTCTCCTTTTGTCTTTATGTGCGCCCGGCAGAACTCCTCCTCATCCTCCGATTCTCCCGCGGACACAACACTCACCGCGCCTGGTGAGCCCAGCTGCGCTACTGGAGGGGACACGTCTAAAGGGATTAGGAATTTGTAGTTATCTAAACTGATACCCGACATTCGATGGGGAATTAGTCCGGCGAAGATCGGCGCGCTCACAGGTGCGTCCACTGGGGTAATCAGCCCACCACCAGTTGTCGCAGCCACATTGGAGCTGGAGCTGGAGCTGGAGCTGGAGCTGGGCATCTGTTCCCTTAGAGGAGACACAGGAGCACGTGCTGGCGTGGTTAACTGACGCGTGACGAAGCTGGTCAAGCCGCGCAGAAATAGCTCCTTGGTCAGACCCCTCCTGGGGTCAACCTTCTCGGCCACACCTCCAAGCGCTGCGCACATCTCCACATTGGTACTGTCATCGTCGAAGAACAGGAAACTGTTGTAGTCAAGGTCTGTGCACTCTTTGAGCTGCTTGAAGTGCGTCGTCTTGCGCTTATTGTAGATTTGTGGGAAGCGGAAGAACTTCCACATGTCAAGCGCCATCAGGATGCCCTTGGCCGCTGAGTCCACTTGGCTCTTGGAACATATGCTTAGCGGGACGCCTTGCTCGTAGCACCAACTGAGAACTTCGTATGCTTCGGGATATAGCGACAGCTGGCACTTGGTACGGTCCCGCCTACTTGTGTATGCAACGGACTTCACATGGATCTCCGGACCCGGTACTGCGACGTAAGGTGGTGAGGTGTGCTCGAAACAAGACTCATCCCATAGCGTATGGTCCAAATCAAGACATATCAGCATTTTTTCTAAATCTACAAACTCCAGGAGAGCAGATGCTATGTCTTTCCAGCTCGAACTGGATGGAGATACAGCATCTTGGTCTCTGGATCGCTTGATAGATTTGATGGGTCTAGGAGAGTCCATATTTCTACTAAATAAGTTTATTAATTAAAACTTTTGTTAAAAATAATAAGTGAACAAGTTCCTCTATTGCTACTGTTTAAAAAGTATGCTAGTTAGGTAAGGTTCCGTTCCAGTGTGATGTGGATATTTGAAGCAATATTATGACACGTGTGCTCTCCTAATTTTTACAACGGAATGAAGTTGATCCTTTCAAAACGGAACCCGGCGATGTCATCAAGCTCGTGGTTACAGCAAATAAGATTATACACACTATTGATAGGTCAACACCAACATTTTTTTGAACTTGACCAGCTCAAACGACATTCCAATCGAAGCATTCGCGCGCCGGGCAGCAGTCAACGACTATCATTTAATTGGGGAGAATAGACCATAGTAACTTTCATAGTCATACATCATACATCGTACATCATATGCATATGTATATATATCACTTTAACATTCAACAATACCATTATTAGCCGTATTAGAACTTGCGATTTGAGAGTATCTGCGTCATTATAACCCTGGCGTCGCTCTACTCATTCGCTGTTGTTAGTTCGAAACAGAACAACTTCAATTGATTATGGATTTTTCAAGCATGCCACTAAATAGTACGGGCAAAGTTGACCTGGAAGCTCTGGAAAAGATTGTCAACATGATGAAAACCCAGCAGATTTCGGCTGTGTCCCCTGAGGAACTGGCCAATATGATGGATAGCAAGGCCACAATTGGTGATAAAAACGAGACCAACTCGAGCTCCAGCTCTAGCTCCCACGAGGAAGCACAGTCGCAAGCTGAGACTCCATTTGCTTTCCCAGCTTCTAACGCTGCTGCTGCAACTCCTGGTGCTGCTCCTTTGTTCGCAGATGTGAGTAACATCAAATTTACTGTCGGTACCAGCAGTCCTGGCAACAAAAAACATGGTAAACCTACTGCAAAGACGGTCCCATCTCCGGCTGCCGCGAACTTAAGCGCATCACTGGGAAAATTAGACCTCTCGGAAGGAGCTGCAGGCGCAGGTGCAGGGGTTTTGCCTCCAGCACCCCCACCTTTCGATTTTGCTGCGTCAGTTGCAGCTGCTGCCGCATCTTCTGATGCTGCGGTTTCTGCGTCTTCTGTTTCCTCTGGGTCTTCGGCTCCGGCGTCCTCTACACCAAAAAGTGGATCTGCTAAGTTTGCTCCCATGCCGCAAACTTCGTCAGCAGAGAATACTGATTATTTCACTTTTTCAGGCAAAGAAAACGTGCAGTTTTCTGCCGGCGTGCCCGAAACCGGATCTACCGGTAGTGGTCGTGCGGGTGCCCCTCGTCGTCGCGGCTCCCCTGGCGCTGGCAGTACCACCACCCCGGATAAGAAGTTTGTATCTGTGCCTCCTATCCCCCCTGCTGCTCCTCATTTCGCGAACTTTGTTTTCGATAAACACCTCAATAGTGGCTCCGCGGAACCTAAGGTTGACTCCACAGGGACAGGGACAGGGACAAGTGCGGGGGCGCCTAGGGGAGTAGACAGTGATGATGACTCCGAGGAAGAGGCGGAGTGGCGCGGCGAGGAGGAGGAAGATGAAGATGAAGATGAAGAGGACGAGGACGATAGCGAGGACGGGATAGTGATTAACAAGCGGAACATCGCTCAGTGGAAGAAGGAGTACGCGGATGCGGCGGAAGCGCGCCGGTTGGATGAAGAGGCAGCGCGAGCTCTTTTTGAAGCTGAGTTTTGCGGGCAGCAGGAGGATGGTGAAGAAGAGGAAGAGGGCATCGAGGAAGGGTGGAGAGATCCCGCTTCTGAAGCTGAGAGCGAAGAGGATAGCAATAGCGATAGCGAAGACGAGGAGAGCGACTCAGAGGACAGTCGTTACGCAAAGGAAGACGTGGAAGAAGAGGAAGAGGAGGAGCAAGATCCGCGATACTTCCAGGCTCGAACGGGGCGCCCACTGCGGGTAGATCCTCCAACGATGCGCCATGGTGATAGTGATAGGGATGCTCTCGGCAGCCCAATGGACATCGCCTCGCCGGTGTCTGAAGCTAGCGCGGAGCGGGAGCGGAATGTTTGGACTGAGGGTGCTGGTGGCAGCCCAGTTGCTAAGGTGATGCCGCCCCCACCCCCGGTTGTGTTTGTGAGTTGTGCCCTGCCGACCGCTACAGCGCCCAGCGCGACTGCAGCCGCTGGGCCTGTGGGTGTGGACTCGATGTTCAAGGATCCGTCGAATGACACGCCCGCCCCGTTCTCGATGCCAGATGCTGCCGCTGCCGGTGCGACCGGTACGTTTAGCATGGGCACTGCTGGCCCCGGCAGTGGTAAGAAGAAGGCCACTAAAGCGAAACCCACCCCACCTCCGGCCGCGGCCGCAGTGTCGCCTAACAAGGCCAATGCTTCGTCAAGGTACTACAATCCGCGCACTAACCAATACTATGAAATATCAGACGATTCGGATGAGGACGAGGAGGAAGACGAAGAGGATGAGGACCTGGGTCGCAGCAGGAACGTTAATTCCCTGAAGAAACCAGCACATGCGGGTGCTTCTGTTGATGCAGACCTTCGTAAGAAGATGTCTGGCCTTTGGACTGCGGACACTCTTACAGGCACTGAGATTCCGATGGAGCCGGTTCCCCCAGGACCAACTGTTTTCCCGGAACCACCGCTGCCGAACCCACGCACCAGTGCGGCGAGCAAGCCACAGTATGGTGCGTCAATTGGTGCACGCATGCAGAGTAACGCGGCGGATCCGACTCCGACTCCTCCACCCCCGCCGCCTGCCGCCAACGCCTTCCCACCTGCTCCTCCGGCCCCCGCTAAGGATGCTACTAGTAAGATGCAACCCTCTATGGCTCTCGTGGCTGACACCCATCGCAAACAAGGCAAGGAGCACTACGAGAAGGAGCTATACGACAAAGCTCTGCTGTCCTTCACCAAGGCAATGCAAGTTGCACCTGCGGATTGGTTCTATAAAGCGACAGTACTGGGCAACAGAGCGGCAGCTCTGATGATGCTTGATCGGTATGTGGAGGCGGCGGAGGACTGCCAGCAGGCGGTGAGACTGGATCCTACTTTGGTGCGGCTGCACTCCCGCCGGGGGCGCGCGCTTTGTAAACTGGGGCAGTTGGAGGCAGCCACTGAGTCGTATACCCGAGTATTGGAGAGTTGTTCTACCTCCACTGTGAATAACGTGAAGGCGCATGCCACCAGCGGCACCACTCTCTCTCAGGCTGCTGCTGCAGCGGCCAAGGCGGAGGAGAGTACGTCCAACAGAGAGGATGCTAAGGCTGGATTGAAGCAATTGGCGCTGGCCCGCGACCTCCTGGTCTTCCTCAACCGAGCGGACCAGAAGGATACCTCCTGGACGCATAAGGGTGGTGCCACTTCCTCTTCTACTGCGACGACCACACCGAAGGAAATGATGCGTAAGATTGATGAGCTTTTGAGCATATGTCCTCAGATGAGACAAGCGCAAGCATTCAAGACCAAAGGTTTGGTGAAGCAAGGTTGCTATGTAGAAGCAAAAGAATATGTCGAAGAAACCATTCGCAGCTCTCATCAGAGCGTATTGGCGTTGCATGCTCACCCAGCAGCTTCATATCCAGTCCCTGCGCGCGCACTATTGCGGTGGAACTGCTACCCTAAGAATGCCATCAAGATTACTGTGGACTCCAAGGCACTGACGAATTTCTTCCTTATTATTGGCTCTGGCAGTGGATCCATGGCTGTGTGGTACATTAATGCACTCAAGAACCAAGACTTGTGTCGCGCTCATTCGACCGAAGTTATTAATGTGTTGTCTGGTGTACTGGACGCGCTACTAAGCACGTGCACTACGTCGGGGCGGCCTGGGGGAGGGGGGAGGGCGGCAGGACATGCTACGATTGTGGAGTGGGTGACAAATGAGAACGATAAGTCTTCAGCTCTGATTTCGCTAAAGACACAAGCAGACAAACTTTTCCGTGGCGGGAGTTATGCCGCCGCGATCAAGCTATACTCGGAGCTACTACTTGTTGACCCGGAAGCCGTGCGGTGGAGTGCGGTAATTTACAGTAACCGCGCGGCAGCACATATGAGTCTGAACTCGTATACTGAGGCTGTTAATGACTGCAATAAGGCGATTGCGCTGGATGATGAGTATGCACGGGCATACCTCCGTCGCGCCCGTGCGCACAAGGCTCAACATCACTACGCGGCATCTATCCGAGACTTCAGGCGCTACCTGAGCTCAGACCCGGTTCCGGCAGATGCTTCAGCGGTCCAGAAGGAGATGGAGGAAACTGGTGTAGCGCGGGACAAATATACGAATAAGCAGCAGGCAGATGCGGCGGCAAAGGCACGGAAGGCTGGTGGTACTGGTGCTGGTACTGGCGGCTCTGATGGTCGCCCCAGCTACTGGGACCATTATTCAAAAACGAAGCCTGACATGGGTATGGATGTGGACAGCGATGAGTCGGATGATGTGGTGCGTCCCCGCAAAGGCAAGGGTGCTCCCTCGAATGCGTCACAATCTAAACCGAAGATGAACAAGTACGACTGCAAGTATAATCCTGCAACTGGCCGTTATGAGTCCCGTCCGCGTGCGGAGCAGGAAGACTCTTCGTCATCTGAAAGCGATGTTGAAGACCGCCACCAGAGCAACCAGAGTCGCTACAACGCATTCCGGAGCGAGTTTTATGATAATATTAACAAGTCTAAGGCAAACCAGCCGCCCCCACCACCTGCTGGGGGCACATTCAACACGGCCCCCAATAAACCCCCTAGCGCTGGTGGACGCAAAGGAGATGTGCGGTACGACCCGAAGACCAACAGCTATCGCTATGTCGATGAGCCGGCTGGCGGTGCCAAGCCAACGCCCACTCCGCAGGCCAAGCCTAAGCCTAAGCCGACGTCAAACTCGAGCAATTATAACAGCGGGTCGGCTTATAGTAACTACCAGAAGACTCGATCGGACTATAATCGCCAGTCTTCATCTTATTTCAATGCGGAGGACGACTACCACAGCGGCAGCGGCAGCGGCAGTGGCAGTGGCTATGGGTATTCGAATCCATATGGTGGAGCCAAGACAGGTGCGGGCGCTGGGTATGGCGGCGCTACCGGAGGTTATGGCAGTAGGTCGAGCTCGCAGCAGTCTGGTGGCAGCAGCAGCAGCAATCGCAGCAGTAGCAAGTCGTCAGGCAGCGGTGGGAAGGAGCGCGACCACTACACCGTGCTGGGTGTACATCCAACTCGGTCTACTGAGGCAGAAATCAAGAAAGCTTATCGGAAGTTAGCTTTGAAATACCACCCGGACAAGAACAAGGATCCTGCGGCGGTGAGCGTGTTCCAGGAAGTTACGAATGCGTACTCAGTACTTTCGGATAAGACCACGCGGCGAAAGTATGATATTTCCCGGCCACTGTGAGTGGCACGGGCATGGGCACGGTACTGACTCTTGCATGTGCTTGTGCTTGTGACTTTTGTTTTGGTTGTTGTGTTAGGCGCTGTGACTTGTGGAGTGGTGGTTGGTCACCCAGTTCACGTGCCTATAAATGACGGAGATTTTCACAGGGGGTACGAGGTACGGCTACCGGCATTTGCAAAAGTAAAATTTAACACCATTGCGTATTCAAATACAGCTGCACACTCAAGGCTTGATGCTCATCAGCGCGAAGGCTTCAGGTGCCAGATAGAGTCTGGGGGCCTGACCATCCGCAAGGTTCCAGTGCACCGCTCTGCATACATGGGTTCCATCACGACGGATATCCTCTACGCGCACGAGCCCCCAGCACGTCTTGACCACACCATGCAGCGGCACCTTGTGGATCTTCACCATCATCTCTTCCTGCACGTGGCAAGTGGGTGACTGACCCTGTGCCAATCGCCAGTGGTGCAGCTTGACGATGAAATCGGACAGTCTCTTCTGTTCGATAAAACCACGGCCATACACTGTCATCACTTCGTCTCCCTGGTGCAGGCCGGAAGCCTGGGTCAGAGAGACCTGAGAGGGCTGCAGGTAGAGAGTGGCAACAGAGCTATTGGCCAACTTCCAGTTGATGGGCTTTACGATGTGGGTACCATCAGCTCTGATTGAGATAACTCTAGCAACACCATAAGGGGTTTTCACAGTGGTACCAGGGAAAGCACCAGGAATGGCGGTCAGGGCAGACTCTTGCATATACATCGTTGGGCTCTGGCCCTGAGCCAACGCCCAGTTGGTGAGCAGCACGACATAGCAGTCGCCTCTGACTTCCTTGATGAAACCGGTGCCATAAGTGCACGCCACCGTCTGAAACTGAGTGAAGCCCATTATAAAAATGAAGTATACAATAAAACTATCGAAATAAAATGTGATTATTTTGCATTCAAAAGAATATGGATGCAATATCCGTCTCACATAATGCAGGATATGCGTCCTAAATTTTTATGTGACTTCCACAAACAAGGACAACAGAAGGATCCGAGCAGCGGAAAGAGAAAACGTCACGACCATCCGTCGTCGATCTGTGCCATAGCAGTGTATTTAGTACAACTATACTTCTATCAAACTTGAATTTATCAATGATGACAGCAGTGACAGGAGTCCGCATCAAGAGCAGCAATTTTTTCTGCGGCTCCGCAGGGACTCCGCGCCGCCAGCAGCCCACCACCACCGAATGACCTGAACCTGCTCGCATTAAATACCGCAGTGCAACACCATCACCTGGAGCATTGATCAAAGTTTTGGTAAACAACAGGAAAAGTTACCGCCCTGGTTACCTTTGTATTCCTCCTGCTTAGCAAATTGCTGTACATCATGTACCAAGAATTGCCACTTCTTTCAGCAGTTTAATAGCTATCAGAATATTCAGGCATGAGTCGGTACTATCAAAATGCTGCTGATGCTGTGCGAGTATGCAGGAATGGTAAGTCATTCAAAGGTCATTTCGCTGATAAAGTAAAAGCTGGACGTAAAGAGTATGCCATTGCTGCTGAAACTGTGAAGTATTTGGGTGTGATCGAGTCACTAATTGCCGCTTCTGGTCTTAGCGCAGAGAAGATTGGAGTTCAGGATGCAGATCTGTACTGCGTGCTTATATATGAGCTACTATTTGGAGAAAATTGTAAAATCAAAGGAGGAGGATCAGTGAAAAAGTTGGTGATGAGCTGTGAAGAGGCTTTGCAGCAAGAATTGGTTGCTTTATGTAAGCAGAAAGGGGTCTCTCCAGGTGACCATCGTGCTTTGCTTCCCTCCTCACTAGCTAGTGCATTGCCTCGTTATGTCCGCTTGAATTTTCTCCGCACTGAATGCTCCAGAGAAGAAGTGTTAAGCGACTTACAATCGAGTTATTGCGCTGATGCGGCCGCAGACCCACTTATTCCCTCCCTTATTCGACTTCCTGCGGATGTGAAAGCACTTCCCTCATTGGCTGGTGTGGCAGCGAGTGAGCTTATTATTCAGGATCGTGCTAGCTGCATCCCGTCGCAGATCTTAGCCGACGAATGGGTTGCGAATGTAGGCAATGGGGCTCTGGTGGGAAAAACGAAGGTAACGGGGAGGGCTTCCAGCAAAACCAAGAATCATGCATCTGGGCCTGACCCTGACCCTGACCCTGACCGCTGTTCACTTTCGCTGGCGGGAGATATCATTGACGCATGTTCTGCCCCCGGGAATAAAACGTCCCATATGGCTTCTGAAATCGCGCGGCATCTGCGCGTACATGCTCTGACCTCCAATGCAGATGCAGTGCCACATATTTTTGCATGTGAAAAAGACACTCGACGATTTGAACTGCTTTCACGACGTATGGCAGCAGCGAATGCCCTGGATGCGGCAGATCCAGGAGCATCTGGTGGTCCTGGTCCTGGTCCTGGCCTCGACAGGATTATATCTGCCCACTGCACAGATTTCCTGGGTCTAGATGTAACAGAATCACGATTTGCTGATGTGCAATATGTGCTTTTGGACCCTTCGTGTTCAGGCTCTGGCACAAACCCACGCTCTATTGAGCGAAATCTGGAAAATCGTAGTCGCCCAGATGCTGTGGGGCGACTGCAGCAGCTACAGGCGTTCCAGATTGCAGCCACGAAGAAAGCAATGCAGTTCCCAAACGTGCACACGATCGTATATTCAACGTGCTCAGTACATCGAATTGAAAATGAATTGGCTGTGGCGGCAGTACTGGACTGGTGTCGTGGCGAGCAGCAGCAGGAGGAATTGACGAAATCAGGTTCGCCAAAGTTTGGGTATCATTATACTTCGTGGGAATTGAAAACTCCAGAAAGGTTTTCAGCAGATTCATGGCACCGCCGCGGGCTGCCCGCGGAAGCGGATGAAGAGCCATACTTAAGTGCGGAGGAGCAGCAGAGGGTGGTGCGGTGCCTTCCGGACGACGAGATGATCGGTTTCTTCGTGGCTCTGTATGTGAACCCCCATAAGCGTAGCATGAAGTGTACCGAGGAGCAAATGGCGGAGCGCCGGCTAATGCCTCCTGCTGCGATGAGCCTCTCCAACGGTACTTCCAGTTCCACCTCCACACCAACTGCCACGGCCACTGTCACTGCTTCTGCTGGAAAGAGACCTCGTGATACTTCACCGGGTGGCCAATCGCAGGCAAAGCAGCAAAAGCGGAAACAGAATCAGCAGTCTGAATCTCAAGCTACTGGAAAAGAGGCTTCTAGAGAAAGTTCACTGAAGAAGGATAAGGGCAAGCAGGTTTCAATGGCGCCAACATCGTTCCTGAATAATATTTGGCGTCCTAAAGGTGCCAAGCGCAAGCGGTAGGGCTGGTTGGAACGCTACTTCGCTGGGTGACAAGCTGCGCAGGTGCAGGTGCAGGTGCAGGTGCAGGTGCAGGTGCAGGCATGCAAATTGCTATACGGCTCTATGAGTGTTTCGTTATGCCGCTTGTGTATAAGTAATAAACGCACACTTTCTCCTCTTGCTTTGCTTTGTGAATCAGGATGTACAGTAGCCAAGACAGCAGCAGTGAGTGCAGTTTCAGACTTTCACTGAGTGGTGCAAGCTAACAATATCAATAGTTTTTTTTTGCAACAGGTTCTCTCTCCTGCTGCATTCCTGGCATTCTGGCATTCCCCGGCCATTGAAGCCGCCGGCTGGGGGGTCGGAGAAGGTCGGATTGTGAGCTATTCAAGATAATATTAAACCTTATGAGCACAATAAATAATACAAATAATTCTTGTGACGCTTGTATTTTATAAGCAAGCGTATTAAAATAGTTTTCAGCTCCCGTTCACCAGGTTTACTGTCAGGAATTGTAAACTAGGGCAACCTCGGTCGGTGGTGTTTCACGTTAACTACAGCACATCCTCATTGATCAAAACTTTTGTATTATGAAGCGTGTCAACCCGATTCATCTGTACAGGTATGTTGTTTGTCTATTCTTTCTTTATTCCATCATCCCTACCATTGGGGCAAGGGGGCAGGCATGGTGTGGATGTACCACTGTACTGGTGTACTGGTGTATCACTACCTGCTGGTGTATGTGTGTAGAGTGTACTGGTCTTATATTTTTAATATTATGCACACGTGATGCTGTTTGGTGCGGTGTTGATGTAGAGCAATCCTGAGGGAGCACATGTATCTTCCACCAAAGATGAAGGGCATCGGGGACACCTATGTTCGCTCTGAATTCCAACTACATAAAGATGTGAAACAGGAGAAACAGCTGGAACAATTTATGAAGGCATGGACTGGGTATTTAGGTGGTTTACAGCGGCAACGGTCGAAGGAGGGGAAATTTGGGGCCGCTCTTGGTGATCAAGATTTGAGTACAAAGTTCACTCCGGAGCAGAAAGAGAAACTTCAAGAGCTGCGAACAGAACTGAAGAATCAATTTAAAGATGAATAATTATCAGTAACATGAATAAAGCTAGGTTTTTAATCAGCATTCTTGCGCATTATTGATAGTTGCGGTGGTTGTTACGGTAGTTATTATTAATGATAATACTAGTTATGGTAATGATATTATCAGATAATCACACTGAACTGAACTGAAGGGTTGAGGTTGAGGTTGAGCGATAATACGATAATACTCAAAGTAAGGCATGTTTATTACAGTAAGTTAGCATAGAAATTACCGCCAAATTACCGCCAACCCGGATATTGGAATACCTGGAGCACTGTCCCAGCAGGTGTCCCAGAGGTCCTGTCATCACGTGCGGCAGCGAATGCAAACATGGCACCCACCACAACATACGACTTACAGAAGTGCGGGATTTTTCTCATGCAGATATGCCACAATAGCAGCGTTGGCCGCTGGGTGTGTTCGAACCTCATCGTAGTCTGCCTGGCGAATTACGGCCCCGCCAGACTCTACCAAGCACTTGACCACTTCGAAATACCCGAAGTGTGATGCCATCGACAAGCAGCTACACTTTCGGCTGTCCACTGCATTGACATTCGCATAGGCAGACACTAATTCCCGAACTATCTCCAGGTGTCCATATCGACATGCTTCGAACAAAGCGGTACGTTTGTCAGAACCACACAGGTTTGTCTCAACCCCGGGTTGAACCAAGAGCAACTTCACAACGGGCAAATGGTTCCAGCGACTAGCAACATTTAGTGCGGTCTTTCCGGTGCATTTGGTGTTCACTAGGGCACCAGCGGAAAGAAGCACAGCTACTGCTTCGACATTTCCTTCCATGGCAGCCACATATAGCGGTACTTCTCGGTTTTTATCAGATAGATTAACATCAGCGCCACGTTCACACAAGGTCTTCATTACACTAATATGCATGCTCCCCATACCTCCTTTGCACATCGCAAGCAAAATGCTGGTACGATTACTATCAGTGGCATTTACATTAGCCCTGCGATCAAGAAGGAATTTGACAACTTCTAAGTGGCCACCCATACTGGCTTTGTATAAAGCGGTTCGTCCAGTCTCATCGGTTGCGTTGATAGCATTCAGATCAATATCAAAATCACATGCAGACAAGTCGACTTGACTAACAGTGCTACTTTGTGAAATAGCAGAGACAACGCTATCAACTTCCTTCACACGAACTTTCTTTCGTTTCTTTTCAGATTTTGGTGGTCTACTGCTGGAGGATACACCATCCTCGTCCAAAGATCGCGATGACCTCGATGATCGGCCCATTTACTCCAAAGGTTGTACAAATATATTAAGCATGCATACAATACGTCATGTACACCATGCCCACACTACCCCATAGTTGCAGCGTTATGCGATTATAAGTGATGTTGGATTGTTGATGTTATTATCCGATAATATTAACGTTACGGTATTCGATAAGCGACTAACGGTCAATGACTCGGTCTGATTAATCGGATTCGGTGGCGATAGTCTGTGCTGGATTGCAGATTCAAGCGGCAAAGCAGCCAACACATATTTGTTGAAGTGTATGTCACTGGTGATTGTTTATCATAACAGCAGTGATGATTGAGGTGCACAGAACAACGACAACTTCCACTGAGGACGTCAACAACTGAGCGAGGTAAGCTGGGAAACTTAATAAAAGTGCACAAGGTAGAGAGCTCAATTTCTCAAGGTTAGAGCTCTCGATATCATTTTTTATATATATTCAGATAGTACAGTAGTTTTTGTTGTCTCATTCCTGGCATAAGTTACGCAAGTGATTGTAGTGGTCTGGTGTGTACTGTTAACCTGGTTAAGTACGTTACTTGATCGCATGCACCGCACAATTGCAAAATATACTCGTAGAATAATGGATATCAACAGCGTGGTTAAATTAAATGACGGATTATCAATCCCCTTGTTTGGTTTAGGTGTTTATCAAGCACCTAATGGGGGGGAAACTGAGCTGGCTGTTTACACTGCTTTAAAGAATGGTTACCGCCATATTGATACTGCGGAAATATATCGTAATGAGGAAGATGTTGGCAAAGGAATTCAAAAGTTCCTTGCAGAATCAGACGTGAAGCGCGAAGATCTGTGGATCACGACTAAATTTTTCCCAGGCAAAGGTAAAGGGACAACAGCAGTGCAGAAAGCGATGAGTGGCAGCTTACAGCGATTACAACTATCTTATGTGGACTTATACCTGATCCACGCACCTAATACGAGGAACAAACGAGTTGAGCAGTGGCATGCGCTGCAGGAGCTGAAGGATGCTGGTCTGGCACGTAGTATTGGCGTATCCAATTACGGTGTGCATCATCTTGAGGAACTTCTCGCTGCTGATGGCACTAAATACCCTCCTGCTGTGAATCAGATAGAGCTGAACCCGTACAACACTCGTGAAGGAATTGTGGCTTTTTGTAAGGCGAACCATATTGTTGCAGAGGCATATTCGCCACTAACCTGTGCTGCAAAGCTCCAGGATCCAAAGCTTGTGACAGTAGCCCAGAGCTACAAAGTTTCCCCTGCGCAGTTATTGATTAGATGGTGTTTACAGAAAGGTTATATCGTGATTCCAAAATCCACTAAAGAACATCGCATTGTGGAGAATTCCACTGTGTTTCACTTCGATATCAGTGAGACCGATATGGCGCTGTTGGACTCTTTTGATGAAAATTTTTGCTCTGGCTGGGACCCTACTGTGGGACCCTAGATAATATCTAGGTGTGGGTGGATGGATAGGAAAGGACTATCAATAGTAAGTATCTATCTGTATATACTTCTAATAATATTGACTTCTCATAATATGATAATAAATATTAACACGTTGTTGTTATTATCTTAACTATTGATGTTAATGTTAACGTTAAAGTTAACGCCACCCATGATAGATATAGTTTGCAGCGTCGTCTGAATCCTTTATACACATGATCAATAAGTAGGGTGTAGGGTAGGGTAGGGTTTAAACTTCTGCCAGGGAAATCAATTATAGAGCAGGTTTTGCAATTTGACATTATTGACTGCGGCTCCTGGGGTACGGTGCTGTATTTCCAGATTTCAAGTGTTCTCCGTGACCGAGTGTCCTCACTCCCCACCACATCACACCAGAGTGCACCTGGTGCAGTGCAGTGCACTTCATCTCATCTCAGAATTTGAATGATAATTATTTAAGCAAATATAAAATAGTAACACGTAAATTATAGAAATAGGCATCCATGTTCACTTAATGTTATGCATTTGCTAACTCAGGTGGCATCGGGACCTTAGGATGCTTATTTTCAAAATGATTTTTTAATACTCCTGCATTGGGCATGCTCTGCATGCAGTGGGGACACTTCATAGTCAAACCATTCTCACGAATTGCTTTGGTTTCTTCAGCAGAATGCTTCTTACTTCCGACAGCATCTTTCGCTAACCTTTTCTTCTGTGCCTCAGCTTTGGCGTGACCACGAACCATTCGAACAGTTTCTATTAATGACTTTCTACACTGGTACAGCTCTATTCTTGTGAACTATTTTAAAGCAGACCAACATTTAACATCAGAGAGATAGCAAAGCTCGCATTCATTGCTCCACCAAGCCCATGTACTAATGGCGCTCTGCACCATTGCGTACTTGCAACATTCCGACGCCAATGATTGAACCTCTGACACTGTCAGAGGAGACCCAGCTGGAGACCACAGTCTGACTAATAATCGACAAATAATATGACCGTGAAGTTTCCGGCTTTGAACTTTGAACTGCTGCTGCTGACAGTGATAGAAAAAAAACAGCTCCAGCGTGCAGCGGCCGTACTATTCAATTAGAGTTATAATTTCATTTATTTGACTCTATTTGAGACTACCAGTTGACTACGCGGCCTGGACCTGGTACCGGTAGCCGATTGCCAGGTAACGTTGAATATTATTAAAGAACTATACTGGGACCATCAGGTCCACCGACGTAAGTTTCGCTTCACAAGATCCTTTGCTTACAATTTGTACAAGACTCACTTGACACTAGGTAACATTAGCTTAGGCGCTTTTATGTAAAGTAATTCGACAAGATCATCGGCCACGAATGGTCATAAACCAGATAGCTGATGATACTCCCTGCTGTACTCTACCACTATATAACATTACTATGTTTGTTATTTCTCAATTACAGTATGGCAGCTCCTTTGACATATGCAACAAGCGATGATGTGATTCTAGTAACCGCCTCCATCTTGGGGGGCAAGGATGCTATGAAAATAACTGAAGCAAACATGTTCTTTAAGTCAATAGTATTGTTAGGAAAACAATTATCTGCATGTCCTTGCATTTGGACTATTTTTGATGAAATTGGTGATATTGAGTCAATTCAAAGAAAAGTGTTGAGTACTGGAATTGGGAGCCATTGCACGATTTCCGTGCTCCCTGTGGCTGGTCTCAAGAGCGTTGATGATATGGCTTACCGGTCAGTAGCCGAAGCCACGCGGCTCCTATTACTGGGGCATCCACAATCGGCTACCGGTGCTGGGCTGGACACATCACCTTGGCCGCGATTGCTGTTGTTTATGTTACCCAACTCGGTCGTGCTCACAGACCCATTAGTTTCTCTCAATTTGGTAATGAAGCGAGCAGTACTCGCTAGAAACAGGGACAGGGGTACAGGTGTAGGCGCTACTGGTATAGAGAGCATGGTGGCTCCACAGCTAGTGGTGGACATTTCGGAGCAATTTTGCGACCTTAATCTATTTATTTTCCCACTGAGCCAATGGATTGAGGGCAGTGGCAGTGGCAGTGGCAGTGGCAGTGGCAGTGGCAGTGGCAGTGGCAGTGGCAGGATGTCCATGTGTCGTACTTTGCGGCATATGGTCCACCGCAGCGGACTCCCACCTGTGCCGCTTCCACCCAGCCTACGATACAACCTTGTCTTTGACAGTCTGAAATACAGAGTCAGTAGCCCACTTTGTCCTTATGGCAGTGGCCCAGAGCCTGAGTGTGAAGATATTGCAGTGGTGCGGGTGAACTCTGGAGCAAGACTGTACGTGTTCTCACGCTTCGGTGTGCTTCGTCAATGGGCAGTGCCTGCGATAGAAGTAGCCGTGTCGTGGCCAGAACCAGGCCCTGGATCAGGATCGACAAGCCGTACAGCCTTCCATCGAACCTCTGTTGAGAATTTCCCAGCACCTTTTTTCTATTTCAACAACTGTACTCTGGGGGTAGGTACTCCTGACGGTACCGCTCTGGAGCCGCGGCTGGCCGCAGCGCTCGAGAGACTCGTGGTTCATGACAGTTACTGCTATTTTTTGAATGTTGCTCACGTATTGTCACCGTCTGCTGGTAATGTTCGAGCCCCATCACGCCACGACATGCCAGAGATTCTCGCTGTCGCTGCTGAGACAGCCCCCCTGAGTCCTGCTGATGCATCAAGTGTTTTGGACTTAAACCCAGTTGTTCGTTTTGGAACGGTGTATAACGGCTACTATGCTCAAGACTGGGATCACATGCTTTCCCCAGGGCAGAGCGCCCGGCAACCGCAGTGTGCCCTCCTACAGGCTTCACTGTGGTATGGAATGTACCAACCCAGTGATCAGAGTGGCTGTGTAAACCATGATGACTGCTGTCCAAATATGAGAGAGAACATGGCTGATTCGATGGGAAACATCGATGCTGAGGCATTCTACACAGAAACTTGGCGAAGCGAGGCGGAGTCAGACTGCGCAGTGGCTGTGTATGCCAGTGGGGCGGACTATCTGCTGCGTGCTTTCCAGTGGGTGTTGCACGCAAGAGCCCACAGCAGTATCAACCCACCTGGTGACTGCGAGTCCCCTGCGCTGTATGTGTTATATACCGACCCTAGCTCAGTGGAATCATTACGCACTCTCTGCGAGCTTGCAATCCGCCCTGCTGAAGACTGCGGCTCTACGCCTGCATGGGAGGGCATGCAGCAAGCTTTTGATCGGGTGAGCCTTTTGGATGAGGTGGCTATGAAAACATGGTGTGCGCTCCACGAGGTGCCCACGGACGACGAAGTGACTGAGGCCCTGCTGCAACAGGGTAGTGACAATTTCCACCACTCAGCGCGGCTGTGGTTACATCGTATGCTGGTGTGGCTTCAGCCGCCAGCGCGGCGAGTGCTCCTTGTGGACGTGGATGTGGTCCCCTGCCGCCCGGGATATGCAGACAGGTACCAAGCTGCATTCCCACCCGTTTCTGCCACTGCCATTCACGGCTCGGCTGCTATTGCTTTCTATGATGTTGGACTTACCCTGTATCGTTTGACGTTTGTCCTGTGTGCGCGGCGCCACGTCGCTGCAGAGCCTTTGGAATGCTGCAGCATGCCAGCATTGTCTCATTCGTGGACGGCACTGAGCGATTTGGGGGGTCGAATGGCAACGCTGCCTTTCCTCACGCAGGCCCACACCCATCCGAGGACTTCGCCTCATTCCCTGAGCGCGTGTTGTGCTTCCTTTTGCTGGATACGGTCCAGCCTGCAGTGAAGCTCTTGGTACGGCGATACCTATCCATTTATATACAACAGCTCAAAGATATATTGCTGGGAACATATGTAAGGCTGAGGTTATCATTCGCTTGCACTTAAAAAAAGCTGCTTGATAATGTGCTTTGTTTTGTTTTGTTTGCAGTTCATCCGTGGCGACCAAACTGCATGGCGTCAAGCTCTATTTCTTTCACGCCCTGTGATCCATGCCGTCAAAGGGGATAAATTAGCGCGGATGGGGGTGGGCGCAGGGACCGGAGCCGACTTCCACTTTGAAGAGTCTGACTTGACAGAGCAATTGACAGAACATGTGCTGATCGCTGGTAGCAGCGATGTCTTTTGTCTTCGCCCACATCGATACGTATCTGGGTGTGACTTTTATTCAGGCTATGACTGGGAGGCCCGTTGTAGTGATAGTGCCTAACTCTAACTTCAGTCTGTAAAATGAAATATTTATCAATAATTACGTATGTTCATTATTGCCAATCGCATAATAACTGTTAGTCAGCTAAACAGCTGCTGCTGCTGTTGCAGCCTGTTCTGCTAGAAGAGCATACGTGTCCCTCAATTTGAGCCAAAAGCATCTCTGCAGCCACTGCAATGAGTGGAAGCGCGCCAGTGCCCCGCGATGCCGGTATCGATGTGCCACTGCGTAAGTGAGGAAGACCGACAGCATGCTGAGATACACCATCACCGCCGGAGACAGTTGCAGATTCTGTCCCGACTGAGGTTGCACCTCAGGCCCGGCAGAGGTTGTAGTAGTGGTGGTGGTGGTGGTGGTCACAGTAGTTGTGCTGCTCGGTGCTACCACAGCAGGCGGAGATGGAGGTGGAGGTGGATGAGCTCTGAAGAGCAAAGAGGTTACCCGACGGTACATAGCTTCAGATCGACTCAGCCTCCTGCCAGACACTGTGCTAGGACTATCGGACAGTTTGGCCATGGCGTGGGAGAATGCGCGCAGAAGCATTTCGTGGTGCCGCACCAACAGCGTTACACACGAGTACACAAACGCAACTGCACAACCTGTCCGTGCGAAGGACATAACATCCCGCCCACCAGCAACCACAAGTGCGTTCGCGTCACTGTTGAGGCCATGCTGCCCGCTAGCCACATTCCGAAGGTATCGCTGCGGAGCAGTCAGTACCCGCATCGGTGCAAGAAGTGTGAGGCTGTATTCTCGGAGCAGCGCACCCGCCACACGATGCACGACATCCTGAAATGAACCTGCTGAAGTAGGAAAAGTGGTTTCATAGCTGCGCGGACGCAGAGCCAGTGCATGGGAAGCAGTGGCCACGACTGCACCATCTACAAGGGCAAGATGCAGCTCAGACAGCAGCAGCGAACAAGCTCCGCACAACACGTGTGCTAGACCACTGTACACTAGTGCTTCCATAAGAGACGCGTCTGGCAGCGAGCCGCCACTGGCCAGATAGAAAAGTTGTTGAGATACCTGGAGTTGCAGACGCACGCCCTGCATCTGCATCTGTCTCGCGAACGCCATACTTAATCCGTCAAGCACAGAGGCCCCACCGGCACCGGCACTCACGCCCGCGCCTACACCTATGCCTGCTGAAGCCGCTGCGCCGGTAGGTACAGCATTTCCACCAGGGTCGCTTCCTCGATACCGCAGCCGGCGAGGACATAACTGCGCGGCTCCCATCTGGACGGAGCCAGTTCCAGCTCCAGTTCCAGTTCCAGTTCCAGTTCCAGTTCCAGTCCAAGTCCCAGCCCCAGCTCCAGCTCCAGCTCCAGCTCCAGCCCCTATCCCAGACGCTGGTGCACGGCTACGCAGACCACCGGCGGCAAAATCATCCAGAAACATAACATCAGGCTCAGGCTCAGGATCTGCTGCTGCTGCCACTAGCGGCTGAAGTACGCGCAAAGCTCGACCACCTGCATCCTGCTGCACCCGGTGTACCGCAGCCTCCGGAGCACTGCTGGCACTCACTCCCACGCCGACACCAACACCGGTATTACTATCAGGAGGGTCTAGCGCGTCGCTAAGAGAGGAAGCAGCGACCAAAGGAGTGCCCGCCAATTCCTCCAAAAAACCCTCGGGAATCTGCATCGCAGGCACCGGCACCGGCACCGGCGTAGGCCCAAAAGCAGAAGGCTGCGCGTGGGGCGCTACTGCCCCGCCCGGTGGTCTTTCCAGTGGGCTCAACTGTCTCTGCGGAGGCGTTAGGCTTCGATGCGTCCGTCGGGGCCTCCGCACTGGTGTCACGGCGGGTCGAGGAGCAGCAGCACCCACACGGCCTTCTCCGGGGTCGCGCAGCTCTCCGTTTTCCTCTACGTCTTCGCCCAGACCACAGAAGTTCTCCAACAGCATGCCAAACCACAGCAAATCTCCCTGTAGTGACCACCCATCACCTTCTTCTCCGCCTTGCGACTTATCTGCACGCAGAGGCGATCCGCGAGCAGGGGTATGGTTTGGGCGGCCCTTTGATGTCGCCTCTACAGATGTTTGAAGTCCGCTCTGCCCCTGTCTGTGCTCCTGCCCGTGGCCCAGAGACTCACCTTGCAGCTCTTCGCTAACCCGCACGCAAAACAGCAATAGGTCCCGAAGCACCGGGGGTAGGATTTCTGCCACACCACCCCGCACATACAGCTTGTCGCAAGAGTCCGGTAGCGAGTACAGCATCCGAGCAGCTTCGTTTGCCTCTAGTAGACGGTCGGCCTCCTCCTCACTCCACACAGTGGTCAGCACTAAGTCAATTATGGAGCTGTTTGACAGTTTCCTCAGCGCCGCTTGTGGGATAAGACCAACACATAGCTTCTGTACCGTCGGTGAGAAAATGAGCAATGTTCCTGCCCCAAGAGTGTAATAAAGTGCCATTCCTACCACATTCGCTGGGTTCAGTAAGGTGTATATTGCCCCATAGGTTCCAACAGCAACGAAGACACAGGCAGCTGCCACCCCAAGGGTCTCAGCAACAACCGGCCCCAACGCCATTTTCCAATCGAACTGTACGGGAGATGCAGACAAATTGCGCAATTCAAATATAAAAGGGTAATATACCGTAAATTTTACCAATATAACATCCTTTTCTTGTATGTAAACAAGGAAAGCAAGGCAACGACTACAGTAAATGTACGGCTCATAATATTATTTGGTCCGCGACTCGGCAATGATGCGGCCAACGAGCAGATTTTTTTTGAAAACTTCGCACTGATCCTCCGGGACATCCGGGACATCCCGACACACCAAGTTGCACCGTCCGATCCCTGTGTACGTGCTGGTGTACTGGTGTAGCTGGTGTAGCTGGTGTACTGTACCTGCTGGTGCACTGGTGTACCTGGCGTACCGGTAACGTTAACAATATTTGGAATTATTGACCATACCAATATGAATATGGTCAATGTGTGCACATCAGCGTTGAAAAGAAACTTGAGATCTAGTATGTACAATGTTAACAAAACATCAGGGTTGCATCATGTGAGCTGAATATCATGCGAGTTTGGTACTAAGGTGTAACTTTCCTGACATCGAGCATGCACCGCCGCTACACACTCGGCCTGTACCGACTCTAGGTAGTGACGACGACATATGTCAGCCACGGACTGGTGGAATGCTTCGTTATCTCTATTATCCGCAACAAAGTGTTCTTTGTCGACATAAACATCGCAGAAATGAGTGTAATCCTCATACGTTGAGTGCAGCCCTGGCAGCACCGCGAACGCTTCGATGGACATGAACGGTTGCACATTCCGCTTGGCAAACATTACCATGGCCATATTTAGAGCGGCATGGCCACCATTGCGAAATACCATTGATGCAAGGATGCTCTCGTAGCCATTAGCTTCCACCAAAGCAGCAAAAAATTCGACGCTATAATCACACACGCCGTGCCGCACCCAGTGGCGGTTCGTAGGGACAAAGTGCCAGTACACACTTCCCATAGACCCTACATCGTGCAAGTTTTTGAACAGCCGATATTGATTCTGCACAAGGTTTGCCTCCACATCACCCTCCCCAACATGCTCACTGAAACCTGTGTTGGTGATGATATTAAAATGAGTATTGGGCTGCAGAGGTTGTCGGACGTCCAGCGGTAGCGATCCGTGCCTGCCATTGATATCGATCGACACGTGGCGAATACCTAAGCTTTCAAAATAATGTTTGGCTGGACTCAATGCAGCGATTCCATATTCTTCTGGAAACCAACCAAAGAATTGCTGATCACCAAATTCAAGCATGCTTAGATTCTCCAGGATGGGGAACCTGAGGCGAATTAAAGTCATCATGGGGGCAAACATATCGTGGGTGTAGCCAGCATCAACATATAAAATCAAATTGGTATAAATAGCGATAAAAAACACGACGATAGACATTATTTTTGTATCAAGTAATCTACTGATCTATTAGAACAGGCAATCACGAAGAAAACAAAAAACAGCCATATGACCAAAACGGCAAAACCACAATTAAGTTGACAGCGGCATAATACCTCGCCAGGTTATGCTAGTCCTATAACACAAGTGCAGGAATTATATAATGCACTAGACAAAAATATTAACGTTACCGGTACCCTGCTACGTCATTTAACTCTAATCTAAGTTAAAACATTCTTCTGGCAGTGCGAAGCAGGCAAGCAGCAGTCTAAGTTGCTGACGCAACTCACGCAAGGTTGCACCAAGTGCAAGATTTACTGAAAGTTTTTTTTCCCAGACTGTGAGGTCTGGACTCTGGAGGACGAAGGGCCCCATATTTGGATACCCTGCTGGGATAGTCCATAAGCTCACTCACCTCACTGGCGACACTGCCCCCAAGATCTGGAGGGTTTATCCACCCTTGCTTTTGCAACTGAGATCCATCATGTGTCGGAGGCGTTCCACTGACGGTGCCATGTGGCAACCAACTGATTATACATAAAAAGTTACAGCTTCTCATGTATAAGAAGGCTCTATTGCTCTCATAGTAACAATGATATAGCTTATATGCCTTTGGTTCAAGAGTGCTGATAGCGCATAAGTTTCATTGTTGGTTGCATGACCATGAACTACCACTCGTGATATTCGTTTTGATTTGAAAGAGATGTCAAACATTCACGAAGTAGCATTATTTTTCATCTTATCTGTTTTGATAGTTCATGCAGAAGTTAATAGCTCATCATGCTTTGATCTTTGTTCAGGTGCTAGTGCAGTGTGTTCAACGATTAATGCAACCATCTGCTATCAGGGTAATGTTTCGGCGGCGGATGAATTTAATGGTGAAGTCAGCTACGGCTCGAATGCATTTGTTGAATGTGCTACTTGCAGGACAGCAGATTTGGGCTTTGGATACTTCTACAGGTTGGTATATGCTCTGTATTTATCACATTTTATTGTAGAAGCTTATCGATAACGAACTCATGTTGTTTGTTTAGGTTGGACCCAGTGGCTGCTGCAATAGAAGACTGGCTGCCTAGCAATCCACTGTGTGAGCTGGCGGCAACAACAAATATCCCTTCCCTGGGACTGACTGGCTGGGATTGTGATGATGAACTACTGCCCACTTCTGATTACTGCACTTGGACTGGGGTCACGTGTGTCAACCAATCTGCCCCGTTCCCAATGAACACCACAATCGGCTCTCTGACCTTGTCTAACACTGGCTTAACTGGGAGCTTACCAACCGCCATCGGCAACATGGCGTTTCTTACCTCTTTGGATCTCTCTCGCAACGCGCTTCAACAAGCGAACCTTCCTTCACAGTTGGGTCTCCTGCAAAGCATCACGTTCATGGATTTGTCACACAATTCATTTGGAGGTTCGTTACCAAGCGAAATATTCAACAATTTTTTGCTCGTTGAATTAAATTTGCAGAACAATTTGTTGACCAACCAACTCCCAGACAATATGAATCTGGCGCAGGTGCTGCAGTCGCTGAACTTCTCGAACAATAATTTTACTGGAACTGTCCCTTCTACGATATGCTCTGATGCTGTGTTGACATACCTCGATATACAGAACAATGACATCGAATGCTTTGAACGATGTGTCCAGAACATCGCGACTTTTCTTCCAGGCGATACCTTCGATTGCTACCTGAACCTCGAACAGGACCAAGGCATCGCACTGTGTGATCTATATATGGCCACCAACATTCCATCTTTGGTTAGTCAAGATATCATCGGTGGCTGGGATTGTGCCCAAGGCGCACCTGTAACCGATGTATGCGATTGGTTTGGTGTGTACTGTGGAGAGAACAGCAATGAGGCGTGGGATGACATTGTGGTCCTGAACACGACGGTAGTGGAGCTGAGCCTGCCGTTCCTGGGTGTGACCGGCACTCTGCCCAATTCACTCTCTCTCCTTTCGTACCTCTTCTCATTCAATTTTGAAGGTAATAGCCTCCAAGGAACAATCCCCGCGGAACTCGGCAACTGGTCGTTTTTGCTGTCGTTTGATGTCGAGGGAAACCAACTCTCGGGTACCGTGCCTAATTACCCCACATGGGGAAACCTGCTGGAGTTCTCAGTTGCTAACAACACACTTAGCGGCACAATGCCTCAGTTTGTCATGGATTTGGTGTACCTTCAGGACCTCTTGGTGCAGGACAATCAGATGACAGGGAAGATTCCAGTGGAGATGTGCAATGCCAGCAGCATCAACACTTTGGATATCTCGAACAATCTGTTTACTTGCTATGCCAATTGTCTGGTCAGCGTTCCTCACCTAATCAACGAGCAGAACATCTCCACTTGTAACTTTGTCTCAGTTGCTCCAATTTCTCAGACTTCTATAATCTACATTGTGATTGGAGTCGCATGTGGAGGTGCTGTGATTGTGATCGGATTGCTTTGGTTCTTTGCGCGTGATAAAATTAGTTGGCTCCTTGGTGAAGTGCACCAATTTGTTGTGCGAATGACAGAGGATACAGACGCGTTGCTAGATGACTTGGACTTCAGCAACATCCGCTCGTCCATGGTGTCGGGCTATGAGCACCACTCTAAAGACTTGTCCTCATCGCATTTTGTGGATAATCCGGCTGCTGCGAGCAACCCACTTGATATGGAAGCGGGTGCTCATGTGGAAATGGTGAGTCACAACGCTCCCAAGAGAATCACACCCAAGCGTCAACAGTCATTAAGGCTGAAGCAAGACTCTTTCTAGCTGAGTTTTAAAAAACGTATGTATATAATAGCATAGTGTTGTTGATAATCTAAAATCAGATTCGTACTTTTTAATTGTCTGGTGACGGCTCCGTGCTGCTGTCACAAACCTGGGATTGACTGGGAAACGAAGTGTGAACTTCGAAGTTCGGGAACATGGAAACGAAGTGCGGCATGCAATCTGTTCTAAAAACTATGATAGATCACTACACCAGGTGCAGTCTAAAACAGCAAGCACAGCAATTGGGACATTGAATAGCAAACTATTCTACATTTATTACAAATTTATAACACTCTTACTACCAAAATGCCGAAGAATACTCAACAACGCTCGAGTACCAGAATGAAGGGGCGCACCGAAAGCGTCCAAAACGAGCGTCCTCGCAGTCAAACGACCAACAATAATCATGGCGGAAATCTACCAAGCGCGGTGCTTCAGGCCCGATATATCGCCGAGAAAGAGTTCCAAGACTCTGTGACAAAGATTCAGACCGCATCCTCTGGGCAGCTTCATGCAGCCGAGGTAAGTTTACACTCACTGAGTCACAGTTACAGTCGCACATTCATATAACGCTATTGTTGTCATCAACAGAGAACCATAACCGAGAAGGGCATTCTTTGCAACCAGGCCCACCAAGAGAGGTCAGTGTATGCACCAGTTCCTGGGGTTGGCAAAGCATGCTTACACTTACATTCTTTACTTGTCCACTCGCTGCAGTAACGACCAGCTGCGAGCTAGCACGAAAAGTAATGAGAGCAACTTGAATGCGACCAACCAGCTGCTCTGCGTGCTCAAGGGGCTTGACGTCAAGATCAACGTGCTGCAGTCTGCGAAGTTGCAGCAGTTCTGCGCTGGATCGACTAACTCGATGAAGGAGGATGTAGGTTCAATTTTCTTTCGATTCAATTCATGATTCGAACCAGATGTTAATGTTGCCGTCTGACTGTACATTTTGTCTCCGGATTTCTATCTTCTGTCTGTCGCAGTTGCAGAAGGAGCTCGGCAAGGCATAAGGTTTACTAGCCAACCACAGACAATCAATAACAGGCATGCATTGAACAGATGGGCAGTGTGATGGTAGAACAACAGCTCGAGACGCAATGCGACGTGGAGGAAGAAGATGAAGATGACCCGATTAATAATTAACGATTAAATAAATAACAACCACCTTATAAGTTATAGCTATTATCAAATAATAACTGTTAAATGATCGCAAAGTCATACTTAAAGTCCGAGTCCCCGTGATTAAACCGCAGCTTCGCTTGCAGCTTGTTCGCATTGGTGACACACACAGGAGTCGGTAGAAACTTGATGTACACCGATGCGTGTGTCGGAAAATCTCTCCCCGCACCCACACCAACATCAACACCCTCAGCTATAGCTACACCCTCACTGCCACTGTTAACAGTACCATCATCTACCGGTACATCCTTTCGATACACCTGCAGCAGCGAATCAGGGTCCTCTGTGAGCTGGTAGTCCACCCAAATTGCTATGAAATGACACGTCGCCGTCGCCGACGCGGAGTTATCTGCCTTCCCCTTCCCCTTCCCACTGCCACTGCCACTGCCACTGCCGACACAGATGGAGGCTTCAACGGATCTATTGATATTCCCACCAACACCTGTACCATCATGACTATTACTAGTACTGGTACTATTAATAGTACTATCAATAGTAACATTACCCATAGTACCTGTATTTTCTAGCTCTTCCTTGCTTCGGAAGTAATCAAGTGAGCCCACACAAACTGGCTCCGTCAGCATTTGCTTGTCATAGTGTCCCAATTTGTACGGATAACAGTGCTCATGCCAGTCCGCCACAACAGAGTCGTACGTGGCGTGGTCAAAAATATCGTTGACAATGCCTACCGGGCCGTGGCAGCGATACAAGCGCTCGCATTGAACCGCCGCCACCATGACGCGTCCCTGCCGCGGACAGATCATGGTCGCAGCAGCATTGGCACCTGCACCTGCACCTGCACCAGCACCCGGGGTTTGGGCTGAGACTACCAGTAGAGGGTCCAGCTCCAGCCGTTTGTAATAGAAACTGAGCGCACTCCAAGTGGGCTGGATGTGCATCTGGTAGTAGCAGCACTCACTAAGTAGGCAGCACAGGCGCGCCTCTGGGTGCTTCGCTGCAAACTGCGCGATTGTCAGCTCTTCCTCTTCTTCTTCCTGCTCCTCCTCCTCTTCTTCTTCTTCTTCTTCTACTTTGTCCTCGACAGCGATCGGTGGGAACCACTCATTAATATCCGTGATATACCCATCCTCTCCCCACACGCAGGCATCGCCTTCCCCTGCTCTACACCCTCCAGCACGTGCATTGCTCTCAAGCAACCGACGGAAAAACAACTGCGAATGGAGCTTGGTTTCCAGCGACACCAATTTAACTCCACTGCAGGCGGGGACACCGGTGCCAACGCCGGAGCCAAAGTGGGAGCGCAGTCGCGCCAGCCCCAATAGCGTGAGCACAGATCCATCTGAGACATCCAACACGAACTGCGGTGCGCACTGTGTCTCCGTCTCCGTCTGGCTTCCTACCGAGCTGCCCCTGCCCCCGCGACGCTCTAAAGCCAAATCCACAGCGACATTCACAGCCGTCTCCCAAAGACCCATCCGACGCTTGTCGCACAGTGCCTGCATGCGTTCACTGCCGTGGAGCATATGCCACCCGCACTCGCACACCGACTGTTCTTGAGTGGGGCACCCCTCCTCCCCACAGGGTCCAGCCCCTGCCTCTTTCCCCGCCTCTGCCTCTGTCTCTGCCTCCAAACGTGCCCTCTTGGTCAACGAAAACACCGTGTCCTCCACAACACCAGCACCAGGGACCGATTCAAAGGCAGCAGTAGGCACAGGTGCAGGTGCAGGCACCTTGGTGACGGTTGCTCCCAGCCAGATGTGAATGCAATCATGCGCCGTAACCAGCTGCACAGAGTCCCCGGCGCTCACAGCTAGAGATTCTGGCAGAGGGTACACTACCTGCACCCAGTGATCCTGCCACTGCAGCCGCGGCAAGGCTCTCACTGTGCTGTCAGCAGCTTCCTCGGCTTCCATTGCAGCAAGAACAGACGGTGGCGCTGTGTGCAGGACACATTGACGTTCAGGGTCTACAGTCGGTGAACACAGTTGGACTTTCCACCACAGTAGCACTCCGTGCACTCTCCCGGAGCGCGACACCTGGACCGTCGATTTCTCCGACTGCCCATGTCCTTCATTTGAGTGGAAGTCCACCGCCAACACTTCGGTTGGTGCTGCCACACTAGAAAGGAAAGTGCCGCCGTGGCGCTTCTCGTATACCTCCCAGTGCACTGGAATCAGTGGCCACCCTCCCCGACAGTTGCTCATACCCGGAGCGTTCCAAACACTGTTTTCCCCTATTTGCACCCTGGACACATCAATCATCCGTGCAACCTCCTCACAGTCCACTAAGTGCGCAAACACTGACGCGCTGTGTGGAATCACGCGGTCTTGAAGTGGGACCTCCATCGGGCCCGGGGCCATCAGTCTCGAAATGGCATCAGCATGGCTCAACATACAGCTCTCACCCAGCAACGCGGAGTCCAGGATCTCAGAGACCAGAATATTAGGCCGCTGCGCCCTGCCCTCCGATGACTCTTCGCCCTCATCGTCGAAGCTGAGCTCGGAGCTTTTACCCGGAAATACAGTGACCACGGCATCACATCCATTTGCTTCTACAACAGCTTCTGAAACTTGAGCCAGGGTGGAAAACATCTCACAAGACAGCACGCGTCGACCACCATGTCGCGCAGCAGCCATTGAAAGTAATCCTGTTCCGGAGCCCACATCAAGGATCACTGGTGCTTCTGTGGATGCATCTGTTTTCTGAGAGTAGTTTTCAATACAAAGCTGAATCGCGCGCATATAAATGGAGTTTCTGTCACGATCGTTAAGCATTGACGACATCTGACTCATGGCGATGGTGCGGATCATGGCAGGAATATAGTCCACTTTGTTCCACTGCAGCGTGCCATTCACAGGGTCAACTCGAGCAGCAGCGACTGCCATAGTGGCTGTCCCATCCTCTGCTTCCTCCACGAAGACAAGCGACTCCTCTCCTCCTACACAGGTATAAAGAATTGCGTTTAGGTCATGTCATGCATTATCAATAATTAGTGAGACAAAGATGAAACATTTATTCAATAATAAGTATAAGAGTGCAGGGTAATACCTGATGCATTGCTAGCTTCTTCAAAGAGTACCAAGTCATTCTGAACAGTGACAGGTCCGATAACCGCCCCGTCGCCTTTCGAAAACCCTGAATACATCACACACTGTGCTTGTAACTTTAATTAAAGCCCGAAATAAAGAGCTTGTACTTTAAAACCATTTCATGATGCTTTCAATTGAGATGTGTTACAGTGCTCCCCGTTGTAATGTTCAAATCAGTTATCACTAACCAGTGACCATAACCCCCCAGCAGAACTGGCACTGATGCCGCTTGTCATATTGAATGGCCCCCTGCTGCTGGTGCCTGCTGCTGGCAGGCTGCCTGAACATGGTCCCGAAATTGTTCTGCGAGACTACTTGGTACTGCTATTGCTTTGACCCACCATGGGTGATCTATACTTATTTCATATTATTATCTGATTTTAACTGCTACTTCCAACCAGGATTTCCAGGATTTCCTGGGATTTTATCCTGGCGAAGGTAGACTGCAGTGAAGTTTCGGCGTTTCACCCGCCGGCGGCCATCTGCGCTGGGTGACTGGGTCGTTGCAAAACCTTTTTCAAAGTTTGTTACGTTGCGTCAAATGAATGATGCAAATTAAATACGTGATCCATATCTATTTTTGTTATAAAGTGAATCATTATTTATATCGTCTTGTAACGGGAATTGATTTCTGAGCTTGGTCTTTGGATAGCGATAAATTAAAGCGGTCAGTTCAGTTGATCTCAACACTGGTGAACAAGAACGCTGATTTGAAGTAATCAACTATGGGTGGATGTTGCTCCTCACAATTCGAGGCATCGAGGCAAGAGGAATTCGCAGATCTTATTGGTGTTTTCCCTTCTAGTTCACTGACAAAAATCCGTGGTGATGCCCCGTAAGTTATTGCGCCGTGTGTATGCTGTGCCGTGCCGTGTTGAATATCTGCTCATGTGCTTACAATGCTTTTACATGGGGACAGGGGCTTACCTCAAATGGCCACAGGTCGTGTTTGTGCGCCAAATGGTGTTTTGACTGCTCCTATTTCTGGATCTCCTTGTGTGGCTTACTTTTATGAAGTGTCGGAATACGGCTTCAACGGCATGCTTGACCATAACGGTATGGGTTTCACTAAAATCCACTCTGAGAAGAAAAATGTTGCATTCGAAATTATCGACCCGCAGACCCCTGATGTGCGTGTGCAGGTGCCGGAGCATGACGCCATGATTGCCGTCAATAAATCAAGTTCGGCATCTTACTCCACGGAGGTGATGACGGATATTGCCCTTGCACATGTCTGCCCCGTTAGTACTTACACTTATGACGTTCCACGTGTGGTGCATGGCGATATCCAAGCAACACGGAACCTTATTCGTGGTTACCCTCTGAAGTTTGGTATGCTTGACGGTGAGGGTGATGGAGTACGTGTTGAGGTCCCGGAGAATATTGAGCAGCTGTTTATTGACTCGAAGATTAGTAGATTCGCAGACAAAAGCTTGTGGAGGAAAATTCGGGAAAGCTGCGGTGCTACATACGACGAGGATGAGTTTCGAACTTTCGTGTTGACTGAGATGACGGTGCGTGTGAACGATCAGTACTCGATTGTAGCTGCATTCGAAGATGATGCCACCAATCCTAATTTGAAGCTGGCAGTTCCTGTGAGGAAGAACGCTAGTGATGGTGGCACTAATCCGTGGGTGAAGCAGGCCACAACCAAGCTGTTCAAGCTGACGGGCCATGAGCGCGCCATTGCTCTCACTAAATTCCCCAAGGTATGTGGACATTGCTGTTGTCCCTAGACTAACCCGGTGTTGGTTGTTGGTTGTTGGCTGTTGGTTGTAGTTTTATTTTTGTTGTTACCTACTTTAATCTATATATCTATATCTATATCTGTATTGTATCGTACAGGTTGGGGATGTGAAGCCTCTGCCTAAGGGCTTGATCTGGTCGCAAGAACAAGGTGTGTTCGCGAACTTCGCGTTGCAGGAGAACGCGGAAGCGAACGTTAAGAATCTAGACACGCGCTCAGGGATTGCTTCTCCTTCGGACAAAATGTCTTCTCCTGAGCGCCAGGCGCGTGCTTATTTGTTTTCTGACGCGGGTAATGAAAGGTTGGGTAACGCGCCAGCAGCGCGTGATGTGGAGCAGTAGGAACAAGACAGGGTAGAGTAGCGTGCGAGTGGAGCCCACGAGTACTTCTCTGATAGGTGTGAATAAATTTGCTGAAAACGCTTGATTTCTAGAAAATGCAGTGTCAACTCGCCACATCGCCATCCCCTTCACCTCCACCTTCGCCATCATTAGCACTGCTGACACGCAATCCTTTGGCTCCTACATCTCCAGTAAGCTCCTTGATCGCCTTGCCCAGTGTTTGAGGTCGTCGCAAAGGATCTTCACAGTGAAAGTCAAAAATTGCCTTCTGGTTGAAATTTTCCTCCACAATAAACAAATCCTTGCCTGAGCCCCAGGAGCCGTGTTGTCTGTCGCCATCCATCAAGCCAAGCCACAGCTCACCCCCCGCCCGTCTGAGACAGCAGTCAGGTCCAGGTGGTGGTAGCGACCTTGGTTCCACTTACCTATGGTATACAGTACAAGCACGCACAGCGGCAGTAACAGAGCAACATACAACGTTAGCAGTCTTGATTTCCAACTCAAACATCAATATCGATTATTGATAGCAGCAGTCAACTACAACCGACCCAACACAACATACCGATCGTGCGGCGATGTCTAAAAGACGATCGAAACCCTTTAACTAGCTGCATCTCCATCGGTTCGTCCTTACTCAGGCGGGTTACTTCGTATAGATCCAGCCCATCACCGAATATCGCATCCGATCTCTGGATAAACCGATACAAGCGCTGCTGGTATATAAATGCCCGCCCACCAGACCGCACGCCCACTTGCCTTTTTGAGATATGCCCAGTCGCGTGTGGCTGTAACACCTGGTAACCACCCATGCAATCATAATGGTCAGGGCCAAACTTCGTGTGGTGGAAAATCACGCAATTGTGCGGATGGTCAACCCAAGGGCCGAAAGGAGAGCCATCTGAATACAACAAGTGCTGGTGCACACTATCAGATTCTTCAAGGTTCACAAACAGCCACCAGGTACCATTAAACTGGATTAATGTGGGATCACTGTAGTGTTTTTGGTGTAACACTTTGAAAGGTTCCCATTCGGTTGGGAAATTAGTCGCATGGTACAGCGTGAGTGGATGCTTGCGAGAAGTTGGTAGCATATAAATCTCTTCGTCAAATTCGAATACGAATGGATAAGCCATCAGAAACTTCGGGTTCTTTAGCACGACCTGCAAATACTTCCAAGATTGACCCTACAATATAATATGCAAAATTAGAAAAAAAATGAAGTGTAATGATTAATCAATCAAAATGCAATTGTATACACCTGTTATTGCGTTTTCAAATATTACCAATGATCTTAATCTTACCATGTCATCACTCACTGCGGCACCAATTTGTCCCGCTCGTCCATGCAGTTTTTTATGCGTATTTTTTAATTTAAAAAAATGCATACCATTTACCAATTTTCCCCTTAGGGAGTATAAGAAAAGGATCTGAGACATATGAAGAGTTAATGTCAGTGACACTATTTCAATCCAAAATAGGATTTCTTAAACAAGGAAACGTATCATCATGTTGTAAACTTGGAGCTGTCAGATTAAAAGGGCTGTTCCCAAATACAAACCCGATGGACCATCCACCATCAAAATCACCACACCCATTCACATAATGTACTATTAGTATAGCGACCCATAAACCTAATTGAAATACTTCGCTTATCATTGCTCGTGGTATAGCAGGTGAAAACTGATGATTCGCCTATCCCAGAAGGGAGGTTGTGTGCCGCTCCTCGCATACAGTGGCTGAGTCGCTCAATACGAAGAAAGAAGCAAAAATAAAATTCTTATGAAAGAATATTTTCATTTGCCCTGTCCGCCAATGCAGCAGCTTCTTTATAAAAATTAAAATGGGTTATTAACCGAGGTAACTTTAACGCTTGATCGAGTTTCTTGTGCTTGCGCGGGGCAGCAGTTGCGGCACCTCCTCAGCGACAGACTGACAGACTCACGCTCAGAACAACAACACCGTCGGCAACACCAGCAGGACCAGCTTTAATATTGATATTAAATGAGTCACTGAGTCTAAATGTGCAGCCTCTCGATACAGCTTAAACGGACTAAATTTTCTTTTAGAGTTTCATTGGAAAGCGGTCGCCTCAAATTGAGTCATATCAATAATTTTGCAGGACGCGGGTGGGGCCGGTAACATTATGCATCCTTCCTTAATCTCGCTAGCTACTGTTTCCATTTTGATATTTACTTGTGCATTTTTGTACCCCAAGTTTTACGACATGAATGCGGTTAAATTGATGTACATAACTGTGCCTACTAAAGAGCTTGGTGCCACGATTGCTCGTTCTCTAGTGCAGGACAAGTTGGCAGCATGTGTCAATATGATGAGTGGAGGTGTTGAGTCGTACTACTTGTGGGAGGGTAAGCTTGAAACCGGAACGGAGCACGTCCTGTTCGTGAAAACAGTGGCCCAGAGCGTGGAAAGCGTTGTGCGAAGGACTAAGGAGTTGCACCCCTACGACACCCCAGCCATACTTTCTCTTGATGTGAACGGTGGTGATAGTCAGTTCTTGGATTGGATCAAGGCGAACACTGGGGAGGGGACTGCCACAGGTCTTCCACAAGACCCCAGCAATGAAAATGAAAGCGGGGTGAAACGATAATAGCAACGCGTCGCGGACAATACAGCCTGGATGCTTGACTAGCTGCTGTAGGGCCAAAGTCACTTTTGTAATACCCTGTTGTCTAAAAGTTGCATGTGTCTACACTTGTATTTTTGACTTGTGTGTGGAACTCAACCAGGCCATAAGCCATGGACATGGCCTCGTCGTGTACAGGGGCAATACTTTGATAGATTGTGGACAAGTGGATTTCTTTGAGCTAACTCGAATATCATTAACGTTAACGTTATGTGCTATTTTGACTTGCCACAGAGTCAATAAGTTACTTGGTAATAATACAGTCTGTTACTGACTGCTACGGCTGTCAGAATGTGAGGTCCTCAGATTACGCTTAGCCAATTAGTGTAAGATTCACCAATAAGTAACGTAATGATGAGTGTCACATGTGATTCGGAATTGCCCGTTCCAGTCTCAACGGTGCAGTGAATCTTTTAAAGTTATACTGTATTGAAACGGACTCAGGTCTACTATTTGATACGGTAATTGAAGATCTAGCGGGGTCTCATAGGAAAAATTCCGCCTCAAATTGAGCCCCAATGGTGCTTTATTTTGCGGGACTGAGGCGGAACATGTTTCAATTTTATTAATCTCTATAAAATCAAGAGTTTTTTATGACCTTCCGCAAATAACCCTCACAGGGCACAGCTCCATTAATGGAAGTATCGTGTCTTGTACATGGTGTAACAAGTCCGTCAGTCCGTCAAAGGCTGCTGCCACGTTGCGACCCAACGTGCAGTGTTCCTGGGCGTGGCACGTCTTTGTTGAAAGCATGAGCACGTTATTCTCTCGCATGTACAAAGTTACACCACGTACAAGACACGATACTTCCATTAATGATGGACGTAGGGTATTATGAAAGGCTTCACTATTTAATAATTTTCAAGATTAAATTACTGCAATAAACTTATTCTAAAAGTGCAAATATGAGCTATCGTGGAACCAAGAGATCGTTGCCTGCTGATCGATCTGATCTCAGCAACTCTGATGACATCTATGGGTACGATGAGTACAGCCACCCATCTTATATCAATGCCAGTGGAAAGAATGCTGCGCCTACCCCGGATTTCAGAAAGTATAATGCACCTCCTAAACCGAAGGTGACTCTTGAGGCTTTCAGGTAACATACTCTAGTTGCTTCGTGTTATCAACACTAATTTACACCCTAACACTGTTTCAATTCACTGTCACTGTTACAGGTCCATGGAAGAAAAAGAAATGCGTGATGCTTACGAAAAATGTGATGGGTCTCAGCCAATGACCAGACAAAGGAAGACCAACCTGCTATCCTCAGGTGGCTCGGGCAAAGCTGCATCGGCGTCGGCACCGGCGGCGAAGAGATCTAGACTTGGAGCGAATCAAGGTGCGGCTAGCTTCCGCGCACCAGACACCAACTCCATGCTGAATAGCTACGCGGATGTATACTCCGGCGATAGTGGGTCTAATGTCTTCAAGTTCGGAAGGTAAAATTGATCATCATTGTTGAGCTACAGTAGTGTGGGCACACACTCGCAGTGGCAGTGGCAGTGACATTGGCATAAACGCAGGTGTGGATAGGATAGTTAGGCAGCCGATATATATATGTGAATTGTCTTAAAGGGTTGTGGGCAATTTAACTTAACTGGTTTATAAAACACGTCGAATACAGCAGTCTCGGCATCAAGACCTGGCAAGAGTGCTTGCAGGATCTGAAGGTGTACTGGGAGAAGGATGTGACATTATGCAGAGGCAACGCACAACTCAACCTGGTATAATAGCTGGCATACTTCCAAAAGAATAGCTGCATTAGTTTGCGCCGTTCGCTTGCTAAAGTAGCGTTCAACTATTTATTATTAACGTACTACAGTATGTTGTGCCGATCTGTGCTAAACTTAGGAGGTCTCACTTTCCGCTGCTGAGTTAGTTTTGTTACATACTGTATATAATACTGTTACAGATTTATTTCTTGCTGCAGCTATTTACCAGCTGACTCAAAGTGCAGACTGACAGTGCACCACGTGACCCCCGACGGTGGCCACGTCCCGGTGGTAAGAATAGAATTTGACTGAATTTCCGTATTATTGTTGAAGCCTTAGTATTAGCGTTGAACAACTTCAAGACACATAAGTAGTACTTAAGACATAACAAACATGGATTGTAATCAATCCAAAAACTATTTAATTTAACACAGCAGATAAATTTGGCCTCTGGTCTCTGTGTACAAATTAGAACATTGGAGATGGAACACTTAGCCGTTGCCTATGAGTATGCAGAGCCTTATCTCCCTCGCATGGACGATAATGCATCTATCCTTAATTTTGCACTAAATTTGGCTGCGGTAAGGTTATTTTGGTGTTTGGTGTGTCTGTACTGTATTACACTTTATTGTACGGCACTGCTGCTTAATTTGTGCTTGTGCTCATGGGGGTGCTATTCTTGCTGCTGCTGTGTAGGTGTTTTGTCTGGCTTTGTTCATCTGTGCTTGTGTGGTGGCATCGACTGCAAATGCGTAAGTATCCCATCTTTCTATATCATGTACCACTTCCCTTCCGTTATTGGTGATGCTTACTTGTTTTCGCTACCCTGCGCCTTCGCCTGCATCTGCTTCTGTTTCTGCATCTGCATCTGCTTCTTCAGTGGGTTCAACATCGTGTTGACATCACTGCTGAATATCTTTGTGACACTGGGCGCGGCCAAGGTGCTACGCACCAGCAAATCTCCCATCGCCGTGAGTGCTCTGCTGTAGTATGGGCTTATCCTTTCCCTTGTAAAGTTACGATAACATGTCTGTGCCCAACACAATACAACGCAACCCGCTGTATGTCTGTGCCATGTGCTGTGTCTGCTGTTGCGTGCACAGATTGGTTTCATCATTGGTGCCACAGCCATGATGGCAGTCATCAACCTCGAGACCGCTGTGTTCTGGGGCCAACTCAGCCACTGCAAGCACCTGCGGACGGCTTACCACGGGTACTCCTGCGATGACACGGACGCCTACGGTGCCGTGTCGGCCTTCGCTTCACTTCTTTTCATGCTGCACAGCTTTGTGGCTGGTTGGTTGACCAAAGTTCGCGCTGAATTTATTGATGAAACTGGAGCTTACGATGAAATCAACGCGGCGGAGGGTAAGGGAGATTATGTTTAGGGCGCAGCGCTGGCTGGCTGGCAACGAAACGGGGCGTGTGTGCATGTGTGCGTACTGTATGTGGCGATCACTGCTGTAAATTTCCGTTAAATTGATATCAACTGCTGCAGTGTGGGGAACCGAAACCCAAGCACATCGCTGGCTGGAGCACATGTCACAGGGGCAGTGTACGCGCCACCTCACCCTCCAACTGCAGTAGACTCTGCCGCAGGTCAACCAACAGTCTCTCCACCGTGCCCCTGTCCACTCCACGTCCATCTCCACCGCCCTGGAGACAGTGTCGTTCCAGCTGCTCGGAGAGCTGGCGGGTGCCCATCGCGAAGCGGCCTAGACATGCAGGGTTGCCTCCCTGTAGCCTGTCACCTGCGCCCATGCCGCCCACTCCTGCTTCATCGCCAGTGTCAACCCTATGACGACCACCCACACCGAACCAGATGCTGGATGATGTGTGGCCTGCGCTCTCGCCGACATCGGCAGTCGCATCCGCTACAACTGCATTCTGCACGACTGGGGCTATGCCTGCAGTGTTACTGCTGTTTCCCTCAAGGGCACCACCGTCAACAGCTACACTACCCACACCCAACAGACTGGAGCCGTCCCCAAGCCCAGCTCCTCCACCACCACCGCCCATTTGGCTCCACAGCAGCGGGAACATGTGTTTCATTCCGCTTCCGTGCTCGAGCTGCTGCACATACACACGATGTACCTTGCGCAAGTGCTGACTCGCCCTCTTGGAGCTCATGGTGACATCGAATACGGTGCGGCGAGATAAGCAGCGCCGGCCTAAAGCAAACGAAACAGCCACACAGTTGAATGCATGAATAGCACGTGGCACTCTGTCAAGCAGTCACCCTCAAGACAAATATACGGATGGTACTATCAAATACAGCAGCAGGTGGCGGCGTGACTTACCAGCGCAACAGTGCCAATATCTTTTGTATTGGTACTCAGCCGTAGCAGCACTTGCATCTGTGCCTACACCTGTGCCTGCACCAGTATCCGCACTTGCTATCGCCGTCAAGTCCTGTGGAATGACAGACACCCCAAAGTAACGGAGGTGCGCTTTCCCTTCCTCCACCCGCCGATATGCAGGGGGCGGCGCAAAGGACCTAAGTGAAAGCAAAATTGCGGGCTCCGGGTCCGTTAAAGGGAGCTTCAGCTTCAGTTCCGTGAAACAACAAACAAAACAACAACGAAACGAATAGAGGGTAAGTTAGTGGCAGTGATCGTCAATTCAGTGGGCGCTTATACGGCAGACAACAAATATTAATATTGGGTGCTCACCACATTGCGCTCAGCAGCAATGGCGGCTGGGAGAGGATTTTCCTCGTCGCTCCCTGCGGCATCCTGCATCGACAACACCCCAGAATGTCCTGCCGAAACACCCGTGGGTGTTGTTCCAAAACCATTCATTGACTGTGGACTTCCACCAGCACCGCAACTATAACTACTAGCACTGGCACTAGCACTAGCACTAGCACTAGCACTAGCACTAGCACTAGCACTAGCACTAGCACTGGCACTGGTATTGCTCCCAGCGCCCGTGGTGGCCAGTACAAATCCGCCCAGTGAGCAAGGAATGCTGCCAGTGGCTTGTTGTAGACGACCACGCGCCTGCCTGAGCAACTCCGGTAGTGCTTGTGGGTGTGCGTCGGGCTGCAGAAAGCTCCCCCGGGCCAGCAGATCCAGTGCAGTGAACATCGATGCT